>VOFH01003348.1_pt1 | contig 71804 bp, 131 predicted proteins | sample 5384091 | NCBI WGS metagenome assembly VOFH01 (sample SAMN12384727, study PRJNA508395) | human gut metagenome | isolation source: healthy gut G | host: Homo sapiens | reverse complement strand
ACGTTCCATTATTTAGAGTTCTGGTGTCCAATTTTTCAATTTCCATACAATTCTCCTTTTCTTCATTTAATTTCTGCATATGTACGTACTTTTCCCTGTAAATTTTTTTTCTGTTTTTCCAAGATAACGGACGGAAAGAAAACAGATCCCTTTATCATCCGGTTTTTGGGACTATACTCGCACCATTTTATCTTCATTTGATAAGAATTATTGGCACGGGTTTTAAAATTGACATTAAATTCGATTATCTCTTTCTCCAGATTTCCATTCATGTTGTAATATTTTCTTGATTCTGATTTTGACTTAATTTCTTTTTTATTGGAATTCCGGATACGAATCGACAGATACTGTTCAACTGATCATTTATATCCGATTGTTGTTGCAGCTGCGGTTGTAATAGCTCTTTTTATCTGTTCTGGCCGATTGGTGCTTAAGGCATTCAAAACTTTCCACATCGAAAATTCTTCGAAGGGTTCCTGCTCCTTTTTTTTCCCAAAGGCAATAAAGAGTATTGCAAGCAGAATAAGTATTCTTAACCAAAAAGTTCTCCTCATAAAATAAGATTCCTTGTCTCCATGTATAAGATATGGTTATGATAGTTCCCGTATTTTTTTCCTTCTGCATCAATTTTACATGGAATCAATCTGCAGAATGCTCCTGGAACTACTCGGTAATTGAATTACCGAGCTTTCACCAAAAACTCCTCACGGAATTTCATGGTTTCTTTTGATTCCTACATACGCGGGTGACATATTATGGGATGACTGCGACCATCCAACCCCGTAGTGATGAAGGCTAACCCCGGCGTCCCTACCGGTTTTCTATCAAATGTTCCATTTTATGCAGACAACAGTATCCGCAGTCCTTCCAGATCAATGTTGATAGCTGCCTGTTCATCCCGATCGATGAGATTTCCACAGACAGGACAAACATAGGTCCGGTCAGAAAGCCGCAGTTCTTTGTGGACATATCCGCACTGACTGCAGGTCTTACTGGATGGAAACCATTTATCTATCTTGATGATGATGCTTAACAGCCGTTCCGTTTTTCCTTTATACAGGAGCATGGTCACGAACATTCCCCATCCATTATCACTATAGGATTTTCCAAGATTGCGAGTGTCTGTTTCAAAGCAGACATATCCAGATCCTCGACACTGATCAGGTCATATTCCCTGGTCAGCTGTTCGGAAAAAAGCTTATGCAGGCGATCCTTACGCTGATGCTTGATTTTCGCATGCAGCCTTGCGACTACCTTACGCTGCTTCTCATAGTTCTTAGAGTCTTTCTGTCTATGGGAAAGCTTCCGCTGTTCCTGTGCCAGCTTCTCCTGAAGTTTCTTGTACGGTTTCTCAAAGTCCGCCAGTTCTCCATTGGAATCCACATACAGATGCGGGGCAGACATATCCAGACCGATATGCTTCATATCCTCAGACGGTTCCGGGTAGACCGGCTCTGTTTTTGGTACTCAAAGGAGATGGAACAGTACCACTTTCCATCTTTTTCATGACAGACCGTCACGGATTTCAATTTCCACCGGCCTTAACCTTCCGGTGTCGGATCAGAGTTAAGATTCCCAGTTTCGGAAGCCGGATCCCTTTTCCTTCCATCCGACGTTTCCGGATACATTATTGGTGATAAAGGAATCCTTGCAGACTTTCTTCTTTTTTGAACCGGGGATGGCTTGCTTCTCCATTGAAGAATTTCTGGAATGCCTGATTAAGATTTAGCTGCACATTGGCAAGCGCCAGGAGTCTACTTCCTTCAGCCAGAGACATTCTTCCAGGCTCTTGTAATCGGCAGGTGTATTATTTGGAACAACTCCGATTTCCTGATACAGGGTATTGTGATCCCCGAGCATCCGGTTCCACAGATACCGGCAGCAACCGATGGTCTTATTCAGTTGAATGATCTGTTCGTTTGTTGGCAATGCCGCGAAGCGATAACAGAGAACGTCTACGTTCTCGTTTTTGCGGACACCAAGTGTCTTTGATTTTGCCATCAGTCTGCCTCCTTCCTGAAATCTGTTTTCTTCGATATAGATAATATGGTATTTTTTACTTTTGCTTTTCGCGAAAACGCTCATCTCAGTAATTGAATTACCGAGAATTCCCGCTTGCTATCTTAAATACTGTAATCAAAACGTCATTTGAAAAAATATATAATTTATCACCGTAAATGCGCAAATTTTGCGCACTTGGATTGCTTTTCGATATCTTATACATCCATTTCCTCAGCCGACCCTTTGTACGTTCAATTGGATATCCATTGAAATATACTTGATTGGCAATCCGCTGTATAGATTTTCTGTTTAAGCCACCACGTTCCCGCATCCGATCTGCAGCGTGCCTTGTTACAATTACCCCCATATATGGCATCACTCCCTTCCAGCAGATTCAATATGCCCTCGCTAATAGTATGTCGGAAAGCATTGGGTTTAAGGATTTTTGGACAAAAAAACAGACAGCCAAAGTGACTGCCTGTAATCTTACGCCTGTGCCGAAGCCCAAGGGAGGAAGTTTCAATCTTTTCTTCTTTTTCCATTTTTTTCTGTTTCTTTAAGTTTCTCTTTTTACAATTTTATATCTTTCTTCTAATTCCTTTAATAATCCGAGTGCCTGATTTTTGGCATAGTTTGTTTTGTATTTCTGGTAGAATGCTTCCAGCTCTTTTGTAGCATATTCCCAGAAAATCATCCTGCATCAGATTTTCCGCATCAATACTTAACAATTTACGGTTTAATACCCAGTAATCAGCCATCAGACTATACATATATGTTCCTTTTTCAAATAATTCCATTGCCATAATAATTCCTCCTCTTTCTTAATCAGGAGATTTTCGAATCTCTTGTATTTTGTCCATAAATTCATCATCCATTGAATTCATAAACGTTCTGTAACTAAATTTTTTAATAATTCGTAGAATTTTTCGGCTTTTTGTTTGGGTAAGTTTGGGATAATGTTATCGATAAAATAAGAAATATTGTCGATATTAGATACTCTTTTGATTTTACATCCGACAAGGATCTGATGTTTGATACCATTCAAATCTTTATGATAGCTTGTCTTAAAATCTGTTATTTCATAATCTTGCCGGATTATTTTTTGTGGTTCCGATAAGATCCAGACTTCGTGGGTTTCCTTTACATCCGGAACTTCCTCTTCTGTGGGAAATTTGATGTCCTCACTGGTCAGATAGTATACGTGAATATAAATACGCATGTCAAATTTTTGAATATTTTGCATGACATCTGCACATCCTGGTATTCCAAGTAGTGCATGCTGAATGGTATCAGCAGTACAGATTCTCGGTGTCTCTGCTTCTTCACTTACAAATTTGCCAATGACTCTGGTTTTGGGAACCCTTGGTTTAAAGGATTCAACTAAGTCAAAAGAACAATGCACATAACTGTTTCTTTTCATAACTGATCTCCGGAATTCTGCTGTGTTCGGTATTCTAACAGTTCCTTCAAAGCCATTTCTGTAACTGCAGAAAGCGGCTCCTGTTCTATCTGGTTCATGGCTCGGTAAACGCCCAGAGCATTTATCAAGACCTCATTATCAATGTGCATCCCATCATCTATGGTTATATCTTGATTTTCCAGACATTTGATAATCAGTTGCAGCTGTTTTAATGACCCAGACGGAAGCTTTTCATGTGCTGGTTGATCCAGTTCGTAATACGGATACATTCAAATCTTCTAATGCTTCTTTTTTCTGAAACATATAGCCTTAATGTCCGGTTTCCTTCTGCTGTCAGATAATCTCTGTCATCAGAAGATACGGTAAATTGTTCCCAATATCATCAGTGATATATCTTTCGGAAACGGCTGTGATTACGCATCGACCCATATCTTCTTCATAGCGAGCCTGATTAAAGGTATATGCTTTCTTTCCGACCTCAAATATTTTCTGTTTCATTAGTATCCTCCTGTAAATTTTCTATTTCCATAACAGGTGGGTTGAAAAGTTCTCCATATTCAATTCCTACACCGGATAAAATAAATCCGATCATGATTTGTAATGCTCCTGGAAGAAGGTCAATAGTATCGCTATCAATACCTCCAACAGCCCCTGCAACGATAAGGAATCCTATACAGAGTAAAACTCCACCTACCATTTTCTTAGACTTCTTGCACATATTTTTGCTCCTTTCTTCTTTCTTAATAAACCTATAATTAGTGTGAAAGAAGAAAAGAAAAAATAAATGAAAGGTAAAATTATTTGGGGAGAATTTTGAGTGATGATAAAGAAATGAATTATGATTTTAGACATACAAAAACCGGATACGGGGTGAGTGGGTGGTATCCGGCTTCTGCATAAAGCATATAAAATACTCTAATAACTATCATAGAAGATTTTATAAAAAACGTCAATATTCTTAGAACAAAAGAAAAAGACGTGAACACGTCTCTTTCTTCCAGCCGGCTATTTTATTCTTGTAATCTGGTATTCATCCATGGCATCCAGAATTTCATCTACTTCATCAAAATCCGGAATAGGATAAGCAGTTGTTATCTCAAAGAAATGATCTTTTCGATCGGAAAGCTGCAGAACAATGCAGATACCGCTCAAAGCAAATAAGTGATTCCAGTCTGTACCCTTTACAACACCATCACCAATGGGATGATCGTAAAAAGCACAGATTTCCAATGCATGGAATGGATCTCTTTTCCCCAATCCATTATTTCCTGAATATGAAGGGACAATCCATCTGCAATCAGACTCGTCACCTCAGATTTTGTAGCTTCTGTAAAGCGACTCATACAAATAATTTCACCTGATGAAAATGCAATTTACATGTACGTTGCTGTAGGTCTTCTTGTGTGACATAATAGTGTCTGCTGAATACGTGACTATTCGGATGATATGCTAAAAAAATAATTCCGGGGTCCGAATTTCTTCTATTTCTTTTTCAATATGTATTCTATCCATATGCATTCCTTTCTACCCAAAAGTGGGTATAAAAAAAACCGGCTCATAGAGCCGGCAAATGAAAAATCCTATTATTTGATCAAACGTCGTGATGCATCCGCATCATCGATTACCTGGTATGATGTTACTCCGTTCTGTTTAAGCAGAGACGATAACATCTTCACATTATTTCGTTCTTTGGCTGTTACCATAAAGACTCCAGTTTCCTCTGTAGCCTTTTCACATTTTGCACGCTGTACAATCTGATGAAATGCATCTGACGTTGCATTAGTAACGCACCAGCACTGGCCTTCATCATCTGTAATAAAATGATATTTGTAAAAACTTCGGATCAATACTGGCGCACATATTTTTTCAGTTCCTTGCTGACTCTATATTTTTTCATATGAATCTCCTCTCTTCTCAGTTAATCGTTCTACCAATAGTCTGTAGGAATGCTTAATTTATAAAAAAAGCACTGGAACAATTGTGACAAACAATGATCCAATGCAAAAATGATAGGTCTGCTTTCTAAGTCCGAAAAGTGGTCTGTCAAGAAAGCGTCTGCCCGAAAAGTGGGCATATAAGTTAAAGAAAGGAACTTTAATAAGTTCTAATATTATTATATCATATATGAATATGAAAATCCAATATTATGAAGATTTTCTCTTATTATTTTTTAAAATTTTCTTCACTTCTTTTACTGTAATACAATACTTTCTTGCGACAGATTTTTCAATATGCAGTTTTTCATATTCACGCAGAATATCCTCCTGCGTCCACTTATAATCCTCTGGTTTATTTAGCATACTTCATCCCTCCAGTTTTCTCAGAAAATTATAGCATATGGAAATTTAAGGGTCAAAAAAGGAAGGACGTTTATATCCTTCCTCAAAAATTATATGTGATTTTTTGAAAATGTTATTTTTTAAATCTGCATTTTCTTCCGGATCTGTAGTTCCAACAAGCTGTTCTTTAATTGGAACACTGCCGGTAATTTCTACTTTCCTGTTGACTTTGGCATCATATGTATTTGCATGGATGACATCCTGTAAATCAACGCCGGTTGCTTCCTTGACTGTTTCCATCACCTGTGCCATTACGATCGGAACATTTCCGGAAATATCAGATACTCCTTGACTTCCGCTACCAATAATTTTCACATCGCTGATAGAAGAAATAGGCTCTGCAACTGCTTTAGCAATATCCGGAAGAACTCCAATCAGCATCTCAAGAATAGCCGCTTCTCCGTATTTTTTCATTGCCTCTGCTTTTTTTATCCATTGCTTCGGCTTCTGCGATACCTTTCATACGGATTGCGTCTGCTTCGGCTTCCCCTTTCTTCTTGATTGCCTCTGCTTCTTTTTCCTTTTCAAAAGGTCCGCTTCGGCCTCTTTTTTACGTTTGAACAGTTCTGCTTCGGCTTTCATTTCTTCTGCATAGCGATCAGCATCCGCTTTTTCTTAATTTCAGCATCTAATTTCTTTTCTGTGACTTCTGCTTCCTTGGCCTGCAGTTCGATTTCTTTTTTCACGTTTTGCAATCTCTGCTTCCTGTGTTGCTTTTTCCAAATCTTTTCTTACTCTTTGGCTCTCAATATCATAAGTTGCATCTGCTCTTGCTTTTGCCTTATCTTCTTCAGTTTTTAATTCTGCTCTCTTGATAGCAAGTTCATTCTCACGTTTTGCAATTTCTGTCTGAGATTCAATTTCTGCGGTGTTCGATTCATTATCTGCTTTTGCCTGATTAATGGATACCTCTTTAAGGGAATCTGCTTTTTGCGATGGAGGCCGATTTTCTGATTTTTTCACGGTTGTCAATTCCAAGATCAGAAATCAAATTTTCTTTGTCTTTGATATTTTGAACATTGAAAGAGATAATGGAAATCCCCAGATTTGCGATGTCCTCTTCTGCATTTTCTTTAACTTGTTTTGAGAACTCTGCTTTGTTCTGGCAAATGTTTTAAGTTCCATCGTTCCGATAATCTCACGTAAATTTCCTGCAATGTTTTTTGCAATGGATGTTTTATTTCATCCATATTTTTATTAAGAAAATTACGCATGGCGATATCCATACCATTTTCTACATCAATAGAAACCTGGGCGATTGCGTCTACCTGGATATTAATAAAATCACTGGTAGGAATAAACTCTTCTGTTTCCACACTGATGTCCATTTGACCTACTTCCAGCCGATCCACTCTTTCAAAAAATGGAATTTTAAATCCTGCCTTTCCACGTAATATCCTTGGCTCTTTTAATAATCCCGTAATGATTGCAGCCCTGTTCGGCGGGGCTTTTACATAAGCAATAGATGTGAAAAGGATAATGGCTACAATCACTGTTATAATTGCTGCTATTGCATTCATATTCTACACTCCTGTTTTCTTGATGATCATGTAAAAGATTTGATCATATTTTTTGTAAACCTCCTATTAATAGTGTGAAAGAAAAGAAGATAAAAATGTCAGCACTCTTTTCTCGATCGAATGCTGACATAAGTATAATTAAATTATTTAATTTCAATACCGTTTGCTGACAGTACCTCTTTTAATATTGCAGCTGTTTTATCATCTGACTTTGTATTATCAACCGTAATAACAGTGTCTAATATTGCATCTTCGGACACATCATCTATTTTTAAATAGAGAGCACAAGGATATACAGTGGTATCATTTTTAATCTCATAGTCAATCTGCTGGATATAGCAGCCGCTACCCTTCACAATATCATAGACCTTTACATTCTGAATATTCGATTGTTCGGACAAATTCTTTGTCTGGTTATTGTATTCGGATTCCAGGAGCTTTCCTACAGACTGTTCTTTTTTTGCTGTATAATTTCAGATCCATCGTAATGCCGTCCATTTCAGCTTTAGATTCTGAATCAGATCCGTTTCGTCCTTGTATCAACTGATAAGTACTTAAGAATGAGTCTTTGGTTTTTAAAGCAAGCTTGCTTAAATACTGATAAGAGATCTCTTCATCTTTTTTGGTGAATTTTTCGATTTTTTTATTTGTATTTTCTGTATTATCTTTATGTGCTGGCCGGTAAATCCATAAGGTAAACCCTGCAAGTATGACCAATACTGTCAGAACAATAAAAAAGTATTTTTTGTAATATTTTAAATAGAACATGATCTTTACCTCTTCCTAATCCATGTGAGCTACTTGTGGTTCTGAAAAACGAGTGATCTCTTCAAGTGGAACATTTTCTTCAAACAATCTCATGCACTGCACCGTGCGGTTGGCAATGATATCCATCAAAGAAAATGCACAGTACAGATTATGAAGATAATAAGTCTGATAGTCATGTTTCATGTGTTCATAAGACCATTCATAGCCACATTCTCTCATATAAGACACGATTTTCTTCCAGTCCTGTTGCTTTTCATCATCTGCATTCAAAAATGGATGCAGACAGTTATAACACTTTTTCTCCGGAACGTAATCATAATAGCCACAGGTTTCACAATCCTCAGACTCTAAAACGGACATTTCATTTTTTCTCTCCTTTCTTTGTACAGATTTTTCCATATAATCTGCAACGGGGGCATGTGTATCGGATACACGGGATTCCATACTGCAGATAATGGTTGAATATAATGTATGTCCACATACGGGACATGATCTTTTGTTTTATAATGCTGATCTTCTATTTTTCTCATTTCCTTTCTCCACAATATTAGTATGAAAGAAAATGATACAGAGCCGGTTTTTTGGACAAAAGAAAAAAAGCTGAAGCCTCTTTCTCTTTTATTTCTGTTACGATTACTTTTCAGATCTTGTAAGCCATTTCCGATTTCATCATAAAATTTCTTAGAGGGATTTTCTTCTTCTCCTTTCAAATTAATTTGTTTACAGATACCATTTCGAATGACTAAACCATTATAATCATTGTCAATACTGATATCTAATTGCGAACCATTTGCTAGATATACTCCCAAAAATTTTGAACATCTTAACCAGTACAGATTCCCAACCATAGGAAGCGTTGAAATCAGCAGAATAATTTTTCCATTCTCCGCTATCGGTAATGGTAATACGTTGCCTTTTCCGGTCAGAAAGAAAAATCTTCATAAGATCATCTATATTTTCAGTCCCGATTCCATCCGCTGCATAGGATTCCAAATCATAGTCAGTTTCAGCATCCTTCTTGATATACTCTTGCAAGGATCTCACTGCGTCAGACATGGATTCCGGAGACTTAAATTTCATATTCAGTTCTATCGTATAACAAGCACTCATATACTATTGCTCCCCTTCCTGAGTAGTCTCTTTGATGCATCTTTCTAAATATTCACCAAATTCTATGCCGGCAAAGATCAAAAACATACCTTCAATAGATTCCCGTTCATGAGAAGTCTGTGCGGCTTTCCATGTATTAAATACATCATAAGCAAGTCCGGGTTCTTCCATGGAAGTTTCCTCGCACAAATCTGCCAGGATGGTATCTGCATCTTCACCATCCGGTACATTTTTAGAGAGTTTCTGCATGGTTAATTTCTTCTACAGTTGGATTCTTGACAAAAGCTTTTTGTGGTCCTTTAAGATAATTTCGCCAACGGACCGAAGTTCTGCCAGTGTAAAGATCATCCCAGTCATAAAATTTAATCTGATCAGGTCAAAATATAATCTGCTGCGCTCAGGTATTCCTGTACGGCTTTCTCTGTTGGAAAGATTGCCTGCTGATGATGAAAAGCATCAGCAGAAATGAAAACCTTATACTTGTTGGAGTAATGATATTTGGTTTCCTTTTCGTCATATACGAAGCTGCGGCCAACCTTTGAAATCGTATGGGTAATGATTTTCTCTGTCTCATCGTCTTTATAAGATAAAAAGAGCGATGGAATAAGCGGTCTGGCCTTTTGTAAACATTGATTTTGGATTGATTGTTTCCATAATATAAATTCTCCTTTGATATAAAATAATAGACATAACAGAAAATAAATTTCATACTCCTTTCGTCTGCAAATTTATGTCTATTTGTAAGTGATGGAAAAAAACACGGAATAAAAAAAGGAAGCATTACACTTCCCTTTTTACTAATTCTGCAACATTATTGAATGCTATTTAAGAATTGCATTCTTCCAGAAATTGTAATTTCTATCTCTGTTCCATTTTCGAAAATCACTTCTTCTGGACAGTTTTGCTTACACCATTTGGCAGTATTAATCTGGATTTCATCCAGAAATCTTACCATCTCTAATGGATTATTAATTTTACTAATATTTTCCTTAATCTCTTCTATTTTTTCAAAAACTTATCCTCCAGTATCACCATATGCTCCATTTTTTATTTTTGCTCAAATGTTTTTAATGTTCCGCTGCTTCGTTCATAAATGTATAAATGATCTGAAAGTACCTGTTCTTTCGGAACTAATGTTTCGTTCGTCTCGCGGATGATATCTTCGTATGCTTCATTAATTTCGATATCAGATTTCCGATATGCGAACCATTCATGAGTACTGGACGGTACAAGTACTAAGTCATCTTCCAGTTTATTCGCAAATCTCTGGATTTCGTCAGAATAGAGAATAGTTGCAGCTCCGTAGCGTTCATCAAAATTTGAGATTGCCCACATATAGTCTGTATCAGGGTTTGAAAGCGGCATAGATAATACTTTTTTCTTTTGCATCCATAAGTGAATACCCAAACCCGTTAACCAGTAAAGAAAAAATTTCACTTTGCTGCACATTTAAAATAAATATTGGAAATTGTTTTGGCATATTCACGCTTGCACATGCATATAATTTCTCTTCTGTATATCAGGGATTCCTCCATAACAGAATTTAAAATGATTGTGCTTGTAACCAATTTTTCATCGGAATTTTCATCTATTTCCGTCTTGTATATTCTGTAAATAACAGCAAGATCGTCCGCAACAATACGGTGCGGAACTTTTTTAATAGTTCTTCATTTTTCTTTGCATTAATCAGCTGATAAATGATATCCTCATCACGCAGCTTTAATAATGAATTTACATATTCCAAAGAGACTTTTTCAGAAAGCTGTGACATTATCTGTAAAGCATCATCCACAATCCGTTCTATCGGTGATTCAGATTCACTTTCACACAAGCCAAGATAATTTGCATATTCGTGATCCGGGTAAAGACCAAATGTTTCAGGTTTATGGTCAGAATCTACGGCATTATCAGTTGTAAAATTTGAGAATGCAATGCTGATTCGTTCCTTTTCTCCATTTACTGATGTCATGGAAGTAATCTCAAATTTAATTTCTCTTTGCTCCAGTTCCGTTAACAGTTTTTTTTCTAAATTCTTTGTATGTAAGCATAATTCTTCTCCTTTATTATTTGATTCGATATTGCAGATATTTTTCTCTCCTTTCTTCTGCTGATTGATATCTAAATTTAGAGTGTGTGTTTTTATGGAAAAATAAAAAGGACACTGTAAGAGTATCCTTTTTCATATATATCTGTTACATTGCTCAAAGTGGTATTCTTTAGAACTACTTATTATTCTGTGATTTCCTCCTCTTCGAATTCAAATAAACCGCAATCTGCCAGTCTTTTAATATTTCAACCGGTTCAAGCTTTTTATCCTCCAGTCCATCAGACAGGGTAATATCATTGTAAAATACCACTAGATGCTCCCATGGATCTTCTTTATCAACCCGGTAGAGTACTTTATAATGAGCTTTTGGAGTACGTGCCCGGAAAGCCGGTATCAAAAGGTCGAGAGGCGGAGTATTTCCGATTTGTGCAATCTTAATGATCACTTCTAAAGGAATTGTCTTGATGAGCCGTTTTTTCATATTTGAAAATTGTCTGTCTTTCGCAGCCAAGTAGTTTGCCAAATTCTGCCATCGATAATCCTTTTTTTAGTACGGATTTGTTGGATTTTTTCTCGGACCATTCTCTCATTTACATCGAGCGTTTTCTTTAATTCTTCTGCATCCATTGATTTCATTATGTATCTATCCTCCATTTGATTGTTATTTTTCTGTAAAATTGTATGCCGGATATAACATATCAAGGTTCATTCCTTCCTCGAACCACATGTGATCCGAGATTTCCGGAATATCTACCAGTACATGATCCGCTGCCACTTCTTTTACTGTTCCGTCATAAATCTTTTTTATCAAAATCGTTTACAACATATTTGACATTTTCACCGATTTTGAATAAATGTGTTAAGTCTGTCATAATCAGATTCTCCTTGCTTTTAATGCTTTGATTTTAGGTCCACGAATATGTTTGTTGATATTTCCAAGGCCTCTCTGTTCAACTACTTTAGCAAGTCCCCAGTTATCAATTCTGCCATATTGACAGATATCCCACACCAGAAGCAGATCGCTATAAAGCTTTATGATATATATCATTCTGCTGTTTTTCCGGTGCGTAATGCAAAGAGTTGCATAATTTCACAATCTCATCCGCAGATAAACGCACAGTAACTTCCCGATCTTTACAGATAATTTTTCGATATGCATATAAATGCTCCTTCCTTATTTGAGTCGTAACAGTTTCCATACTTTTTCTACTGCTTTTTTCGTTCCATATTTTTTTTCGTATTTTCGCTACTTCCTGCAAATGTTCTGTATTCAGATCCTGTTCACTTTCGGTTTCCCAGCTTCTGCTGATGCAAAGCTGTCCTCTGTAAGTCAGCATGCTCCAGGATAAAAAATCGAACCGGAATATTTACTTGAGATGTTTCGTACCCCTTATCCCCAAAGATATAGTGGCAGGCAAGATCTGCATCTTTTAACTCCGAAGTTTCCATTTTCTTCCTGTATGGAAGAAGATTTTCCGTATCAATTGCGAATGATACCTCCAACTCTTCTATGGAAGAATTTTCGGTATAAAGAAATGCTTCCTTTCGTAAATGTCATTCTTATACAGCCACTGATACATATCGTAGCAGGATTTTACTTTCCGATTGAACGCAAGATCTTTTTCAGTACGTTCAGCTATCTGTGGTGCATCCATGTCCAATTTAATGAAGTCATCAATGATGTTCATAGTTTGTGTAAATCTCCTTTTTTTATTGACATAACAGATATTCTTTTATACACTCCTCTCTTCTGTTCGTTTATGTCTGCTTATAGAGTGCTTGTTTTCGAATATAATAAAAGAGACCGTAAGGAAACGGTCTCTAAGCAGTTCTGCTATTCTTTATTTGGCAAAGCGAAGAATTCCACCGTGATCCGGCAGTTCCAGTAATTCTGTATCATCGTATATATCTGATTTTGTTTCCGAAAAATAAGCATCGATATCCGGATACCATCCAGTTATCTCCGGCCGGACATCTGTACTTTGGATATGAATAATAACTTTTTTAAATATTTCTGCACCAGCTGTTCGGAAATATCTGGTCGTTTCATAAGCTCCAACATCTGCTTACGAAGCAATGTAACATCTATCAATTCTTCCCAGTTGTGAGCTATTGTGGTAACTGTGCGAGATTTGATTTTCTATCAGAAATATCATATACATCTGGTAACATAGCCGCTTTTCTACAGCGCGCTCATCTGCCAACAGATGTGAAAATTCCGTTACAAAGAGCATGTCATACTGATTGGTCTTGCGGTTCCGTACGCATCCGGCATATTGCTGTGAACATTTCAAAAAATAAGAAGCCCATGGCTCTGAGTTCTGTATGTTTTGTAGCTCTTCTGCTGTAAAAAAAGATATGGTATGTTTCAAAAGATAACAGTAGCCTGAATTTTTTTGATCCTGAAATTCAAAAAACGCATCTTTATAATGCACCACATCTTTCTTGCGACATTCATTTATTTTTTCTGCAGAAGTTCTCTGATTTCTAAATAAGTACCATATACTGTCTGTAGATTAATTCCTTTATCGATATTTGATGCGATGATCCAATCCACTTTTCTTTGTTTTTATGTTCCATGAAAATTCCTCCTGTAAATTAAATAATATTGAATAACAGATTATTTGATATCCTCCTTCTTCTGTACATATTATTCTGTTAGTAGAGTGTATGATTGCCTAAAAAATGAAAAAGAGCAGCCAAAATGTCTGCTCCCCTCTTTTGTTATGTAAAATCAAAAAGTACGTATAATTCCCTTATCGGTACATTTGATACCAATAGTGCCGATTTCGGAACAATCTGGATAATCCAGATTTTCTACATATACCTGCGCACATGAATATTCAAAATATTCCTTATCCATAGACCACTCATCTTCGTATTTTCCAACAAACAGCATAGATAACATTTTACCAAACTTTGTTTCTGTAAGAATCGTATGATATACAATGGCATGTTGAATTTTTTCAAAATTTGTCACCATACATTTTTCGTAAATAGTTAAGTTCCTGAGTTTTACATCGCCATTCGTTCCGTCTGAAACCATCACAATTCCTTTTGCAAAGGCTTCATCAAGCTCTGGAATTTTCAGCCATTTCAATCTCTTTACAGCTTCTGCTTTCATTCTTTCCATATCTTCTGTTTTTTATAATCTAACATTACGTTCCCTCCTGATTTTATGTAGTTTCTATATATTTTCTGAACGCTTTTTCTGCACTTTCTATGCATGACATATCCGAATCAAAACTAAAATGTTCCTTAATTTCACCTGCAGTCATAGATTTCCGCAAATCAATAAAAAATCCTGAAAAGAAAGTCCCGATTATTTTAGTAATATGATCCGGAAAACAAATTATATTCATTGCTTCGTCATCTATTTGTCCTTTGCATTGTTTATAGGCTTCCAGGCCTATTTCTGCTCCTGATATAATTGTTACATTGTCAGGAACTGTAATCATTATTCTGTTTTCAACCATTATCAAATCTCCTCAAAATGAAAATGTACTATTCGCATCCCCAGTTTGGAGAACCGTCATAGTTCTCACAGTAATCAAATGCCAAATCCATGGAAAAAGATTCATCATCCGGATTGTAAATAGTTTCCCCAAGGGAAGCGTCATTATCATCGATCCTATTGCAGATTTCTTCCTGGTTCTCTTCCAGCCATTCCTCTGTAATTGAGGTGAATTCTTCTACAATATCATCTGCATAGATGGTCCAGGATCCATTCTTTGTCCCTTCTGCTGCGCATGTAACCATCCAGTCAGCCAGCTCCTGAATTAATTCATTTGTTTCTGTTTCCATAGTTGTCCTCCTCTTAAGATATTATTTCCACAATTCTATTTTTCATCTGATACCACTGGGTTATAACTGCATGTCCTTCTGCCTGTAAATACAACGGATCCACTTTTTGATTTTGTATAATAATAATCTGGATTATTTTTCCCTTTTAATACAAAACCGGTATGATCAGCAAGGAACTCATATCTCTTCTTTCCACATGAGATGGCTATTTTACAGCTTTCTTTTCCTTAAGATTGCTGCAACACCATTCCCGGATCATATCCAGTGACATTTTCATTGCGGCTTCTCTCTTAGTTAGTGTGACAGTTTGCGTTTCCATGTTGTGTTCTCCTTATTATTAATTGTTTAAGATAGGATTTTGACCGGTCATAGACTGTAATATCGCCTGAGCACGTACAGGATCATTATTCGCAAAATGTAAAAAATCATCTGCAGTGTATAAATTCGCTTTCAGCCATTCATACTCATCTAATCTTGCAGAACGATAGACCGGAATCTCACTCACGAAAACATCTGGAATGTAGATGATCTGATCATAATCTGCAGAAATGGACGGCCAGGATCCTTTGTAATACACTTCCTCTCCATTCACCGTAAGAGCAAATAAATTTCCAAGGAATTCACCGTGCATCAGTCTTGATAAAACCAGGTTTTTCCCTTTGCTGTGATAGATATGTTTTCTTTTGTTATTATACATAACAATGTCACTCTCCTTTCGTCAAAATATTTTTTTCTACAGGAAGAGTGACAAAGTTCCCAGATAACCATTTTGTTATTTATCATCAAACAATAGTTTGTATAAAAAAAACAGGCCTAAGTTTCCTTAAGCCCGTTTCTAACAATTGTGTTATTTTCTTTTTTCTTCTACGAATTACTGCTCCGGCAATTCCAGAAGAACCGAAAAGACTTGCCCATAATCCCCATACAGCAGGATCTCCTGTTTTTACAGAATTTGATCCACTTCCTGAATTTGAGGAATTCTGATCATCTTTTTTATCAGATGTCTGTGCGTCTTTCTGATTTGTATTTTTTCTGTGACAGTAGAATCTTTCTTTTTATCTGTTAAATTAGAATCATCCTTCTTGACATCGCCTTTAGACGTGTCTTCTTTTGAAAAAATCATCCTTCTTAGAGTCATCTTTCGATGTATCATCTTTTTTGGTGTCATCGGTTTTAGAATCATCCGGTTTGCTGTCACTCCTTGGAACATCAACGCTAACTGCATTGCCATATTCTGCAGTTTTGCCACTTTCTGTAATAGATACACCGGATTCTTTTCCGTTTAATGTCAGCTTGGCTCCTGTCAAGTCGTAGCCATCTGCAATCCCTTTTTCTGTCAGACGGAATGCAATACTGTATTTGTATGTTTTTCCGGCTTCAAATGTGAAATCTGAATTAGCAGAGTCTGAACGAATTGTAGTTGTTCCATCACTCCAAGACTCATATGCAATTTCATATCTTTCTTCTCCTTCTGGGATAGTTGCCGTAAATTTCGGCTTCTCTCCGGCTTTGCATGTAAGAGTTGCATTCGCTGCTTTTACAGTATCAATCTTTTTACAACAACCGGATCAGATGGTACAGTCACAGTACTGATATCTGTTAATGTAATGGTTCCATCTGTGTTATGTACGATAGTTGCATTCTTACCATTCACTGTAGCCGTAAAGCTATCTCCAAAATGATAGCCGTCCTTTGCTGCAAGTGTAACAGAATATGTATAGGTTTTTCCGGCTTCAAATTTCATCTTGTCAGAGGAATCGCTATTATTTACAGATCCATCATCCTTACAAATCCAACTTTCACGAACAATTTCTGTTCCTTCTGTATCTGTTGAAGCGATGTAAGAAGGATTCTGTCCGTTTACAGCAGTTAATACCGCACCGGATACGGAAGCAGTTTTCACTTCTTCGGATTTCGGTGTATCTGGTTTCGATGAACTGCTGTTCTGATATTCATCTGTTGTTACTTCATCGGCAGCAAGGTTCTCCATCACCTCATAAGCCTCATTCATCTGGTCAACGGATGCATTCGGAAGATCTTCTGAATCATAATATGCCGATACCACAAAACAGAATTTTTCGTTGGCCGATATCATTTTCCAGTTCATTACTGAAATCGTAGCTTGTTTCTGCAGTATCCGTAAATGCGAAGATGTTATCTTCTCCATCTGTTGATTTTACAGTGATCTGATAACGGATCTGCACCGGGAATGTTGTTCCGTCAGAAAGTGTTAACTGACTGCTTCCCTTTGATGCGTTCCAGCTTAATGTTTTTCCATCCCATGTAATTCCATTTGGTGTCGTAAGCTTCTGATCAGACTGTACAGCAGGTTTTACTGTTTCTTCTGTCTGTTTCTGCACAGATGTAGTGTTTGAATCGTCTGCTTTGTGAGAAATCGTATTCTCAGTTGCTGCAGAGTTTTCAGATACGGTAATCCCTTCGGTTGTAGTCTTCTGTTCTTTGTCTGATTCCGGAGTCACTTCCTCAGTCTGTGATGTCTGCTGTTTATTTACTTCCTGTGCATTCTGTGTGGTATCTTCTGTAGATGTCTGTGCTGTATTCTGCGTGTTTTCGGTATTGATCACAAGTGGAGTGATATTATCTGACGCTGTTTCAGCATTAATCCCCTCTGATGCGAATACCTGTGTTGTTGGTACGGTTGTGATCAGAGCTGCTGCTGTGATCATGACTGGTGCAAATTTTCTTTTCATGTTTTTGTCTCCTTTTCATCTTTGATTTATATGTATCGTTCATAGAGTGAATGAAGTATAACATAATAAAATTACATCACTGATGAGGCGATACAGAATACCCATATTCCAGTGAATGCCAATACCAGTACAACATTAATTAAAATCCATGTGCAGGCTGCCTTCGCAAAATTTTTTCATCGTAATCATGCTCGGATCTTTCGAAGTGGCAAATACGAGAAGAAAAATGATATTTACTATCGGTATTGCACATAAAAAGAGATAAAGCATCCATTTCCGATAGGATACTATCTGCTCTTCCGCTCTCGGTGGATGCATTTTATCTAAAAATTTTTGCTTTGTTTCGTCCATTTTATTTCCTCCTGTTTTAAATTTTTATCCCACACCTCTTATATCTACAAAAATCCCTGGCATTATAAGGTACCAGGGATTTTGCCATATGTAAATACGATGTGAATGTATCGTAATTTACGAATGTACTGCTATAGGTAGAGTGGTCATAGCAGCGTCCTTAAAGAGATTTTTATGATATTTTTATAGTTACGTTGTATTGTTTGTTACAATACATTTGCCCTGTCCGGATCCCAATGGTGGTATTGGTGTGGGATTGCCGAAATACTGGTGGGTATTTGGAGCATTGGGACCCAAGGCAGAAAGGCAGGAAAGGGAATTGCACCCTCTCATATTATAGGGATGAAAATACACACTCTGCGTGTCTGCCGATTATAAATTTGTATAGTCAAAACTATACGAGGAAAAAGTTATTAAGATGCCCCACATTTAAGCGGGGGAACACATAAACAGGTTTTAAGGCCTGCCTATGCGTGACAAAAATGATTTTATTTGCTCCGATATTCTAAAAAATCAGGAAACAGCCGTTCTGCTTCCACCATCCTGATATTTGATGACCGGAGCGAATGCACAAGCAGATTTTAAGGTCTGTCTGTGCGGAGATGTTAATGCTACAAAACCCCAATTTTCCCTTCTTGAGGGATTCTTCAAACAAGTTTTGAGGCCTACTTGAAGAAAGCAAAATTATTTTATCTATCTTACTCCATAATCTGGAGCAAACATGTAAACAGGCTGTAACACCTGCCTACACGGAAAAAATATGTTTACCTCTCAGGTCCAAGAGGTATCTCCAAGATTAATGTTGGAGAAGAAAATAGATGAATTGCCACGCTATCGCGGCAAATGCATAGATGAATTTTTAAGTACATCTATGCCAAGCACGTTTATAAATAGATGACTCCCACATCAAGGGAGAATATCCAAACAGGTTTTGAGGCCTGTTTAGATAAAGTCGGCACTTACCATCCTTTTTACGGATGAACACATGAATAAGTTTTGAGGCTTATCCATGCGTAATCAAATGTACTAAAGGTACCCTTTTTGGGGAACCCGCCAGATAAGTTTTGAGGCCTGTCCAGCGGAAGTTAGATAATAACGTCTGTCACCCAGCTATTAGGGTAAATACACAGGCAGGTTGTGCGATCTGCGTGTGCAAACACAAAAGGAATAATTTGCTCCTTTGTCTGAAAGGAATGTTTTATTTAACTTCTAAAATTAGAAGTAATTACATAGACAGATTTTTTATGCCTGCCTGTGTTGGGATATATCGAATAAGGATAAAACCTTATACTAATAGTATGTCAGAAAAGATTTTGTAATTGCTTTTCTGGACAAAATTATTCGTTGTCTGCATATACAGATTTTTACCCATATATGCAGAAGTATGGAAAATTTTCTGTGCATCCAGTCGGACTATTTGGATGCAATGCATGGGTGGGTTTTTTAGGCCCGCTCATACAATACAAATGAAGAAAAAAAGTCCGTCCTGTTTTATCAGGACAAATACATGGATAAGTTATGAGGCTTACCCATGCACTTACATGTTTCTCAGGATTCGCTCTGTTTTATCAGAGCAATGCATAGGCAAGTTATGAGGCCTGCCTGTGCATAAAACAAATCTTCGGATAGATATATCTCTTCCTATTTTCGTAGGAGGAATATAACGCCAGAATGAATGCTTTTGCATACATCCATCGGCAAATGCACGAACAGGTTTTAAGGCCTGCCCATACATTGAACACCTAACAAAAGACATATTTTTATGGGATACCCCACATGTTTTAATTATTCCTTATTTCAATAAGGAAAATGTGTATGCAGGAGTTGAACCTGCCTGCAGCCTATTCTCTGCTTTCACGGATACACGCAAATCAGAAAAACAACGGTAAAGGAAGTTCCCTTACACTAATAGTATGTCAGAAAAGATTTCGCAGTTGTTTTTCTGGACAAAATTTTTAGGACATGGCTCATGGCTCGATATATTCCACTTTTTTGCCCATTTTCTCGGCATATTTGATACAATTTTCTGTTCCACTTTTTTACCATTCCAAACAGCTAGAACGATATCAGAATGGTCCACCATATATTCGTTCCGTTTCTGCATCACATCTGCTTCATAATGATCTGCTACAACTTTTACTGTTTTCGCTTCCATAAGAATTTCCCGATATCTTACAATATCCACATGATTCCATTTTTTACATTGTTCTGGACATGGAAGTGCACAATGAAGCTGAATGGGATGCCCTTCCTTCTTTAATTCCAGTACAGCGAGGGCAAAAATCGTATCAACACCCAAGGCCATGCCACTGATCGCATTTGTACATTTCATTTCTATTAATTTTTCCTTGAAGATGTTTTTCAGATCCTGCCATCTTGGATCTGTCAAATCATATCCATACAGCTTATCCGGCCTGTGACCGGTTACACATATAATCATCTTAGGGTCTCCTTATTCTACCAGCTCAAAACAGTATTCCTGTGAAATATCCGGATACCGATTGTGATCTACTTTGCTAAGAAACAGACCATAAGTTTTACACCAGATCTGGCCGTCACACTCAAACACTACAAAATACTGTCCTGGTGCTTCCGTGTCCTCTGCTATATGGAGTATTTTTACTTCTTTTCCAGTAAAATGGCGGTAAATCTGTCCAACTTCTACCATCCGGCCTTCTGTTGCCAGATGACAACTGTGAAAATATTTCTCGCAATCAGATAAGCTGCAATTCTCATCCATAAGCGGATGGTCTTCACTGATTTCCCGTACTTTCTCTTTGCTGCACGTTCAAATAATGTGTAACAAATGGGTATCCGCATCCATATGCAATCTTAGAACGGATCATATTCGCATCCAGCCTTCCGGTTGGATCAAGCAGATATCCCCAACTTTAAATAGCTTTTGCCGGTTTTGTATCCATATTTGTGCCTCCTTCTAATGAATATAAATATCATCTTTCCATCTATATATAGTATGAATGAATTCATAATTTCTCCGGCTTTCTGGACAAAATTGGAAATTTCGTTATGATGGTACTTCTTCATATTTCTTTTTACGTTGAATTATAATCGAAAATAGCTGCACCAAAGATTCATCAAACAGTATTCCGGCATGCGACCGGATATAATTCATAGTTTCATCTATAGATTTCCCAGTATGATAAGGTCTGATGGAAGTCATGGCATCATACACATCACAGATACGTATGATTCGTGATCCTAAAGGAATTTCTGTTAACCGGTAATAACCGGATCCGTCTATGTTTTCATGATGGTATTGGATCATCTGACAGATATCATCTGAGCAATACCCCTTCATCAAAACACTCCCAAAATTTGTATGCTGTTTAATGAGATTGTATTCTTCGTCAGTTAAAGGTTCTTTTTATTTAATATTTCTTCCGGTAATTTTATTTTTACCTATATCATGATATATGGCTGCAACAGAAATCTTTGTTTGATTCACCACCGGTTCTCCACACAAAACAGCAAGTTTTACAGCTAATTCAGAAACACGTCTGCAATGCATCTGCGTATCTTTCGTTAATTGCTGAAATAAAAACATAATGATACCTCCTGAGTAAGTCGTTAATAATAGAGTGAAGGAAACGAAAATAAATAATAAAAAGGCCCTGCTTTCCAGCAAGACCTCCTTTTTATTATTCTGTTTTACCATTTACATTCTGGTCAAATTCATGAACCATCTGATTTTTTGCTTCCGCAGTTAATGGTGCAGTATCTCCGGCAACCGTCTGACCTTCGTGGTCAGCACATGTTACCTGATATCCACCGGTCAGCGGTCGTGTTGTGCGTGTTGGCATCTGCCCCGGCTGATATACCGGTGTCTGTGGCTGGACAATTTCCGGATGGCATACTGGAGTCTGTACGGACTTTAATCCGTCCATAAATCCTTCATTATATGCTGTCTTTTCTGCCATATCCAGCATTTTCTGCAGTTCTTCTTCTGCAATTACAATTTCACCATTTTTCTTTCTGGTGTAATTCCAAAGAATTTGAAACTTACTCATTATACTATTCTCTCACTTTCTTCTTGCGTTCTTCATCCTTCCAGATTGCATATGCTCCGGCTGCAAAGAACATTCCGCCTGCTACCATGCAAAGACCGATGACGTTCGAATCACCTGTCTGTACACGTTCTCTTCCTGATTCGATTGGTTCTGTAGAAAAGATCCATTTTACATAAGATGACAGAAGTGTATACTGGTTATCCAGTTCTTTTGGAACATCCAGTTTATATTCCAATGTGCCTGTAGCATTAGCCGGAATCGTTCCAAGAAGAATGTTATCCGTAATCTGGCTGTTTACCATTGGACCATTGTAGATCAGGGATCGTTTACCATCGATAGTTGCATAAATTTTAATTTTAACCTCATCCAAAAGCTCCGATTTGTCAGTGACTTCACTTCGGAAATACAGCTTGATTGGTGTCTTACTGTTATTTACAAGTCCGGCACTTTCTTTATAAGTATCACCTGGCATCATAACAGGGAAATTTTGGAAGAAATCATCCGGATTCGAGAATAATTTCTTGGAACTACTCTGATATTCTACCCGCATGCTCTGATTATCCGCCTTCTTAAATGTTGCAATATCATATCCATCACGGATACAATCCTGAATCTCAACGTCTCCCCAAGGAGATCTGTCATCCCAGTTCGGAGTAAAATTCTTACTCTGGACGGCATCTACATTAATTTTCAGCTTAAATGTTTTGCCTTCTTCTGTCTGTGGAAAATCGGTCGGGATCTTCAACCCTTCAAAGATGTCTATCTTATCACCAGTATTCAGGATATTTTTTATAATAGTAATATCCGTCATCGTGTTTTTCCCAACCAGAAGGGAATCCATAAAGCTCCTTTTCCAGATCAACATCTGTGCCAGAAAATTCCAGTTTCGCTCTTACATAACAGTCATTTCCATCATTTGTGATTCTTGGAATCTTTGAGATATCATCACCCGGCATAATCAGAGGATTTTCCCTTTCTTTCCGGTATAATCCCTGAATGGCTCTTCCCTCCATTGGCAGTGAGTTCGTATTCATCAAGATTGATATCGACAACACCGGTGCTGAAATGGTTTGTAACAGATGTTTCAGGTCTTGCATACACATAAGTACCGCTTCCAAGGAGGACGCAGGACATACAAGCACATGCTGCCATCATATATTTCTTTTTCATATAGATTTTTCCTCCTTATTAATTTTTCTGGTTTCTGTGATAATGATCCCATGCTGCCTGATATGAATCAAATCCATAAGACTGATAACTTTCTTGATAGACAATGATATCAAATTTTCTGATTTCATCTTGTGGGATATTTTTACTGATTGTTACAGTTGTAAACAAGCTAGGTGTTGTTTCGCCTTTCTTTAACACTTTTTTGTAGTAATAATATCCGTCATTTTTATTGTAAGTGAAGTCTGTGGTATTGTAATTCACGGTACAATACTTTTCCATATCACTATCAGAAAATAATGACCGTACTCTTACATAACAGTCATCTTTTCCGGTATTGCGGATCTTTACATCTTTTTGTGATCACATCTCCAGGCTTGATATCATCTGGTGGCGTAAATTTCTCTGGAATATCCGTTGTAACGCCGCCGATGGTTGTCCGGTTGTTAGCAGTGTCTCCATCTGACAGAAAAGCATATATTCCAATGCCAATGGATGCAATAAGCAGCACGGCTATCGAAGCGATGAGGAATGGTTTCCATTTCTTCTTTTTCATTCCATTTCTCCTTTCTCTTTTCTTCTACTAATAGTATGTTTGAAAAGAGTTCGTTGTTGTTTTAAGAAAAGCTTCCCGCACGTTCTATGCAGGAAGCTTATCATGCGTACAAATAATTCCTTTTAGTTGCCCTGTTTGATATCGGAATTAGCTTCTTCTTTTACAGATACTGTTGTTGTAGGATTCTGGCGTTCAAGAACCGCCCATACATCTGTTGGCTTAACCTTACCATCGGAGTTGATACCATCCAGTTTTGTCTTGCCATCATTGATGTTCTGTGTCTGGATAGCATATGCATCGATCTTGATATTTTTTGTAGTTCCTTCCAGTCCTTCATCTTCACGGGCATTAACGAATTTAACCCAGTCAAATAAAGTTCCGGTCTTCTGATTTGCTGCTACAGCTGTCATCTGAGTAGCTGTACCATATGCATACAGATGTGTAACTGTTTTATTGTTTGTATCTTTGACAGGTGTTCCAATCTCGATCCATCCAGATTTTACATCATAGCTGAAAAGTTCTGTATCAGCTTTTGCTGCAGCTTTTTGTTCCATCACCGGCTACAACAGTAATATTGTCATATGGTACTGTAACTTTCATAAACATGTATGCATCATTGATACCATCATTCTTGATCTGAGGATCCTTTTTAATCTCCTGGTTTGGTGTGATATCCTTCGGTGGATTCCAGTTAGGCTCCTGTAAGTCGATAGATACTTTTCCTACCGTAAAGGTGTTGGTTTGCGGTATCACCATCTGTAAAGTATGCGCTGATTCCGCCAATTGCAAGCACGCCGATCATGGCTGTTGCTGCAATCATGGTTTTCATTCTCTTTTTGTTCTGCATAATTTTTCCTCCTATTTATTTGAAAATAATTTTCTTTTGCAGTTGTTCCGGATAGAGATAGGTTGTTGTGTAGACCCTTAGATCAACGGAACAACTGCGGACAGCATCTCCCGGATAGTTACATTCGCGAAAAACATGACTTTTTTTCCGGTACTTAAACGCTCAATTCAAAAGTTACGTCTCATGTTGCCGGATAAGATTGAGGGAAGGGCAGCTGATTGTATTTTGAAGTCGTTTACTATCTGTCTCTATTATTAGTATGACAGAAAGGTTTCATATGTTTTGCTGCTATGGTTTTGTGGTCAAAAAGGATCCATATTTCATGGACCCGTTTTGTAAGAATCTTATAAAAAGCTGACAAAGGATTAGTTATCTATTTAATGTCAGTGCTGTTTTTTATTAGTTGGTTTATTTGAACTCCAATCCACCATATTTCCATATTTCATGTTCATGAATTTTTTTTTTACAATATCATCCACGGATCTGCATCCACACATTTTTTGATGATGCCATCGCCCTGATTCTTTTATACCGCCCTTAGCATACAGTAAATTACCATGTAAAAAGAATTCTTTTGCCAGACTTGATTTCGTAACACCATACCTCATATTTCGTATAGATAAAAAACTGATCAAACTTATATTCCACTCGATATTTGTATTTTCTGCAGATAGAGCACAGTATTTCATATTCTTCTTCCATCTTTTCTTTATATGATATTTTTGTATCTGTATCCATTTTGCTCATAGTTTGTTAACCTCCTACTTTCTTTATACTGTAATAGACGGTTTTTTTGTTTCACGTATCTATCCACATTTTGATATATTTACATACATTTCTTGATATTTATTATAAAATCGTATAGGATATCTACTAGAACAAATAGATTGGAGGAAATTTATGACAAAAACTGAATTAGTCGCTGCAATGGCAGAAAATGCGGAACTCACTAAAAAGACTCTGATAAGGTATTAAATGCATTTATCAGTATTGTGACAAATGAGTTAAAAAGGGAAATAAGGTTGCACTTCCGGGATTTGGAACATTTGAAACAAGCGAACGCTCCGAAAGAGAGGAAGAAATCCTCAGACCGGTGAGACAATGAAGATTGCTGCATGCAAAGCACCAAAATTCAAAGCTGGGAAAACATTAAAAGATGCTATCAATGCTTAAATCTATACTGATTTATCAGTAAAAGCGATTCGACTATCCATTCTGTATGACTTGGTGATAGCATAAAAGGTTATACAAATACAATACATTCACAAAAGAGAAAGAGATCTCGGCCGTACAATAGGCTTTGGTCTCTTTTTATACATAAAAATTATCGACCACTTCGTAGCATACAGAAAAGCAGTTCTGTCATACTTCTCTTTCGTGGTCCCTGCCGGCAGGATTCTGCGATCTTGAGTGTCCAGTCTGATATGTTACAATCATGAGTAAGCGGGGTCGGATCTTCTAATTCATCTTTTACATTCCTCCACCTGGGCACAGCCACCATGACTCCATAATAATTAGAAGACTCCGGATTGCATTTTTTAACGTGCCTTGAAAAATAGAATTTTTCAAATCCGGTAGCAGATTTTTATAACAGTCTATTGTTGTGACAATGTAATTTTTCTCACCGTAAAAATTCAGTCCATTTCCACTATAAACATCTTTTTCGCAACTTTTCACTTCATAACACACGAAAATTCCTTTTTTCTATTCCGCAGAGTGAGCACTGGTTTTCCGGTATAAATTCAATGAAATCGACTCTCCGCCCCTTGGTTGTAAAAGGATCAATGCTGACCTCACTGGACCAGTGTTTTCCTGGTCCTGTAAGCCGGTCCTTCTTCAATAATTCATTCAAAAATTTGTTATTTCTTTACGATTCATTCTATATCTCATACCCAACCTTAGCGAATTCAAATTTCCATTTTCTGTATAACCGAAAATCTTCATTAGCCATCCGGCGCCAGAATATGATGTCTGTAATGATAAAATGAGCTTCTTTGGCCACTAAGAAAACTCCCATTCCAATCCCCATTACATACCAGAAATTTTCATTGAGCAATGTCCCCAGTAAAGCCATAAGCAACACATATAGGATAGAAAATGCCATGCATATTTTATTTATTTTTATGGCGTTTAAACGCTGCCTCTTTTCAGCATTTGATTTCTGTTGAGATTCCACAAGTTCTGGATTATTTTGATATACTTTTAAGAGTGCTTCCTGATAATGTGGATCTTTTTTAATTTTCGGAGAATGAGTTTTCAATTATAAATGAGCGCCATTTCTTAATTTTCAGGATAAAATGCGAGGATCCTCGGCTATTCAATCACCGAGAGGAATCGCACGTTTTATCATCATCTGATATCCCGAATTATTTTGTAAAGTCTGCAGAACTTTGCATTGACTGTGACCAGCTCTCCAGATAAGGTCCGGATGTCGAACGATCCACTCTTACGGATCATGACCCGTCCAACAAAACGTCCTTTATATTTGTACTTTGTGTCTTTGGGTACATTTGCTACGACCAAGTCTCCTGTTTGGAAACCAAATGCAGTCTTTGAGCGATTCTTCCATTTACTGATGATCACACCGCACCCATTAAGCTGGCCTCGAAGTCTTGTGCCTCTTCCGGTCGCTTTCGCATACAGGTAATATCCATGCGTCCAGTCAACGAATCCATCTTCTGGAATTTTGCCTACACATAAAGCGTCATAGTGATGTTCTTTCGGATATCCAAGTGCATTCCGATTGTATTTTGTTCTTCCGCCACTGGAACACTCCAGTTCCGGAAAACGAAGATACAAATGACGCTGCGAGTATCTTCTGCTTGAATTGACCCATGCAGCATACCGGAGTCCTTTAAGTGGAGCTTTTCCTTCCATCACCTGCTGTACATATTTCTGACGCATCTGATCCAGTTCTTTCTGTTTCCCTCTTTCTTTCGGAAGCCGGTCTTGAAGGATTGTCTGCCATTCTTCCAACGTATGATTTCCTTTGTCCTGATTGCAGTTATGACAGGCAAGTGTTGCATTTTTGAGCCGATCAGAACCTCCGCGGCTTCTTGAAATCATGTGTTCCCATTCTAAAATGGGATCGCTGCTCTTTCCACCGCAATACTGGCAGGTATGTCCATATTTTTCCAGTAAATATTCTTTTACTTCATAACCATACAGGGTTCCCTGCTGATATTCGACACCTTCAATCTCTGGGTTCTCCATGAGCTGTGTATCGAACCGCACGGATTCGAAACTGCAGTTTGTAATGTTGATCCAGCGGGACAGGCGTCTTACCCAGGAAATGATGTTGTCAGCGGTGCTTTTGACACTTGGCGGCAGCCAGTTCTCATCCCGCCGGCTGTCATAGGATTGACGCTGTTCTTTTGCCGTACACTGATTCCCCCATTTCGGCCTGCGGTATCCGGTCTCCCCGGCTTCTGCGGTCCCCTCTTGCGTTACGCCTGGTATCCAGGTTCTTTTGATCTGTTCTCCCCCGGTGTTCGATCTGCATTGCATACATGAATTCATTTGTATCATCCCTTACAATTGCGATACCGGTATATTTTGCTCCGGATCGATCTTGATCCGATAACTGGAAAGCCCGGAAAGCTTTCTTGCATCGACATCTTTTAAAAATAACGATAGTCGGAAAGTAACGATACAGGACTGCGTTTTCTCCAGCAGGATCCGGCATCTCCGTTCGCCCATAAAACCAAGTGGACGTTTGTTCCTGTCTAAAGCAATGACCATGTTTTCTCCTTTCATTTGTGGCAGTTACGCCCTTGTACTGAGACTGCACTCCTGCAGCCTCTTCTCTTCGCGCGTTAGCATGCTTTGTTACTGCTGAAGTACTGGCTTTCTTCTCGGCTTGCCTGTTTAACAACAGCGACACGGGACTTGTATTAGAGAAGCGTACAATACCGTGGTCACACACTAACCCCTGGCACGGATGCATTATATCCGGTGGCGGCCGCTACTCAACCATACGAATAGCCTTACACAAGATTCTGCTGCAAAGGACAGCTTCCTCATGCTCGGTTATTCAATATCCGAGTTGGTTGACCAGGATTTATATTTTCTCTGCAGCCCGCATTTTCTACAGCGATATGTTTTCTCACTCCAAGTACTTCCAAAATCATCTTCTACATGAACATCAAACAGCAATTCCCAGTTATGTTCACAAAACATTGGCTGTAAGAAACGGCGAATAAATCTACGCATAAAAATCCCTCCTAACAATTTTTCCCTTTTCACTTATAGTATGTGAGAAAAAATTATTAAGAGGAGTTTTGGACAAAATCTTATGTTAAGTATCAACTTTTGTCGTATCATCGATGCAGCATTTAACTTTTCCTTTCAATTTTTCTCCGAGCTGATGAGCATATTCGCCAATATTCTTCATGCTGGTCCGACCATCCTGCCATTCTTCCATGAACACCTTTTTCTTTTCTTCGTCCGTAATGGCATTTAGTGCAGCCTCATATCTCCGCCGGTCTTCAAAAGATCCATACATGAAAGACAATAGTGCATCTGCCACATTCTGTTTTTCTGCTTTTAATCCACTTCGGTACTTCGTCCGAATTCTTTTCGATACCATTCCTCTGCCCCACCGAACAGGAATACCGGAATTCGTTTTTCTTCATTATCGTCTTTTGGTGATGCTCCATACAACGTTCCAAGCAGGAATACTGCCAATGCAGCAGATTCTTCGGTCTTGGCGAGGAATGTATAAGGATCGCTTGGGTTGATCAATTTGTATTCTGTCATAGTATTCCATCCTAATTTTAATATCCATATCGCAGCCGCTCATCCCATCTCATCGACAGGTGAAACATCTATTACCCAGATGACTGCCCCGTTCGGATGGTCATAATACCACACGTCTTCGACTGGCTCTACATCCGCCAGTACCCATGCATGAGGGTTCTTATATCGTTCTTTTAGTTCTTTATAAGAAAGATCAACGCAATGATTTTCCTGCTCTTCTGACCAGTCTGAACATGAGATCGGATATACTGATTGTATGATGCATGTTCCCCTTACACGTTTGGAACTGCTTTCCAAAAGGTAAATTTGAACTCCCGTCTTTTTTGTACTGCATCCCCGGTTTCCAAAGTCTTTTCCCAGATAAAATAAGATCCGAGCCATTTTTTCTTAATGATTAATCCATCCATAATTACACTTTCTTTTCCATTACTTCTTATTTTCCGTGTGTATTGATACAATGTCGTATTTCTTTTTTTTGCACTGTTCGGATAAATCCGAATTTCTATTTCAGCAGTGTATGTTTCGCCCTTTTTACTGCTTCATAGACATCCTCACTGCATGATTCCAGCTTCATACCTTTATATTGGAAGACCGTTTTATAAGAATCGGAATAATGGGGCAACATAGAAACTGTTTCTCTTTTTCTTCATAGTCGCTCTCTTTCTTTTACCAATTTGCCACAATATCTACTATCGTCCAAGTTTTCGTCCACATTCCGGACAGAATTTGATTGGGATGTAGATTGTGCCAACGCCATCCTCTTCGGATCCGAAGCAACTCTTATCCTTTATAATCAATACCGGAGAAGCTGTTTGATAATCATTGATCACACCAACTGTATCATCCGTATGGATCATATTCCCGGATATATTTTTCGTGATATCCTGGTTGTGGTGCCACGGAAGTTCCGGCTGATCCCAGCCTAATTTCACATCTGTTCTTCGTTCGCAATATTTACACATGTTCCTTTCCTCCTAGCTGAATTGATATATTTACTGCAACATGCTTACTCAGCATATGTAATCTTGTAATATTCCATGAATTCTTTTGCATCTTCTGTATGAAAGTTTCCGTTTATGCAATCCAATCTTCCATTCGGGAAAATGGTACTTTCTGCTCTTAAAGCAAAACGAATTAATTCGAACTTATTTAATTTCATGTTTTTTTAATCTTTTTCATCTGCACATTTTCATACTCTTTGCACATTTCTGTAAAAAGTCTTGTTGCATTTTCGATTTCCTTAACAGTAATTACATTCATTTCGCTACTGAACGAATATCTTTGCGCACGTATTTCAAATTCAACATTATTGATTGAGCTCTCTTTTGCATATTCACACTGTTTCAGTATATCTTCTTCTTGAAAATCCAGATTTTCTGCCGTATCGCAACAGATTGTTCCTCCGCAGCTCTGCTGCCCGTCCATACTAATACGCATGTTTTCCAAAATCCCCAAGGACTATTACACATCACCATATCTTCTACCTCCTTGTTTAATGTTCTTATTTTCTTTCCATGTGGATTTAGAGCAGCAAAAAGGCTTATGGTGAAATGCATCTATAGCATGCTGTGATACTTTCGTTTCCATTATGCTATATGTTCGTGCCTGATCCACTTTCTGTTCTTTTCGGGTTCTTCCGTGTTTTCCCATTATATTGATTCTCTTTTCTATTACCTGATTCCGGCTAAGTAAACCTCCGCAAGGGCTTTGTCCATACTGTGGGAATTTGTATCAAGTCTCTCATAGGTCATATCCCATTCCAGTTCCTTCTTATAGGCCTTGTACAATTTTTCAGATGTATCTTTTAGAAGAAGTTCTAATTCTTCAAATGAATTATTCAGAGGCAGACCAAGAATGGAGCTTGGAATCCATTATCATACGAAGCGTAGAACTGTGCATCCGGGTATGTATATGGTGGCTGGGAGATCTCAACTCTCTCCCAGTCTTCTCCTGCCACACCAAATGAAGCTTCTCCATTTCCAGAAGTTTCAATTGCATCTTCGAATGCTGAAACAGCTTCATTCAATTCTGAATTATTGCTATAATAATTTTCAGCCATAAACTTGATAAGCTTTGTGAATTTCCTGTTTTCATCATACATTACCATCACCATCCGTTTTCCATAATTCTTATTTCTTATATCACTCGGAAATTCTTTCTCCTTACAGAAATCAGACTTCTTTTTCATGATAAAATGCCTCTATGTTGCAAGTCATAGTATCAAGATTGATCCAGTTGATACGAATCACTTTTAGTTCTATAACCTTTTCATTTTCCTCAATATTAATTATTGAGCCAGGTTTGATTACCGGTGTTTCAGCATCCTCTAAAATGGTAAAAGAAAAAATTGGATCGGAGCATTTTCCCGCGAGGCTCTTCCAGATAAAAGAGGCAGTTATTTTTATTTTCCATACATTTGCCATTTTGAGAATAATGATGCTGACATCTGCTACAATCCATGTGATTCTCCTCCATTTATATTTCCACGACCGTTGCTATCCTTGGTTAATAATTTTTTCTATCTCATTTTTATCAGTGAAGAAATGACATTTCTTTTGAATATCTTTTTTCTACATCTTTCTGCCAGTCTTTAAATGTCTGGCTTTTTGTAGAATTCCATATAATCTATAATTGAACCATGTTTTGGATAGTTTGGCAGTAGTTCCTCCTCCTTGTAAGTACCTTTTAATACATTGATCATTGTTTCGGGAGATGGTAAGTCGATACCGGACAAATCTTTTGTGTACATAATATGCTTCGTATCAAATAACTGAACCTGAAACCCATGATTTATTGGAATGTAATCCAAAAAGTGCTTTTTCCCATGTTTCCAATCTATAATTCCATTCTTTCTCAGAAATATTCTCTGGGCGATCTGTGCTATTCTGGTAAAAGAATTTTTTAAAATATTTTGTACTTTCTAACATATATCTGACCTTATCATTCCCAAAATACATCGCTAGGATCCCTGCCTCTGTTGGAAAGAATACCAGTTCACACCGATAATCAAATTCGTCATCCATAATATTTGGAAATCTGTTGAATTCATCAATTTCATGTGCCAGATAAAGATGTGTCTGAAAATAAAGTCCTGACCAATCTTTTTTCCAATGTATATTCCCATAGTTTTTTAACGGATCATTTATATCTTTCGCTTTTTTTATTAATTCTTTGATCCTTACATCACTATGTATTTCCCTAAAATGGTAAAAATAAAGAAATTGATATACCGTCTGCTCAAGAATTGCTTTTTCACAATAATTAACTGCAATTTTCCGGAATTCCTTCATAATCTGATTTAATTCCATGAGACTGTAATTTTCATCAAGAATATATCCATCATATTTAATGCTCATATCTTATCTCCTGTTTCCTATCCTGTATGTAAAGCCTATTTTCTTTTTTTTGCCAATCTGCCAGCCAATAAAAAAACTAAACAGCAGTATTAATCCAGGACTTGTTGTAGGACTGAGTAACATGTTTTGCCTCCTCTATCTATCTTCCTATTTGATTGTCTTCTCCTCTTCACCATATATTCTTGAACCATCTGCCGTAAAATAGATATTGGCATAAATCAAACGTACTCCATTCACAGTAGTTCCGCGAATACGGCGAAAACAAGCTTTCTTTTGCAATAGATTCAATTCCTGTTTATGCCCTTTTTCTGGAAAATGAACGGTTACTGCAGGTCTGCCATCGAACAGTAATCGGTATCTGGCATGAATCATTGTTTCTGGGATATACTGGCGCATAAATTCATCTGCTTGTCTGTATAAATCTGGCCAATTGTAATCATCCATTTTTTCTTTGCTATCATAAAATCCCTCCATATTTTGAAATTTCTTCTAATTACCATGGGATTACCCATTTGTCTGCTGGTGTGCCTTTTTTTACAATCTATATAATGATTATCTTTGGCTGCAACAACTCTTTTTGTAAATTCCTGAATGCATTAGAACATCAAAGAATCCTGTATCATACATACTACCAAAGGACGTTTCGATTTTGATATGGCGACGTCTTCTATCTCAACATCACCAGTTACATTAATGGTATATGTACCCGCTTTGAGTTTTTCCTGCTCGGTTGGATTATAATCGATTCCATAAATCTTGATATAAAATTCATTTGCTTTTGTAAACATTGTATGGTAAGAATAAATTTTACCAGGATAATCAGTCAAATCCATCTTATATCGTTCACTGTTTGGTTTAAATTTTACGCAGAGATCAATACGATTCGCATATTCATCTTTGTAAAGTTTGTCAAATTTTACTTTTTACTTTTATATTTCCATTCTTATCTAGCTTATAACTGCAGTATTTATTCCGATTCTTATTTCGAAACACAAGTTTTTCATTGCTCTCAAGATATTTCACTGCAAAATATTCCTTCACGCTCTCTTTGAAGTTTTCTCTTGAAAATACAATCAAACCTAAAAGGCTTACTATAAGCAGCGGTATCATAATCACAAAAACTTTCAAGTTATGTTTCCTGCCTTCCTGTTTTTGTTCCATTTTTTCTTCATTTGCCATCATAAAAACCTCTCTTTCCATTTTTTACTTATACTAATAGTATGTTTGAATTTTTTACAACAGATTTTTCTGGACAAAAAAAAGCCGGAATCACTCCGGCCTGAAAGTATTCTGTAAAATCACAACATATTTTGCTCTAAGAATGAAAAATAGCCTGAACCAATGATAATGTGATCATAAAAGACGATTCCCATCATTTCCGATATCTTTTGAATATTCTCTGTTACCTTTTCGTCTTCCGGAGATGGAGATACATTACCACTCGGATGGTTATGTGCAATAATAAAATGTGTTGCCCCGCACAATAATAAACGTGTAAAAATTCCGGCTGTATTTACAAGGGAATTATTGAGTGTACCAACATTAACCTTGAAGATTCCAATGACCTTTTTTACTTCTCATTGCTATTAGGCAAAAATGCTCTTCCATTTTCCGATCAAGCTGCAAAGCCTGGTTGAGTACAGCTACTGCTTCCCCTGGATCCGTAATAGAATTTGATATAGATGGACAATTTTAAGATGATTCCTTTACTAACATGGGCATGTCATTTTCATTTTTTCCAAATCGTAGGTTACGATACGCATAAATACTCCTCCATTTTGTTTTATTTGAACATTACAGAATATTTTTTATTCTCCTTTCTTCTGTGTATTTTGTTCTGTAAATAGAATGTGTTTTCTCTTAAAACAAAAGAAAGCCCCTGTAAGAGACTTTCTTTCGTGCAATATTCGAATACATTTTTGCGTATTGATCAGACAGGAAAATTATTTTCTATTATGAATATCTGCTTCCCACATCTTTTTTAGTATCCTGCAGGAGCTTAATCATTGTGTCAAGTGCTTCTATATTGCAAAATCTGAGTGTCGTATATATCCTGCCATCCAATGCTTCTGTTAATTCTTCTTTTGTACAGTTATTAATGTCGGGTTGATTTTCTTTGAGTCCCATAATCACTACATCATAGCTGGCCCCATTTTTTTCGTCCGTATTCCAAGACATGCTTTGGTTGGCTTTCCATTCCTTTTAAGTCCCAAAATTACAGGGTAATTTCTATCTTTCATAAGATGCCTCCTAGTTTTCGTGATTTATAATCCATCCAACACCCTTTGAATGGTTCTCATCGAACCAGTTCCAGATTGCTTCCCTGTTGGTTCCTTTCGGAAATATAAACCATTCCTCTTCCATATCTTCTGTGTCCGGATTCATCGGAACATTCGACAGTGTTTTCCATAAATCTTCGATAAGAGCATCACAGGAAGTATAGTTTTTCTTCTCTTTACAATTCGGCGTGAATATTTTTACACAATGACCTTTGGCAAAGGATTCTTCTGGTTCAAGAGCTGCCATCATGATACATGTATCAATATCACTAGCACACCCTTCCGATACCTGCCAGAAACAACCGTCTGCTTCTTCCGCACAAAACATGATCAAATAATTTTCTCCTGATAACCTTTCCCCGAAATATGGGTTGATTTTCTGTCCGTATAATTGTGTTTTGACATTTACTGTATCCTCCATTTTCTAAATTTCGTTAATTAATTTTGCATATTTTATGCATAAATTCTTCTGCATTTTCGTATGTAATCTTCCTGTAGAAATTCATACATGAGACCGGTATTGTTTCATCATACTTTCAAGCAAATGTATGTGTTTTAGATATAGCACGGTTGCCGTTCTCAAAATTATCGGACCCAGAAGATCCTGTCCCCTCAAAAACAGATAATCATACTGCTGTCCGGATAAATTTTTCCATTTTGAAAAGTCCAAAGACATCTGTAATTTTTCTGCTGCATCCTCCAGGATTTTTTATCTTCTTTGGAACCGGAAAGCTCCAGAAGATCATAATCGTGTTCCCATACATAACCGTCAATAGCCGTAAATATGTCTTTTTCCAACATCATACCCTAAAATAGTGTTGAGATTGGCATAGCGGTCCGCATCGGCCGGATGCATATTTTGCTGCATGAGATTGTAATAAAACGAATATCCTAGATTAGTTAACAGGCGAGATCCCTCTTCATATTCCAGATAAATATTGACTTCTTCAATCTGGTCCTGCGTAATCGTATTCTGGGTTACAAGCATGTTTGCATCTGTAACCATTTCATCATTTTTCATAGCAGATCTTTCTCCATATGATTTGTATTTGAACATTACAGTATGTTTAATTTCACTCCCTTCTTCTGCTGATTCTGTTCTGTTAATAGAATGTCTGTTTCCGTATAAAACAAAAGAAAGCCTCTATTGAGACTTCCTTTGTACTGTAATTTTCGATTATTCTTTTGTATCTTTCCCAACAATTTTAATAACGGTCTTCCATCCTCCGTCACTTTCGGAATAATGCTCGCAATTTCTGCTTCCTCTTTGTCAGTAAAACCTGAAAATTTGAGTTCATATTTCCAGATAGCCTGTCTCGGCAGCAGATTTAGAAATTCTTTTACTTTCATAACGGTCTCTTTTCATAATAATTTTTTGAAGTTCCATTTACAGAGCAGCAGGAACAAGGATACATTCCAATCAGCTGCACATGGATACAGCCTTTACATTGTTCCGGTGCATAGTAATCAGATACATAATTCCAAATATCTTTTCCCGCTATATCCGGATGTTCCTGTATGAATTGCCTAATATCTGAATCCGTACAGCCGGATTTTAATAAACCGGAAAGTTCTTCTTTCCAATTTTTCATAATATCACCCTAATCCATTTCTTTTATCACAAAATCAGCAATTTCTTTTCCATACTTATCACAGAGAAAAGCTTTTGCAAGTTCCCATTCCTGCGGATTTTGCGATTTTGTAAAAAGCTTATCAGCATCCTTGCGGCATCGTTCCTCTGTCAGATCACCATTCTGTAATTTACAGAACCTCTGGTCAATTTCGTCTACACACCTCATGAGCTGTCTGCGCTGTGCATCAAGCTCTTTCGCATACATAGCTGTTTCTAGCATATCGTGGATTACAGGCATACCGAACTGTCTGTAAATGGATGATATCTGGTCTTTGCCTGATACTTCACTGATAGACGGGTGCCAAATATAGACTGTCTCAATCACGTTATAATCTTCATTTGATACAGTTTCGCCAACGAATTTTCAAATTCTTCTTTCATCATAATGCAATATCCTCCATATTATTCGATTACAAATACATAATCTCCGTCCCGTAATGCATCAATACAGTCTCCAAATTCTTTCTGGGTCATGAGAAAAATATTATGGTCATCCGGATCAGATTTTCCATTTCTCTGATATGGGTTAATACATGAGAGAAATTTTTTATATGCATTACGATATTCATGATCGTCTTTATTTAAAAGATTTCCTTTATCATCCATAAGCCAGTCATTTTCTACTTTGTTATAGTCTTTACAACTTGTGATTGCATCGTATATATCATCACTGGCAATCAAAAGATCCCTTTCAATCTTAGAATTTGATTTTGCCCACTGAATGGAATAACGTTCGGCATTTTCCATCCACCCAAGAAAATAGAACTCACCATCCTGGATACGGATGGCAATTACATCGTCAAGACTGTATGTTCTGTTTTTCGCCTGTTACAAATAATTCATCACTGATTCTTTTCATTATTTTCATTCTCCTTTGTTGTAAATTGAAGTAAATTCGAACATTACAGTATTGGTTTACACTCCTCTCTTCTGCAGATTTATGTTCTATTGATAGAATGAATTTTTCGTTCAAAAATAAAAGAAAGCCTCTTATCGAGACTTTCTTTCGTACCATAATGTTCAACTATCTATCTTTGGTATCTATTAATAGTTTTTTCATGGACTGCATCGTTTTGGTGCATTTTTCTGGTGACTCAATCACGAATTCGCTCATCTCTTCTATCATTTGAAGCAGCTTTCCTTCCAAGAGCCTCCATTTATCGGCCTGTAGCAATGCATCAATGACAGCATCTACTAACCATTCTTTTTCTCGTTCTCCTCGATTACCCGGAAATTAGGAATTTCATGTCTCAATTCCTGTCCAAGCACCCATACTTTTCTATGTCTGTCGTAATCAAGCATCAGAAAATTAGCAGCACGGTGATTTTGACAAAATTTAAAATGGTGGATTCACTCACCCTTGCTCTTAGCAGATTATTTAAGAAATCAAGGTTGTCAGAATAACTATTTTCTTTATAATCGCCGAGCTGATAATTCCTGTGCCAGCACATCATATGCCCGATGTTGCCGTCCCAGTCATATCTAGGATTTTCTGGTGTTGTATCCTGTTCAATATGTACTCTCACAAGTTCACCCGTAACTTCTTTATAATATTTGTATTCCATTCAGCTTATCCTCTAAGAAATAATTGAACATTACAGTATTTATTTACACTCCTTTCTTCTGTAGATTCTGTTCTGTATGTAGAGTGAATGTTTCCCTGTAAAATAAAAGGAAGCCCACACAATCGGGACTCCCTTATACCTATAATGTTCTATGCTATTCGATTACTTCATGACAAATGCCCATATCATGTTTGATATTTTTCCATTGTTCTTCTGTGTAATATGCGGAACAATTGATCGTATATATATGGCAAACTTCCGGGATATTTCTTTTCGAATTTATCACAGGCAACATTTATAGATTCTGCCTTTACGATCAAATATCCTTTATAGAAAGGAAATTTCGGATCGCTTCCAAATGTGAAATAATAATTATGTAAAACCATTTTTTTCACGGATTGATTTTAAGACATCAATTTTTCGTTATAATCTTCCATGCCTTTCTGATCCGTGAAGTCATCATTGCAAATGAGATCATCCAAATATTCGCATAAATTTCCGTTTCCTTCTCAGTAAGTTCAATTTTCATAGCTTGTCTCCTTTATAGTTATGTTGTAGTGTGAATAACATCAATTTCTTCATCACCGGCTCCTACCCATGTGGCAGCAACCCAAAGCACTTTTCGTAACTTTTTACTTGGCCCATAAAGATAGGTATGCCAATGGGCTGCACGCAAATGCTTTCTTGGTGAATGATGATTCTTTTTCTGTCAAATTAACAATCATGATTATTCTCCTTTTTCCTTACTTGTTTCTGGAATTTCAATGGAAAATCCTGCTTCTTCCAATTCTTTGTAACTGTCAAATCCACATTCTAATGCACGAATATCCAGATAGTCTTGTAATGGCATTTCGCCCATATTTGTTTGTATCATTCTACTCATCGTGTCCTTCTCCTTATGCAACACACCATTTTCCATATGCAACATGTGTAGCAGATCCAGTTTTAGCAAGCAAGCATCTGTAAGGTCTGTCTGACCTTAGCTTTTCCAATGCGGATTCCCTTGCGCTTTCTTGTGTGGCTCAATTTCCTCATAGATTTTATCCAAGTAAACAGAAGTACCCAGTTGACGTAAGACTGCATATACCACGTCTTTCCAAGTCGCACTTTGGCTGTCCCGGATATCCATAACATGGTGCTGTGGTACTACAAATGCAATTTCATAGCCGGATGGTTTTTTTGATCACAACATATTCATGCTCAATAAAAAGAACTTATGATTGGCATAGCACTTTCGCCCGGATGATGTATTATGCTGTTTCTTTATCAGGATCTGCACCTGTTCCCCAGGTAATGTTAAATTCGTCAGCATAGACCGGAAGATTCCTTTCCGTCTAATATCACCTACTACGACTGCCTGATATGCTCCTTTCGGCATCGCTGCGTATCCACGCATTACGGCCTGGTTTACGGCATGCATACCTTTTTCCCATGGCATTTCCTGAATATCCGCAGATATGCTTCTACTGTCCCCTTTCCACATATGATTGGAATAATGAATATCATTAATCCCAGGATATGGAGGATGCAGAATCTGCAGATCGGATTGATAGAATCCGTCCGGCAAGTCTTTTGTATAATCCAGAATATCCATAACCGAAATATCCGGTCTTACTGGATTAGGATTAAGATCAATCCCGCAGTAAAGGAATCTCCAGATCCCGGCAGACATCCGATGTTGTGCCGCCACCTGCGAATATCTCTGATACGGATTTGCATCCATAACGTACAATAATCGATGCAGGAATCCATCCGGAAAAATTACCACGGTAACTGGATGATCCCCATGACGATCCTCTGTCTGGGAAAGACAGAATTGTGCTGGTAGCATGTTCTTTGACATATTTGATAATTTCTTCTTTTTTTTTCATATGTTTCCTCCGAAATTATGATTCGAACATTACAGTATTATTTCTTCACTCCATTCTTCTGCATTATTATGTTCTAATGTTAGAATGATATTTTCCAGACAAAATAAAAAAAGCCCCGTAACCGGAGCTTTCTGCAGCTGTAATGTTCTATAATATGTGTTTTCTAAGAAAATACCTGATTGACTTCCGCAAAGAAAAGCATGCATTGTCGTATAATCCGGATATGCTTTTTCCAGCCAATGTCAATAGACCGCATCCGTCATCATATCCAAGGAAATCACAATGATATTTTTCTGTAATTTCTAACAACTGTTCATTATGAACTTCATATTCATCTGCGGTTGCAGGAATGCTAATCCGGAAAAGTTCATCATCTGAATCTTTAATGGAATTTGAACGGAATCTTCCGCTACAGTTATTGCAATAGAAATTATAGCTTTTGCGTTATTTGTACGCAGCAATTTCCCGCACTTCGGGCAGATTGCGCTTGATTGATATGTTTTCATAAGCTTCCTCCTAATTCTGTATCTCAGCCGCCGTGATAGGTTCTCCTATAGAAAAGTCTGAAATATCTTTGTACAGGTGGTATTTAATTTCTGCATTCTTGAAAAATTTATCTTTGATATCATCTTTAATTCTCATAAAAAGTGCTTCTGCTGTGCAGTTTGGAACGTCCGGATAATAATAGTTCGTAACATGAAAAAGCCATCTGTGACTTCCGCCATAGCCTTATATCCTTTTTTTGGACTTTTTGAATTCTTTCTCTGCCTGATTCAACCAAAGAAGGTTATACATAAATGATTCTTCTATGATCTTTAGTTCAATGGATTTCTGATCCACATAGGGCTTCATAGCCTCTACAAGTTTTTCTTAGAAAACCATTCATCATGTCGAACCAATCTGGTCCTCCGTTTCCATCCTGTGACCAAAATGCTACTTTTTACTGCCAATATAAATATTTCCCTGGTATGCAGGTCCCTCTGTTCCTATAAAATGTTTGACTGCTTTAATACTGATTCCTCTGATATTTGCCATGTATTTGTCCTCCAAAAATATATTTGAACATTACAGTATTCGTATTACTCTCCCTTCTTCTGTAAAATTATGTTCTAATCATAGATTGCTATTTTCAGATAAAATAAAAAGGAAGCCTCTAAACTGAGACTTCCATGATATACTGTAATGCTTTTTCATTAACAATGATACTCTATTTTAGCCAACCAAATTCCTGTCTATATTTCTTGGCACACTCATCGGCTTTTCTATCGTCCCAGTTAATCTTTTCAATGGTACTTTCCGGTTTCAAATCAGTTCCGCATAATGGACACTTCTCACCGCGAATATAGCTAAGATTTAACTTGCTTCCACATTCCGGGCAGCCAACATATTTTGAAGTACGCTTATGGATAAAATGTGCTTTTATGTATTTTTCGAAGTCCGTTGCATTCGACAGGTCCGATATCAGCAACATCGTTGGCAACATAACCTTGCACGACAAAAACAACTTCATATGTTTTCATAGATATCCCTCACTTTCTGTTAATCATATCCATTACACATGCAATAATATTCGACGCCGGGGTTCCCGCAGACAAATAGATAGCTGTTTTCTTTTAACAATTTTAAACCTGAATTGTATCGTATATCGTTTGTATAATGGTCTTTTTCTACCAATCGGTCGATGGCATTGGCTTTGTTATTCATAATCATCACCGTCTTCGATAAGTTCACCGCAGTCTGGACAGCATGGACAATGTTCGTCTTCGTCAAAAGACAGGTCAGCCATGCCCATTGTTTTTGACCAACGATAATTACAGGCTGGGCATTCGTAAGTATTGTCATCAATTTTGATTTTTCGTGCCATAGATGTTAATCTCCTTTTTTATTCATGATGGTCTATCCATTTTGGATTTTGTCACTACGTGACGTATTACCAACAATTTTTTATAAATGTTTATAAAATCTGTGTTGCAAAAAAGCTGTTGGTAAATCATTATCTAATGCAATTTTCATAACCTAGTTCACTTACATCATAAGCAATTACTGTATTTGAATAATTACATCCTTTATCATTTCCCCATACGTCAAAGTTATGATAAAGATTTGTTAGTTTTTCTATATCTTTTTCGCTCATTCCTGATTCTTTCCATTTTTGTTTCTTTTTCTGAATTTAATAGTATCGGTATAGTCTCTATCATCATTCGGTATGATATAAGGTTTCATATGTGATCCTCCATTTAAAGATTGGTGGTTTCTTTGTTCAATTATTGTTATCATTCTCCTTTGTTGTGTTCTGCTTTTTTACACAATTTCTCCAGTTTTCCCAGTTGATCGTATGATACAAGCATCAATTATTTGTTTCGTATTCCAACTCAAATACATCTTTTCGGATAATGCATATTCTTCTATTATTCCATGGAGTATTCTTCTAAGTACGAATCAAGTTTATCTGATTTGATGTATAATTCGCCATTTTTGACTTCCAGGATACCATCAGCACCACCTACACAAGTGGTAATCCGGCATTCCTTTCCGTTTATGGTTTCCGCAATCTTGTGTTCGAGATCATCGCGATCTACTCCATATATACCTTTTTCGTGTAAAAAGTTATCAATGACTTTGTGATTTCTTTTGTTAATTGCATATGTTGCCTCCTGTTCGTGATTCTACACATGTTTTTTCTCATTTATGCCTTATATTTTGCAACTGCATCTTCCCAGTTAGCTATGGTACAAACCTTGTCTATTTCCTCTGCAATGCGTTCTATTTGCTTAGAAGAAACACAAGGAGTGTTTTTAAAAAGCTCTACCTAATGCTAATTTAACATCATCTAAGGTTTTCTTTTTTTTTGAGTTTTAAATTATACCTCCTCAATAAATCCGGCAATTTCTCTTCGCAAACATTACCGTAATGAAGAAACCATTCCAACCATAAGGCTTCTGCAAATAATTCTTGTGGTAATCTCATTTTGCACCTCTCAATTCACTTTTGAAAATTCTGCTTCTACAAGAACAATATACTCAATTCCATTATGTTCAAAATTCCATTCACCATCATATGTGCAATCTGGTTCTGTGTGTGCCAGCTCAAATCCGTTATGGAATAATATGCCCGCTGTGTATGGAGATTCTTCTTCGAAATCACCAACTTAATATCTGCTTCAATTCCATTTGCAAATTTGGCTGTATGAACAATTGTCTCGTTTCTTTTATATCCATATTTTTTGATAAATTTCATCACCTGTAAGATTAAGTAAGTCGTTGATTAAATTTCTTTCTGCATTTGTAATTTTTATTCTTTGCACCATAATATTTTCCTCCAATTAATTAAGAAATCTACGTTTCATTCTAATAAAAACATAAGACACCATCATATAAGTCCGGTGTAAATTCCACAATTCCCCCATCGTGTAATATCTAATGGTAATCCTAAAGTTTCTAATAATTCTTTCCTTTGACATTTTAGTTTTTCAAATGCATCGTTTTGTTATCTGCATAGACAACGCATCCGAAATTCACTTGTGCTAAATAAAATACTTTCATATTATTTTCCTCCTGATACAAATATTCGTTGCTTTCATGTTTTTCTCCTTTTCTTGGTTTTCCTATCGATAATCAATGCCATAAGCGAGTCTGCATTTTACATAAGCAAAATCTTCATCCGTGTTGTCCGTCACAGCCCAATCGGAATCATATTCACCAGAATCATCAATATTTTCACCATCATTGAGTTCCCGAAGAATATCTGCTTTCGTTGGAAGACTCGTTTGACATGCAGTATCTATTCCGGCATCCAAAATTTCTTTTCTTTTTGCTGAACATTCTTTCAGAAAATCATTCACATGCTCATGCCCGATCTCAGTCAGCGTGTATTTCAATGAAAGCTGTTTTTTGTGTGAGAGCGAAGTTCTTCTTCTGCTTTTTTATTGTGTTTTTATAATTTTTCAAAGCAAGATCAATTTCTTTCTGTTTTGCGCGGCCTTCTTCTAACGGAAGGATCTGCAGCGGAAGAAAAGAGTATCCAGTAAATCCTTTGACACATACACGACCATTAGATTTGATTTCTGTCACCTCTCCCCAAGTACATATGGAGGAATGTCATGTTCCCAAAATGCGTAAAGTTTGTGTTTCATATATTTTTCTCTCTTTCATATTTTTTTGAACATTACAGTATAAATTTTATTTCTCCTTTCATCTGTTGATTATGTTAGGCGTTTGCGAAACGCCAAAAGCCGCATAAATACGGCATTTTTGTTGTTAAAAGAAAATATCTCCTCAAGGTTTATGGTAAAATAGAATTGCCTAGAAACTAATTAACCAATCCACCTAAAGGGATATACCTACATGATAACATATAAACAGCTCACTTTGGCAGAAATTTTTGAAGATTGCCAAAATAAATTCGACAACGACAAATATCAGTTTCTTTCGCTTCTTGATGAAGCCATTAACCTTGATGAAATTGTTCCTGTTTCTTTTATTTCTCATTTTTACGCCAGTACCGGAAGACCTCGCAAACATCAGCTTTATCCAATGCTTAAGGCACTTCTTATCCGGCGTATTTTCTCAATCCCGACGGACACACTCCTGATCATATTTTTGAAATTTTCCCAGGAACTGCGTGATTTCTGCGGTTTTGATGTTGTTCGGATGGTTCCAAATTTACACGTTTCAAACAGGATTTTTATCGGACTTACAATCTATGTTCGATCATCTTGTTGATCTGACCGAACCGATCTGCCAAAGTCTTGATCCTGCCCTTGCTTCCATGACAATCTTTGATACCTCTGGCATTGAAGCATGGGTTACAAAAAAACCCAAAATATGCCAACCGTATTATCAAGCAGCTAAAGGCTTTCAAAAGTCCCATAACCTTGATGATTCCTATGATCCTTATAAAGCTGCTTATGGCTCTATGCCAACTCATGCGGCTTCCAATCAGGCAATCCAGCAGATGTACATCAATGGACATTTCTGTTACGCCTATAAATTTGGCATTATTACGAACGGGCTTGGTATTGTTCGTGACATCACTTTCTACAACAAGGACTTTCTAAAAAACATCCTGATATCGTTGTAGGGAAGAAATCAGATTCACCGGATGAGGATAAATCCTTGCCGATTCGAAAGCACTTCTTCCAGTTTTAATTGACTTTTTCCAGAAACATCCTTTAATAAATTCAAAGACGTTTCTTGGAGATGCTGCGTTTGATGCCATTAACATTTACAAATCCCTCTTTGAAGAAATTGGCTTTCAAAAAAGCTTTTATCCTTTAAAAACAAAGCTTTCTGCGGAAGGAACCGACTATACTGTCAATGAAAACGGTATTCCCTGCTGTCCTCACGATCCATCACTTCCGATGCGGCGTGAAGGAAGCAGATCCCATTGCGGAGCAAACTTCCTACCATGAAGTTTGTATGTCCAAAAATGAAATGGGAATACAATCCTGCCGACAAGTCAAAACATCGCGTATGTCATTGTGACAATCCATGTACATCTTCTTCCTGCGGACGAATGATCTACATTTATCCTGAAAAGAACCTTCGTGCCTATCCTGGTGTAGAACGCGGCTCACAGGAATGGGAGGATACTTACAAGATCCGTGTAAATGTTGAAAAGTCAATCAACCATTTCAAAGATAGTTTCTGCATTGCAGATCGTAAAACACAGAATGAGAGAACACTTCATGCTGATTTACTGCTTGCAGGAATTACCCAGCTTGTTACTGTGCTTGTCGCTGATAAGATTCATCAATACCAATACATCCGGAGTTTGAAGCCTTTGATTGCCTGATTATTAATATGCATACAATCTTTTCTTCGCAGTTTATCTGGGAAGTCTTTTAGTCATGTTCAAATTTAGAAGTACCTATTTTTCATCTTAAGAATCCTGCGTTGCAGGATTCTTACCGCTTTTAGTCAGGATTGCGAACTTGTTTCGCAATTACCTAGTTGATTATGTTCTAAAAATAGAGTGTGTGTTTCATAAGAGAATAAAAAAGAAAAGCCTCCGTATAAAGAGACTTTCCTGTGTTCTTTATGAAATTCTAAGTTATTTCTCCAGATTTTGAATATCCTCATATATCTGATTGATATTTGACTCGATATTGATCGTGTGCAGATATCCAAATTTCAGGCCATATTCTGCAATAGGACCCGTACAAACTTAAAAAGAAATATATAATCTGCCGTTTGAAGAGACTTTTCATCAATGGTTCTTGTCACTTCCGGCCGGTAAAATTTCAATTTTTAAATTTATTTTTTTTTCAGTTTGACATGATATCTGATTTGCAATCTTATAGCAGCTCAACACCTTCTCTTTTTCTTCCATAATTAGCAACAGACTCTGGTGCAGTCTTCTGTCATGCGGTTTTCTTCTCTTAATTTGATGAGTTCCAAATGCCTTTCCGCTGTTTCCAACCGTTCCGCTGTTTCTGAATTCTTCTTTTTTCTGCCTCATATAACTCACCAAGATATGCTGCATCCTGTTCTGTTTTTGCAATTCTTTAATTCCTGAATTTCTTCTTCTTGCTCTGTTACCTGATCATGTGATGGTTGTGGTGCATTTTTAGAATTGGAATCTCTTTTTTTTCTGTTTGCTGTCGGCATGTGATCCCTTTGCTTTTTCAGAATATTGATCCGATTCATGTAAAGGCCATCTGTAATAGAATCCATTTTACGAATAATTAAGCCAAATTGTATAAGAACAATCTCCAATTCTTTTCTTAGACGTTCCGTATCATCTTCTATTTCAGGAATTTCCTTTTCATCAAAATGATCATATAGGGAATCTCCCATACCAAGTGCATTAGTTGCTTCTAAACATTTGTGAATCAATTCACCTTCTGGAATTGCATCCCAATCCGGATAATTCATTTCTTCCCACTCTATACCCTCATAGATATCCTTTATCATTTTAACGAAATCAGCACACTGGTATTCAGTTCTATCTTTAGAACATATTTCGCGATGTATATCAAACAGGGAATAACAAATGCTTGCATAGATATATTCTCCTGTATTCTCACAATCCTGAAAGCTATATTCCGTTAATGCCTCCAGATCGTTAATATCTAAAGTTTTAAATCTGCGAAGCTGCTTATATTCCTTTTTATAATATGTTTTGTAAAGTTCCAGCATAATGTCATATGACTGCGTTCGATGCAGGTATTCTATATACTTGCAGCCCAATACATTAAACCATGGTATCTTATCCGTTGAGAATGCCGATTCTTCTGATCCTTCCAAAACATAGGATCTCCCAATAGACCATGGAAGTATTACATCTATATCAGTAAACATATCCTTTGTAAAGAATCCCATAATGAAGAAATTGACATATTGATCCATCTCCGCAATCAATTCTTCTAATTTTTCATTTTCCATAGAATTTAAAGCAGAAAAAGATGCTCTTCGTAGATTTTTATGCTTTCTGGTTTTGAAAATTTTCAAGTCTTGACCAGCTTTTTGCTGCAATTCTTTCTGCATACCTTCCATTGCCTGATTTATCTTCTGTTCTATTCCCGAATTCATTACATTTTTCCCAGTCATCATTTTGTTCGCCTTTATTCGTTTTCGATTATATGACAATTTTACCGCTTCCCTTCTCTTTTGACTACTATAAATTATTCCTATATATAGTCTGTATGATTTCTTATTTAAAAATAAATTCTGGACAAAATCTGGAATACGGATCAGTCCGCATAAAAAAGAAGCCCCCATGAAAGAGACTTCTTTTAATTGTAATGTTTTGCGATTCTTATAATTTGAATATGACATCATATTCTTCCGGACTTGATTCCCATTTGTATTTCTTTTGCAACGTGGTTGATCAAAGCATGGATTCTCTCATCGCTTAGAATGTCTGTATCCTTCGAATTTTCTGCATCGCCACATATTTTGTAACCGCCATATTCTTTCAGATTCTTGTTTTCAAATTCTAAAATATTATAAATATCCTCCATTTTAAGAATTTTAGGTACCCACATCCAATAAACCTGTTTACTATTTTCTGTGACCAATTGCACCGTTCTTTTTTTGTAAGCTTCATATCATATAGATAATAGTCAAGGATTTCTGTAAGATCGAATATTCCTTTTTTGCTTCCAGTGGCTGGATACAGGAAGATCACATTGATATCATAATCTGCATCTGTGTCCGTAAGGCTTCTTTCAATGATCAGGATCGTATCTTCAAATTCTTTTGTTAATTTCAGTGCCAACGCATTTCTGACGGCCTTATTGTAAGCCAGTGACACATTCGGATCATCCACTCCGTACTCAAAAAACATATGTGGTTCAAAATCCAGATTCAGGTATTCCTGATTGTCGGAAGAAAAACTGTTTTCAATGGAAATATATTCTTTTCCCATAAAAGTTACAAGAAATTCATGTCCTCCGGATCCTTCCCTGAATAGTGTTTCCTTTGCAGATTTCAAATTCTGTGGAAGATCTTCTTTGATCAGATCACCTTCCGCATTGCTGTAATAAATAATCTTTTTCTCTTTCAGGAACGTTGTTCCTGTCATGTAGGTAAAAAACGCATATCAATTGCTCCTTTTGTGTAATAATATTGAACATTACAGTATTTTTTAACCTCCATTCTTCTGCATCTTTATGTCCTGTAGATAGAATGAAATATTCTCTGTAAAACAAACTGCCGGTATGGAGGTGAAATCATGAAGGAAATTGTATTCTACAAAAATGGGCATTATCTTACGTTACAGAAGTGTACCGACAGACGTAAAAGACCGATACAGAAAACATTCCGGGAAGAGGCTGAAAGGCAGACAGAGAAAGAAAAAGCATCCAATTTAATTGATATTATTTTTTTTAATCGCAAAATCAATTTGATATATCAATTGTGAACTACCCCGACTTACACCGAAGTGTAGAAGTCGGAGCTTCTTCTTCAACGATCCCGGTTATTATCACACCACATGGCAGTTTTCCCAAAATCTCTACAAGCGTTAAGTTGGGCGTGTTCCACACCTACTGTATCGTTAATGTTTTAGGCTGTAAGTAGTCTAAGGCCTTCTTTTTTGATATTCCGCGCAGCATTGATATCCCTGTCGATATTGGTTGTGCCGCAATTCGGGCAGTCCCAGTGTCTGACAGACAGATCCTTTACCAACGGGTTCTTATAACCACAACAGTTACACAACTGGCTGGATGGGAAGAACCGGTCAACTTTGACCACTGTCCGCCTCTGTCCCTCAGCTTGTAATCAAGCATGCTCAGAAACATGCCATACCCGTTATCTAATGTTGTTTTCCGTTGCCGAACCCTTTGTTTGCCATAGCTCTCATGTTCAGGTTTTCCACACATACAAAAAGCATACTGATTGGCTATCTCAGTAGACTTCTTCTGCAGGAAATCCTTCCGCTGGTTAGCGACATGTCTATGAATCTTGGCAACCTTTTTTGCTGTTTCTTATAATTGTTGCTTCCGACCGTCTTATGTTTCAGTTTCCGCTGTGCCTTTGCCAGTTTTCCTGCGGAATGCCGGAAATAGTGCGGCATACCGCAGGTTTCTCCGTTACTGGAAACATACAGGCCATCGGATTTGTAATCCAGACCAACTGTTGTTGCTTCCGTAGCAGCAGCATTTGGAATGATTTTCTCAAATGCGAATAGGACGGATACCTGATAGCTGCCATCCCTGTTCTGTGTCTCAGTTGCCGATTTGTTTTTACATCCAGCTTCCGGCTTACGGTGGATTACCGCTTTTTACAGTACCGAGCTTCGGCAGCTTAATGAAGTTCTCAGCGATTTCGATGTTCCCATTCGTGAAATTCGTAGTATAAGATTTTTTCGCCTTATGCTTGCTCTTAAACTTAGGAAATTTACTCAGGTGTTTGAAAAAACGGTTATATCCATCCTCCAGGTGGTAGATCGCATTGGTTAATGCGAATTTATCCACTTCCTTCAGGAACAGGTAATCTTCTTTGAACTGCTGGTTGCAGTAGTTATTCGCATTCTTTTTGTTTAAATGTTTCTCACCATTCTTGTAACGGTCCTGCTGTAGTGATAGCATATGGTTATACACAAAACGACAGCAGCCAAATGTCTTCTGGCACTGAATGTTCTGTTTTTCGTTCGGATATATCGCATATACCAAAGCTTTGTTTGCCATTTGGCCTGCCTCCTTTGTAGTACTTCTTACCATAAGTATGAAAGAAAATTTTGCATAAAAATATTATACAAAACAATTCCATGCTTTATTTGGTGCTAACCCCCACCTACTTCGTCGAGGAAAGGGAATGCGCACCTAGTTTTTGTTCAATTTTTTCATCATATCAAATATATCACTATATGCATCCATTTTTCCAGCGTATCGTGCTTTGGAATACTTATCTTTATTTTCTGCCGCACTCAGATACATACTCTCATTATGAGCCTTCTGATCCGCCAGGTAATTAAGCATCTCATCAACTTTAAAAAGCAACCGGCTGTTCCTTGAGTAATTTTTCAACCTGTACAAATCCTTCTGCTAAATTATCAGGTACAATATCGTGTTTTTCATCATATCTTCCACTTATCTTTGATAATAACAAGTTTCTTTCTATTAATTCTTTTTTCATATTTTTACTCCATATATGGTTGTTTTTCCTATGTCTTAATACTTTGTACCCATACTAAATTATTGGCTTCCAAAACCAAAACATTTAAGGGGAACATCCACGTGGGCTTTGTATCTATGTCAAATCATAGGCTTCCAAAACGGTATATGGAAAGTATGTTTACCTCAAAGTGCTTTGTACCCATGTCAAATCATAGGCTTCCAAAACCAATTCCTAAATGACAGAACTCGAGAGAGGCTTTGTACCTATGTTAAATCATAGGCTTCCAAAACCTCAAATAACATAGATTTTGGTGAGTGGACTAACGGCCCTCACCTTTCGGCTGCAAAGTCAGCCGGGCAAGTAAAATTACTCAAGTTTCAATTTTTTCATCATATCAAATATATCACGATATGCATCCATTTTTCCAGCGTATCGTGCTTCGGAATACTTATCTTTATTTTCTGCCGCACTCAGATACATACTCTCATTATGAGCCTTCTGATCCGCCAGGTAATTAAGCATCTCATCAACTTTAAAAGCAACCGGCTGTTCCTTGATTAATTTTTTCAACCTGTACAAATCCTTCTGCTAAATTATCAGGTACAATATCGTGTTTTTCATCATATCTTCCACTTATCTTTGATAATAACAAGTTTCTTTCTATTAATTCTTTTTCCATATTTTTACTCCATATATGGTTGTTTTTCCTATGCCTTAATGCTTTGTACCCATACTAAATTATTGGCTTCTCAAACCTCAGAAATCCTGGTTAAAGCTTTGTACCTATGTCAAATCATAGGCTTCCAAAACTGACGCTCGGACTTTTAGTCCTCCCTCAATGCTTTGTACCTATGTCAAATCATAGGCTTCCAAAACCTCAAATAACATAGATTTTGGTGAGTGGACTAACAGCCCTCACCTTTCGGCTGCAAAGTCAGCCGGATTAGAAAAAACTATTCTTTACTCTCTACAAATTCCCAAATAATTCCAGGGTTTTTCTTAGAATAATAGGCCCTTGCCCTTTCAAAATCTTTTCCCGTTACTTTACCGGATTCCATGAATAATTCGGACATCGCAACATTTCTGGCATTATTAAATTCTGCACATTGCGGGTGTTTGTATTTTTTGTGACTGATACAATTCGGATCCTTACATATAAAATCAGCTCTGGATAAACGCTGATCTTTATCCCAGCCTCCACAAATACTACAGATCTGAGCATTGTAGCACGGATTTACTTTACGAACGATGATTCCGTACCTTGCGGCTTTATATTCCGTATACTGTTGTAAACGGTAATAACACCAGTTTCGAAGAATAAATTCATTGGTATCGTACCCCTGTAAGTTCTCCAGATTGATATATTTCGCATGATTTTTTTTAAAGCAAAATCTACAATCCGTTTACTGATCTTATGGCATACTGTTTCTGTATATTGTTTTCTCTGGCCTTTAGACGTTCCAAAGCCTGTAGTTTTTCTTACGTCCATGTCCACCGGAAGTATTTCTCAGTGAAATCTGTAGTCTCTTTTTCGCTGCTCCTGCAGCTTTACTTTCTGATGTGCAAATTCTTCATATGTACCAATATAAAGCTTCTTATGCAAATCATTATTGAGCGCACAGGTTGCCGGAATCGCAACTCCTAGATTTACTCCTACAACTGTATTTTCATCCAGTTCCGTTGGAATCTTAGGGATCTTCATTGATAAATTTAAAATAATTTTCTTTTTGGAAATTTGGATACTGCTTCCGCAATATTCATATTCTCCGGAATAAACTTTTAATAAGGTGGCCGCCAGTTCTTCCTGGTTCTTTCCCTTGCCAAGATCAATTTTGAACCTTGCGATACTTGGTTTCTTATTCCCGCCATAATCAAAATATAGCTTCAAGTTACTGTCATGGATATGCTCACATAACTCTTCAAAATTATCATAATCATGGGAAAATCCCATACAAGCTTTTGCAACTGTAAATGGTGAATCTATTTTGTAATTCGGTAAAGAAACTTTGCCTTCCAAAAGCCCTTTCTTTTTACACAGTCTTTTATTTTGCTTGTTAGCATCTGACTGAAAGCAAATCCATATCCTTTCAAAATGTTATGAATCTCTGCTTCATCAAACAAACTGCCATTTTTATTTCCTGGCAGCCGATATGCATAGTTCATACGATTGCTTATGAACTGATATTTTCTTTTAGTGTCTCCATATGCTGAACACCGGCTCCTATCATTTCGCTGTAGATCCATGACAGGATATAGTTTTTCTTTTCTTGCCTCCTCTTCCATTGCTGTCCGGACTGTACCGTAGGTATAAGTATTGATTTCGCTTTGTGTGATCACCGGATCTGCCTGAAATGCATCATATTTCATCTTTAAATTATCCAGTTCCTTTCGCAGATTCTCTTTTTCTTCTTTTGGAATCTTCGAATGTTTGATTTTCTCCTCTAATAATTGAATACGTTTTTCATAATTTTCGGAAACGTATTTTCTCACTTTTCGCTCCCATTCCTTCATATCACTGGCAATAGGATAAATAACATATTTTCGTGTAATTGTGATTTCATCTGACATTTTTCTTCTCCGTTCTTTCTGCTGATGATTCAGCTAGATTTCTAAATGAATTTTCGTTGGTTTGTATGCATCAGATTGGCAAAACTATTTGTTATGATATCTGTCATACTACTACGCTTTGATACCTGTGTAATTCTATAGGTTTGCAAAACAAGATAGTAAAAAACAATCAATGGATTCTGCTTTGTACCTGTGTAATTCTATAGGTTTGCAAAACGCCAAAGAAACTCTGAACGAATATAACTGTGCTTTGTACCTGTGTAATTCTATAGGTCTGCAAAACTATCTCTACTGCATTTACTAATGGTGCATCGCTTTGTACCTGTGTAATTCTATAGGTTTGCAAAACTTCCCTCTTTTTTCCCTTTTTTCTATCTAAGCTTTGTACCTGTGTAATTCTATAGGTTTGCAAAACACCAAACGATTACAATGGCTTTGGTGAGTGGTCAAACAGCCCTCACCTTTCGGCTGCAAAGTCAGCCGGTTTATTATTACACTAATAGTATGAAAGAAAATAAAAGCATCGTACTTCTCTGGACAAAATTTGGATACAAAATAAACCACATACAGCATAATGCTTTACATCTAAAATACTCTTAGATTTTGGTAAGTATTTGCTGCACGATCGCCCTTCGGCTGCAAAGTCGGCCGGATGATAAGTATCATACATAGTGAAAAAATGCATTCCCCAGGTTATGCACATATTGAATTTTCTTTTTTTATGTGATAAGATGTGAATGTACAGGGAAAACTGTTGTCGTTCGGTCTACCTCCGAGTACCCAAACGAGAGTATGTCCGCTCTCCCGAATAGGTTGTAAAGCTGAAAACCAATAGACATTATAAGGAAAAAACGCTCCTGATTGTTATCAGGGGTATTTTTTTGCCCAAAAAGAAAAGCCTCTTACGAGACTTTCCTTCTTTTTTGTAATGATCAATCACAATCTTCAAGTTCATCATACTGGCTGTAATCATAGCCAATGGATTTCTCCACCAACGTTTCCAAGGTGTATCCGGTAAAGTCATCAACATATCATCAATAATCTCCCGGTCATGTGCTGTTTGATATTTCTGCAGTGTATACTTCATACCCTTCACGATTTCTTTGCGGCCGGACTCTGCCCGGTCACTTTCGTAAGCATCCATGATCACACATGCAAGTGCATCATAATCAATAGCTGAAATATCAATTTTTTGAATTTGTTGTTTCCTGCTGCTTCGTTTCCGTATTTGTGTTTTCTGTTTTACTCATATGATTTTCTCCTTCTTACTCGAACCAAAATTCCGTTTTTCATGCTTTATTTTTTGTATATTCTGTTCATATCTATTTTCCCTTTCCAATTACGAAAAATTTTCTACTGATTTATAATCCACTGGCAGCTGCTCATCGGTAACAATACGTAAGTATTTTCTGAACATATTCTCCAGCTTCTCTTCCGTCAGCTCTTTTTCCTTTTCCGTTTTAGGGGTCCATGGATAGGATGGCGTATAGATAAGATATGTTTTGTCTCCTGAATCCGTACATAGAAGGAGATCAATTTCCTCTACTTCTTTTATCACTTCATAGAGAATTTCTGCCAATCCTCCAAAATCATATATGCCATACTGCTCTACATAAGACGTAAGGATATCGTATGAATCTTTAAACGCACCTCCGCATTCATTATTTATAAATGTATTGACTCTTTCTTTCAGTTCAGGAGCCTGACTAATAAGCTCCATCAATCCAGGTAATGAAATCTCTTCTTTTAAGTTGCTTGTACAAATTCCAAATCCGTAATCATGCCATGATTCACTCATATTTTCTACATCCTTTCTGTATCCGTTTCATTATCTTTTATAATATAGTATCTACAGAGAAGAGATTCCTCTGCGGATACTGTGTTTACTACTTACCTTCTGAAAAGTTTCTACTATCGGTCTTTGATTATTCCTCAAACTCTTCTTTTCTGTTTTTAGTTTCAGAAATTTTCTATAAACTCTTTTATAGTTTTTTATAGTATGGATTTGATTTGACAGCTACTCTAGGCCTGCTGCCATCTGTGCAGATTCTTGTTACCGATGTTACGCTATAGCCCTTGCACTCTCCTTCCGCAACATAAGCTGCCAGTTCATCTTCGCTATCGCATTCAACAAAATGTCTGTTTCCAGTGTAGGAAGCGATGCAGTAAATGGCATTCTTGATTTCTCTCAACATATTTTTTCTCCTGTTTTTCTTTTGTATCGTAGCATCCGCAAAGAGAAATCCCTCTGCGGATACCATATTTACTACTTTTCTTCCGGATTTTTTTACTATCTGTCTTTAATGTTTCCATCATCATCTACATAAAAGATATCTTCCAGGTCAAATTCACTTAGCAGCACAACTTTATGCTCCGTAGTTAAAATGTTTGCTGTTTCTGATTTAATAACGTCCTTCACATTCATTTTTTCCGCTGCTTCCAAAAACTTTTTCACATCTTCCGGGACTTCGCCATCTTCAATATCATCGACTATGATAAAATCAGAGCGGTCATATTCCGTACCGAATAATGCTTTCTGACAATCAGGGCAGTATCCAGATTTGATGAATTCTCTTTTCTGTACATCCATATCTGGAAATCTATCTTGAATATGTCCGCCGAAACATGCATATTTACGCCACTGGTTTTCTTCTTCTTCTGTCATCCGAAGATATGCTTTTTGTCCACACATAGGACACTCTTTGCCAAGTGAAAATACTTTTGGTGTTTTTGTCTGCTTCATAATTTATTCTCCTTTTTCCTTTGTAATGTAGTATCTGCAGAAAGAGTTTTCTTCTGCTGATTTTGGATAAACAAGACTTATTTCTGATTTTGCCTTCTCCATGATGATTTCTGCTGTTCCATCTTCTTTTTCATCAGAAGCGGTATCTGCTTCTGTCATTGCCATGGACATTGCTTTTTTCCATGCGTCTTCTTTTGTTGAAAACTTCTGATCCGGTTCCCGATCGCCCCAGGAATACTCGATGTGAAGTACATAAGGATATTCCGGAATGTGATGTGGACGTTTATCATCTTCCGTTGCAAGACGGATAGAAATGAAATCGCTTTCTTTCACATTAAGAATATTTGCAAAATATTCTTTTACCTTTTCTTTTGTCTTTGCAATTGCAAGATTAATACATGGTGTAGTACCACACATAAATGTGACAAGATAAGCGTTCGACTCTTCTCCTGTTTCTGGTGAAAGTTCTTTTAATTTCTCTGGCAGTCGGATGCTCTTCTCCATACATATTCTAACTTCCCAATCATTGGAGCGATACTGGTAGTCACCCGAATCTGTTTCAAATTTTAGAAATTCAAATTCATAACCAGGCAGGAGATCTCCATTCTGATCAAACGGACGTTTTCCAGATAGTCAAATGCTTGTCCGAATGCTTTTACAATTTCTGCTTCGTTCGAATTATAAGTTTCGTACCAGTTATTGTCCCAGAAATAACATTGGTCATCTGTTGTCTGATGTTCAGCAACCTGTCCTGCTGTGGTATATTTTTAACCTTGAATGCGTCCTATCTGATTGCGACTTCACTTGTGTTCATCATATTTTTCTCTCCATTTTTCTCTCCATTCTTACCGGATATCCAACATTGTCCTGATAAGTCCGCAACTGCCTTTTTTGCATCAACGGAATCTTCGCAATAGCATTCGATATCCCACCCGCAGCCACAGTTGCCTTCAATTGCATAGCAATCTTTTGTCTTTCTTTTGTACTTTTGTTGTAGTTTTTGCTTCTTTCATATTTACGTTTCCTTTCCAATTTTTTGAACATTACAGTATGTATTTTCGTCTCCCTTCTTCTGTAAATTATGTTCTATGAATAGAATGAAATTTCATTTAAAAAACAAAAAGGAACCCATTACGGGTCCCCAAAAAGTACTGTAATTATTCTTCTATGATTAAAGAAAAACTGCCACTAGGAACATAAGACAAACCACTATATACACCTTACTTAGAATGCGTAGATATTTTCCAAATTTCAAATTATTTGCTGCTGCATATGAAGAACTGGCCAATCTGATGACTTCATAGAAGATGCAGAGATATATTGCAGCAGTCATAAGTAAAAATAGTAAAAGTAATGTACTAAGTATAATTATTTTCATAGCTGGATCCCCCCTTTTGTGTTTTTTAGTAATAATCAGAACATTTACAGCGATTCTTTTTACTCCTTTCTTCTGTAGATTCATGTTCTGTTAATAGTGTGATTCTTTTATTAAAAAAATAAAGAAGGGAGAATCTAAAAACTCTCCCTTCTTATACCGCAATATTCTGTCTAAAAATCCCTACACCAAAAGCACCGTTGCAGCTATCATACCACTGATAGTCATAACGGCCGCACTTGATATATGAGTAACATAGGTATATTGTGGAAGTCTTGTAATCTTTATGAATTCCTGTAAAATATGGTTTGGCTCATTTTTTGAAACTTCAATTGTTTTCACCGTATATTTCCATTTATTATGTGGAAGTGTGGGATCTGGACGTCTATAGTAAATTTTCGCTTTCATCGCTGGAACCCCCTCTGCAACTTATGAAAATATTGAATTATTGACTCAAAATCTGTATATTCATAAGGATTGTGTTTTGCCATATAATATTTCCTCCGATTTTTATTGAACATTACAGTATAAAATTTCTAATCTCCTCTCTTCTGCTGATTTATGTTCTATAATTAGAATGATTGCTGCTGAGAAAAACAAAAAGAGAGAACTCAAGGCCCTCTCTTTTATGCACTGTAATATTCGTACTTAATTGAAATTGATCATTACAATTTTCTTGTCTTCCAGAGCTTTATTGTACCAGATGATGCTGTCATCACTCGTATATTCATCCTGCAAATACTTTCGTGCCTCTTCATCCGTTTCCAAATGCAGGCTCTCCTTCATAAAAAGAAAACAGCCAGTCTTTTTCCACTGCAACAAGCAATTCTGAAAAATCACTTTCTTCATCCAAATCAATATCCGGATTATATCTTTCCAGATAGCCGCTGCATATGCAGAACGCAATCAGATCTTTGTGTTCACTAAAATTTGTGCTGTATGCATTTGACACCTGATCCAATATTCTCTTCCTTACAGGATTCAGAATATTATTTTTTCCTTCTGGATCACAGATTCCCATAATCAGATTTGCAAGTGATTTTTTATAACTGCCAGTTTCAGATCATCCTCCGGAGAAATATCACCGGTCTCAATCTGATTTGCATCCTGATACTTCTTATAAATCTTACTGATATTTGCGTCAATTATTTTCGATAACTCTGTTTTATCCATTGTGTTTCCTCCGTATTTTTTGTGTTACATATAAAATTATTCATACTCCCGACATAATTGCATAACAGAATTGATTATGTTCTGCGGTGAATCAATTCCATGACCGCTTGTCATATCAAAGGAACTGTTGTCAGATGAATACACCAGATCGCAGAAATACTTCCATCCACCGTCACTTTCGTCATAGCCAAAAGCAAGCTCCAGATGGACCGCATCTGTTAATGGATATTCCCATGCGTGGGTATCAAATGAATCCGGTCTTTCTCCGGATCCGTCCCAAATGTCAGGATTCATTTGTTTATAAAATTCTTTAACTATTAATTTAACTCTTACTTTTTTCATAAATTCCGTCCTTTTAAGAAATCGGTGTTTCCACAAAATTCTTCCATTCTGTTGAAACTCTTGTTTATTCGATACCTTCCAATGGACATCCGTTTTCTTTCATTTCTCCTGGAATGATCTCTTCCGGATATGCTCCAATTACAGTACCGTCTGAAAATTTTATGTTCCACATAGGTAATGAAGATAAATCGGAATCCTTCGTTGAACATCTTTCTACTACTTTGAAACTCTGTCCAATTCGCTCCTGATAATCACCAAAAGGGCTCCAAAACTTTTTCGCAAAGCCTTCTTTTTCGAAACAGTGAACTACCCCGACTTATAGAAGTTGGAGCTTCTTGTTTCTTTGATTCCGGTTATTGTCATACCGCAAACTGGCAGTTTTCCCAAAATCTCCGCAAGCGTTTACGTTCGGCCCGTTCCAGACCTACGATTCTATTGTTTTTTATGCTGCCAGTAAGCGCATACCTTCGGTTCTGATATTTATTGCAGCGTTGGTATCCCGGTCATGAACCGCACCACAGTCCGGGCATATCCATTCCCGTATGCGGAGATCCCGGACTTCTGGATTCCGGCAGCCACAGCAATGGCAGATCTGGCTTGACGGAAAGAGCTTATCTACTTTGACAAGCTTTCCGCCGTGTTCTGCCAACTTGTAATCCAGCATGAACAGGAACATCCCGTAACCATTATCCAGTGTTGCTTTCCCGTTCCCGAAACCTTTATTGGACAGGGAACGCATATTCAGGTCCTCTACACAAACATATGCATACTGCTTGGCTGTCGCAGTTGAAAGCTTGTGCAGATAATCTTTTCTCTGGTTTGAGATATGCCGGTAAACCCTGGCAATCCGTTTCTGCTGTTTCCGGTAATTCCTGCTTCCCGGAACTTTATGGCGCAGTTTCCGCTGCCTTTTTGCCAGTTCCTTTTGGGCCATGCGGAAGTATCCCGGCATATTTTGACATTTGCCATTACTGTCTACATAAAGGCCGGCAGATTTATAGTCAAGCCCGATGACCTGTTCTTCCGTTACCGGGACTGGTGATACCGGTGTTTCCTCATACTCAAAAAGCACAGACACCTGATAAGTCCCGTCACCAAATTCCCTGACAGTAGCTGATTTTAATAACCAGTCGTCTTTCGGTTTCCGGTGTATCTTAGCTTTCACTCTTCCAAGTTTTGGGAGTTTTATGTATTGTTCACCTATCTTGATATTCCCATTCGTTGAATTTGTAGTATAAGCTTTTGCTGCTTTCCTTTTGCTTTTATACTTTGGAAAGTTTCCGAGATGTTTAAAAAATCTCTGGTATCCGTCTTCCAGATGATAAATGGCACTTGTCAATGCAAATTTATCTACTTCTCTTAGAAACGGATATGCAGGTTTTAACTGCCGGTTACAAAAGTTATTGGCATGTGTTCTTGAAAGATGCTTTTCACCATTTTTATACCGTTCCTGTTGAACAGACAGCAGCCGATTATATACAAATCTGCAGCATCCAAATGTTTTTTGTAAGCAAAAGTTTTTGACTGGCTGTAGGATACAGCCGGTATATGATTGCACGATTTGCCATGTGGTCTCCTTCCTGTATTTTCCGCATAGAATATATTTTCCTGGGATTTGTAGGTAAGTGCAAATTTGTGGACAAACGGCATTAACCCCTCCCTATTGCATGGAGGAAGGGGAATGCATGCCTAAGTAATTTGTTCAACAGCATCATAACTGCCATCTTCTACTAATGAATCGAATTCAATTCGCACACTTATCGTTCGCATATTTTCCTCCTGTGTTTAGATGATCACTGCTTTCTGTCTTTCATTGCATTCACAATAGGATTGACATAGCGGCTTTTCTCTCTTTTTCGTATATGTTTCAAAGCGATACATATTTTCATCGCAATGCGGACACACATATGGATATCCCTTGACATCACTGTGAAAAAACTCTGTGATGGCATTTAAAACAAAATCTGTTCGTTGGTATTCTAAATTTTCCTGTATACATTAGTTTCTCCTTATTCATATAAAATCTGTTTATATAGTCTGTTCCTCTTCCATGTCCTTAATGATCGCCTCTGCATCATTGCTGATATCTGGAATAGAAATCTCTAACACAGATTCCAGTTTCTGAATTGTTTTTTCATTAAATCTCTTTTGTGTTCCGGCACACATATGACTGATGACGCTAACATTCATACCAGTAAGCTTTGCCAGGCCGCGATAAGACATGTGTTTTTCCTGTATAGTAGCTTTTATCAGTTCCGATGAAGCATTTGATATTTGTACAATTTTCCTCTTAGCACATGATTTTCCTGCCTTCTTATTTATCACTGTGCCGCCTTTTTTCTGATTTCATAACCTTTTGTTCCAATTCGTGGATCATCATCTGATCCGTGAAAGATTCTGTTCCGCATTTCTGCTGCCAGCTTTTATTTTCCGGGTCAAATGTGAATTTCCAAGTCTGGCCGTCCTCACCATCAAAAAGGATTTCTCCACTTGTGATGTATGGAGATAAGGTTTCCAGAAACTGTTGTGTTCCTACTTTTAATAACAGATCTGTTAATTTGGGTATATCCGTTTCTTTTTCTGCGTAAGCGCTTAAATTTTAGACATGGATACAAAAATCCCCGGCCACATTTCTGCAACCGGAGCACCTTGATAATTCACATATGATTGATTATTGATTTGAGTCGTTTGCACGACGTTCGATTTCAGCTTTGACTTCTTCGTTCCATGGGGCAAGCCTATCTAACTCTTCATCGCTCATCCTATCATTCGGGAGTTTTTCCAGAAGATAGGTTAGATAGTGATAGACGTTTACTCCATTTGCTTTCGCCATTTCTACCATTGTGTAGACGATAGCACTGGCCTGGGCGCCGTTTGGAGTATCACAGAACAGCCAGTTTTTCCGGCCTACTGTAAACGGACGAATAGCGTTTTCACTGAGATTATTAGAAAAACTGCAGTGACCATCTTCCAAATAGGTCATAAGATAGGATCGGCGATTCTGAATATAGGTAACTGCCTTATCCATCCTTGATCCACGGACTGGATTTTGTTTATCAAGCCACGACAAAAAAAGCCTTCTACTACCGGCTTCTCTTTCTCTAGACGAGCCTTTTTGATAGCATCGAAGGAAGTATACTTTGCCTTAATGACATCTTCCAGATGGAAGAGCTGGTTGATATACATCATGCCTTGAACAGATGGCTGTGTATAATCCAGTTGCTTTCCTTTCGGAATCGCATCTGTCAGATATCTGCGGATGTGTGCCCAGCATGCTGTCCGTTTGGCATCAGGAACTTTGTTGTAACCACTGTAACCATCACACATCAGATATCCCTTGAATCCTCAAGGAATTCTACTGCGTTATTCCCGGCACGGGTTTCCGAGTATTTATAGAGGATGATTGGGAATCCGCCATCTTCCCCGCTGCGGAATAACCACATGTAAGATTTGGTCTGTGCACGCCTACCGGATTCGTGTAATACCTGGAGTGGTGTTTCATCTGCCATTGCGAATTCCCTTTTTAAGAGTTGCCGGTGGAAGTAATCATACATCGGGGTGAAATAATCCAATGTATTACGGATTACCCAGTTTGCCATCGTTGCTCTTGTGATAGCAACACCGTACTGTTCCCAGTCTTTTTCCTGCCGGGTATAAGGAAGACTGTTACAAAACTTCTGATACATGACCCAGGCGATAGTATCTGCCGCAGCCATACCGTGAAGCATATGTGCATGGCCGTCTTTTTCCTTTTTGATAATAGTAACGTCATCGTTATTACATTCCGGGCAAATATAATTTAAGCTGTATATTTCGATCACTTTTAACTTTGCCGGTACGAAGGAAAGTTCGCGGCGTACGAATTCTTCACCGATTTTTACCAGAGGAGCGTTGCAAACAGGGCAGACTTTTTCTGCATCCGGAAGATCCAGATATTTTTTGACTACTGGAATCCCTTTGAACCGTTCTGCGTTAGTTGCACGGGATTTCCGCTTTTTTTTGTCTCTTTCTCAGGCAAAAGACTTTCCAACGCTTCTGGTTCTGCAATAGTTGGATTCTGTTCCAGTTCGGCTTCATTAAATAAATTCAATTGTCCCGGAACATCCATGGAACGTTTTTCGCTGGAAGAACCGAAAAGCTTTTTGCGAAGCAGATCCACTTCTTCCTTTAAATTATCCCGTTCCTGAGTAAGAGCCTCTTCCCGTTTGTTAGCGGCATCTACAGTTGCCTGAAGTGTTTTTATCATTTTTTCAGATCGTTGATCATGTCTTTCAACTCACGGAGTTGAAGGTCTTTAGAACTGTCTGCCACTGCGTTTCCTCCCGGTTTTTGATACTTTTATTATACCAGAAATCATGGAAAACTCCTAGGAAAACGGGTCAATAAGAGGCTTGAAAAACGCTGAATTTTCAAGGAAATCCAGTGCTTTTATGTGTATTTTTTGCCGTACAGTTTAAGTGGTTTTAATAGCTTTTGGCTGCTCGATATCGATGCCTGACATCAGCCAGTCGAACTCTCTCCATGTGAGATTCCGTACTTCTGATTTATCCCGGGGCCACCGGTAAGAGCCTTGGGCGGTGAGTCTTTTGTAGATCATAACAATTCCGTCAGGCTCTTTTAAGATAGCTTTAATCCTGTCGCATTTGCGTCCACAGAATAGATAGAGCGAATGGTCGATTTCCATAGAGAACTGCTCCTGAATAATTGCGCATAATCCATCGATAGATTTACGCATATCTGTTCTGCCACAAACGATATAGATTGCATCGACATTGGAAATGTCCGCTAACATAATGGCTCCTTTAATGCATCCATTAAAATTTTTTAGAAGCATAGGCTGAACAGTATTGCTCATACGGATTGTTAATCCTTTTGCTTCAATCTCAATCGTATGTGAATTGTCAAGGTACATAGAACTGCTTCTTTCATCTTGAAACAGTTCTGCCGGAGAAAGTTCCGGTTCTATAGCAATCTGAACGACATCCTGTTTGTGGGATGTAAGATCAAGAGTGCTGGCTTTGCCAATCGGATCTGGTATCTGACAGGCTCTTTTGCGCAGACGGGAAACGGCATTATAGAAGCAACTTGGAGAAATACCTTGTGCTTCACACCATGCAGCGTCTGTTAATCCACTTTGCCTGCATTCAGTTACCAGCTCCATCCAATCATCCAAGGAACGCCTTGGTGCACGTTTATCACTCATAATGAAACCTCCAAATGTAGTAAATTTCTACTTTCTATCAAAGAAGTGGAGTAAAAATCTATCTTCTATTATTATGAGTTAGAAAAGGGCGAATATCTAGTTACCCAAAAACTAAGCGCTTACTTTTCTGCTACTGCGTGGTCATGTTTTTTTCGTATTCCTCCATGTTTTTACCTCTTTCTATAATTATTTGAACATTACAGTATTTTTCTGTGCTCCTTTCATCTGAAAATTATGTTCTACTGATAGAGTGAACATTCTGCCAAAAAACAAAAAGAAAGTCTCCCTGGAGAGACTTTCTTGAAACTGCAATGCATTAAGATTGATTTGCAGCTGTTGTTACTTTGTAGAGTCTTTTTACCTGATTATCAGAACCAATGACAGAAATTGTCTGTTCTTTATAGTTTACACTCATATGTACTGAACCTGGCATTTTTACAGACAAGTCAAATGTTTGTCTATTAGCACAGAGCATCGCGGCATTCCATGCATCTTCCTGTGTCTGATATCTGTGTACAATTTCTTTATCGGTTTCCACATCCGTATCTTTTACAATATACCGGCAGTCACTGATAACTTCTATTTTGAAAAATGTTTCCGTAAACTTCTTATAATCCGGTACGGTACACACAACACCGGACGGGCGGCTCTGCCACACAAGAATATTCAATTACCTAGACCCCAAATGTATCGGCTGTTTAGAAACGGAATATGCATCCACTTCAAAAATTTGTTAACAAATAACTACATTATAAATAATAGAAGCATTAGAACCGGTTCTTTCTAAGTTTTTAGTATGGTAATGCTCAGAAAGAACCAATAAGATACATAGTTCCATATAAGGTTTCGAAAACCAAACGATTACATTAATCCTCAGTTCATAATATTTTTTACTCCAATAGCAATAATTTATTGCTCTCAATTTCTTCCCCCATAGTTTTTAATAATGAAAGCATTACACCTGCAGCCCCTTCTAATAAAGAATAATTTTTTATATAACGCTCCTTTTTCATCCATTCTTCATGACATTTTAATGTTGCTTCTATATTTTCTTCTAAATTAATCAAAAATTGTTGCTCTTTTGTATTTTTATATATGCTCATTTGTATCATTAATACACTCCCGTATCCATGGCAAACTATCGGTTCAAAAAATCATTTTTTTCTATCGCTTCAGACATAATCTTAAACAAGGCCCTCTTATAAAATTGAAATTCGTTTTCATTCTCATAAAACTTTGCTACTCTCATTAAACCATATACGATACATCCATTCCCATAGCACCATCCATTATTAAATGAACAACTTGTCAATTTTTTATTCTGATATTCTCCCATTGATAGCTGAATCGGAAACTTTAAAATTCCTTTTTCACTTACCAATGTATATTCTTGATAAAGTGTTTTCAAAATTTGAATAGCGTTTTCTATCCCATCCACTTGAACTCCCAAACTTCTTGCCTTTGCTATTACCAATAATGGTCCAATAATTCCATGTGCCATTCCAAAATCAAGATATGGAACTTTCTCCGTATCCTCTGTTGCATACTTAGGTAATTCCATAATAAAATAATTTATAACGTTATCATTGTTATTCTTTGTTAAAGAAATCAGATACCGCAATAGACCTTCAATTACTTCCTTTTGTTCTAGGTGATAATCTAAATAATAATTCAACATTCCCGATAATCCATAAATAGAATCATAAAATAGTGGTACTGTTGGTTTATTATAATATAAATCTATATGAGTATAATAATATTTAGTCATCCAATTTTCAAAATATTCCAAAAAATTAGCCACACTCATTCCTTTTTGCTTTAAAATTCTTAGACTAAATGCTATATTTCCAACTCCTTTACACATCCCGATATAAATTAAGTTATTGTTTTCTCCTAGATATATTTCTGATTTTATAGTATTTAAAATATCAATGACTATTCTTTCTATATAATCATCGTACATTTTTAAAAATGGAACTCGAAGAATTTCTGCACAAAACAGCAATAAATCATCATACTCACTTCTAGCTATTTGTCCGTTTCGAAACTCCAAGATAATATCTTCAATATAAGTACAGATTACGAGTTTCATTTTTTCTTTTATCTGATTGTTTATTTTCATAAAGTTCTCTCCTAGATAATATCTTTTGATGCTATTTTAGGATAATGCTTTTCTTGTTGTAATATCTGATACAGCGCATGCCTTACAATCGCCAAATATTTATTTTCATAAATTCTATTACCGGTTATTCGATTACAATACATATGAATAATAGACAAAATAATATTTTCTTTTTATTTGTATTCTTCTTAAGTTTTATTTGATTTTCCAGCTTTTTCGCATAAATTTTCAATGCTCTCTTTTCTTGTAAATGTTCTTCTTTAACGTCTAAATATTTTCTTCACATTCATTCAAAACAGACCGTACATATTGTAAATAGCATCTACTTTCTTCCCGATATTCTTTTCTATAATTATTCTGAAATCCCATCGAATCCAGAATTTGAAACATTTCTTCCAATCCTTTTGTTAAATTTTTTAAAAATAAACGTAATTCCAATTATATACGATTTTTCAATATTATCTATTTGGTTTAAATCATAATAAGATAAAATTTTCTCTACTGTCAAAGAATCTTTAAAAAATATTTTTTCACAAAATTCAATAATTTCCTTACCGCCATATCTATTAATTTCCTAAAATATATATCATATGTAACATCGTTAATGAGTACCTGTCTCATCATATAATCTATCCATTTATTAATTCTAGGAAGTTTCTCATATGCCTTTTTGCTATTTTCAAACTTAATCCGTATTCTTAAATGTTCTCCTTTGTTATCTACATATCGCAAGAAAAAATGTTCTACACAGTTTAGTTCTGCCAAGAGTTCTGGTAACTTAACACTAATAATTTCATTTTCCCGATTTCCGATTCCATAGAGTTTGAAATATATCCATCCGTCTTCGCACAACAACTTACGACGATACTCCTCACATAACATCAGACAATCAGTCTTCTTTTCTGGTAAATATTCTTCTTTTTTTATATTAAGCACACTAAACACGCATTCATTTACATAAACCTTCTCTTTATCATCTTTTACCAAAAAGATTATTTAATAGTCCTGTTTCTAATTCTGAAAATTCTAATTTCTTCCGTTTTTTTTAATTCATGATAAAGAATAGGATAATATTCTTCTCTATCCAAATTTACAATAATCCTATTATCTGCTGAAACACAATACAAAATTGAGTCTAATTTGTAACGACTTCGGCATCGTTTAAATGTTGTTTTAAATTCTTCCCATGAATCCACCGAAAGATCTAGTTCATCTAACACCCACTTCCTTGGCAATACTACTATGCCCTCAAATTGCACTCTTGGAATATACTTATAATATAACTCCGAAGGAAGAAATGATAATCTGGCCAATGGATAACTGTTATATTCCTGTGAAATTCCCAGTAAAAGTCTTGATATCCCATTATTTAATATTGGATTAAGCATATTATCTGTAACAAACTTCAATCGTTTTCCTAATTTTTTGAACATATATACATTTTATTATCATCTATACCAATATAAATATCTTCCAGTGAAATTTCTTTTTTCAATTTCTTTAGAACACATTCCAAGAGTCATATAATAATTACAATTCTTTTCTGTATTTATAACATTTTCCTGTATTCCATAAGTTTTAAATTCTCTTATTTCTACAATTTCATATTCTTTATGATTATTACTATCCTTTTCGTATAGTCTATTATAGTCTTCTAGCTTATCGTTTGGCAAACATTGCGAAAAACGTTGCACCATAGCCCCGCTCTGGAAGACCCAAAGTTCGGACCTAACCACAATTTATATTCTTTTTCATTTTTCATTATCATAAAGTTAATATCATAGGATCCAACTGATAATATATCACTACATACTCCATTAAAGTCTTCTTCAACGAAGTTCACTACTTCTTCTTGATTCAACAAAGCTTGCTGAATTTTATGATCTATGATATGAATAACCTTTTCTTCCCTAGTCGATTCTATCCTACCTAATTCAATTAATCTTTCTCCATTAAACCCATTTTTGTCAATGATTTGTGTAAGCGGTACCTCTACATATGTTCCATAAGTCTCTATAAACTTTTCTTTCAATTTATAAGTTGAATCATATATAACTGGAATTTTATATAAAATTTCTGACAACTTTTCCACTTGCTTTTTAATACTAACATCAAGAGTATTTTTTTTTATATTTATCGCCTAAATTAATAATCAAATAATTTTTATTTTTCCAATTTTCTCCATTGTCGCATAAATCTCTATAAGAATATCCAAGTTTTCTTTTTCTCTAAATTTTTCTAATAATGTTAATATACTCTCCAATTTGACAAAGTACTCTCCTGAATAGCCTATCGTCTTAAGTTCTTGAATCAAATATTTTAATGTATTCTTACAATATGCAGGAGTTCGAAGATTTGAAATCAAATATTCACTTTTTAACATATCAAGTAGCGTTTTCCAAATCACTACTTCAGGGGTGTCTTCATAGACTAATTTTTACTTTATTTGATAATTCCAGCAACGAAATAAAATCCACTGCTTCCTTTTTCACTAAATCATTTAATTTTGTATAGCGTATACTATTCTCTACAATAATTGTTTGTCCTGTTTCTGCTTTTTCCATAATTTGTAAAATACGGATTTTTCACCCGGTCTCCACTTATATAACAAAGCGTATTATAACGAACTTTTAATCTTTTTTTGAATTTCCTCATGCTTTTCTAAAACCTGAACAACTTGATTAATCCAATTATTATCTACACGTATATCTAAAATTTGATCCCCACGTTCCAATTCTGTTTCATTTCCAAACTGACCTAGAGATACCTCCGCAAAATATCCATAAGAGTTGGACGTCCAATACTTCTTAAAAAATATTTTAATAAAGACTCTTTAAGCTTTTCATATTTCTTTTTATCTGTTGGTTTATTAATATAATTTTTATAAAGAGTCGGACTCGATACAAGTAACGCTTTTCTAAAAAATTGATCTAATTCTTTATCTTGACTTATAAAATCATAAATATCTTTTTCCTGTTTTTCATATTTTTCAAGATATTCTAACGATAAACTCGGTGTTCTAATCATATATACATCCTGACACTCTGCTCTCATTTTATTACCTCCGATTACCATTATCCAACTTGCATTTCATATAATGTTTTATATGTTTCATTTGTTTTCAATAAATTCTCATGTGATCCAATCCCAGTAATTTCTCCATGTTCCAGAACGATTATATCATCTACCTGTTTTACTAAATTATTAAATTTGTGAGCGACAATAATCCCTTTCTTTTTTTAAGTAATTCCTTGTACAGAACAGACAATCGATACTCAGTAATTGCATCTAATGCTGCATTTGGTTCATCTAAAATATATAAATCTGCATCTTTAAAAAAGCTCTTGCTAAACCTATTTTCTGCCATTGACCAAGTGAAATCACATTTGCCAATGGGTCGAAAGTATCGCCTACATTCAATGTAACATCATTTGCAGAAATAGTTGGTGCTGTATTGTCTTCTCCTTGTGAGTTTAACGATAATTCCACTTTTAAAACGACGTTTCCGTCTTTATAAGTACCGCAATCATACTCATAAGTAACTGGTTTTTTACATCATCTACCGTTATAATCCCCGTATCTTTGTCTAAAGTTCCATTTGCAGTAACTTTTACTTTTGAAATATCTATTCCTTGTTCAACATCTTTTTAAGTCGATTTTATTTCCTTTGATATCAATATAACCGTTGCCTACAAAAGCATGATTATTTTCAAGAACTTTATTCTCTCCGACATTTAACCAGTATAAATCATCGCAAATTAATTTTTTTTAATTTTTGTGTTTTTACTTATATCAAGACCTCTTATCCCTTGTTCAAAAATTTCACCGCAACGTAGCATTTCAAGTTCTAAATTATTGCTTAAATCTAATTTTTTTAATAGTTGTATCATGACAAAAAGGCGTGTCAGTTTTGTGTTTTTTGTTACATCTAATTCAGCTATATTTGTCATATAACATGATAGTTGTTTCAAATTAGGGTTCTTACTTATATCAAGTGTTTTTACTTTTGTATCTCCTATATCTAAAGTGACTAATTGCGGATTATGTGTGACATCAAGTTCCATTAATCCTGTATTGCTACAAGATAGTTGTTCTAAGTTAGGATTGTTTGTTACATCTAAATTGGAAATAGAGGTACTATCTGCAAATAACGTATTCAATTTTTCATTCTTAGATACATCAAGACTGTTAATTGATGTATTATCGCAAAGGAAAGCTTCCAAATTCGGATAACGTGTTAAATCAACGCTTCCTACTTTTGAAGAACGACAATCTAATCTTTTTAAAGATGAGTTTTTAACCGGACTTAAGTCTGAAACAGAAGTCGTAGAAACATCTAAAGACTGCAAATTTGTTAGATATTGAATACCCTCTAATGAAGATATCGTTTTCATACCATGTAAGTTTAAGAATTGGGCTTTTGATATTTCATCAACAGATAACACACTATCGCCGTCTTTATCAAATTCTGCAATGATTTGTTCTCTAAATACTTTGTCTGGAAAATGTGTTTCATCAATAGCAATGCTTCCAGCTTTTACTTCTGTATTTTTGCTTGCTTCAACGGTCTTATCTTCGGTAACCACTTCTTTTCTGGTGTTGCAGGTGTTTCCTGTTTTGCACTTTCTTCTTTTAAAGTTTCTGCATTTTCAGCAGTTTCTTCCTGTTCCTTGTCTGTTATATTCTCTTGTACTTCTGCGTTTTCTGTTTTCTGTTCCACAGGAACTTGCTCTGTCTTGTTTTCTTCTACAACGGCTTCCTGCACAACTTCTGTGTTTTCCTGTGCCATGACAGGAGTAGGAAGCCCTGTAAGTGCAGTTGTTGTTCCAATCATCAATGCGGAACTTACTGCAAGGAATAGAAAAACGCACAAACTCCCCCTTATAACTAGGCAACCTGTGCGTTCTGTTTCTTATTGATAGAATTGAAAAAAGGGCAGAATTTACTTGTCTGTCTGTCGGTCTGTCTGTCTGTCTGTCCAAGCGTAACAATGTGTGAACATGACTGTCACCCCTTTCTTTCAAAAAATCTCAATTCTTACTTCTATACAAAAACATTATACTGGAAACAAACACCTCTTTCAATCTTTTTATGAACACAGCAATGGCTCACAGAGGGTGGCGGCGTGATTTCCATGTCAAAAGTTTTTACTTCTTGGAAGAACATGACGCATTAGGTGGACTGGAAAAAGTGGGGAACTATGCTTGATAAGGCAAGATACAGCAATACCTCTCTTCCAGTAAATTAACCGCTCATTTACAGAGGATAAACCGCACCGACCTTATTCCCTATATCCAGTATGACACGAAACATGGGAAAGGGGGTATCTGATGAATAACAACGATATTCCTGTATGGGAAAAATACACTGCCACCATTGAAGAAGCGTCAAAAGTATTTCCGTATCGGAGAAAAAACAAGTTAAGACGATTACAGAGGAAAACCGGGACGCTGGTTGGCTCATTATGAATGGCAACCGCATGCAGATTAAACGCCGACGGTTTGAAAAGGTCATTGACAAATTGAACGCAATCTAAATACAAATGAGCCCCTTGTATGTGTTTATGATGAACACAAGTCATATCA
>VOFH01000907.1_pt1 | contig 72000 bp, 78 predicted proteins | sample 5384091 | NCBI WGS metagenome assembly VOFH01 (sample SAMN12384727, study PRJNA508395) | human gut metagenome | isolation source: healthy gut G | host: Homo sapiens | reverse complement strand
ATACTTGGACGCCATCACCAAAGGCAATGTTGCCGAAGGCGTGCTACCGCCGCTGGCATCCACGATAGAGAAATCATCCTTGAACTTGCGCGGGAAGCTGCCGTCCTCGTTCTGCAACTTGAGGAAGCTGTCCAGCATGCCCTTGATGCGTTTCTCCCATTCGGGGTGTTTACGCTTCTGCTGTTTCTCGTAGTTCAAATAGTTCAAGATGGCATACACTCCCTCGGACTGACGGCGGATGCTATGTCTAGTTTCCTTGAAGCCGCGGTTGTAGTGCACCACTTCGTTGAAGAAACCGGCAGGCGAAAAACCGTTCTGGAGATAAGTGTCAAAGATATGGTTGGCATTGTCCACCAGGTCTTGGCGGTTCTGCTGTTTGCCATACTCCAAAGCATTGAAAGCGTTCAGCAACGTACGTCCCACAAAGCCCACTTCGGCAACATCGGTATTGGCACAAGTAGCAGTCTCCAACTCTACACCGGAGTAATAATGAGTGGGGGTATTGCTGACATAGCTTTCCACAAAGAAGTTGCTCATCACCTCCTTCATGCGGTCTACCGTGTAAGGTGTGTCAACCGGTTTCGGGCGGTTAGTGTCATAACAATACTCCCAGGTGCGCTGTACGCATTCCGAGAAATCGGCAGTATTCCTTTCGGACACCTCCCAAGTCATGGAGATGCTGTCACCCTTACGAAGCAACTGGAAAGCCTCAACGGCAGGAGCCAGCGTCAATTTGCGGATATATGTCTTCGGTGCTTCCTTATAGGGGAAACCGTATGCCAAGACAGTCATACCATCCACATTGCAGAAACCGGTATATCCGATGGAAGTCTCACCGGACAAGATTACCTCTCCCTCCTTATGAGTGGTCAAAGCTTCCTTGTCGAACTTGTCAATACGGATAACCGACATGGACGTACCACTTGCCGGATTGAAAGCTGCCGTCAGCGGAGTGCTCAAACGGTCCTCACGCACCAGCCAACTGTCCGATGTGTGATGGATGATGGGACTGTTCTCGTTTTTCGTCCACGGCCCCATGGGAGAGTTGGAAGTGGCATAGCCCACGGCATAGTCAATGCTTCGGTAGTCGTTGGCAGAGTAAAAGAGATAGTACACGCCGTCCAGTTTGATGACGGTGGGGCCTTCCCATTACGGGGGCGGAGATGTAGGCGGCGGTTGCTTCCCCATTCTTCGGTGCTCTCCATGCACTTCTTCAGGGTGCCGGGAATGATTTCACCTTTGGCGAGGTTGAACTCTGCTACCCATATAAAGTTTCCGTTACCGAAGCGCACGTGGTACAAGTAATACTTTGCCGTCATCATCGCGGAACAGGAAGGGTCGATATTCTTCTGGCTTCTGTCTATCGGCTTTATATCTGTCTGGCGGAAAGGACCTTTCCAAGAGTCGGCAGATGCCATTACGGTTTGTTCGTTGGCGGTGTAGAGGAAGTAGTAACGGTCTTGCGCTTTGAACCATTGGGGGCCCAGAAACCTTCGGTTCCGTAGGTCTGGTCACCTTTCTTCAGGACAAATTCGTTGTTCTCCACTGTGGGCCAGCTTTTCAGGTCGGCAGATTCCAGCAGGACAAAACCTTGCTGTTGCTGGTTGCCTGTTCCTGTCAAGTAGTACATGTCACCCTCTCTGAGGATGGTAGGGTCTGCCAGGAAGATTTCGTCCCTGTATTGTGACGCTCCGTTGTAAATGCCTTCAGAGTCTTGTGCGCATCCGGTGGCAATCAATACCATTGCTCCGATTAAAAAATGTAATAGTCTCATATTCTATTTCCTCCTATTGAATGATTACTTTTAAATTTCATAAGGTTAGTTGGCTGTCGATTGCCAGTTGAATTGCGGTTTCTCTCCGGAGAAGTCCCATATCTCCATGCTCCATCCCAACGTGTTTTGGGTGACATCTATCAGGTCGGTGGCTATCAGGCCGTGGTATCTGAGAGAGTTGGCATGGGTAGTGTCGAAGCTTGCCGAAGGGCGGATATCGTCACCTGCCAGCGGATTGCCTTTTACTATCACGTCTACCTCTTTGGCATAGCAGGACTCGCCTTTGTTGCCGTTCGTCCCGTTGCCTCGGGGCATCCATCCGCAGATACGTCCCGATGCGATGTCGGTGGTAGAAGAAATATAGTCATTCCAGGCGACGCAATTGACGATGTAGTTGCTGTTGTCCGCGCTTCCTTCTCCGAGTTGGCATTGTCCGGCAATGCCGCCTGCACTTGCATGACCTTTCACAGTGGCGGTGGAGTAACAGTTGCGCACATTGCTGCCGACATACAGACGTGCTGCAATACCTCCTGCGGGACCAGTAAATTCTCCATCGAATGATGACAGTGTAGAAACACTTCCGTGGCTGTAACAGTCGGAGATAAGTGCACCGTGAACACTGCCTGCTATACCGCCTGCGCTATACCGGGAGTAAACAGTTCCTTCATAGAAGCTCTTCTCTATAGTAGCTTCCACTAACTGGCCTGCCAGTCCGCCTGTACACCATTCGCCCGTGATGTCGACCTTGCCGAACATTCGCTGATTCTGGCTTAAGCGCATATCTCCTACGATACCGCCTACCGAGCCTGTGCTCCAATGGTCTCTTCCGTTTTCCACTTGGTTGAATGTGCCGTTAATCACATGTGTATTGCTGATTTCGGTATCCGCAGCCCCGTTAGGGATAAATCCGGCAATAGCCCCGGTGGGTGTCTGGTAACCGCTGATTTCCACATTCTTGAAAGTCACGTTCCTGCAACTGCCGACTAACTGTCCGAAGAAGCTCGGGAATTTGCCTTGTGTACATTTCAGGTTACTTATCGTATGATTGTTTCCGTCGAAGTTGATGTGGAATCTTCCGTCCCTGTTAAGCGGAGTCCACTCTTCGGCTTGCATGTCGATGTCTTCTTCCATCTTGAAACAGACGGTGACATTGGGTTTCAGCAAACTGCCCATGCCTTTCAAGTCGTCCAGCGTGCGTAGACGGTATGGATTCCGGGAGCGTACCCCTTCACCGACATTCAGTATCAGGATGAGGCGTTCTTGTCCGGCGGGTACTTCTATTCTTGTGCTCGAAGAAGTGAGTTTCAACCCCAGCGCATAATTCGTAGCGGGTTCCAGTTGCTCAAGGTTGGTGAAGAGAATGTTGACCGATTGTGACTGCTCATCTTCGGCAAACTCCAGTTCGGTGCTGCTGATACGGTATAGATTGTCCGCCAGTGGCAGGTAACCGTTACCCAGTTCTTCCGCACTTATCACTGAGAGCGAGGCGGTTGTTTCTACGAAAGGATGGCTCTTTTCTATCTTGAAAGAAAAAAAGAGGGGCGGGTCTTGTTCAGGTCTACTTGTCTCTCTCCCGATTGTGACAGAGAGAGTGTGATGTTCAGCGGTTCGACCAGACTTTCGCCGGGCTTCACGATAGAATCATCCTCTACACAGGCAGTTACGATAAAACTGGCGAGCAACAGAGGTAGTATGAATAACTTTTTCATGATAATTCTTTTTAAAAGGGTAAATGATTGTTTTACTCATAATTTCGATTAAAACGTTTCAGTTTCTTTCTCTTGTTATTTCCAGCCTTCGTTCTGTTCCATATTGGGATTCATCTGTATTTCGCGGGCAGGAATGGGCAATGTCCAGTAGTTGTTGCCGCCCCAGGTGTAGGAGTAGGTCGGACTTCCCAAACTTGGCGCATGCCGTTCATACGTCCTTCCTTGTCGGTGTAGAACTTCAAGTCCTTCCAGGTGCCCCAGCGTATTTCGTCGAAATAGATAACATCTTCGCCTACCAGTTCCCAATGGCGTTCGTTCATGATGCGGCGGTGCATATCTTCTTTACCGTTGACGGTGGTGTAGGCGTTGGAGTTCAAGGGAGCTACTCCGGCACGGTTGCGCACATCGTTCACTTTGCTGACGGCTCCGCCGATATCATTGAGTTCGTTCAAGGCTTCCGCCCAATTCAGCAATACGTCCGCGTAGCGGATGAAGGGAGGTCTATCTCGGAATAGTAGGTCATTGTTTCTGTGCCGTCACCCACGAATTTGCGGTTCAGGTAGTACATCTTGGAGTTTGTGTCCGTTTCGATGTCCTGCGTACCTCTTCCTCTCGAACGGTAGGGAAAACGCATGACGTAGGGCAGTGCCTCTCCTTCGATGCCACCTATAAAGGTAGAATAAGGAGTGATGACGGAGAATCCGAGGCGAGGGTCGCGGTTGGCATAAGCGGCTTTAATCCGCTCTTCATTGCCGGAATTCTTGTATTGGGTCATGTCGGCTCCCGACGCTTCGGCATTGGCACGCTCGGTAGCATTGATTTCGTTGCGCAGGAAGTAGACTTGGCGGGCGTTCGTGCTCATGGCGCTGTAGCCGGGGGATAATGTCGTCCCAGTTGAACGGGCTTCCGTCCTTGTTCTCGTAAGAGTCTACAAACTGTGGGTTGATGACGTAATTGTTCCATCCCAAACCTTTACCTTCATTGTCGGGCGGAAGGCACCGGTTGCCGTAACCGCGGTTCTTGATACCGCCGAATCCCTCTTCGTTGATGCACTGCAAGGAGAATATCATTTAGTAGCAACGCTCGTTGGCAGCCTTGAAAAGTTGTTTGTAGGCATCGGATCCGTTTGTATATAGCTTGTAGCCGCCTTTGCTTACTTCCTCGAAATCGTCGGCAGCTTTTTTCCACTCCTTCTTCCACATATAGACTTTACCTCTCAGGGCATAGGCTGCTCCTTTGGTGACGTGTCCGTAGTCTTCGCTGTCGGCTCCGTATTTGTTCGGCAGGTTGGGGTCGTCAATGCAGGAAGTCAGGTCTTGAATCAGGTAATCCCAGATTTCATCTTGTGTGGAACGTGCTTTCTTGGCGCCGTCGATACTCTTTACCGGTTCGGTGTAGTAGGGCACCCCGCCGTAGAGGATATTAAGGCGGTAATACCACCAGGAGCGCAGAAACTTGCATTCGGATACGTAACGTGACTTTTGGCCTCGCTGATACCTGCTACGGTGGGCAGGTTGGTTATTACATCGTTGGCGCGCAAGATGCCGGGTAGTAGTTTTTCCACCAGCGTTCGCTACCGAAGTCACTAGTAGGTGTATTGTTGGCATGCAGGAAGTGGTAGCCTGCCGTCCAGTTGGCGTCGATGTCCATGATGCTCGACCACATATCGAACCATCCTTTGTTGGGGTCGGCGGTGTAATCTTCGTAGAGGCGGTTGTAAACCCCGGCAATGGTCTGTTCCGCCATGCTGGCGCTGTTCCATACATTCCCTTCGGACGGAGCATTATTCGGGGAGAGATCCAAGTCTACACATGCAGTCAGCGAACCGCCCATAACGAGTGCAACCGAGGCTGCCGCCATCATATTTTTTATTATCATCTTTTTCATCTGAGTCTTCTTTTAGAATGTAACATTAATACCGAAAGCGTATTGGCGCATCAGGGGCATATCCCACGCCGCACATCATCTCAGGGTCCATACCCTTGAACTTGGTGATGGTGAACAGGTTTTCACCGGAAGCATAGAGGCGGACATTCTGCATATAAGCTTTCTTTACCCACGTCTTTGGGAAGGTGTAGCCGATGGTCAGGTTCTTCAGTTTCAGGTAATTGCCGTTGTGCAGATGCCAGGCGCTTGCCGTGCTCACTTGTCCGGCCTGGTCGGTAGTTAGACGGGGCGTTTTCGACGTGAGGTTGGTGCGGGGTCATCCGGATTCTCCGGGTCGTAGAAGTAGTGGTCGTAAGCCACTTCCCTGCCGATGCCGTATCCGTAGGTGACAATCGAACTGTTCTGTGCTTTCTCGTACCAGTTGATTTTAAATCCGGCGGCACCGCTCCAGTTCATGGAGAGGTCGAATCCTTTCCATGCTGCGTTCATCTGGAGACCGAAGTAATATTTCGGTGTTCTGGAGTATCCCTGGAAAGCACGGTCGTCATCGTCACCATACACGCCGTCACCGTCGAGGTCATCGTAGATGATGTCGCCATACCAGATTTTATCTTTGCCTACTCCTTGTTTGGGGTAGAATTGGTAGCCGGCGGTCATCATGGCTTTCAGCCATTTCATGTCTTCTTCGGTGCGTATCATGCCATCGGTGGGGCCGCCGACAGGGTTGACCGTACCGTCTGTGTTGAAGGAATTTCCCGTACCTTTTGTAGAGATTCAGCACGTAGTATTCGTTTATCATATGCCCTTCCACGATACGTTCATTGCCACCGGTGGAGACTTCACCCAAGTTGGTGTGGTACGTCCATTTGCCGTTAGCGTCCTGTTTCCATTCACGTACCAATTTTCCTTTATATTTGCTGACTTCGTTTTTGTTGAACGAGAAGTTGGCGGACACACCGTAAGTGAAGTCCTTGATGTGGTCTTGCCAGCCTAAGGTAACCTCGAATCCCCGGTTGGTGACTTCGGCGATATTCTGGCGGGGAGAGCCGAAGTAGCTCAACGTAGGTGAAAGCGTAGGATTGTAGAGAATACCGTCCGTCACTTTGTTATAGTAGTCGATTGTACCGGTCAGACGACTGTTCAGTACGCTGAAATCGAGTCCGAAGTCGGTGATTGAGGTCGTTTCCCATTCCAAGTCGTAGTTGGAGAAAGAAGACATGCCCAGTCCGGATACTTTCTTATTGCCGAAGACATATTGTGTGGCGGCATAAACCGCCTGCCATTCGTAGTTGCCGATGGAGTTGTTGCCTAGCTGTCCCCATGAGGCACGTAATTTCAAGTTGTCGAACCAGCCGAGTTTCTTGACGAAACGTTCCTCGGAGAGACGCCAGCCGGCAGAGAACGAGGGGAATAATCCCCAACGGCTTTCGGGGGCGAAGCGTGAAGAACCGTCGTAACGCATATTAGCTTCCAACAGGTAGCGTGAGTCATAAGCGTAGGTGGCGCGTCCGAATACGGAACGTGAAGCGAATTCCGTGGTGGAACCTTTGATATATCTCGGGTCGGTCAGGGCGTCGAAATCCGTAAGGCTGGTGTCTACCATGCCTTTCTTATCAATGTCGGTGGTGGAACGCCATTTGCGGTACTCTTCATAACCTATCATGGCGCTTACATCGTGTTTCTTGCCGAACATTTGCGAGTAGTTGAGTACGGTGGAGCTTTTCCAGCTTTGGTCGCCGTCGTACCATAACGCTACGTGATATTCTTGCAGGGCGTCGGAAGTGGGCGGAGCGTTTTTACCTCTCCCGCTTGGAAACTGAACTGTTCGCGATAGTCGGAACTGTTCCATTTATGCTCGTTTCTGAAGTGGTCGTAGTAGAAATTGTAACTTGCGGTGAAGTGTTTCAGGAAATTGACCTTTACATACGGGTTGACGAAGAACTTCGTCTGTTTGTAGTAGCCTTCCGCGTTGTTGATGAAGTATACGGGGTTGCTGGCGGATGGGTCTTCTTCCGTTGCTTCGGGTACACCGTATTTTGCCGTCATAGCGGGGATAAATACCCGGTATGCTTTTTGCATCTGCAAGCCGTTCAAGTTGTCTACGTCGTTACGTTCCTGGTCGGTATGGTAACCCCATGCACGCATACCTACAGTGAGGAAGTCGGTGATGCGAGATTCGATGTCGCTGCGCACATAATATTTCTTCATGCCGGCTGTTCTCCACCAGTCCCGGATTGTTTAGAAAAGTGGCACTGAGGCTGTACGTTGTGCGCTTTTCGGCACCGGAGACGGTAATGGAGTGTTCCTGCATCAGTTTCGGGTTGTACACTTCGTCATACCAGTCGGTGTTGGGGTAAGCTACGTAGTTGGGATAACCGGATTCGGACAGCCCGTTGGGATTTTTTTGTCTGCTTCCCGCCATTTTTGATAGTACTTCCGTTGAAAATCTGTGTTTGTCCCGAGTTGATGGATGCCTCGTTCATCAGTTCCATATAGTTAGCGTAGTTGGCAACCATGTGGATGAGGTTGGCAGGGGTGTTGTAAGAGAACTTGCCGGAGTAGGTGACGTTGATTTTGCCGTCGCTTCCGCGTTTGGTCGTTACCAGAATAACACCGTTCGCACCACGGTTACCGTAGATGGCACAAGAGGCGGCATCTTTGAGGACGGAAATAGTGGCGATGTCGTTCGGGTTGATTTCGTTGAGAGGCATTTCCATCCCGTCTACCAGTATCAGAGGACTGGAATCGTTCAAAGTTCCGTTACCGCGTATCAGGACACTGGAGCTCTCGGAGTTCGGTTTGCTGGTGGTCTGCATCACGTTCAAACCTGCCGCCATACCCGATAAAGCCGATGAAACGGTAGTTACAGGGCGTGATAAAGTCTTGTCGTTGAAGTCTACCGTGGCAACGGAACCGGTGAGGTTCACCTTTTCTGCGAACCGTAGCCCACGACGACTACTTCTTCCAATATTTCGCTGTCGGTCTGCATAGCGATGTTCAGCGTCTGCTGCCCTTTGACGACGATGCTTTCTTTCTTATAGCCTATATAGGAGACTTCGAGTATATCGCCATTGTTTACAGGCAATGAGAAGTTACCGTTGGTATCGGTGATAGTTCCGCCCTGGGTTCCTTTTCACCAGGATGCTTACCCGATAAGGGGCTCCGGTGGCGGCGTCCGTAACTGTTCCCGAAAGTGAACGTTTCGCCTGCTGCGTCACCTGAAGAGTGTTGCCGGTATGGTTTGCACCGGCATCAGCCATGACGGGGATAATGCCCAGACCGAAACAGAAGAGTGAACTAATAAAAGATTTTGCTCTACCTTTCATAAGATTTAAAGTTATAATTTAACATTATTGGCTTTGACAAATTTGTTCTAGCACTGCAAATCTATGGCAAATAGGGCATTGCAGGCAACAACAATACGAGCAAAGTATGGAACAAAACGCTCAAAAACCCCGTTCCCGGGGGCAAGATGGAAGAATTGTTCTATTTTGTGGTTCTTTTGTTGCAGGGCGGGTTATGTCGTGATGAATTCTTTGGGCAGTACCCCGAATTGTTTCTGGAAACATTTCGCAAAATAGGACGGAGTATTGAAGCCTACCATGTAACTACACTTCATTAATTTTGCAACTTCCTTCTTTCAATAGTTGGGCAGCTTTCTTCAGACGCTCGATGCGGAGATAGTCGTTGGGCGTCAGGTCGAGAAGCCCCTTGATTTTTTGCGGTTCAGGCTGGAGCGGCTCATACACAACTGGTCTGCCATGTCTATCAGGCTGAATTCGGGATTCTGCATATTGGTCTGGATAAGGTTGTTCAGTTTCTTCAGAAATTCTTCATCGGCTTTGCTGATGACCATGTTGTTGGTGGGGGTGAAAGGAGAGTGCATGAACGTAGCCTGCAGTTACTCCCGGTTTTTGAGCAGGCTGGAGATGCTCACTTTCAGGTACTCCATCGAGAAAGGTTTCTATGTAGGCGTCTGCACCGGCTTTCAGTCCGTCTATCCTGGATTGCAAAGTGGTCTTGGCGGTAAGCAGGATGATGGGAATATGGCTGTAGTCCAGTTCTGTCTTTACGGTATCGCAGAGTTCCAAGCCGTCCATTTCGGGCATCATCACATCGGATATAATCAGATTGATGATAGATTCCTGCAATATTTTCAAAGCTTCCACGCCATTGGCGGCGGTCAGCACTTTATAGGATTCGGACAGTTGCCTGACGAGAAATTTGTTCATTTCCGCATTGTCTTCCACTACTAATAGGGTATAGCGGAATTGTGTAGAAGTGGCAGGATTACCCGGTTCGCTGGAAACGATCACCTCTTCTCTTTCAGCTTTTTCCGGTTCGGTGGGCAGCAGATGGACGGTTTGTGCCTGGTGCAAGGGAAGCGTCAGGGATAAAGTGGTTACAGTCCGCTGCATCGTCCATGGTGAGCTTTCCGCCGTGCAGTTCGGCAAGCGAGCGTGCCAAAGCCAGTCCGATGCCGGTTCCCGGCACTTTGGTAGGAACTGTTTCCCTTATATTGTATAAAAGGCTTGAATATTTCCTCGCGCATGGTAAGGGGACAATCTCACCGTCGTTCGTGACGGAAAGTTGTAAGGTTTCGTTCTCTCGTTCTGCTTCATTTCGACGTGGATACGACTTTGCCGTATTTGATGGCGTTAGTGAAGAGGTTGCTGACTATCTTTTGTAAATCCTTCCTTGTCGATGGCTGCATACAGGTTGTCGGGGACGTTTATGGTGAATTCGAATCCTTTCTCTCGTGCCAGCGGAATGAAGCGTTTATAGGTTTTCTGCAGGATTTCGGAAAGGTTGTATGCCATAAAGTTGAGGTGGAACCCTTGGTTTCTGGTCTTTTCGAAATCGAGCAGTTGGTTTACGAGGTCAAGCAGCCGGTTGGTGTTCAAATCCATAATTTCCAAATCCTCTTTGATGGCATCGTTCACATGGTCGGAAACCAAGACGTGTTCCAATGGGCTTTGATAAGTGTCAGCGGTGTGCGTATCTCATGGGCTACGTTGGTGAAGAAGTTAATCTTGGACGTAGAGTTCGCGCTCTTTTCTCGTATTCCAATATTTCCATGGCTTGCCGGTGCTTGCGCAGGTTGCGTTTGCGGAAATAACAGATTATATATGTGACAACGGTTGCCAACAGAATGAAGTAGATGACGTATGCCATCCATGACAGGTAGAAGGGTGGATGGACGCGTATTTTCAATAATCGTTCCTGTGGGTTCCAGACACCGTCGCTGTTGGCTCCGCGCACTCGCAGCGTGTAATGACCGGAAGGCAGGTTGGAGTAACTGATGCGGGTATTGAGCCCGTTGGTGGAGTACCATTCTTTATCAAAAGCCTTCGAGTTTGTAGAGTATGGTGTTCGATAAAGGAGCCTGGTAGTTCAGCACTGCTGCCCGTAAGGAAAAAGTGTTTTGGTCAGCGTTCAGTTCGATGGATTCCGAGAGGGTGATGCTTTCTGACAGGGGAGAAGATGCTTCGCCTATTGGCAGGCGTTTGTTGAATTGGTGGAAGTCGGTCAGTACCAACGGTGAAATCTGTTTGTTCACAGTGAATGGGCAGGATTGAAAGAGATAAACCCGTTGACGCTACCCAGGTAGATAGTTCCTGTCTTGTCTTTGTATCCCGACTGGTAATTGAACTGGTTGCTCAATAGACCGTTGGCAGTAGTGTACAGATGCTTAGTGCCTGTTTCGGCATGGAAGGATACCAGCCCTTTGTTGGTAGTGAGCCACAACAGTCCGTTGTTGTCTTCCAACATTTTATATACGGTGTTTCAGGGGAAGCCTTGCGACATATCGTAGCGGATGAAATCGTCCGTTTCGGGGCGGAAGCGGCAGAATCCCGCTCCTTGTGTCATGAACCAAAGCTGCTTGCGGCTGTCCTCGAAGATGCTTTATTACCTTGTTATAGGGTAAAGAGTTCGGGTTATCGGGGTTTCGGGTATATTGTTTCCATTTGTCTTGTGGCAGGTCGTAGCAGAACACGCCGTCGGAATAGGTAGCCAGCCACAATTTGCCGTGGCAGTCTTCCAGTATATTGTACACGAATATTTTGTTCATTCGGGGATGCGTGTGAAGTCGTCTGTCTTTCGGTTGTAACGCAACAGCCCCGAAGTCGTACCTATCCATAGTTCGCCGGTGCTGCTTTTATAGATTGAGAATATGTTGTCGGCGTTGAGGGTATTGGACGCCTCGCCCTTTTCGTAGTGCCTCACTTTCCGGGTGCGGAGATGGATGCGGTTCAGCCCGCCGGAAAAAAGTACCTACCCACAGGTAGTCGCCGTCGATGCATAATCCGTGGATGTTGTGGTATAGGCAGGGTGGCGGAAAGGCGTGACCGTACCGTCGGCGGGATTGAAATGGAAAAGTCCCTTGTCTTCTGTGCCGAACCATATCGTACCGTCATTGCTTCCGCAGAATTCACGTATGCGGTGTCCCAGGTATCGCATGTCGTCCCGAGGATAATACTTCTCGAAGTAAGTATATTGGTGAGGATAATAGTTGACGCCCCCCGAAGTATGAGCCTATCCACATCCCGCCTTCACGGTCTTTGAAGATGGTATAGATGGCGTTGTCGGATAATGCGTAGCGGTCGTCGGACTCTGAGGTGGTGAGATGGATATATTTGTCGGTTTCAGGTTGTAGATGTAGATGCCTTGTTCCGTACCTACCCATAGCTCCGTGTCCGAACGCAGGCAGATGTTGCGTACGTAGTCGTTTAACAGGCGGCGTACTTTGCGGGTGGTCAGGTTGATTTCCGCCAGTCCGTTGGATGAACCTATGTAAATACAGTTGTGCAACCTTTGACACAAGTATTGATGACAGTTCCTTTGAATGGCTCTTCTCCTTCGGCATCCCGGAAAGTGGTAAAGTGGGCAGCGTCTCCGAATGATACAGGTTGCCTTCATAGCGGCTTACCCATAGTTCGTTGTCCTCGAACCAGAAGAGGGTGATATTGAGTGCTCCATTGCCTATTTTCGCCGAATGCTCTTTCAGGCTATTCCGCTTTTTGTCGTAATGGAAGAGTCCTTGGGAATCGGACGCAATCCATACGTTTTTCTGAGGGTCGGAGTCTATCCATGTTATGGTGCGGTTGATAGTCCTGCCTGTATCTTCAATAGGAATATCGAACGAGGTGAATTTTTCTAACCGGGGATTGTAGATGTAGACGCCCGCATCAGTCCCTACCCAGATATTTCCTTCGGCATCTTCGTGCAGGGCGGTGATGAAGTTGTTGCCTAATGAAGAGTTTTCTTTCTGGAAGGTGCGGAATACAAGGCCGTCATATAGGTTCAAGCCGTCTTTTGTGCCAAACCACATAAAGCCTTGCCGGTCTTGCAGGATGGTATTCACAGTGTTATGCGAAAGCCCGTCCTTGATGTCCAGCGTACGGAAATAGTAATAAGTTTTTGGGCGGTACTCTCTGTCCAAAAGGTCGACAGGAGCAGCCCGATGATGGCATATAAAATGTTTTTTGTTTTCATAGCGGAAAAAGGATGCAATGTCTATTCCGGGCAAATATAAACATTATATATGCGATAATTGTAATATGAAGTCTATTTTCTTCTTGAATATAAGAGGAAAGGGTGTATCAGGTTGATAGTGTTTTTTAGTATTTTGCCTGGTATTTCTTATAAAAAATCAAGAACAAAGTAAATCCGATCAGTGCAAACGGTACGCCTGTCAGGGCAGGGTAGCGGTATCCTTCGTTGACTGCGAGTCCGCCTGCGTATGCGCCAATGGCATTTCCCAGATTGAAGGCAACCTGTACGCAGGCTGCTCCCAGCATTTCTCCTCCTTTTGATACGCGGATAATTAATATCTGCTCCGGACTGGATACTGCGAACAATCCTGCCGTACAAAGGCACATCAACAGGGCTGCTGCCCATTTATAGGGAGAAAGGAAGAAGATGAGCAATAACATAATACAGATAAGTGCTTGTGCGGCAGTCCCTACTTTTCCGGGGGTGTAACGGTCGGAGAGACGTCCGCTAATCAGGTTTCCCATCACCATACCGAAGCCGAGCAAGGATCATTAAGGGCGTAATGCTTTCAGCGGAGAAGCCGGACACATTGGTAAGCATCGGATTGATGTAGCTATACCAGCAGAATACACCGCCATTACCTAGTGCCGTAGCGCCAAGAATCAGCCACGGAGCCGGAGTTTTAAGGAAACGGAATTGTCCTTTGAAACCTGTATCTTCCAGTCCTTCTACGTGGGGAACCCAGCGCCAGATATAATATAGGATAACGATTCCCAGATTCCTACCAACAGGAAAGTGACACGCCAGGAGAGCATGGTACTTAGAGAAGTTCCCAAGGGTACACCGAAAAGATTGGCAATGGTCATTCCGGCAATCATGATCGAAACGGCTTCCGAACCTTTTCCTTTATCGGCCAGTCTTTCCGCAACGATAGAACCTACTCCGAAATAGGCACCATGAGGAAGCCCGGAGATGAAACGGGCAATTAGCAATACCCAATAATTGGGGGCCATTGCCGCGCAGATATTACCTATCATAATCAAGGTAACCAGTACTAACAGAATGTGTTTCAACGGGTATTTACGGGCCAATGTCAATACAGGTGCGCCAACACATACGCCCAAAGCGTATGCCGAAATGAAATGTCCCGCAGTCGGGATACTGATACCTAGATCTTTTGCCACATCGGGCAATATTCCCATCATTACAAATTCGGCAATACCCAATCCCAGTGTGCCGAACGCCAATGCAATAAGACTCTTCTTCATACGAAACCCTACCTAATACCTGTTACTTTTTACCTTTATTTTTTGCCGCTTTTTATTTCGGCTGCAAAGGTAAAACAAAATCTTTCAAGGTGAGTTCAGACCGGATGATTTTGATTTAAATCAATTTGTACAGTTTTTCTCTTAGGGGTATGCAACAAGGAACTCGAAATGGTATAAGGATTAAAAGAATAAAACTGAATTGGTCTACAAAGATGTAGAAATGAACAATCGTCTTATTTTGTTTAACTAATACTTAACGATTTGTGCTCTTTTTATTGTCAATCTGTCAGGATGATATTTAAGTGGTTGAATACCAATTTTATACTGCATGACAATAGATGCTGATAATAGGTTGAAAGTAAAAGATATGCATTTTTATTGTCAGCCTTGATTTCTTGTCAAATGCCTTGTTTTAAGATTAATCAAGTGGGACTTTATGGGGAGAGTAGCTGGTATACTTATGTTGGGATACTGGTATAGTTACGTTAGGATGCCGGTATAATTCCACTAAAGTACCGGTATCTTTAGTGCGTCACGGCCGTGACAAGATCTTCCCACGGCTGTGGTAGGAACTCGTCACGACTGTGGGAAGAAGTCACCACGGCCGTAGGAAGTTAACAATATCGGCACGTTAATGTACAAATGGTTATGGGATAATGGAAGTATAACAGTTGTACAACGGTTGTTTAATGGGTGCTTGTCATAAATTTCTATATGACTTCTTCCATAATTTGTTCCTTTCTTTAGTTCTCATATTCATGAGATTAAAAGTAGCATATTCCCGCAGAAAGAACAAAGAAAGGGAAAGAAAGTTGGAGTGTTGATGCACTAGAGTGATGAATATAAACCTTCGTACTTTTTATGTCATTAGCCGAATAATGTTTATAATAAATCTGTTTTGTTCTCTCTTTTTTAATAAAGATTGTTCTTCCTGCCTGCAATAATTTTCTCCTGAAAGCCGGAAGTTTCTGAAAGACTTTTATCTTTGCAACTATAATACATACGGCACTATGAAAAAAGTAATTTTGATTCTTCTGGCAATCGCCTTCCCGGCCTGCTTTGTGCAAAAATAACAAGAGTACGGATGCGTTACTCCGTGAGATTGACGGTCTCATCAAAAACCGTCGGACTTATGGAGTGGAAAAGGAGGCGCGTATCGCTGACCTGAAGAGATTATTGGCGGAGGCTACTTCCGATGAACAACGATATGGTTTTTGCGGACGTCTTTTCGATGAATACCGGGCTTATAATCTGGATTCGTCTTTTGTCTATGCTCAACGGAAAGAGGAACTGGCGCATCGCATGGATAAACTGGATTATCTGGATGATGCTGCCATGAATATGGCGGAAGTGATGGGAACTACCGGAATGTATAAAGAAGCGTTGGAACTATTGGGGCAGATTGATAAGAAAACGCTGCCCGATTATCTCTATGGTTACTATTATCATCTGTATCGCACTATTTACGGATTGATGGGAGATTATGCCGTTACGGAGAAAGCCAAGAAAGAGTATTATCGAATGACGGATTTATATCGGGATTCTCTTTTGCAGGTCAACGCTTCCGACTCTTTGGGATACGTATTGGTGATGGCGGATAAGTGCATCGTACATGCTCAATACGATGAAGCCATCCGTATGCTGATGGAATATTACAACAAACCTTCTTTGGATGACCATTCAAAAGCAATGCTTACTTATACTCTCTCCGAGGGTTACCGGTTGAAAGGCGACAAACAAGGACAAAAGCATTACCTGGCCCTTTCGGCCATTGCCGACCTGAAATCGGCAGTAAAGGAATATGTATCTTTGCGCAAACTCGCTTCCCTTGTCTACGATGAAGGGGATATTGACCGTGCCTACAATTACCTGAAATGCTCCTTAGAGGATGCCACTCTTTGTAATGCCCGCCTTCGTACGTTAGAAATCTCGCAAGTCTTTCCTATCATTGACCAGGCTTACCAATTGAAAACCAAACGGCAGCAGCAGGAGATGAAAGTATCATTGATTTGTATCAGTTTGCTTTCCGTATTTTTGTTAGTTGCCATTTTCTTCGTTTACAAGCAAATGAAAAAGGTTGCTGCCGCACGTCGCGAAGTGGTCGATACCAATACGTTGTTGCAAGAACTGAACGAAGAACTTCACGACTCCAATTCGCAACTGAAAGAGATGAACCATACGCTTTCGGAAGCCAACTATATCAAGGAGGAATATATCGGCCGATATATGGACCAATGCTCCACTTATCTCGACAAGATGGATTTATACCGTCGTTCCCTGAATAAAATTGCTGCTGCCGGAAGAGTGGAAGAACTATATAAAGCCATTAAATCTTCCCAATTCCTTGACGAAGAACTGAAAGAGTTTTATGCGAACTTCGACATGACTTTCCTGCAACTCTTCCCCAATTTTGTGGAAGAATTTAATGCGCTGCTTACCGAACCCATGCAACCCAAACCGGGAGAACTGTTGAACACCGAACTCCGTATCTTTGCCCTTATCCGGCTGGGGATTACGGACAGTACCAAGATAGCGCAATTCCTCCGTTATTCCGTGACTACCATTTATAATTACCGGACCCGTGTCCGTAACAAAGCTTTGGGAGAAAGAGATGAATTTGAGGCTAAAGTAATGAAAATAGGGAAGGTGGAAGAGTAAGAAAACCACTACTTTTTTAGTTAGTATACTATTTTTTAATAATCTAATTATTAGTGATTTATATAGTTGTTTACTATGCAAATCACTATATTTTTGCTATCTGCTTTAAGGAACAGTATAAAATGTAGATACTTTTGTTTCGTAGTCATTTCAGCAATGACACAGAGAGTAAAAACAAAAGTAACCCTAATATTAACTTTAAATTAATGTACATGAAACAGAGTATGAAGTCGAAAGGCTTTGAACGCCGCCTCTTATTAATAATGTGGGGCTTGTTCCTATCTCTTAGTGCATTCGCACAACAGATTTCCATAAAAGGACATGTAGTGGATGCTGCGGGTGAGCCGGTGATCGGTGCCAGTGTAGTAGAAGAAAGTACGACGAACGGTACGATTACCGATATAGACGGTAACTTCTCCCTGAAAGTGTCCCCTAAAAGTATGCTAACCGTTTCTTTTATCGGATATGCCACTCAGACAGTTCCGGTGAATGGCAAAACGTCCCTGACTATTACTTTGAAAGAAGATACCAAGGTGCTGGATGAAGTTATTGTCATCGGTTATGGTACGATGAAGAAGAGTGACTTGACTGGGGCTATCTCTTCCGTTTCTTCCAAAGATCTGATGAAACAACCCTCTCCTAGTTTGGGAGCAGCTTTACAAGGACGTGCAACCGGGCTTCAGGTAATTTCAGTGGTGCGCCGGGCGATAATGTGTCAATGAAGATACGTGGTATCGGTTCCATCAACAATAGTGATCCGTTGCTTGTCATCGACGGGGTGCCGACGGATGTTCCTTTGAATATGATTAATATGGATGATGTGGAGACGGTAGACGTGTTGAAAGACGCTTCCGCTACTGCTATTTACGGTTCGCGAGGAGCTTACGGGGTCATTATTATTACCACGAAGAAAGGGAAATCGGACGCCGCTCACTTTAACTTTAAGGCTTCTTACGGTATCGAAAAGGCTATCCGTACACTTGATTTGCTGGATGCTACTCAATTTGCTTCCCTCCATAATGAAATGATGACAGCTAACGGTCAACCGCAGAACCCTCTGTTTGAAGATCCTACTTCATTGGGCAGAGGAACAAACTGGACAGATGAATTGTTTCAGACTGCCGCTATCCAGAACTATTCACTGAACTATTCCGGTGGGAATGATAAAACGACTTATTATGTATCTGCGGCTTATTTCAACCAGGAAGGTATTGTACGTACCACTCAATATGAGCGCTATACGGTGCAATTCAATATGGATACGCAGATGAATAATTGGTTAAAGATGGGAAACAAACTTTCGCTGAATCATGATATTAAAAAGAAGGGCGAGTATAGTATTAAAAATACCATGTTGGCACTGCCTACACAGGCTATCAAGAATGATGATGGTTCTTGGGCAGGTCCTGTAGGGCTTCCGATGTATGTAGGAGATATTGCTAATCCTATCGGCAAGATGATGACCAACTCTACTGCTACTAAAGGTTTCAATATATTGGGTAATATCTACGCCGAAGTAAAACCGTGGGAATGGCTGACTTTCAAAACTATTGTTGGAGTACAGGCACTCTTTTGGGATGATAAAGGCTGGTCGCCCAAGTATGACTGGCAGCCGATTTCCCAACCGGAATCGTATGCTTCCCGGAAGTATAACAAAAGCCTTACTTTATTGTGGGACAATACTCTGACTTTTAATAAGACGTTTGCAGAGAAACATCAACTGACTGTGATGGTAGGTTCTTCTGCACAGAGTAACACGTATGAGTATTTGGGCGGTTCCATTATGGGATTCATCAGTCCTACTGCGCAGCAATTGGATAATGGTACGCTCGAACCGACTGTGAACGGAAATGGAAGTGACTGGGCATTGCTCTCTTATTTAGGGCGTGTCAATTATACATACGATAATAAATACCTGTTGACAGCTACGATCCGGCGTGACGGTTCTTCCCGTTTCAGCAAAAAGAACCGGTGGTCTAATTTCCCGTCCATATCTCTTGCCTGGAGGCTTTCTGAGGAACCTTTCTTTAAAAAAGAGTTTCTGGTTGAGTGATGTGAAACTCCGTGCGGGATATGGATTGACCGGTAATCAGGCGAGTGTGGGTAATTATGCGTATGCTTCCACCATCCAGACTATTCAGTATAACTTCAATGGTACGCAAGTGAATGCCATTGCCCCGTCGGTAATGCCAAACCCGAATGTTCGCTGGGAAGAGGTGGAGCAATATAATGTCGGTGCCGACCTGACAATGATTGACGGTCGGATCAATCTTAGTCTGGATGCTTATATCAAGAATACGAACGATATGCTGGTAGATATGGTAGTGCCTATCTCTACCGGGTATTCGGATATCAATGTTCCTAAGATCAATGCGGGTAAGATGCGGAATAAGGGATTTGAGGTTTCTGTCAGTTCCCGTAATCTGGTGGGTGAATTTTCATGGAATACGTCTCTCAATGCTTCTTACAACAAGAATGAAATTATCCGCTTGAATGGGGATGTCCCGATGTATTTCGATAATAATATTCATGCAGTCGGTCATCCGGTCAGTTCTTTTTACGGTTATGTGACGAACGGTATTTTCCAGACACAGGAGGAAGTAGACCGCTACGCCATTCAGACGCAAGGCAATGACCCTTACAACCGTACTTCTGCCGGTGATATTAAGTTTAAGGACTTGAATAACGACGGAATCATCAATGATAAAGACCGTACTTATCTCGGCAGTCCCACTCCGACATGGATTTTCTCAATGAACAATTCATTTGCCTGGAAAGGTTTCGATCTGGAAATCTTCCTGCAAGGGGCGGCGGGAAACAAGATATACAACGCAAATCGGGCCTCTTTGGAAGCCATGTCCGTAGCACAGAACCAGATGACGACCGTTCTCGATCGTTGGCGTGGCGAAGGAACAAGCAACAGTATGCCACGTGCTGTATTCGGTGACCCGAATAAGAACGGGCGTGTTTCAAATCGTTTTATAGAAGACGGTAAATACTTGCGTCTGAAGAATGTGACATTGGGCTACACCTTACCGGCCGCATGGAGCAAGAAGGCGGCGATGTCTTCTGTGCGCTTCTTCGTTTCGGGGCAGAATCTACTGACATTAACCCGTTATACGGGGCTTGATCCGGAAATTTCGGATCGGGAAATGACAATAACGTGTATCCCATAGCCCGTAACATCACGTTCGGCGCATCTGTTTCTTTCTAACTACTTTTATATAGAACCTTTAATTGATTGACAAATATGAAAAAGTTCAGATATATACTTCCTTGCTTCCTGTTGGGCTTGACATTGAGCAGCTGTAATGGTTTCCTTGATAAAGAACCGTGGGACTCTATCGATACTTCCAAGAGTTTTCAGGCAGCGGAAGATGCGATAGCTGCCGTAAATGGTGCTTATCAACCGCTTCAATGGCCCAAATTATATAATATGCGTATGTGGACACTGGATATCGTAGCCGGTAACAGTATTGTCGGTGCAGGTGGAGGTACGGATGGCATAGAGACTACCGATATGGCTAACTTCATAACCACCACCGATAATGCCGGTGTGCTTGATGTATGGCGCGGTCCGTCTCCGGGTATTCTCCGTTGCAACTTCGTTATTAAGAATGTTCCGGGTATGAATATTGATCAAAGTTTGAAAAACCGTTGTTTGGGAGAAGCTAAATTCTTGCGTGCCCATTATTATTTTATTCTGGTTCGTCTTTTGGAGGAGTACCTTTACTGACGGAACCGCAGACTTCGGAAGATGATTTGAAACCTTTCCGTGCTTCGAAAGAAGAAATCTATAAGTTGATAGAAGATGATCTGAAAGAAGCGATCAACTTGCTTCCGGATAAATCTTCTTATTCCGCTTCCGATTTGGGACGTGCTTCTAAAGGAGCAGCGATGGGGTTGCTAGCCAAAGTGTATCTGACCCAAAGAAAGGAGTATGCGGAGATTGTACGTCTTTGTGAGGAAATACAGAAATTGGGTTATCGTTTGAATGATGATTATAGTGATAACTTTAATCCGAATAAGAAAAATGGACCTGAATCACTGTTTGAGGTACAGTATTATGGTAAGACCAATTATGATTTCTGGAGTAATGAAAACCAATCTTCTTGGTTGAGTGCGTTTACCGGCCCTCGTAATTCGGATATGATGGCGGGCGGCTACGGATGGAACCAGCCGACTGCCGAGTTTGTCAGCCAGTACGAAGAAGGGGATAATCGTAAAGATAAGACTATTCTTTATTTGGGATGTCCTGACTTTGACGGAAAGCAATATCAGTCTTCTTATTCTACAACGGGATACAATTTGCGTAAGTTTCTGGTCCCGAAATCCATCTCTATGGATTACAATACCAGTCCGGCCAACTTTGTGGTACTCCGTTATGCGGATGTGCTACTGATGAAAGCGGAAGCGTTGAATGAACAAGCTTTGACAACTGATGCGGAAGCCCCTTTGTACGAGGTTAGAAAACGGGCAGGACTGACTAACCGGGCGGATATCGAAGGATTGACACAGGATCAGATGCGGGAGAAAATTATTCAGGAACGTCGTATAGAGTTGGCGTTTGAAGGAGACCGTTGGTTTGATTTGGTTCGCCTGAAAGACAACTATGCTCTGAAATTCCTTCACTCTATCGGAAAAACCAATGCGGCGGAAAAACATTTGTTAATGCCTATACCGTTGAAAGAGATTGAGGCGAATGGCAATTTGAAACAGAATCCGGGATATTAATAGTAAAAAAGAAAGATTATGAAAACAAAGATATATATTGCTCTGACGGCTTTATTGGCGGGCTTTGTATTTAATTCGTGTACTTCTGATGAGATGGAGACAGATAAAGGAAGTGAGTCTTTGGTATTGTCTGTATCGTCCGAAGTAGTGGAACTGGACCAGTTGATGAGTGATAGGGAAGCTTTTCATTTTGCTTGGACTGCTGGTAGTAACTATGGAACAGATTCCCGTATCAGCTATGTTCTTGAAATGGATTTGAAAGGTAACAATTTCGCAGGAGGACTGAAAAAGGATATAGGTGCAACGGATTCCCGTATTCTGGCATTTAACCATAAAGAGATGAATGACTTGTTGGCAGAAGTGTGGAATAGTTCTTTGGATGAAACATTGGAGTTTGAAGCTCGTGTGACTGCTGCTGTATTGGGGCATGAAGAGTTTACTCAGGTTTCTCCTGTCGTTACATTCAAACTGACACCTTATATAGAACGTTATCTGAATCTGTGGATGATTGGTGGAGCAACTGTAGGAGGATGGAGTCTGGATAATGCTACTCCGATGGAATCAATTGAGGATGAACCGAACGGATTTGTTTGGGAAGGCGTGCTTCTTTCAGGAGAACTGAAATTCGTCTTACAGAAAACTTCTTTTGTTCCTTCTTTTAATAAGGATGGTGAAGATGAGAATAAACTTGTATATAGGGAAAGTGATGACGAACCGGATGAGAAGTTTATGATAAGCACTCCGGGTAACTATCGGATAAAACTGAATCTAAGCACATTGGATATTGAGATTACGGATTTGGGCGGAGAGATGGTTTATCCTAATCTTTGGATGATTGGTTCGGCTACTACGGGCGGTTGGTCATTGGACGATGCAACGAAGATGACTCCGATAGCTGATGAACGGAATAGCTTTGTTTGGGAAGGAGAACTTAAAACAGGACAACTTAAATTTGTGACCCAACAGAGTAATTTTATCCTTCGTTTGGTAAAGACGGAAATGCTGAAAATAAATTGATTCTTATAAATGAAGGAGAACATGATGGGGATGAAAATAAGTTCAATATTGAGCATGGTAACTATCGGATAAGATTGAACCTGAGTACACTGGATATTGAAATAACTAATAATTAATACAGATTGAATTATGAAACTGACGAAATATATAATGGCTTGTATCCTGGCTTTTTCATTGGCCGGTTGGATCGACGACGAGCCTTCGAACAATCCTATTACTTACGGAGACGGCTATATCACCGTACTGCTGTCTACCGATAAAGCCGCCTATCAGCCGGGAGAACCGGTACAACTTTCTTTGAACAATCTTCCCGAAGGGCAGGTGACCATTCGCTATAAGCACCTCAACAAGGTGCTTTCCGAAACTCCCCTCACCGGAAAGTCATGGAGTTGGAATCCGCCGACAGATGACTTTAAAGGTTATATGGTCGACTTATATACAGTAGAGAATGGCGAAGAGGTTGTTCTGAGCAGCATTGCCATTGATGTATCTTCCGATCCAGCACGCTTTCCGCGCAACGGATTTCTCTCCGAATATGGCAAAATGAGCGAAAAGGAGATTAACAAGGTAATGGATAACCTGAACCGCCATCATATCAACTATGTGCAGTATCAGGACTGGCACTACAAACACCATAAGCCATTAGCAGGTTCGCCTTCTGCTCCGATGGATGTGTGGAAAGATATTATCAATCGCGATTGTTATCGTTCTACTGTGCAGGGGTACATTGACGCTGGTCATAAACGGGGTATGAAATCTCTTTTCTACAATCTTGCTTATGGAGCTTTGAGCGATGCGGCCGATGATGGCGTGAAAGAAGCATGGTACCTGTTTAAGGACAAGAAGCACGGAAACAAGGATTATCATCCGCTAGGTTCTCCTTTCAAAAGTAATATCTATCTGACGAATCCGGCATTGCAGGAATGGAGAGACTATATGGCTCAGCAGAATAACGACGTATATGAAGTTTTTGATTTTGACGGCTATCAGATTGACCAGTTAGGTGGTCGGGGAGAATTATATGATTATAATGGAAACTCTGTTGATCTCGCAGCTACTTTCCCGGTGTTTATAAAGGCGATGAAAGAAGCTCAACCGAAAAAGTCGTTGGTGATGAATGCTGTGGGACAATATGGTCAAGAAAACTTGATTGCGAACTCTCCGGTAGATTTCCTTTATACTGAAGTGTGGGAAAAACCGACCGATAACGGCTTTAGCGTCCTTTCAAATATTATCACAAACAATGATCGATGGTCGAACGGAAAGAAAACTGTATTGGCTGCTTATATGAATTATAAGCTTGGCGGTGAAGGGCGTGGCTATTTCAATACCCCTGGTGTATTAATGGCAAATGCCGCTATCCATGCATGGGGTGGTGCGCATCTGGAATTAGGAGAACATATGTTGACTACCGAGTATTTCCCTAACAGCAGCTTGGCAATGAAAGGGGAATTGAAGAAAGCAATGGTGACTTATTATGATTTTATCACCGGGTATGAGAATCTCTTACGTGATGGTGGAGAGTTTTATGGAGTTACAGCTTCTTCTACAGATGGGAAGATGACCGTCAATCAATGGCCCCCTGTCCGTAATCAGATTGCCACTATCGGGAAACGCTTTGATCGTAGGGACGTGATTCATTTTCTTAATTATACCAATGCTGTACATTTGGATTGGTGTGACTCTAATGGGACGCAGGTTGAACCCTCTTTGATTGAATCGGTCCAAACAAAGGTAAGCGTAAAGGGACGGTAAGAACAGTTTGGGCAGCCTCTCCGGATGCACGTTTCGGAGTCTCTCAAGAGCTTGATTTCGTTCAGGAAGGAAATGAGATAAAGGTAGCACTTCCGTCATTGAAATATTGGACAATGTTGGTAGTAGAGTATGAATGAGGCTGATAGATATGGAATAAATAAGAGGATAGTGCGAATATGAATAGAATAATAGGATGGATGATAGCTTGTTTGTTACCTATCTCTGTGCTTTGTGCCACAGATAACGCAAAGGTATGCACTTCTTTTACACAACAAGGGCGTCAGGTGACTTTTCACCTGACGGACAGTGCTGCGTTGCAGCTACAGCTCTGTAGTCCTTCGGTAGTCAAAGTTTGGTTTTCGCCCGATGGACAGCTGCAACGGAAGAATGCCTCTTTTGCGGTGATTAATGAAGAGTTGGAAGATGTAGGCACCGTCCATGTGGACGAACAGACGGCCTGTTATGAGATCTTTACTCCGAAATTGCGTATTCGGGTAAATAAATCTCCGTTGAGTCTTCAGATATTTGATAAGTATCAGAAACTCCTGTTTAGTGATTATGCCGACAAGGGGCATGTGAGTGAAGGAACAAAGAAGACGGAATATAAAGTGCTCCGTCGTGACGAGCATTTCTTCGGTTTGGGTGAAAAGACCGGCAAGCTGGACCGTCGTGGCGAATCTTATAAGATGTGGAATAGTGACAAACCCTGTTACCGTATAGTGGAAGATCCGCTCTACAAGAGTATTCCTTTCTTTATGAGCAGTTATCGGTATGGTATTTTTCTTGATAATACGTACAAAACGGAATTCAAGTTCGGTACGGAAAGTCGCGACTATTACAGCTTTGAAGCTCCGAACGGTGAAATGATCTACTATTTTATTTTCGGCAAGGATTATAAGGAAATTATCGGCCAATACGTCGGACTGACGGGCAAACCTATCATGCCACCGAAATGGGCGCTGGGTTTTGCTCAATGCCGCGGTCTGCTGACAAGCGAAAAGCTAAGTCGCGAAATAGCCGAGGGTTACCGGAAACGTGGAATCCCTTGTGATATTATTTATCAGGATATCGGCTGGACGGAATATCTGCAGGATTTCGAATGGCGCAAAGGAAACTATCAGAATCCAAAGAAGATGCTTTCGGATTTGAAAGGGATGGGTTTTAAGGTAGTAGTATCTCAAGATCCGGTAATTGCACAAGCTAATAAAAAGCAATGGGAAGAAGCTGATCGTTTGGGTTATTTTGTAAAGGACAGCACGAACGGTAAAAGCTACGATATGCCCTGGCCTTGGGGTGGTAACTGTGGAGTGGTGGATTTCACCTTGCCTGCCGTAGCCGATTGGTGGGGAACCTATCAGCAGAAACCGATTGACGACGGTATCTCCGGCTTCTGGACGGACATGGGCGAACCTGCCTGGAGTAACGAAGAGCAAACGGAACGTCTCGTCATGAAACACTATCTGGGTATGCACGATGAAATCCATAATGTCTATGGATTGACTTGGGATAAAGTGGTGAAAGAACAATTTGAAAAGAGGAATCCGGACCGTCGTGTGTTCCAAATGACCCGTGCTGCTTATGCCGGATTGCAACGTTATACGTTCGGTTGGACAGGTGATAGCGGGAACGGAGATGATGTGTTGCAAGGCTGGGGACAGTTAGCCAATCAGATTCCTGTAATGCTTTCCGCCGGTTTAGGACTGATACCGTTTTCTTCCTGTGACATTACCGGTTACTGTGGAGACATTGAAGATTATCCGGCTATGGCGGAACTCTATACCCGTTGGATTCAATTCGGTGCATTCAATCCTTTGAGTCGTATCCACCATGAGGGAGATAATCCGGTGGAACCGTGGCTTTTCGGACCGGAAGCGGAAAAGAACGCAAAGGCAGCTATCGAGTTGAAATATCGTTTGTTGCCGTATATTTATACTTATGCCCGCGAAGCGTATGAAACAGGATTGCCTATCATGCGGCCTCTGTTTCTCGAATACCCAATGGATATGGAAACATTTTCTACGGATGCCCAATTCATGTTTGGCCGTGAATTACTGGTAGCCCCTGTGGTGAAGAAAGGCGCTCGTACCAAAAATGTCTATCTGCCCGAAGGTACATGGATTGACTATAATAACAAGAAGACGGTTTACACCGGAGAGCAATGGACTACGGTTGACGCTCCCTTGTCCTTCGTTCCTGTGTTTGTGAAGCAAGGTTCCATCATCCCTACGATGCCGGTGATGAACTACACCCATGAGAAACCGGTATATCCACTAACTTTTGAAGTTTTCCCTGCACAGGAAGGTGCACAGGCTGCTTTTACTCTTTATGAAGATGAAGGAGAAAACTTAGGGTACCAGCGCGATGAATTTGTCAGAACGCCGATTGTTTGTAATACTTTGGCGAATGGATATGAATTGACTGTCTCTGCCCGTGAAGGAAAAGGTTACACTGTCCCCGGTCCGAGAAATCTGTTGTTTCGTATTTATTCTGCGAAAGTTCCGAAAGAGGTTACTGTCAAAGGAAAGAAAATAAAGAAAGCTAAGACGGAACGCTTGGAAGATAATTTAGAGAATGATACGGAATCTGTGGCGTGGAGTTGGGATAAAGAAACCTGTGTATGTAGTGTGCGCATACCCGATAAGGGTATTGATGAGCAGATTATGATTATTTTCAAATAGTTATTCTTATCTTTACCCCGTATTTAATGTGGTAAATCAACATAGAAAAACATGAGAAAACTAAATTTACTGATTCTGGTATTGATAAGCTCTTTTACGGCCATGCGTGCCGTTACTTCCGAGGAAGACTTGTGGCAACTCTATACTTCAGATATTCATGCTGATTACGTAGGAGCTCCTATGGCTAATGGCGGCATTGGTCTTCTCCCCTGGAAAGAGCCTTTTTCCATTCAATAATCTTTTACCGTATCTCTGAAAAAAGGAGAAACCTATTCTTTTGCATTGGCAGGTGTCATCTGTTCCAAGCGTGACTTCGTAGATCCTTACAATGAGTCTGAACGTCAAATCACTTACGCTATCCACGAGGGTGCCGACCGTCTGATGGCTTTCCATTGCCAACTATGGAATGAACTTTGGCAAGGTGATATTCGTATTGAGGGTGATGATGATGCTCAACGTGCAGTGCGTTTCGCCCTGTTCAACCTCTATTCTTTCGGAAGAGAGGGTACCGGATTGAGCATTTCTCCCATGGGGCTGTCTTCACAGGGGTACAACGGGCATATCTTTTGGGATACGGAACTTTGGATGTATCCTCCTATATTATTGCTCAATCAAGGCATTGCCGAATCTATGGTGAACTACCGTACCAACCGTCTTGCAGCTGCTTGCAAACGTGCTATCACTCATGGTTACCGGGGTGCCATGTTTCCTTGGGAAAGTGACGATGCTGGTGAAGAATCTACTCCGACTTTTGCCTTGACCGGACCTCTCGAACATCACATTACAGCAGATATTGCCATTGCCTGTTGGAACTATTATTGTGTCACTCATGACCTGCATTGGCTGCGTTCTCATGGTTATCCACTGATGAAAGCAGTTGCCGATTTCTGGGTAAGTCGTGCCGAACGGAATGAGGATGGTTCTTATTCCATTCGCAGTGTGGTGGGAGCCGATGAGTACGCTATTGAAGTCGGGAAGAATATCCGTATTCTTTCTTTTTGCCAACGGAGTGACGCGTGAACATGCCACCTATAACGGAGAGATGATAAAACAATCCGATGCTAACCTGTTAGCCTATCCGCTGGGAATCATCACAGACCCGAAAATCTGGGAAAAGGATATGGAATATTATACCGACCGGATTGATCCGAAAGATGGGCCTGCCATGTCCTACTCCGTATTTTGTGTGCAATATGTCCGAATGGGAGATGCGAAGAAGGCTTATGAGATGTTTCGTCGTTGCTATGAGCCCAACTTACGCGCACCTTTCGGTGTGATAGCCGAAACAGCAACCAGCAATAACCCCTATTTTGCTACCGGTGCAGGCGGGCTGCTTCAAGCGGTAATCAATGGATTCTGCGGCCTACAGATTACGGATGAGGGTATTGTACAGGTTCCTTCCGTATTGCCCAAACATTGGAAAAAGGTGACAGTGACGGGAGTAGGACCGGAGAAAAAAAAGTTTGAGAGGGGCGGGTAAAACACTTCTACCATTCACGATTTTTTCTAATTAGTGTTTTTTCTGAAATTTCAGAACTGCTTTTACCGGGAAATGATCTGAGGGTATATGAGATTCATACTTTCCAGTAGTTTCATTTTTGGTGCGATAAGTATCTGTTAATACACCGTATTTCTCTACAGTAAAATTGGGGGTTACGAAAATATGGTCAATACGGTTCGGAGTATATGTATTCGGATTCCAGCCTGTACATGTCCCATTAGTCGCATATCTCATTTGAGCTACCTCGTAAGAATCTGATAATATTCCGGATTCATGAAGAACCTGATAACTTTCACTGGTTTGGTCTACATTGAAATCACCTGTCAGTATAACGGGATCTTTGCCGCACATTTCCTTAATTTTGCTAATAACTAGTTTGGCACTTTCTCGGCGGGCTACCACTCCGATATGATCCATGTGCAGATTAAAGAACCAGAATTTGAACTTATCGGTTTTGTCTTTGAATTTTCCCCACGTGCAGATGCGGGTATAAGCAGCATCCCATCCTTTATTTGGCTTTGTAGTGTCTTCCGACAACCAGAAGTTGCCGGACTTGAGTAGCTTGAATTTATCTTTCCGATAGAAAATAGGAGCATATTCTCCTTTTGTCTTGCCGTCATCCCGTCCTACACCTATGTAGTTGTACGCAGGCAGAGCGTTGAGCATGTCTTCCAGTTGATTATGTTTCACTTCCTGTGCTCCAAAAATATCGAAGTCATGGAAAGTGATTAACTGGATGAGTACCGGGCAGCGCCGTTCCCAGCCATTTCCCGCTTTGGCATCGTTGGGATTACTGTTTCGTACGTTGTAGGAGGCTACATTTAGTTGCTGCGCATTCAGAATTGACACACCACAGAGCGCCAATACAATCAAAAGTTTTCTCATTGTCTTTTTATTGTTAAATGGTTATTTAGTATCTTTTTCTTCTGTTTGTTCGCTTCTGTATTCTTTGGGAGATGTATTGTACAATTTCGCAAACTCCCGGTAGAAATAAGACTTGTTCGAGAAGCCTGATTTATACATAATTTCGGTGACGGTGAGCTTAGTTGTTTTTAGCAGGCTAGCGGCATACTCCAAACGAATGGTACGGACAAACTCGCTTGGTGTTTTTTCAGTCAATTCTTTGAGTTTGCGGTACAATCCTGCTTTACTTACTCCTATAAAGTCTGCAAGAGAATCCGGATTCATGGATTCATCGTCGATATTATCTTCAATGAACTTGATAATCTTGTTCAGTAATAATTCATCCTCTTTGTGCATGGTGATCCCATCCCTTACAATAAGAGAGGAACGGCCGGATTTGAAATACTCTTTCATCAGAGAGTATTTATTAATCATATTCTCTACCACACTCAACACATGTCTTGGATGGAAAGGTTTAGGGATATACAAATCTGTTCCGTGATTATAGGCATTGATCTGGTCTTCAATAGAGTTTTTGGCAGAAATATGAATAACCGGAATATGAGCTGTCCGTTCATCAGACTTCAATATATCTGTTAGTGTAATGCCATCTAGTTTGGGCATTAACACATCACTGATAATGATGTCCGGTTGCTTTTGTTCTACTTCTTTCAGCGCCTCTTCTCCATCGGCAGCTTCGCGAACCTGATAGTAGGGAAGCAGAATATCTTTCAACAGTTCCCGGATATTCTTTTCGTCTTCTACAATCAGTATGGTAATTTCTTTCTGCTTAGGAATGAAAAGCATTTCACTGACCTCTGTCTCTTCTTCTGTAGGCTGACTTTCTTTTTCGGAATTCACGTGCATAGGAGGCAGGGATACATTGAATTCTACATATTCTCCCAAAGTACTTTCTATAGTGATTTCTCCACCTAATAATTCAGTCAGGCTTTTGGTTAGGTTTAGACCCACTCCGGTACTTCCGGTGTGCTTCAGGTTACTGCTCTCGAAAATCTTAAAGCGACTGAATATTTCGCTCGTTTGCTTTTCAGTCAATCCCTTACCAGAGTTGCGTATACGGAAATGTAATGTTCCGGTAGTGGCATTCTGTCTTATTTCAGCCCGGATATATCCTCCGGACGGTGTATACTTGAAGGCGTTAGATAATAAGTTGAATATAATTTTCTCCAGTGCATTCCGGTCTGTAGTAAAAGACGACACTTCTTTACTTTTGAAACTAAAGTCTATTTTATTCTCTTCAGCAATTTCAGTATAGTTGTCTGACACATAATCAACGAGTAGCTGGATATCTACTTTCTCTGCATAGATAGCCGTATGTCCCGCTTCTGCTTTCCGAAACTCCATTAGTTCGTTGATGAGTTTCTGCATCCGGTCGGCATTGTTCTTGATGATGTAGATATACCTTTTCGTATAACTGTCAAGGTCTGCTTTTTCCAGCAGATGCTGTGCCGGACCATATATCAGTGTTAGCGGAGTGAAGAACTCATGTGCCACGTTCGTAAAGAAGTTCAACTTCGATTCATGAATACGTTGTTGATTTTGCTTTTCAATATGTTCTAGTAAAATCTGGCGATTCAGTCGGATACGATTCTTGATGACGGACTGTGTTATATAAATAGCAATAGCAATTAAAATAAAATAGATAATAAAGGCAGTAGTACTTAGCCACCAAGGATAGGCGACATCCAGATGAAGAGAGTAGATCTGATTGCTCCATACACGGTCACCATTGGTACATTTTACTTCCAGTTTATATTTCCCCGGAGGAAGTTTGGTGATGACGATATTGGAGTTGTTTTCGTTGTAAATCCATTCATCGGCGAAGTCAATAATCCGATAACTAAATTCGCAGTTCTCGTTGTTGATAAAGTCGTGTGCTGTGAACCCTAATGTAATGTAAGGTTCGTCATAGTCGAGCCGGAGCGTATGATTAAGAATACGCTCTGAAATGTTTTGGCTGGTATTATTAATTTTTAGACTATTCAAACTTAGAGTAGCAATATGGTCCCGTAAACGTATTTTGTTCTCATCGAAATAATTCAGCCCACTGACTCCTCCGAAATACAACCATCCTGCTTTATCCTTAAAAATCGCTCCATCGGAAAATTCATCATTTTGTAATCCGTTTCTGGAAGAATAGTTATTAATCTTTCCCGAAGATAGATTAATAAAAGAGATACCTTGATTGGTACTTGCCCAGATATTACCGTTTTCATCTTTCAGAATACCGTGAATCGTATTGTTGGGTAGTCCGTTGTGATCCGTATATTCCATAATAGATGGCGGAATGTCTGCCGGAAATAATCGATTGAGGCCGTAACTGGTGCCTATCCAAATGCTGGCAGACTCTCCTTTGGTCAGATAGAGTATATCATTGTTGGTTAGGGATAAAGTAGAGTCTATCTCATGAATTTGTTGGAAGCATTCGGATGCGATATCGAACTTATTGATTCCGCCGCCTCGTGTGCCTAGCCAAAGTTCATTTTCATTATACCCGGCAATGACCGAATAAATGATGTTATTACTTGGTGAGGAAGGTCTGGGAGATTTATATTGTTTCATTTCTGTCACTTTATAACTTTTTCCTTCCCTTTGCAAGGTTAGTTTGATAAGTCCATAGCCGGAAGTGCCCAACCATAATAGTGAGTCGTTATGAGTGAACAGAATGCTGTATACAGCTTTGAAAGTCGGATATTCAGCAGGAATGCTTAACTTCTTTACCTGACTGCTATTAAGTGGAATATAATTGATGCCCGTTCCCTCGGTTCCGATAAATATGTCTCCGGACATATTTTTTCGGATAGTATAGACAGAATTGGAAATCAATCCATTGCCGGTTGACAGATAAGGTTCGACCTGCCGTTCCTGTTTGTCAAGCAGCAGAATTCCTTCTCCTTTGGTTCCCACGAGTATATTACCATTATCTTCTTCGCAAAAACAACGTACGGGATAATCAGTTTTTACGGTGTGGAATGGAGAACTGTGTTCATAGACTTCCAATACTCCTTGTCCGTCGGTGCCTACCCAGAGTATATTCTGCGAACCGATGTAGATGGTGAAAATGGATGCTTTCGCTGGTAATTGAGGTAATTCCGTTGAAGCATTATCTTCCAGATTATACCTGATACATCCCCCTTCGATAAAGCTGATGAGAAGATACTCTTTGTGGCAGATAACTTGCGAAACCGTTTTATTTTCTGGAATATCTATGCTATTCAGTATGCGGTTGTCCAAAGAAACAGTTAATGCCCGGTCATCGTTAATGATAAGATAATCTTGAGAAAGATAAATGCCGGAAATGGAAGCAGGTTGTTTGATTTCTTTTTTGAACGAGAGTTCTGGATTAGAGCTATGGACAGATAGTTGATAATGTAATAATTGTCCATGTCCTGTGAGGAAGAATACTTGGTCTTTGGAATCAATAACGAAGTTTTTGATGTCATCAGGAAGATTATTCTTCAATGGAACAAAGTCCTGTTTCCGGTCGTCAAAATAGAATAAACCTTGTTCCTTCACATAGCAGATAATGTATTTGCCGGAAGTGATACCCAGCAGGAATGATTTCTCTTGTTTGGGCGGATTGTTCTGCGTACCTAAATAATAAGGAGTAAATTGCTGTGTGGAACGTTTCCACCGGTTGACACCATAGTCGGTAGATACCCACAAGACAGAGTCATTTTGCTCGATAATTTGCCAGATTACATTATTACTGATAGATCCTGCATTTTTTTTATTATAAGAATAGGTTTTAAAGCTACGTCCGTTGTAGGCATTCAGCCCATCCCATGTTCCTACCCAGAGAGTATGTTCCGAATCTTCCAGAAAACAATTCACTGAATTATTGGATAACCCGTCTGCATTCGAAATCTGTTTCACTACATTCTGGGAATGTAATAAAACAGGCATCAGGCATGAATAAATAAGGATGCAGATGTAGCGGAAATATGAGTGTTTTCGTAGAATCATGTCGCAAAGATAGAGAGGAAAAATAAGAAAACAAAGATAAAAATATGCTGTACAACACCTGTATACCCTTTTGAGAATATAGTACACCTTTTCCGTTGTTGTGCAGGGTAGCTTTGTCACCAGAAATAAAAACAACACATATTTAATAATCTGAAAATGGATATTGCAAAACGATTTCATCAAAACCCATTGTTGAAACCCTCCGACTTACAACCAGGAATAGAAGGTATGGAAATCACCTGTTTCCTGAATCCCGGCGTGTTCCGTTTCGACGGAAAAATCTGGTTATTACTGCGAGTGGCCGAACGGCCTGTGCAGAAACAGGGAGTTATTAGTTTTCCCGTATATAATAAAGATGGAAAAATAGAAGTGCTCTCTTTCGATGAGAATGACCCGAAACTGGATGCTTCTGATCCTCGTGTGATAGGATATGCAGGGCAGAATTATCTGACTACCATGTCTTATCTCCGACTGGTATCGAGTGAAGACGGAATTCACTTCAAGGAAGAACCGGATTATCCTCCTATTTTTGGTAAAGGGGCATTAGAGGCTTTTGGCATTGAAGATTGCCGGGTGGCCACTACTGCCGATGGTTATTATCTTACGTTTACGGAAGTCTCTTCTGTAGCTGTTGGTGTAGGGCTGATTCATACTTATGACTGGAAAACTATACTCGTTATGGCATGATTTTCCCTCCTCATAATAAAGATTGCGCGCTGTTTGAAGAGAAAGTGAACGGAAAATATCTTGCACTGCATCGTCCGAGTAGCCCAGAGTTGGGTGGCAACTATATTTGGCTTGCCGAATCACCCGACCGACTGTATTGGGGCAACCACTGTTGCATTGCAACTACCCGTCCTGATAGTTGGGACTGTGCCCGCGTGGGTGCAGGAGCGGCACCTATTCGTACAGAGGAAGGGTGGTTGGAAATTTATCATGGTGCGGACTATCAAAACCGTTATTGTCTGGGAGCTCTTCTACTTGATTTAAATGATCCTTCAAAGGTAATTGCCCGAAGTAAAGAACCTATCATGGAGCCTGTTGCTCCTTACGAACAAACCGGATTTTTCGGGAATGTAATTTTCACCAACGGACATTTGGTAGAGGGAGATAAGATAAGGCTTTATTATGGTGCCAGTGATGAAGTAATCTGTGGGGCGGAGTTGTCTATTGCAGAGATTCTCCGTTCATTAAAGTCGTAATATAAATAAGATAGATAATGAATAAACTAAAAAAGAGAGTATCAGTTCTTCAAACAGCAAACTTCTAATGTACGGGTCTTGCTGATGACTAATCTTCTTTATGCGTTGGTGCTTCCTGTAGTTGAGATTTTCGTGGGCGCTTATGTGATGCGCCATACCAGTGAACCGGTTTCGGTGGCTCTTTATCAGCTTTTCATGTACATTGGTATCATCACTACCTCATTTGTGAATGGTTTCTTGTTACGACATGTGAGTGTGAAGATGCTGTATGCAGGAGGGATATTAGTTAGTGGATTGTCGATGTTTGCCATGATGTTGGTAAAGTCATTAGGCTTTGTGGAATTGGGTATAACCGGATTTGTACTTGGAGCTGCAGCGGGCTTCTTCTGGACCAATCGCTATCTGCTGACTCTGAATAACACGACAGATGATAGTCGTAACTACTTCTTCGGGCTGGAGTCTTTTTTCTTTTCCATTACTTCGATTACTGTACCTTTATTGATTGGAGCATTTATCAGTCAGATAGATGGCAGGGAAATAATGGGATGCCTGATTGATATTAATGGAGCCTATCGGTTGGTGACGGTTGGAGTAATCATAGTGACTTTGTTTGCTATAGCCGTTTTATGGCGTGGTAAATTCGCCAATCCGATGCAGAAAAATTTTCTGTATTTCCGGTTTTGTACACTTTGGAAAAAAATGTTGTTGCTGGCTTCCCTGAAAGGAATGGTACAGGGATTTTTGGTGATCGCTCCTGCTATTCTGGTTCTGAAGTTAGTAGGTGATGAAGGCGTATTGGGTTTAATACAGGGAATCAGTGGTACACTGACAGCTGTTTTGGTTTATGTATTGGGACGAATAACCAAACCTGAAGATCGGCCGAAGGTATTTATAGCTGGGCTACTTGTCTTTTTTATCGGTACTCTGTTCAACGGAATCTTGTTTTCAGCCACCGGAGTGATTATCTTTGTCCTCTGTAAGGTGATCTTTCAGCCATTGTTTGACTTGCCTTATTACCCTATTATGATGCAAACCATCGATGCAGTAGTAAAAATCGAAAAAAGAAATGAATATACCTATATTTTAAGCCATGAGTTCGGACTATTTCTGGGACGTGCTTTCGGACTAATACTTTTTATGGTACTCGCATTTGTCATATCACAGGATTTTGCATTGAAGTATGCATTGATCCTGGTGGGAGCTTTGCAGTTGATTGCCTATCCATTAGCTCGGAACATCATCAGACAGAATCAAGCTATTCGCTAATATTTCAAAATCGTTAAATCGTCGTTGCAAACGAATGAATTATTATGTTGTACAGCACCTATATACCCTTTTGATAATATAGTACACTCAATTTTTGTGGAATGAGGGTAGTTTTGCTGACAGAAAAACAAGGAACGACTGATTCGGAAAAACTAAAAAATGACGTATGATAAAACTAAAATCTGTAATCTATTTAATTAGTATGATGACACTTGCCGGATGCTCGGGTCAGAAGCAAACATCTGCTGTTGTTGAAGAGCAGAACGAACATTGGATAATAGGTCCTTTCGTTCGTCCGGAAGGAGTGAATCCGGTGATTTCCCCGCAACCGACTACTTTTCAATGCCCGATGCGCAAACAGTTGGTAAAATGGGAGGAGAGTGATACTTTTAATCCGGCAGCCACTGTTAAAGATGGAAAGATTGTAGTACTCTATCGGGCAGAAGATAATTCAGCGCAAGGTATAGGAAAGAGAACATCCCGCATTGGCTATGCAGAAAGTACGGATGGAGTGACGATGAAACAATCGGATGCCCCTGTATTATTCCCTTCCGAAGACGATTATAAAGAAATAGAATGGGAAGGAGGTTGCGAAGACCCGCGTGTGGCAATGACGGAGGATGGATTATATGTAATGCTCTATACAGCTTGGAATCGTCATCTCCCCGTCTGGCAGTTGCTACTTCCACCGACCTGAAGAACTGGACAAAACATGGACTTGCTTTTGCAAAAGCGTATAACGGACGTTTTGCCAATATAGCGAGCAAATCCGCTTCTATTGTTACCGGGGTGAAGGATGGAAAACTTGTCATTGAGAAAGTGAATGGCAAATATTTTATGTATTGGGGGAAAATGCCGTATGTGCAGCAACTTCCGACAACCTGACAGATTGGACACCGGTATTGAACGAGAATAATGAATTGAGAGAAATTGCCAAACCCCGCAGCGGCTATTTTGATAGTCGTTTGACTGAGTGTGGTCCTCCTGCCATAAAAACAACAGATGGTATTGTCCTACTGTATAATGGTAAGAACGGATATAAAGAAGAAAGAGATCCGGAATATCCGGCTGGAGCTTATTGTGCAGGGCAGTTTTTGTTCGATGCCGATGATCCTTATCAAGTACTGGGCCGTTTGGATAAACCATTCTTTGTGCCTGAGGCTGCTTTTGAGAAGAGTGGTCAATATAAAGACGGAACAGTATTTATAGAAGGATTGGCTTACTTCAAAAAAATAAACTATATCTCTATTATGGTTGCGCTGATTCGCAGGTTGCAGTAGCGATATGTGATAATAATATGGATTTAAAACTCAAAACACATAACTAATTTAATCTATGAAACATGGTTGTAAAATGAACACGGTTGTCTCAAAGTCGTTCAATGACCGGCTGAAGATAGCTACTGTTTCAGCTTTAATGGCAGGGACGTTCTTGTGTCTGCCTTTCACGGTATATGCAGAAAATCCTTTGATATCAGATGTTGAACAGACGGTACGGAATATCTCGGTAAAGGGTGTGGTGGTTGATGCCAATGGAGAACCTGTTATCGGAGCTTCGGTACAGTTGAAGGGGAGTACCGGTATAGGAACGATTACTGATTTGGATGGTAAGTTCACTTTGTCAGTTCCGGCTAACGGAATGTTGCAAATATCCTATATCGGATATAAAACGGTTGAAGTGAAAGTAAACGGACAAGCCGGATTGAAAGTAACTTTGCAGGAAGATACGGAAACGTTGGATGAAGTGGTAGTAGTAGGTTATGGTATTCAGAAGAAAGCTTCTGTGACTGGATCGGTAGCTGCCATCTCTTCGGATAAGTTGATGGAGGTAAAAGCTCCTAGTGTGACAAATATGCTTGCCGGACGTTTGCCGGGGCTGCGTGCCGTGCAACGTAGTGGTAGCCCTGGCGATGACGGAGCTTCTGTTGATATTCGCGGATATGGAAGTATGTTGGTGATTGTGGATGGTATCGAGCGTGATTATGCCCAACTAGACCCGAATGATATCGAATCAATTTCCATACTGAAGGATGCCGCCGCAGCTGTTTACGGTTTTAAAGGTTCTAATGGGGTTTTATTGGTGACTACTAAAAAAGGAACGGAGCAAAAGGCAAAGATAGAATATAATGGTTACGTAGGTTTTCAGAAAGTGACCCGCTATCCGGAAATGATGAATGCCTATGAGTATGCTTCACTTTACAATGAAGCGATTCATAATGCGAATCCGTGGCGCGGAGCTTCTTCTTACTCGCAAGAGCAGCTGGAAGCTTACCGGAATGGTACGGCAGGTACGGATTGGTGGAATGAAACCATGCGTAGCTCAGCTCCTCAAACTTCACACAACTTGAGCATGACGGGAGGTACGGAGAAGGTGAAATATTATATGTCTATCGGATATATGGATCAGGGCGGTATCATCCGTTCGGGCGACTGGAATTACCAACGTTACAATGTCCGTTCAAACCTAAGTGTAGAAGTTGCTAAAGGGGTGGACGTAGAGTTGCGTCTGAGCGGACGGTTTGATAACCGCAAGAAGCCTTATAACGGCGATAATCTGTTCCGTTCGGCACAAATGGCAATCCCGACTTATTCCATGTATGCCAATGATAATCCGGATTATTGGGGAGCGGTAGGTGATATGGCCAATCCTGTACATGTATCCAGTTCGGATGACAGCGGATATGAAGATCGTCTGCGTCGTGAATTTAACAGCTCATTGGTTATTACCTGGAAACTTCCCTGGGTGAAAGGACTGATGGCAAAAGCATTGGTTGCTTATGATTATACAAATAAGGAATGGAAAACGTGGAGGAAAGATTTGTCGGAATATACTTATGATTATGCCAATGAAGAGTATATAGAGAAGGTGATTAATACCGCACATCTGGAATCGAAACTGGAAAATTATGATAAACCGACTTATCAGTTCTCAATGAACTATAATAATACGTTTGCCAAGAAGCACAATATTGGTGCTATGCTGGTATGGGAAATGTATAATGACAAAAGAAGTTGGGTGACCGGAACACGTGATTTTGCTATCGGACTCATTCCTGACTTGGATTATGGAGATAAAACCAATCAGGAAGCCTCCGGTAAAACACAGGAAACGGCACATGCCGGTCTGGTGGGGCGTTTGAATTATGATTTTTCCAATCGCTATCTTGTTGAGTTCAATTTCCGCTACGATGGAACCTATAAATTCCGTGAAGGTAATCGTTGGGGATTTTTCCAGGTGTGTCTTTAGGGTGGCGTGTTTCCGAAGAGGCCTTTTTCAAGAAACTGTTGCCTGATATGGACAACCTGAAAATCCGTGCTTCGTATGCCAAAGTGGGAGATGAAGGAGACTTCGACGCTTTTCAATATCTGGATGGATATACATCTCATGGGAGCTATATTATGGGTAGCAACGGAGTGACTTCCGGTATGACTACGGTAGGTATGGCCAATCCGTGGCTGACTTGGTATGAATCAAAGATTATGAATATTGGCTTTGAAGCCTCTTATCATAGAGGATTGATTTCCGTAGAATTTGATTGGTTCCGTAGAAACCGTTCGGGACTTCCTGCTACTCGTGTAGGATCATTACCTACTATTTTCGGAGAATCAATGCCGCAGGAGAATCTGAATTCTGATATTAATACGGGATTTGAGATCGTAGTTGGACATAAGAACCGGATTGGTAACTTCAATTATAATGTGTCGGCTAATTTCTCTACTACCCGGATTAAGTATGATTATGTAGAGAGAGCTGCTTCTACCAATATGTATGATGATTGGCGTAATAACACGAACGGTCGTTATAAAGATATTCGTTGGGGAAAGAAAGTTATCGGACAGTTCTCCAGTTTCGAGGAAATCTTGAATTCACCGGTTCAGGATAAAGACGGTAACCGTTCATTAATGCCAGGTGATCTGAAATTTGAAGACTATAATGGGGATGGCATTATTGATGATAACGATACGCAGCCACTCGGACATGGTGCTACTCCACGTATGTATTATGGATTGAATATGTCCGGAGAATATAAAGGATTCGACCTGACGGTATTCTTTCAGGGGGCGGCAGGTCATGATATTTATGTCAGTGGGGATATTTTGGACCCGTTTATCCAGCAAGGTTTAGGTAATGGGCTGGCTATCATGACCGACCGCTGGCATCAGGGAAGACCCGACCGATCCTTATAGTAAGTGGATTTCCGGGTATATGCCTGCCGCTCGTGTAGCGGGTGTTGCGGATAATCGTTCCGGTAATTCATGGTCACTGCACAATGCAAGTTATCTGCGTCTGAAAACATTGGAGCTAGGGTACACACTACCTAAAGCATTGACGAAAAAAGCAGCTATCGACCGTTTGCGTTTTTACATCAACTGCAACAATCTGCTGACTTTCACTAATCGTGATGGATTGATGAAGAATGTTGACCCGGAAAGCAACTCTAGCGGAATACGCTATTACCCGCAGATGAAGACATATAACTGTGGTGTGAATGTAACCTTCTAAAATCTATAAAGACAATGAATAGAAATTATTTGAAATATATGTGGATAGCCGGAGTATCTATCCTCGGATTGACGGGATGTGATGATTACCTGAATCGTGAAAGTACCAGTGGGGTTAACACTCCGGATCTAATTTGGCAGAATCCGAAAGCAATTACAGCCGTTTTGGCGGATATGTATGATTCCGGATTAAAGCTGGATGAGTTTGATGATTGGTATGGAAGCAAGAAAGCGAATTTGGCGAATCAGACCAGTCTTTCGGATGAGGCTACGGCCAGTTATCAGAAAGAGTGCATTTGATAAATCAAATTCTACTTATTCTTATGGCGATTATGTATTTAATGACGATATGGTGACTCGTTATAAACAGATTCGTATCGTAAATAACTTCCTGCTGAATATCGAAAAGACTTCAGTGCTGAGTGAGGATGAAAAAGAAGAGATTGGAGCAGAAGCTCGTTTTATCCGTGCAATGCAGTATTTTGGGTTGGTGAAACGTTACGGAGGTGTGCCTTTGCAAACTATTCCTCAAGAATACACCACCGGAAATACGCAAGCGCTGTATCAGGCTCGTGATACGGAAGCAGCTACGTATGATTTTATAATCAATGAGTGTAAAGCCATCTACGGATCATTGCCGGAAGTGCGCAACAGCGATGCCAAATATCGGGCCAATCGTGGGGCGGTATTGGCTTTGTGGTCTCGTGCAGCATTGTATGCCGGTACTATTGCCAAATACTCTAAAGCACTTACCTTGACGGGGGAAGCCGTTTCCAAAGGCTATGTTTATATTCCGGAGACAGAAGCGGAGCGTTACTTTGACGAATGTTATACAGCTTCATCAAAGATTTTGGATGAGATGGTTCCTCGGGTATATAGCTTGTACAAGTCGACAAGTATGGGTCCGGAAGAGCTGGCACAGAACTTTTATAATCTTTTTTCTAAGACAGTGAACGGTGATAATGGAGAGTATATTTTTCAGAAACAGTATAATGTAGCTGCCGGAAAAGGGCATATGTGGGATAAACTGAACGTTCCTTTCTCATATCGTGGTGATGGTTGGGGATGTGGTATGTCTCCGGTTCTGGAAATGGTTGAGGAATTTGAATATATCGACGGTACAGAAGGTAAACTAAAAATGAAGGATAGCGGTGGAAAGGCGATTAGCTACGACAGTCCGTATGACATCTTTAAAAATAAAGATCCTCGTTTATTAGGTTCCGTTTACTTGCCTGGCGCTGATTATAAAGGATATGGCGGTGGTAAAATAGAGTGGCTGCGTGGAGTAATCAACGGACAGGATGGAATAGGAACCAAATATGAAGCTTCTGCTCAACCGGATAAGGAAAATAAGGTAGTTATCGACGGACAGACTTACAATACTTCCGGGAAAGACGGTGGTTCATTAAGTGTAGGTGACGCCAGCAAAACAGGTTTCTATCAGCGAAAGTTTTTGGACGAAAGTCTGACGGATTATACGGATATTGATGCAAAACGTTCTTCTACTCCTTGGGTTGTGTTCCGTTTGGCAGAAATCTACCTGAATCGTGCAGAGGCTTGTATGGAGTTGAATCAGCATTTGGATGTGGCTTTGAAAGATATCAATGAGATCCGTGGCAGGGCAGGTATCAAGCTGTTGACTGCCGGTGATCTGACTCTTGACAAGGTTCGCCATGAACGAAAAGTGGAACTTGCTTTTGAGAAGCATCGTTACTGGGATTTGAAACGTTGGCGTCTGGCCCATTTGGATGTCAGCAAAGGTGGCTTGACTAATTTCCGTGGTACAGCTCTTTGTCCGTATTACAATGTCAAGAGTGGAAAATACACATTTGAAACTGGGGTACCTGAAAAGAGAAAACGTCTTTTCCTCGAAAAGAACTATTATACGGTTTTCCGTGCGGAAGATTTGAGTACAAATCCGTTGATGACGCAGAATCCGGGTTACGGCAACTGATATGTTCAATTATAAGTTAAAGAAAAACCGATATGAATAAAATAATAAATATAGGATTGACTGCATTATTCGCCTGTTTCATGGTAGCATGCGAAAATGACATCGACAATTATGATGCGCCGAATGGCGGTGTGCATGGCACCATTTATGACAAGGAAACGAATGAGCCGATTCCCATGCCTGTGCCGGGAAGTAGTGGGGTGATGATGAGTTTGTATGAGCAGAATACCGGAGCTACTGCTTCGGTCGATTTCCGGGCTCGGCAGGATGGGACATTTGAGCATACCAAAGTATTTAATGGTAATTACCGCATTCAGGCAAAGGACGGCCCTTTTGTTGGAGTGTGTGAGGGATATGTCACTGTGAACGGACAAACGCAGGTTGACTTATATACCATTCCATTTTCGCGTATTAGTCTTGATGTTACTGTATCCGCAGATAATAAACTGACACTTACCTACGATGCAAAGACATCGAACGAAACATTGCAACTGACAGATGTTTCCGTTATCTGGAATTATGCTCCGGGAGTAGACGTGAACAATGCTAATCATGCTACTCTTTCTTCATTGGGAACAAAGACCAGTGGTACGCATGTCATTGACTTGATGAGTGATACCGAATTTATTGAGAATCACTATAAGATTGTTTCCAATAAGAATCGGGTATACGTGCGTGTTGCGGCTACGGTAACGGCGGAAAGCAAACCGTATGTGAACTATAGCCGGGTGGTGGAAGTAACTGTGAATGATATCAGATAAGGTAAACGATAAAAAAAGAAGGTAACAATGAAACATAAATTCTATTTATTACTGGTACTGTTGCTAAGCGGTTTGTTTATCGGCTGTAGTTCGGATGATGATGGTGTAACTCCTCCTGACGATAAGGATGGAGTACTGGTAAAAGTCATGTCATACAATATATATAGCGGGCAGAAAGCTTATTCCGGGAAAAAGGGAATGGAGGCTATTGCTCAAGTGATTAAAAAGATAAATCCGGATCTGGCTGGTTTACAGGAGTTTGAAACGAAAACCAATCAGGTGGAGAAAGCGGATATTATTGCTTTGATGAAGGAGGTGACGGGAATGCAATATGCTTTCTTCGTTAAAACCCGTGATGTGGATGGTGGAGAATACGGTAATCTGATTCTCTCAAAATATCCGATAAGCGACGAGGTGAATTATGATTTACCGAGAATAGAGACCGTGGAAGATGTTCACCCACGCTCTATGGGAGTCGTGAAAACAGAAAAAAGAGGGGAAGAACTTCTATTTCGGAGTAACTCATTTGTCTCATGTCGGTAATGAAACCAACCGTATCAATCAGACCTCAACTATTCTGGAAAAAACGAAGGGGATGGATGCCCCGATGATATTGACCGGTGACTTTAATGCGTTGGCTGATTCGGGCCCGATGAAGATATTGTATGAGCGTTTTGATATTGGTTGCCTGAACGGGAACTATGGATTGACGACCGGAACTCCCGTTCCGGTAAAGGCTATTGACTTCGTGTTGTACACCCCGGATAAAGGAATGGCTCCGAAGGCTTATGATGTGTATTATGATGCTTATGTAGAATCAGACCATTTTCCGGTAGTAGCTACATTCAGTATAAACGATTAATCTAAAAAGATAGAAACATGAAAACATTGATTCATAATTTGAAACGATTTTCTATATATACACTATTGCTTGGGGCAGTAGGTTTTGCTGGTTGCGAAGATGAGAATCGGCAGGATATGACGCCTGAAATCGGAGAAGGTGAAGTTACTCCTAAGATTACGATGTATACTCCGACGGCAGGTGGAAAGTCTACTAGCCTGACTTTATATGGTACTCATTTTGGTACGGACTTGGATAATATCCGAGTGACGGTCAACGGGTAGATGCAGAGGTGACGGGTGCTTTTGGGAATATTATTACTGCCAATGTGCAGAGAGGTTCTGGCTCCGGTCCGGTGAAAATATATATCGGTCAGGGGGGAAAATATTCAGGAACTGACTTATAAAACAGAATTTGAATATTCTCAGTCTCCTATTGTAAGTTCGTATGTCGGCAGCTATGTTCCTGCTGCCAAGACTGAGAAAAAAGAGGGTTCCTTGATGGAAGCAGTCCTTTGGAAACCGGGTTCTATAGCCTTTGATAAGGAAGGCACTTTGTATATTGTGGAAGACGATGACCGTGATATTCGTATTGCGAAAGATAATCAAGTAGCTACTTTTCTTCGTGGGGACGTAACGGGTGGAGTTGCATTTAGAATGATGAATATCGCTTTTTCACTGGATGGCAACACTTTGTTCTTGTCTAATGATGCGAATGGTTCGGAAGCGCACATATCGCTACTATGTCATGGAGTAATGATACGCATCAGTATGATACTGGAAGTCTTGCTGCAATATGGTCGATAACTCCGTCTTTAGGTAACGGTGTTACCAATGTAGGCGTACATCCTGTTACGGGAGAAGTTTTTTCCGTAGCTCATGGAAATGCCATGATTTACAAATATGATCCGGAACAGAATACGATGGTGACTACCGGACAACAACTTCCCGATGCGGACGGAAAGAATGCATCGAAAGTGAAGATCCGTTGTATCCTTTTCGATAAGGCAGGAACTACAGTGTATATGAGTTCACAGGAGAAGGATGTGATTTATAAAGGGGATTATGATATGATGACCGGACTATTTTCTAATCTTCATATTTGGATTGGGCAATATGATAAAACAGGCTTTGTAGAAGGACAAGGAAACGATGCCAGACTCCAAGAACCTTGTCAGATGGATTTGGATGAAGAAGGCAATATTTATGTAGCAGTCCGTAAAAAGCATCGTATCGCGAAAATTACACCTGATGGAGTAGTGACAAGTTATACAGGTACAGGTACTTCCGGTTTTACGGATGGGCCATTGGATAAGGCACAGTTCAATCATCCGGAAGGAGTGCAATTCGGGCCCGACGGTGCATTGTATGTTTCAGATTATTGGAATCATAAGATTCGCAAGATAGAAAAGGATTAATAGGGTATTAGGTAAAAAAGATTGTTTTGAAGGATAACATTCACTCACTAATTGACGATATATGAATTTCAGAATATGCATTTCGTTATTTCTGGTATGCTGTCTGTTGTCCCCTGTGATGGCGCAGAGAGACAAAAATAAGCAGAAAGAAGTTACAGTAAAAGCGATGACTTACAATACTTACAGTGGGCGCAAACAAGGTATTGATAAAATAGCCGAGGTTATAAAACAGGAAGATCCGGACATTGTTTCACTTCAGGAAATAGAAAGAAATACAGAGATTAATCCCTGGAATACTCCTGAAAGATTATCGGTACTGACAGGCATGAAGTATTATTATTTTGCCCATGCACTTGATATTCCTACCGGAGGAGACTATGGAAATGTAATTCTTTCCAAGTTTCCGATTTCGGAGGAAAAAAGCTTTAAATTGAGTGTATCGAAGGAAAACGATTACGTTCGTTCGTTTGGTTATGTAAAAGTGATGAAAGAGGGCAAGGAATTTTATTTTGCTACGACACATTTGGACCATAAGTACGAAGATGCTACCCGTCTGAAACAGATTGATGAGATTCTTGCTTGTATAGAACAACTGGACAAACCAATTATTCTCGGTGGGGATTTGAACTCCCGTCGTGGTTCTGTTACCATGACTGCTTTTCAGAAGTATTTCACAGTAAACTGTTTGAGCGACGCTGCTCCGTGGACAGTGCCCGTTCCAAGTCCGACTTATGTCTGCGACTGGCTGATTTATGCTCCGAATGAAGCCTTTACAGTAAAGGCGTACAATGCTTGTTATTGGGCCGATAAAGAATCGGATCATTATCCGGTAGTGGCTACCTATCTTATCAAATAAGACGATACTTGCCTAAAAGATATCTGCGTTTAGGAGGATGGATATCTTTTTTAGGCAAAAGCGAGTATTTTTTTAGGCAGGTGTTCAAAGGAGTGTTTTTAGATTAACGGGTAGTTAAGGACCATTAAAGCACTTCGGTGTTTTTCCCTTGCTGTATCTTTGCATCGTGATCACAAAACAACATTTTTATCAAACAATTTAAAAACTTAAAATTATGGGATTACAGTATGCAGTAAAAGAAAGAGTCTTTAATTTCGATGAAACCAAAACTAAGAAGTATGTCGCTGCTCCGGTGAGCGATGGAGTAATTGATTTCTCGAAATTGTGTAAAATGTATCATTGATTTGTGGTACTCATCGTGGTCAGGTCAAATTAGTCTTAGACGGGCTGCTTGATTCATTGGAAGGATATATGGATGAGGGAAAAACGGTGAAGCTAGGTGAGTTCGGTACACTTCGTCCTACTTTTAACGCTAAAAGTGGTATAGAAGCCAAGGATGTCGATAGTAGTAATATCATAGTGAGAAAAATAGTTTTTACCCCGGGAAGTCAGTTAAAAACGATGTTGAATAAGATGAGTATCTCAAAATATGTACCATTGGACGTTGTGGCAACAAATGGAGGGAATGGTGGCTCTGATTCTGGCGATGGCGGAAATTCGGACGGTAATCACGGAGAAGCTCCCGATCCGGCAGCTTAATTGAGAGACTAGCTGTTAACTTAAAAATAATAGAGGAGGACATTTGTCCTCCTCTATTATTTTTTTATTGCTTTCTTTTGCTTTTTAGATATGCCCGTATTCGAACTCCGGAATCTCTCCTTTGGTCGATAATTTGGCAAAATCAATCAGGTTGGACAAGTGGCGGAGTACCAGCTCTTTCATTCCATCCTTGTCTTTATCTTTTATCTTTTGTAACATCTCTCTGTGTTCTGCATGGACTGTTTTTTGAGGAACGGCGCAGACTTTATATTTTTGATAATATTTTAATATATCAGGAGTAATGATAAGCAAGAGTGAACTAATCATCTGATGGTATTAGCCTACTTAGACCGTACCGACCGTATTCGTGAGGTGGCTGAACAAAGTATTCTTCCCAAGATGGGTACACAGATTGCTGACGATGGCTCATTACCCCAAGAGTTGAAACGTACCCTCTCTTTACATTATTCAACTTTCGCTTTGGAAGCTTTGATGGAAGCTAATCAAATCACCAGTCAAATTGGTATTAATTTATGGAGTACGCCTGCTCCCAATGGAAAAGTGGCTTCACAGGCAGTGGATTATCTATATCCCTACTATCTGAATCCCGAAAGTTGGAAATTCAAACAAATTAAACCTTTCGACCAGTCTCGTGCAGCTATTCTTCTTTATGAAGCAGGAACAGCAATTGGGCAATCAAAATCTGATTTTGAAGAAGAAATAGAGTTAGAAGACATATATTTTTTTATTTGATGTTGCCGTTTCTTTGTCTTGCGCAGGAAACTACGGCAAAGCGCTTGAAAAGATGAAGCAAACGGATTATATGCAATGCGGATTGATGTGAATACAATTCCTGATGTAATTATACTTAAAAGACATTGTTTACAAAAAGTATAAAGATTATGAGCTGATACTGACAGTTGATTTTGCAGAAACTGATAACCCTGCTCCTTTTGTCGTTTATCTCCACGGTGGTGGATGGGCACGGGGCAATAACGGTTCGTCTAGGTCTTTATCCCAATATTTAGCAAAACAAAAGGGGATCACTGGTGTACGTGTATCTTATACATTGGCTCCGCAATCTGATGCAACCGTGAAAGTTTCTATCCAAGATGTTTGGGATGCTGTGAAATATATACGGGAACATGCTGCAGAGCTGAATATCAACCCTGAATGCTTTGGCTTTCTGGGAACTTCCGCCGGTGCTCATTTGGCTGCGGTAGCTGCAATGACTGTACCCGGAACGAAGGCCTTCGTTGGTTATTCCGGTATTTATGATTTGGAAAAGGCGGCTATCATTCAAAAGACGAAAGACCCTCAGCGTATTGGATATTTCTGTGGCAGGGATCCTAAAGTACTTCGGGAAGTATCTCCTGTCAACCTGATTCCAAAAAAAGAATGTACCTGCTTCCATGTTGGTATGTGGTACATGTGATGTTACGGTAGAATGTGAGCAGAGCGGGATATTTGCATCGGTTTTAAAGAAAAGAGGGGAGTCTGTGAACTGTTGAGATATGAATATTATGACCATAATGTCAGTTCAAAGACTTCTGATAAAATGGAAGAGATTTTCTTCAAATCGGTAGATTTCCTGACTGACCATGTTAAATAAGTCCAAATGAGAAAAGGAATCTTATTTTTAGCCCTTTTTGCTTTTATCACCTGCTCCAACAGTTCATCGGAAGTGATAGACGAGAAAGAACAACCGAAACCTGAACAGCAGGTGGATGGTACATTGATTGCTGACGGCAATAGTATAAAAACATATGACTTGATTAAACGTTCGGGATATAACCATGAAGCGCCTGATTCTTCACGTGAACATAAGACCGCTCATTTTCAGCATATTCAGCAGGTTTATGATAATCAGTTGAATAAGTATGTATTTGCTTTTTTCATTCATGCTACGATCGATGATGATCGTGGGCTTACAAATATTACTGACCGTCAGCGCAATGAGATAAAGACAGATAACAAATCTCCGAAAAGTCTTGTCGGACAAAAGGGAGAGGCTATGGTATTTCGTTGGAAATTCTGTCTGCCGGTAGGGTTTCAAACGACGACTAAATTTTCTCATCTTCACCAGTTGAAAGGTATTGATAACTCGTCGGGCACAGCAGATGTCAGTTCTCCTCTTATCACTCTGACTGCCTATTCTAACAGCAAAGGGGGACAACAATTGCGGGTACGTTATGATAAACGTGGTGGAAGCACTTCTACCCTTATTAGTACAGACCTTGCCGATTTTCTAGGCAACTGGGTAGAGGTAGAAGAAAAAGCCTGTTTCGGTGAGAACGGTTCTTATGAAGTGATCATCACACGTATCAAAGATGGAAAAGTTCTTTTAAAACTAGGTCCTGAAAAAATGGATATGTGGCGTACGGATTGTACCGGACTTCGCCCCAAATGGGGTATCTACCGTTATTTGGGTGAGAACCGGAGTTGGCAAGATCGGTTGCGTGACGAGGAAATCCGTTTTGCTGATTCCTCTATCAAAAAACTTTAGAGAGGGATTTTAAGAACAATATAAGAAAGGGACAGACTATTGTTTTGTCTATTATGGTGGTTCTCCTGTCTGAAATATATCTTCGGGTATATTTGGGGATAGGAGAACTTTATTTTTTTGGGGGGATAGATATTTAACGTGAGTTCGATATAAGAATAAATATATTTCACTTATAATTAGAAACATAGCGATAAAAGTATTAAATTTATAGCGCTGAATTATAACATTTAAACGATTACCGCTATGTTTCCAGAGTCTAAAGTTAAAGAGATTTATTGTATGGCCGATGATTTTTGCAAGGAATTTACATTTCAACAGGAAAAATATATATGATTAAGGTATAATAAGACATTTGAAGGGCTTGCCGAGCGTGGAAGATGTTCAATAGGATGGTTCTTCGGATTCAAGTTGCATCTGATAATCAATGACAAAGGAGAGATCCTCAATTTCATGTTCACGCCTGGAAACGTGGATGACCGGGAACCGTTAGCAAGGTGAGTTTCTGTAGAACATCAAAGGAAAACTATGCGCAGACAAAGAATATATTGGTCAGGCTCTGTTTGAAAATCTTTTCCTGAATGGCATACAGCTTGTCACTAAAGTTAAAAACAATATGAAGAATTCACTGATGATATTGCCGACAAGATTTTGCTCAGGAAAAGAGCCCTGATTGAAACAGTCAATGACGAATTGAAGAACATTGCGCAGATAGAACACTCCAGACATCGTTCATTCATTAACTTTATAGCCAACTCCTTGTCGGCTATCGCGGCATACTGTTTTTGCCAAAGAAGCCCGCCATTGACGTATATTTTGTCAATGACGGACAACTTGCTATTTTTTGATTTTATTTCGAACTCACGTTATATATTGTTTGGAGAAGAAATGGACATCAACAGCCGTTCCTTGACGATATGAGTTTGGTAATGAATTAACGGATATGAACGAATCTTGGCCCAGGATTACAATTTTAGTGTAGACCTGGGCTAAACTTTATATGAACAATATGAAAAAAGCTTCTAAGTATTTTGATTTTATGCTTCTGTTTTTCATCTTTTATACAGGGAAAGGTTAAATAACCTGCTATGATGGGAGATCACATGATACTCCAGCAAAATAGTAGTGTTAAGCTGTGGGGATGGGTAGATAATAAGAAAGTTACTGTTACTACCTCCTGGAATAATCAGACTTATCAGGTATTAACGGATAAGATGTAACTATATCTTTTCAGTTAATATTTACTTATTCTTATTTAGTAGGATTCTACTTGATATTGCTTCTAATAAGAAGAGGTTATAAAAGTAATTTTCATTTTTGTGTGTTTTTTTTTCCTTATATTGCATTGATATATCAAAAAGAGTGATATATTTGCAGTGTAATTGAATTGATAACTGAAATTTATTCTTTAACTTTTTAGAATAGCTTGTTTAAGTAGGGACTGTATTGTATGGATATGGATATAACATCAAAGGATATAAAGAGAATAAGTGATATTGCCATGATGCAATCTGGCATATATATGAAAAGCGATCCGGCAGGTGATATAAAGTATTTGCAGGTTAAGGATATTAATCCGGGGAGTAAACCTGATTACAGTCGGATCACTACAGTGGTGGATAGGGGGATTGGTGACCAATACAGGTTACGGAAAAATGATTTATTGTTTGCGGCTAAAGGAGCCTCTAATTATTGTTTTTTGTATGATGGGGTAGTGGAAAAAATGGTAGCTTCTTCGTCATTCATTATTATACGTATTATATCAAAAGATATACTACCAGAATTTCTTTGCTGTTTTCTCAATACCCCATCTGTTCTTAATAAATTAAAAAAAAAATCATCGGTAGGTACAGGAATTCAGGTAATTCCTCAATCGGTACTAAGTGATCTTCAGATCGGCATACCTTCTATGCAGACACAACAGCTTATTGTACAGATGGATCAATTGAGAAGAGAGGGGAAAGTATTTACAGTGAAATCAATGAACTAAAACGGAGTTTGCAGGAACAGTTGTTGATGGATTCTTTAAAATGAAATATGTTATGATAGAAATTGCATATTATATAGCGGGTAAGGCGAAACAAATCTTAGGTGGAACGCTTTCTGTCAACCAGTATAAGGATTATGTACTGGCTTTGCTATTTCTGAAATCTGCAAGTGAGTACTACAAATCAAATGACTCTTTTCAGTCAGATGAGAATAAACCTTTCCTTCGGCTGTTAGTGTCTGAACGTAGCTCTTTTGACTATCTTTACAAAGAACTTGGCTCGCCGGAGCTTGGCAAGTTGATAAATGTTGCTCTTTATGAATTAGAGCAAGCAAACAGCCGTGTAATTGAAGGTTATGAAATTAATAGAGCTATCAACTTCGAAAGTAATATATTGGGAGATACGAATGAGAGATTGAGTAAATTGCGTGAACTTCTTCATTTTTTTCAGAAACTGACATTAACAGATGATGCTGGCAAGTTAATAGATATCGGTGCCTTATATAATCTGTTATTGTACATTTTTGCCGAAGAGGCGGGTAAGAAGATAAATAATGTCCTTACTCCTAAAGAGGTTATTGGTTTGGTGGCGGAATTGATAGGCGATAATAAAGATAATAATAGTTTGTGCGATCCGGTATCCGGCAGTGGTACTCTGCTAGTTGAAGTTGGTAAAAGGGTTGGAATCAGAGGAGCTAATATTTTCGGGCAAGAGGCAAACTGGAATCAATATGCATTGACAAAAATGAATCTGATGTTGAATGGATTCAAAGATTCCACTTTTTTTTGGGGAGATAGCCTTAGTAATCCTAAACTGACGGATGACGGCGGGTTAAAGCGGTTTGATATTGTTGCTTCTATACCACCATTTGCAGATAAGTGGGCAACAGAGGAAGCAGAGTTTGATCGTTATGGACGCTTTCAATATGGTATTCCGCCTAGAAGTCAGGCTACATGGGCATATATTAGTCACATTCTGGCAAGTTTGAAACCTAATGGGCGGGCTGTTGTCGTGGTTCCGGCGGGGGTTTTGTTTCGTACTAGTGAAAGTAAGATACGGCATCAGATTATTGAGCATAATTTGCTTGAAGCGGTTATTGAGTTACCGCAAAATCTGTTTTATGGTGCGGCTATTTCTACGGCTATTCTTGTTTTCAGAAAAGACAGGAAGACGACGCAGACTTTGTTTATGGATGCGCGTAAAGGATATATTTCGAATAAAGGTATTTATAAACTTTCGGATACAATGGTCGAACAGCTTTTAAACACTTATAAGGGGTTTCTTAGTGGTGAACAGGTTTGGCAGGAAAATAGTTGCCCGGCTTATATTGCTACACAGGAGGAGGTTCGAAACAATAAGTATGATTGGCAGACTGTCAAATATGTGGAGGAGAAGATTGAAAGAGTGGAAGTTGATGTAGAAGCAACTTTGCAAAGAATTGAAAAATTAGAGAAGAGACTGGAGTTTGTCAATGAACAGTTAGAGTATTGTACACAGCAGTTAATCAGGCTAACAAATAGAAAATAGATATACCATGGGAACTATAAATTCTATAATCTGTGCTATTATCAGCGCACTATTTACTGTTTTTTGGCACACATGTCAAGAAGAAAAACCAGAGTGACAATTTACTGTATGGAAAATACGTTATTGACACAAAGACCGAATGTTCCGGGCCTTGCAGTTTTTGTGAAGTATGAAGATATGACGCCCATTGAAAATCTTTGGAGAATATGCTATATGCTAAAAAATACAGGAAATCAGAATATTGTGGGTGAGGGAATCCAGTCATCTTTGGTGACTAAAGGGCATGGACTTCCTTTGTATACGAGAAATATAAAACAGATTATTCAAATATCCGCTACAGACAATAGTATAGCCGAGTTGAAAGATAACACCCTATATTTTAAACAATGGTTGCCGGATGAATGTATCACCATTGAAGCTTTGGTGGAAAGCGCAGGTGAGAAACCTGAATTGTACATTGATAAGCGGGATATTATTAATGCCAAAGTTATTGTTAAAAACAATATCAATAAGTGATCTTTTATTATTTTGAAGTGGTAGATTGAATAGCGTTTGTCCAAGTTGGAACTTTACCCAATCAATAGTAAGAGTTCTTTTCTTAGTCTTTTTTGCTTATGTTCTTGGAATAAGGTCTTATCTTTGTTCCTGTCTGAAAAAAGAATGAACTGTTTAGGTTGATAGTTAATGTAATACTGAATCATTGAAAATGAATAAAATTATGAAAAAGATTTGCTTTCTTCTCTTTTTGTTTTCTGCATGCATAGTTCAAGCACAGAACTCTTATTGTACCGATAAAGATATATCTTATGTCCCTGACTCTGAAATAGACGCTTATCGTCTGGAACGTTGTAAACTTGATATTTATTATCCCGAAAATAAGAGGGATTTTTCGACTATCGTATGGTTCCACGGTGGGGGTATGGAAGGTGGAAGTAAATTTATTCCCAAAGAATTGACAGAACAAGGGTTTGCAGTGGTGGCGGTAAACTATCGTTTAAGTCCGAAGGCGAAGAATCCTGCTTATATTGAGGATGCAGCTGAAGCTGTAGCATGGGTTTTCAAGAACATCGAGAAGTACGGTGGACGTAAGGATCGCATTTTTGTTTCCGGCCATTCTGCGGGAGGTTATCTTTCATTGATTCTGGCGATGGATAAAAAATATATGGCAACATACGGAGTAGATGCTGATAGTGTGGCTGCTTATCTTCCGGTTAGTGGTCAGACGGTGACACATTTCACTATTCGTAAGGAACGTGGTTTGCCTAACGGTATTCCGGTGGTTGATGAATATGCTCCGGTAAATAAGGCCCGCAAGGAAACAGCCCCTCTTGTACTGATAACGGGGGACAAGCATCTGGAGATGGCGGCAAGATATGAAGAAAATGCGCTGTTGGAAGCTGTCCTGAAAAGTATAGGTAATAAGAAAGTGACGTTGTATGAGATGCAAGGATTCGATCATGGTCAGGTGCTCGGTCCGGCTTGCTATCTGATTGTAGATTATGTGAAGAGGTTTAAATAATATAGTTATAAATAATAAGAGATTGGAAGATGAAAACACGTAGTGATACTTTTCAGTTTGAGAAAGAATTGGATTGGAAGAAACCAGCTCCGGGAATCCGCCGTCAGATGATGGGATATGACGGGCAATTGATGATGGTGAAGGTGGAGTTTGAGGAAGGTGCCGTTGGGGCTGTACATCAACATTATCATAGCCAGGCTACTTATGTCGCAAGCGGCAAGTTTGAACTGACCATTGGTGACCGGAAAGAAATTCTCTCTACGGGCGACGGTTATTATGTAGAACCTGACCAGCCTCATGGATGCGTTTGTCTGGAAGCAGGTGTACTGATTGATACATTTAGTCCTATGAGGGCTGACTTCCTATTGTAGTATCTAGATCGAAAGTCAGACAGATGTGGTATGAAATTACCACATCTATGGTATTTCCCCTGAACAGAATCTGCACTATCTTTGTCATATCTTAAAACAAGAACATTTAAAAACATATATATATGGAAAAGATTGCAAAGAAATTGACGGATCTAGTAGGTAATACTCCGTTATTGGAACTTAGTAACTATAATAAAAACAATGATTTGAAAGCCCGTCTGATTGTAAAGATTGAATCTTTTAATCCTGCGGGAAGTGTTAAGGACCGTATCGCATTGGCTATGATTGAGGATGCTGAAACGAAAGGTGTCTTACAACCCGGAGCAACGATCATTGAACCGACTAGCGGCAATACCGGTGTGGGATTGGCTTTTGTTTCAGCAGCGAAAGGCTATAAACTGATTTTGACGATGCCTGATACAATGAGTATTGAGCGACGTAATCTTCTGAAAGCCTTAGGAGCAGAATTAGTGCTGACTCCTGGTACGGATGGTATGAAAGGGGCAATTGCCAAAGCGGAAGATTTAAAAGGTATAACTCCGGGAGCTGCCATCTTACAACAATTTGAGAATCCTGCTAACCCCGCCATGCATTTACGAACTACCGGTCTGGAAATATGGAGAGATACCGAGGGGAAAGTCGATATCTTTGTAGCCGGTGTAGGTACTGGCGGGACAGTTAGCGGTGTAGGTGAGGCATTGAAGATGCGTGATCCGAGTATAAAGATAGTGGCAGTGGAACCATCTGATTCTCCTGTACTGTCGGGAGGAAAACCTGGTCCTCATAAGATTCAGGGAATCGGTGCAGGATTTATTCCTAAAACGTACAAAGCTTCTGTCGTAGATGAAATTATTCAGGTGCAGAATGACGATGCCATTCGTACGAGTCGTGAACTGGCCAAACAGGAAGGTTTATTGGTAGGTATATCTTCAGGAGCAGCTGTATATGCCGCTACGGAACTGGCGAAGCGGCCGGAAAATGCGGGAAAGATGATCGTTGCGTTATTGCCTGATACTGGAGAACGTTATCTGTCTACCATTTTGTATGCTTTTGAGGAATATCCTTTGTAAGGTATAATTGGTCAAATGAAAATGTGGAGGCTGTAAATTAAACTGTGTTAGCAAAGTTAATATTTTATTTTTACTCTTTGCTAACACAGTTTAATTTACAGCCTCCTTTTGTTTTATGAACTTCGTTGTATTAAAATACTAGTCTTTATTTACTTCTATAATAAGTGTATCTCCCTCCTTATGGTTGTCGTCTCTTTTCCTGAATTTTACGGGCGTCCCTTCTTCCATGCAATTGATTATTTCATCCAAAGTCTCTCCTTTAAATGTTGCTCTATATGTATATTTCTTTATATCAAGGTCATTTACAATAAAACGGACCCGATAGATTTGCTCTAGCCGATGGAAAATTGTTTCTAGAGAATCATCCTAAACGCGATGATACCATCTTTCCAAGCTGTATATTTGAATGTATCTATGGAAGCTATTGTCATTCGTTTGGTATTTCGCTGATAGGTCAGTTGTTGCCCAGGCAGTAGATATTTTATTTTATTTCCTTGTGAAACGGATACTTTTCAGATATTAATGTGACTTTTTGTTCCAGACTCTGTGCAAAACTAGAAACATTAAAGGCTGTACCAGTGGCCGTAATCTCCAATTCATCAGCTTGAATAATAAAAGGGTGTTTTTTTGTCTGCATGTACTTCAAAGTATGCTTCACCACACATGTATACCCTTCGTGTATTGTTTATAAATCGCGAAGGATATTCCAATGTACTACCAACATCTAACCACACTTTCGAACTATCCGGCAAAATAATTTCTGAAATAGATCCGTAAGGTGTACTCGCTTTATAATAGGCTAATTGCTCATCTTTGTCGTTCATCATTATGATGGACAAGGCTATCAGAGTAGGTAGAAATAAAATAGCGGCTATTCGTTGAAAATAGAATACTACTTTTTGAGATGTGGAAACAATCTTTTTCGCGGTTCGATTCCTGCTCTGATTTTTGTTTTGAGTAGCGCCGATTCAATGTTGATGTTCATTTGACTAGCAGAAGGATTTGTCATTTCCCAAATGTTTCTCAGTTTCTGAAAATTATTTCTGTTTTCTTCTGAAAGACTAATCCATTCTTGAAGTTCAACTATTTCTTCTAGCGATGCCTTTGTTTCCAAAAATTTCAGAATAAGTTCTGCTATTCTATATCGATTCTCTTCTCTCATATATTAATCTTGTTACAAATTATAAGACTGTTGCAAATGAAAATACCCTCATTTTATTTATATAAAAAAACATAAAATGAAGTCATAAAAGCCTTCCATCTTTTTTCTCAAAACCTCTAGCACTTTGCTAATTCGATTTTCTATAGTTCGCACTGATACATTTAATTCATTGGCAATTTCGTGATATTTTTTATTCTTGAATCGGTGCATTTCAAAAACTTCTCTCATTTCTTTAGGAAGTTTATCCAATTCCTTTTGAAGTTGTTGATTCAATTCTGAATATAGAATGTAATTATCCACGTCATAGTCGAATGAGTTATTATGAGCAATTGCATAATCTTGATAATTTCTAATGACATTCTCATGCTTAAGCTCTTCTAAACTATTGTTTTTCACTGCCGTCATAACGTAAGATTTTAAAGAACCCCTAATTTCGAAATGTTCACGATTTTCCCATAAGCGCACAAAGATATCTTGTACCAAATCTTCGCAGTCTTCTTGATTGTTAAAAAAAACTCTACAAAAATAGACAAGATCTTTATAATACTTATTAAAAACAAATTCAAAGGCTTTTTATATTTCCTTTTTAAGTTCTTCTATATAAAAAAAGAATCTTCTGATACAAACTTTATCTTATTAATTTGTTCATTTTCCATTCTATGTTCTATATCTCATACATTTATGATTACCCGGTAAATATATAACAAAAAAAATGACTGCGAAAATAAATATTGAAAAAATATGTTAAAGTGATGTGGTAATTATGTTGTGAACAGTCTTTAAAGTGTTATACGTGGAATACTATGACTGCCAAATCTTTGATAGGTGTGAAGATTTATACATGAATCCATTACAAAAAGTATTATTTGACAGGAATTAACACTGTATGGGGCTTTTGAAAAGCTCTAATTGAAAGAATTAACCTTAAAATTGCTTTATACATTATTATATGTGTTCCTCTTTGTATCAATAGAAAGTGCATTTCTGTTTAAGAATAAAAACAATTAGAGAAATAAAACTTTCACAAATAGCATTACTGTAAAATAAATATATTAATTAACCTTTTAATATTAGTCTATGAATAGATGCTTTATTGCTGCGCTGACATTGTGTACAATGTCAATGTTTGAATGTAAAGAGGACTTCAAAGACCCTACTATATGGGATTTGAGGCCATGCGATCCGTCAAGGCCAATTGAGTTTACAGATTTTACTCCGAAAGAAGGAGGAGTACGTACCCGAATGTATATCATGGGGTCTAATTTTGGTACGGATGAATCCAAAATCCATGTTACTATTGGTGGAAAAGAAAGCCCCTGTGATTGCTTCTAATGGTAATAAAATTCATTGTATGCTGCCTTCTCGTGCTTATTCCGGTATTGTAAATGTGGTAATCAAGGACAAAGACGAAAATGTGGTAACTGATTATACTTTTGAAGAAAAGAGTTAATTATCAGTCAAGAAAAGTCGTGGGTACTTTGTTAAGAAATGTAGATCCGAATACAGGAGCAGCTCCATTTCAAGATGGTTCCTTTGACGATGGAGCTGGACTACCTTATTCAGATTGGATGATGTTCGATCCAAAATCTGAAAATGGAGATAAAGTTATTTTTACCTCAAATTATGAGGGTGGAAGCGAAGGGCTTCGTGCTGTAAATCTTACCAAGAGAACAATCACCACGCTTTACTCAGGAAGCCGTTCACCTTTTATGCAAACTTCTGAACTTTCAGCTGACGCTGATACCATTTTGATTCTGACGATAACTGGAATCATACATTCGGTAATGTGGAGAAACCAAACATCTGGTATGCTCTTCGTTCTGAAAACTTCAGCAAGTTGCGTCCATATTGTTATGGTCCGAGTGCTTATTCAGTAGCATATATGCCTGACGGAACGGTCTTTTTTTTTTGGTCAAACGGTTCCGTTATAAAAATGGACCGAAATGCACAGGCACCTCCCTATATGGACAGAAGAAATCAGGTGATGTGTTCTATGAACCAAGTGTCCATTGACAAAGAACAGCAGATTAAGATAAAAAGCACATCCGGAAGGTAGATATGTCTTGATTTTCAGCCGCAACACAGGGCTATTTACAAATGTGACTATAATGCCGAAACGCGAATGTTAAACGGCTTGCAGCTCTATGCCGGGGATTATTACAGTCTGAACAACGAGAATAATCTTCAAGAGGGACCGGGTGCTCAAGCTCGCTTTGGCCGCCCGTGGGGAGGTGATTTTGCCAAGAATGCTGGGTACGTAAACAGACCGGACGGAGATATGTACGATTTCTGTTTTGTAGACCAGGTGGGACACTGTATGTGGAGAATTACCCCCAGACCGCATTTGCTCCATTATCGCCGGACGTAGCAATTATACAGCAGATGGTAAGTATACAGGCTATATTGACGGGGATCCTCTACATGAAGCACGTTTCAACTGGCCGAGAGCCTGTACTTACGATGCAGATGAAGAAACCTTTTATCTGGTAGATAACGGTAACCATTGTATCCGCTATCTAAGAACCGAATAATACTATTTAATATACTATTAAAAATGAAAAAAAGTAGTCGTCTTATTGTTTTTTAGTATTGGGGATTATCAACGTCTCTTATGCTCAAGAACAACAAATAGAAGTTACAGGTATTGTAACTGATGCTAATAAAGAACCTCTTATCGGTGCAAATATCGTAGTGAAAAACATGCCGGGATTCGGTGTGATGACTGTTATGGAAGGACATTATAAAATAAAAAGTCCCTGAATTTTCTACTTTAATTTATTCTTATATTGGATTTAAAAACGAGGAAATTCAGGTAAAAGGAAGAAAATTAATCAATGTGGTGATGAAAAACGAAACCACCTCATTGGATGAAGTAACCATCACCGGTACAGGTGTTCAGAAGAAAATTACAGTCACAGGTGCGGTGACTACGGTAGATGTTGCTCAACTGAGAACGCCAAGTGCCAGTATTACCAATGCATTGGCCGGTAATATACCAGGAATTATGGCACGTCAGACTTCCGGACAACCGGGTGAAAACATTTCAGAGTTTTGGATTCGAGGTATTTCAACTTTTGGTGCAGGTTCCGGTGCACTGGTCCTTGTGGACGGATTTGAACGTAGTATGAACGAACTCAATGTGGAAGATATTGAATCGTTTTCCGTATTGAAAGATGCTTCTGCCACTGCCATTTACGGTTCTCGTGGTGCTAACGGTGTAGTATTGATTACCACCAAACGCGGACGCGAAGGTAAGACAAGAGTAAATGCCAAGATAGAAACTTCATACAGCGCACGCACGAAAACACCGAAATTTGTAGATGGTGTCGAGATACGTACAAATGGTGAATGAGGCATTTACTACACGTAGTAAACCAGCTCCATATTCAGATGGAGATATTGAGCTGTTTGCCAACGGACTAGACCCTGAATTATTTCCCCAATGTTGATTGGATGGATCTTATCCTTAAAAAAGGTGCTCCTATCTATCGGGCTACTGTTGATTTAAGTGGTGGTGGAACCACAGCACGCTATTTTGTTTCCGCCAGCTATGTAGACGAAGGAGGTATGTATAAAACCGATGAAGGTCTCAAAGACTATGATACCAACGCAAACTATCGTCGTTGGAACTATCGTATGAATGTAGACTTGAATCTGACAAAGACAACTTTGCTGAAAGTGGGTATAGGCGGTTCACTAGATAAGCAGAATCAGCCTGGAGGTACTCCTGAACAGATTTGGGCTTCAGTCCTTTCATATAATCCCATTGCAACACCTGTGAAATATAAAGACGGAAAATGGGCTGCACAAGGTAGTAACAATCAAGTGAGTCCATGGCTATTGGTCACTCAGATGGGTTATACAGAAAATTGGAACAATAAGATTCAGACGAACATCAATTTAGAACAGGATTTGAAATTTGTCACTCCCGGATTGAAATTCTACGGCCGGTTTGGATATGATACAAATACTCACAATAGTAAAGCTCATCTCAAATGGCCTGACATGTGGAAAGCTCAAAACAAACGCAATAGTTTTGGAGAATTGGAATTCACAAAAGTAGAAAACGAACATTTAATGTCCATCCATCCGATTTCAACAGGTGAACGTAAAGAATACCTGGAAGCTGAACTGCACTATAACAGAACATTTGGCGATCATTTGGTAGGTGGAGTATTGAAATACACACAGGAAAAGATTGTAAATACTTCTGAGAATTTTGAGAAAAATGCAATTCAGGCCATTGATCGTCGTCATCAGGGCTTAGCCGGACGTTTTACTTATGGATGGAAATATCGTTATTTTGTCGATTTCAACTTCGGTTATAACGGATCTGAGAGAATTTTGACAAAGGATATCAGTTCGGTTTCTTCCCTGCTTATTCTGTAGCATGGAATATTGCAGAAGAACCCATTATCAAGAAGAATCTTACCTGGATGAACATGTTCAAGTTACGTTATTCATTCGGTAAGGTAGGTAATGACTTCCTAGCCACTCGTTTCCCTATTTGTCCACATATAAGACTGAAGATAAATATGGATACCACTACGGAGATATAGGTACAGCGAACTCAAGCGGTGTATTCTATCCGGGGTTGACTTATAGTAAATTCGCATCGAGAAACATTACATGGGAAGTTTCCGAAAAACATGACCTAGGACTAGATTTCTCTTTATTCAACGACAAATTGAACGGTACAATCGACTATTTCCACGAACAACGTGAAGGAATTTACATGCAACGTTCCTATCTGCCTTTCAGCATTGGATTGTTGGAGTACCAGCCTTTGCCAATGTGGGATCTGTTAAATCAGAAGGATTTGATGGTAACATCGCCTACAATCATAAGTTGGGTGAAGTCGATTTCACATTCCGTGCTAACATGACTTATAGCAAGAATGAAATCAAGGAATATGACGAGGTTTACAGTCGCTATGGCTACACCAGACAAAAAGGTTTTCGTGTGGGACAGTTACGCGGATTGATTGCTGAAGGATTGTTCCGTGATTACGAGGAAATCCGGAACAGTCCAACCCAAACCTTCGGAGATGTAGCACCAGGTGATATCAAATATAAAGATGTTAATGGTGACGGATTGATTACAGACGCTGACGTTGTGCCTATCGGTGCTACAGACAAGCCGAATTTGATTTATGGTTTTGGTTTGTCGGCTATGTGGAAAGGATTTGACTTTTTAATCTGCATTTCCAGGGAGCAGGAAAATCAACGTTCTCTATTGAAGGTGCTGTAGCTTATCCGTTCAGCCAAGGATATTGGGGAATATTATGACTGATGTTGACGGAAATTATTGGTCATTGGGAAAAAATGAAAACCCGAATGCTAAATATCCACGTCTAAGCTTCGGAGGTAATGCCAATAACTACCGTACATCTACCTATTGGATGCGCGATGGCTCTTACCTACGTTTAAAGAACCTGGAAGTAGGTTATACTTTACCTACGAAATGGATCAATCGGATTCATTTGAATAAAATACGTGTTTACTTTATGGGTACAAACTTATTAACTTTCTCTAAATTCGATCTTTGGGATCCGAAATGGGAAGTACTACAGGTGAGAAATATCCGTTAAGCAGAACCTTTACACTTGGATTAACCTTGAATTTATAATCCTAAAACATATCAGAGAAATATGAATAGAAAATTATATACTTTAATAGGAATTGCGATTACCTCTTTGGGAATAGGTTTCTCTTCTTGTTCTGATTATTTGAATGTTGAAAAGAACTTCAACGATATGCAATCGGAACAAAAGATTTTCACAGACAGAAATTATACGATGCAATGGCTGTCTTATTGTTATAGCCGTTTATTGGGTGATAATGTTGAAGTAGGACATTCAAGTTTTGTCCGCAAAACTTTGCAGACGATCAGGTCTTTACAGAAACCTATTACCGCTACAAGGCATACAAGTTAGAGAAATCGGCTATGGATACGACAATGGTTATGACGGTTATTACCAAAATAGTTGGAAATGGTCATATGCTGCCATATATCAGGCTACCGTGCTGATTAACAAAGTAGATCAGAATACAGCTTTTTACAGAAGAAGAGGTTCTTGATATTAAAGGACAGGCTCGTTTCCTTCGCGCTTATTTCTACTGGCTTTTGTTGAAAAGATATGGTCCTATTCCTTTGATGCCAGCTTCTGGCGTGGACTATACAAAGTCTTATGATGAATTAAGCATTCCACGCAACACCTACGAAGAATGTGTGGATTTAATCGCTGAAGAGATGAAACAAGCTGCTAAGGAACTGCCCGAACGACGCGATAACCTAAACATTGCACGCCCCACAAGAGGAGCTGCACTAGCTGTTCGTGCTAAAGCTTATCTGTACGGTGCCAGTCCTCTGGCAAACGGTAATACAGAAATGGCAGACTTTGTGGATAAAACCGGACGTAAGCTGATTCCTCAGAAATATAGTGAAGAAAAAATGGGCAAAAGCTGCTGCAGCGGCAAGAGATGTCATAGAAGGAAACTGGTACAAGCTTTATACGGCTAAATTTCGTGAAGAACAAGTAGAAGGTGATTATGCTAATCCGAAGACGATAGTTCCTCCTTATCATCCTGTATATTCAAAAGCAAACTTCCCCGACGGATGGAAAGATATTGATCCACTTGAATCATATCGTTCAGTCTTCAATGGTGAAGTAAATTTCTTCAATAATCCAGAAATGATTTTTTAGCCGTGTCATAAACAACGGAGCTGAGCTTCATCCTGACTTAGGTGATTTCAGTGATGTGCTGGACATGGTGAGACACCAGATGCCTGCCTCTTTAGGAGGATGGAATATCCATAGTATGACAATGAAACAATGTGATGCATATGATATGGCTGATGGTACGGCATTCGACCGCAAAAAATGTCTGAAAGGATTTGCAGGACCGGAAAATAAAAAAGACCGTCCTTATGACAATCTGGAAGACGGAGTATGGATGGGATATGCCAACCGAGAACCGCGTTTCTACGCATCTGTAGGTTACAATGGTGCACGTTGGAACTGTACTTCTGCTACAGGTGACGGTTCGGAAGTTGTGAAGAACCAGCAAGTATGGTATTATCGTGGATCAAAAGACGGACGTTCCAACAATAGTGAACGCTGGCTAGCCACAGGAATCGGCATAAAAAATATATTCATCCAAGTGATTGTTATGTTAACAATGGAACTGCTCTTCCAAAAGTGGAACCGGCACTCCGCTATGCTGACATTTTAATTTCGTATGCCGAAGCGTTGAACAATATTGAAGAAGGAAATAATTATCAGATTGAATCATGGGATGGTAATACAACCTATACCGTGCGTCGTGATATTAATGAAATGCGAAGAGGTATGAAACCTGTGCGTATGCGTGCAGGAGTACCTGATTTTCCTGATGACATTTATAACAATCGTAAATTGTTCTTTACACGAGTAGTGCATGAACGTCAAGTGGAATTCTTTAATGAAAGCCAACGATACTATGATGTACGCCGTTGGAAAATAGCTCCAGAGCACGAAGGTGCGCAAATCTATGGTTGTAATGTAATGGTGGACGAAGCAAATAGAGAAATGTTCTATACTCCTGTAAGAGTGAGTGGAGTTCAAACTGCCTTTTCACGGAAACAGTATTTCTGGCCTGTGAATTATGATGAATTGCAACGGAATAAAAATATGACTCAAGCTCCCGGTTGGCAAGATTATGATTAATGATATAATGTTTTAAAGAATGTATAATATGAAAAACTATATAATAAGTTCACTGTTGGGGTTGTGCGTTTTGTGTAGTTCTTGCAATGATGAATGGAAGGACGAATTGTATACTGAAATGATTTCCTTTAAAGCTACCCCTGGCAGCAATGGTGTACACGATATTTATATGCGTTACCAACCTGATGGTACTGGCAAGTTTAAACTTCCAGTCATTGTCAGTGGGTCACAAAACAATGCCCGCGATATTGATGTGAAAATCAGTGTAGATAATGATACTATAAATGATTTGAATATTGAGAAATACTCTAACCGCCAGGATTTGTGGTATCATCAACTTCCGGAAAAATATTATTCGTTTCCCACAGGAAATGTTTGTCACATTCCTAGTGGAAAGAATACTGAGACCTATCAAATAGATTTTTTAATCTGAAAGGAATTGACTTGAATGAAAAGTGGATACTTCCACTAAGCATAGATAGTGATCCTTTGTATGTTCAGAATTTATGGAAAGGGCGTAATAAAGCATTATTGCATATACATCTTTTAATGACTTTTCAGGTGAATATGCTGCCAATGCGATGAACATTTATTTGGGTGATAATAATAATGACCCAGCTACAGTATCTAGTCGTGAGTTGCGCGTAGTAGATGAAAAAAAGTGTCTTTTTCTATGCTGGAACTTGGTGGGAGGAAGATGAAAATCGTGACAAATATAAAGTACTTGTTACCTTTGGTGAAGGTATATCAGATGAAAAGGGTGTTGTAACAGGACCAGTTGAGATAACTGCAATGGATCCGGATAATCCAACTCATATTAAATCCTATGGTAATTGTTATTATCGTAGAAGTATAGAAAATCATCCGACGGAACCATTTATGGAAAAACATGTTACAGTGATATACCTAAATTATTACTATACAGACAATACTTCCGACCCTCTGAATCCGATTCGCTATCGTGCAACTGGAAGTATGGCAATGCAACGTACAATCAATACACTGATTCCGGATGAAGACCAGGCTATTCAGTGGTAATTTTAATATGAATAAACTTATAAGTATATGAAACATTTAGCATGCAAATTTATATTGTTTGTAGGGATGATAACCGCTGTTTCTTGCAGTGATTCTGAAGACAGGAATTGTAGATAATTATACCGATGAGCAATATGTACCCACTAATAATATCCTTTATGTGAAGGAATATGGGAAACAGGAAATGAATATGAATACAGTAGAGTCTTCTCCGGTATACTGCATTCATGTTGCAAAGGCTGGAATTGACAAGTCTTTACCTGCCCATGCGAAATTGTCTATCATCGATCAGGAAGAGCTAAACAAAACTTATGGGCTGATGGATAATATAGATTATCGTATTATTCCTAAGAAACCTACTCTTTTCAGTATCTACTACGGATTTAGAGTTTCAACCACAGGAAGGGAGTAAAGAAGTTAATGTAACTTTCCATTCAGATTTGATTTATGAAGAAATGAAGAAGAATGAAGGAGTCCAATATGTTTTACCAATCAGACTTCATAGTGAGAAGGACTCTGTTGACGTACTGAAAAACGATATTCTTCTGTTAGTAGATGTAAAACAGCCTCAAATAACATTTAAAAAAGAGGAAGTACATTCCACTATGAAATTCAAAAATGTGGATGTACAGTTAGAGGCAACTCTTCAAAACATTCTGTCAAAATGGGATTTTACTTGTTTATTGAGCGATGATAATAAAGAAGTTTTGGTCAATGAATATAATAAACAGCATGGGACTGATTACTTACCGATGCCATCAACTGCTTATGAACTCCCAAATTTAGTTTTCAAGAAAGGTATTAACGAAGCTAATTTAACAATACCAGTTTCCCGTACTCCACTTGAAAGTGACAGAAATTATCTGTTGCCTTTGAAAATTCAAAGCATATCTTTGACAGGATTTGCTGTGAGTGATGAAGTTTGCTATTTGAGTTTGAGTAATCCCAAGTATATAGTGGAAGATTGCGACCGTAGCACTTGGAGTGTCGTATTTTGTAATAGTGACCAAAAAAATGCTCCTTGGGGCGGTGGTGAAGATGGCGGTGGCGTTGGTATGTTATTTGACAACAACCTTTATACGTACTGGCATGCCAATTATGAAGCTGCTAATGATGATAATCAAAATCCGCAACAATTTCAGGGTTCGCGGGATCTCCCTCATACGATTGTGGTAGATATGAAAAAAGACAGTTCTTATTCATAGCTTAGGTTGGAGCTCAACGTCAGAATACCGACTATCAGGATATAAAGAAAATTGAATATTATGTGTCTGATGATGCAGAATTCATACTTGGTGGTAAAGAAGATTACACTCCTGTCGCTTTGAATAATTGGGAATATCTGACAGAACGTTCGTACCAGAAAATCAATGATGTGCAGTGGGAAAAGGTTTCAGATGAATACTTAACAAAAAAATAAAAGGACATCTGTTGAAAATAAAAATTGTGGAGTCTTATCGTCCACCCTCACTTGTCTAGCGGAAGTGAACTATTTGTAAAACAGATAGTAGCTATTGATGGAGAGCCTGTAAAATAATGAGTTTGGAAGACTATAATTGCAGAATGTAACTCATAAAGCTTATGGATCCATTTGTAATCCTTAAATGAAAATATATGTACAAATTACAACAATTTGTTTAATTGAACAATTATAAAAAATGAAGAAAATCGTTTATGTATTATTGCTGTGCTTGTTATTCCCTGCTAAAAAGCTTCAAGCATGGAATGACAAAGTGCTAATTTCAACTCCCCGTTCATCCATACTATTGAACACGTGGGGAGAAGGTCAACAATTGCAATTTGCTTACTTTGGTGACAGAATTAATGAGGATCAAATTAATCAGGTCTTTGATTCATGGAACGGATTAAGTCGTCCGGTTTATCCTGTATTTGGTACTTCAGCTTATGAAAGTTCGGCATTACAAATAGTTCATGCTGATGGCAACTTGACATTGGATTTAATCGTAGATAAGTGAAACTTTGATGAAGAAAATGCCAAACTTACCGTTATCCATTTAAAAGACCGAGTTTATTCTTTTTTATGTAACTCTGAATTATCGTGCTTTCAAAACTATAGATATTATTGAAACATGGGCCGAATATTCTCACAACGAAAAAGAAAGCGGTAATACTTTAAGCGCTTCGACTCAGGTCATTTTATGATTCGTAGAGGTAATGTATGGCTTTTCTTCTCTACCTGGTCACTGGGGAGCTGAAACCCAAATTACTACAGAGCCACTAACTTCGGGAATGAAAGTGATCAAAAATATGGATGGAGTACGTAACGGATTAGGTGAACATTCAGAGGTTATGTTTTCATTAGATGGTAAACCTCAAGAAAATAGCGGACGTGTAATTGGAGCTATTTTATGTTGGGGGACGTACGAAAAATCAGAATTGATTCTGATGACACGTATGGTAGCCATGTGCATCACGTATTTGCCGGAATGAACGAAGAAGCTTCTGAATACAAACTTGAACCTCGTGAAAAATTCACCACTCCCAAACTTGCCCTTACCTATTCTTGTGAAGGATTAGGCGGAGCTAGCCAGAAACTTCCACCGTTGGGCTCGCATGGGCATGGTGCATAACTGTGATAAACCGAAGACATTCTGTTGAACAGCTGGGAAGGAGTATACCTTAACATCAAAGAACAGGAAATGGATCAGATGATGAAGGATTTCGCAGCAATGGGTGGTGAGCTATTTGTAATGGATGACGGATGGTTTGAAATAAATATCGTCGTGTGCAAGACAATTCATCATTGGGTGATTGGGTCGTAGATACCCAAAATTACCTCATGGCATTAAAGGTCTTACAGATACTGCCAAAAATATGGTATTAAATTTGGTATTTGATTGAACCAGAATTTACTAATACTAAAAGTGAATTGATTGAAAAGCACCCTGATTGGGTACTGCGTCCTACAAATAGAGAATTAATGTGTGGTCGTGGCGGTACACAAGTAGTACTGGATTTATGCAATCCAAAAGTACAGGATTTCGTTTTTCAATGTGGTTGGATGAGTTGTTGAGTAAAAACAGAAATTGCTTATATCAAATGGATGCTAATGGAGAAGTTATGAATTATGGTTCAAGTTATCTGCCAAAAGATAAACAATCACATATTTATATTGACTATCATCGTGGCTTAATAAATGTATTGGAAAGAATCCGTGCTAAATATCCAGATGTAGTTATGCAAGCTTGTGGTAGTGGTGGCGGACGTGCCAGCTACGGAGTAATGCCTTATTTCAATGAGTTTTGGGTAAGTGATAATACAGATGCTTTGCAACGTCTGTTTATCCAATGGGGGACTTCTTACTTCTATCCATCTATAGCAATGGCGCAGCATGTCAGTGCATCACCTAATCATCAGACAGGTCGCATCGTTCCGTTGAAATTCCGCTTTGATATCGCTATGACAGGCCGTCTAGGTATGGAAATTCAACCAAAGAATATGAACGCTGATGAAAGGAATTCTCAAAAAAGCCATTGACACTTATAAAGGAATTCGTCCGTTATTCAAAATGGAGATCAATATCGTTTGATTTCTCCGTATGAAAAGAGAGGAGTAGCGTCTATGATGTATGTTACTGAGAATAAAGAACGTGCGGTGTTCTTTTGCTTTCAAAATGGAACACTATGTCAACCAACAATTACCGCATGTTCGTCTTGTTGGTTTGGATAAAAACAAGAAGTACAAAATCAGAGAATTAAATTTGGCTGCAGATGACAAACCTTGTTACTTGAATAATCGGGTATTCTCTGGCGACCTTTTTAATGAACGCAGGTTTTGCTCTTGATTTGAATAAGGAATATGACAGTTGGGTATTGGAATTGATTGAGGTAAAATAAATTATAATATATAATTAAATGTATGGATGCAGTCGTATTTACTGCATCCATATTTCTTTTAAACATATTACATATGTCAAATATAAATTACAAGTTGTTAGTGTTTTATGTATTGTTAAGTGGGCAATTTTTTCATCGTGTTCTCTAAGTAAAACACAAGAAGTTCAAGAAAGTGGTAATCCTGTATTTGATGGATGGTACGCCGATCCTGAAGGTGTAGTATTTGACAATCGTTACTGGATTTTTCCTACTTATTCAGCTCCATTCGAGCAGCAACTTTTTCTAGATGCTTTTTTCTTCATCTGACCTTGTGAGTTGGAAAAAAACACTCCAAAATTCTTTCAGTAGAAAATGTTTCTTGGTTAAAAAGGCTCTATGGGCACCCTCTATCATTTATGCAAATAAAAAATATTATCTATATTTTTCAGCTAATGACGTACATGAAGGTGAAAATTGGTGGTATAGGTGTTGCTGTTGCTGATAGTCCGAAGGGCCGTTCAAGGATGCGTTGGGTAAACCATTAATTAATGAGATTATAAATGGAGCACAGCCTATTGATCAGTTTGTATTCAAGGATGATGATGGCAGTTATTACATGTACTATGGAGGTTGGGGACATTGCAATATGATGAAATTAGGTGATGATTTACTGCATATTATACCTTTTGAGGACGGCTCTTTTTACAAGGAAGTAACTCCTGAAAATTATGTTGAAGGACCTTTTTATGCTAAAACATAGAGGAAAGTACTATTTTATGTGGTCAGAAGGTGATTGGACCGGTCCTGACTATTGCGTAGCTTATGCCATTGCAGATTCACCATTCGGACCTTTTAAACGTATAGGTAAAATATTGGAACAGGACAAAAGCATTGCTACTGGTGCCGGACACCATTCTGTGATAAAAGGATTGAAAGATGATGAATGGTATATTGTGTATCATCGACATCCATTAAATGAAAAAAAGATGGAAATGCTCGTGTTGTTTGCATTGAACGGATGTTTTTGATGATGAAGGTTATATAAAACCTGTAAAAATGACTTTTAAAGGCGTTAAAACCAGTCGTTTAACATTGTCAAGGTAAAGTATTGTTTTTTGTAATCAATTGTTAATAAAAATTAAATTATAAGTGATTTATAATTAAACGAAATAATGCAAAAAAGACATAGAAAGATTGTTTACTTTGTAGCATTATCAGAAAACTTATGAATTAATAATTTTTGTATGTGTAATTGCAAAAGCAGAATGGTATTGACAGAACTAATTATCCTTTAACTCGCTTTTTTTTGCCAACAGGGTAATTATTGTTGTATTTTGCTATAAAACAGTATAGTATGTATGAATTATACTTTAAGGTATGGTTGGCATATCTTGTTTCCTTTCAAAATAACACATAGACATTTATTAATATTAAAATCACTAAATATGAAAAGAAAAATACTGAAAGTTATTACATTTTGCGCCTTTTTATTTTGTGGAATGTCAGCTTCACCGCAAACTCCAATCTATTTGGATAAAAGCCAACCAATTGAACAACGCATAGAAGATGCTCTTTCTCGTATGACTTTGCAGGAAAAAATTAATATTATTCATGCACAATCCAAATTCAGTGCTCCTGGTGTACCTAGATTGGGTATTCCAGAACTATGGTGCACTGATGGTCCAATGGGCGTACGCCCTGAAGTCATGTGGGATGAATGGGATCAAGCAGCTTGGACCAATGATTCTTGTATGGCTTTCCCTGCACTTTCTTGTCTAGCAGCTACGTGGAATCCAAGAATGGCTTCATTATATGGGAAAAGCATTGGTGAAGAAGCCCGATTCCGCAACAAAAGTGTATTGCTTGGCCCAGGTATAAAATGTTTATAGGACTCCTCTTTGTGGACGTAACTTTGAGTATATGGGAGAAGATCCATATCTAATTAGTCACATGGTTGTACCATATGTTCAGGGAGTGCAAAGCAATGGAGTCTCAGCCTGTGTTAAGCATTTTGCTTTAAATAATAATGAAATTAACCGTCACACTTCAAACCCTATAGTTGACGACCGTACACTTTATGAAATCTATCTTCCGGCTTTAAGGCAGCTGCTGTAGAGGGAAAAGCCTGAGTTTTATGGGAGGCTATAATTTATTTCCTGAGGCGAACATGCTAGTTATAATCCAATTCTGATGAATCAGATTTTAAAAGAAGAATGGCAATGGGATGGTGTGGTCATATCGGTTGGGGAGCTGTCCATGATACACATACCGCTATAATTGGAGGATTGGATATGGAGTTCGGAAGTTGGACAGATGGTTTAACGGAAGGTACTAGCAATGCCTATGATAATTATTGGCTTGCAAACTCATTACTTGAAAAGGAATAAAGAAGGATTTACACTGATAAAGAAT
>VOFH01000498.1_pt1 | contig 72000 bp, 77 predicted proteins | sample 5384091 | NCBI WGS metagenome assembly VOFH01 (sample SAMN12384727, study PRJNA508395) | human gut metagenome | isolation source: healthy gut G | host: Homo sapiens | reverse complement strand
GACCTGTCCGCCGTCAAAGCCTTCTGCGATGCCCATAACCTCTGGCTGGTGGAGGATAACTGCGATGCCCTGGGCACCCAGTACACCATCAACGGCGAAACCCGCTTTACCGGAACCTGGGGCGATATCGGCACCTCCAGCTTCTACCCGCCGCACCACATGACGATGGGCGAGGGCGGCTGCGTGTATACAAACAGCCCGCTGCTGAACCGCCTGATCAAGAGCTACCGCGACTGGGGCCGCGACTGCATCTGCCCGTCCGGCCGCGATAACTTCTGCGGCCACCGCTTTGACGGTCAGTATGGCGAACTGCCCGCAGGCTATGACCACAAGTACGTTTACAGCCACTTTGGCTATAACCTGAAAGTGACCGATATGCAGGCCGCCATCGGCTGCGAGCAGCTGAAAAAGTTCCCCAGCTTTATCGAGCGCCGCCGCCATAACTGGGACCGCCTGCGCGCAGCCCTGGAACCGGCCGCCGATAAGCTGATCCTGCCCTGGCCGGACAGAGAGAACATTTCCGCGAACTGGTGAGCCGTCTCGGGATCCCCGTTGTCACCAGCATGATCGCGGTGGACGAGCTTGCGTCGGACGATCCGTGCAACTTCGGGTTCATCGGAGCGTATGGCGCGCGCCATGCGAACTGGATCGTTGACCACTGCGATCTGCTCCTGACCCTGGGAAGCCGTCTCGACTGCCGCCAGACGGGCGTCAACAAGAGCCTGTTCGCGCCGGATGCCGAAATCTGGCGTGTGGACGTTGACCCGGGCGAAATGACGAACCGTGCGGGCGAAAACGAGAACCAGATCGCGCTGCCGCTGGAGGCGTTTCTGCCGGAACTGCTGCGCGCGGCGGACGATCTGAAACCGGAAACGGGCACGTGGATGCAGGTGTGCGCACAAGCGAAGAAATTGCTGTGCGGCATCGATACCGGAAACCCCGGCAACGATGCGGCGCATGCGCTCGGTGAACTGCTCGCTCCGTCGTCCGTCGTCGTGACCGACGTGGGCCAGAATCAGGTCTGGGTGGCGCAGAGCATGGCAGTGCGCGGCACACAGCGCGTGCTGTTCTCCGGCGGACACGGTGCGATGGGCTACGCCCTGCCGGCAGCCGTCGGCGGCGCGCTGGCCGCCGGCAGCGCGCCGGTCATCTGCTGCACCGGTGACGGCGGACTTCAGATGAATGTGCAGGAACTCCAGACGGTCATGCGCGAACAGCTGCCCGTCAAGGTCGTTCTGTTCAACAATCATGCACTGGGAATGATCCATCATTTCCAGGAGATGTATTTTGACAGCAACTATGTGCAGACGGATGCGACAAAGGGATTCACGACTCCGGATTTCGCGGCTCTTGCGCGCGCCTACGGCCTGCGCTACGCCCGCTGGGATGAGCACGGCGCAGAGGAACTGCGTGCGATGCTGGCCGACGACCGGCCTCTGTTCGTGGAAATGCCCCTGCCGCAGACGACGCATGTGTTCCCGAAACTGGGCATGAACAAACCGATTCACGAGCAAGAACCGCCGGTTCCGGCTGAGATTTTCGAGCGTCTGGACGAGATGCTGCGCAGCTGCTGAGAGAGGATGTGCGCTTTGTGAATGTCATTCTGACAGGCGCGACGGGATTTGTCGGCGCCAGCCTGCTGCGCCTCTTGCTGGAGCAGCCGGACGTTCGCGTGACAGCGGTGGTCCGCCCCGGGTCCACCCATATGGGCAGGCTTCCCGCACATGCCGCGCTGGATGTGGTCGAGCTCGCCCCGGAGCGCTGGAGTGAACTCCCGGAACGCGTGGGCAGATCTGCGGACGTGTTTGTGCATGGTGTGTGGCGGGGAACCCGCGGAGCCGCGCGGAACGATGAAGCACTGCAGCAGCAGAATGTGGAAGAGACGAAAACCGCGTTCCGGGCTGCATGCGGCATGGGATGTTCCGTCTTTGTGGGAATGGGCAGTCAGGCCGAATACGGCCCGCAGAAAACGGTCACGCGCGAGGACACTGTCCCTGCGCCCGACACGGCATACGGGCGCGTCAAGCTGACGGCTTTCCGATACTGCATGGAGGAAGGACGGAAACACGGCGTGCGCGTATACTGGCCGCGTATTTTTTCCGCCTATGGACCGGGCGATTTTGACGGCACGCTGCTGATGCAGGCGGCGCGGAAGATGCGCCGCGGGGAAGATGTCGCGCTCACGGCATGCACCCAGATGTGGGATTTTGTCTACGTCGATGATGTCGCCCGTGCGATGTTCCTTTTGATGCGCGGCAGCGCGGAGCCGGGCGCCTATAACATTGCGTCCGGCGATGTGCGCGTGCTGCGCGACTATATGGAAGAGATGCGGCAGGCGCTCGGCAGCGCCAGTGAGCTGCAGTACGGAGCCGTCCCTTCGCCCGCCGGAGGGCTTTTGGGGATCTGTCCGTGCATCGACAAGCTGACCGCGCTCGGCTGGCGCGCGCAGACGCCGTTCCGGGATGGCGTGCGCACCCTTTGAACTTGACGGATTTGGAGTGAAAAAGGCCATATGGCAAAGAAGAAAATCAGCGTTATGATCCCGTGCTACAATGAGGAGGAAAACGCCCGGCCGATTTATGAGGCCGTTTGCAGCGAGATGAAACGTTCGCTTCCCGAGTACGATTACGAGATCCTGTTCATCGACAACTGTTCACAGGACAGAACGCAGCAGATCATCGAGGAGATCTGCGCCGAGGACAAGCATGTGAAGGCCATTTTCAACGCGAAGAATTTCGGCCAGTTCAACAGCCCGTACTACGGCGTTTTGCAGACGAGCGGCGACTGCACCATCATCCTGTGCGCCGACTTTCAGGACCCGGTGGAACTCATCCCGGTGTTCGTGCGCGAGTGGGAAAAGGGCTATAAGATCGTATGCGGCATCAAGACTGCCAGCAAAGAAAACGGGTTTGTCTACTTTCTGCGTTCGTGTTACTACACGGTCATCAAGAAGATGAGCAATGTAGAACAGATTGAGCATTTCACGGGCTTTGGACTGTATGACAAAAGCTTCGTGCAAGTTTTGCGTGATTTGAAAGATCCGACGCCGTTTATTCGCGGGATTGTAGCGGAGCTGGGCTACGAGCGCAAGGATATAGAGTATACCCAGCCCCAGAGGCGCGCGGGAAAGACGCACAACAACTGGTACAGTTTATATGATGCTGCCATGCTGTCGTTTACCAGCTATACAAAAGTCGGGCTGCGCCTCGCCACGTTCGCTGGTTTTCTGATATCGGGAATCAGCTTTTTGCTGGCATTGGTCTATCTGGTGATGAAGCTCGTTTACTGGGACCGGTTCATCGCCGGGTCGGCACCTATGCTCATTCTCACCTGCTTTTTTGGAGGTGTTCAACTGTTTTTTATCGGTCTGTTGGGTGAGTACATTATGAGTATGAATGCCCGTATTATGAATCGTCCGCTGGTCGTGGAAGAAAAACGATTGAACTTTGAAAAACAGGAGGAAAGAGATGGAAAAGACACAGAAGATTAAAACTTATGTGCTACTGCATGTATTGATGCTGATATTCAGCCTGTCTCCGGTTTGTTCTAAGTTGGCTGGGCAGCAGCCTTTCTTGAGCTTTAAGTTCGTTCTTTTCTATGGGCTGGTGATTTTGTTGCTAGGCATATATGCGCTTTTATGGCAACAAATCATTAAACGCATGCCTTTGACCACAGCATACGCAAACAAAGCTGTGACTGTGGTGTGGGGCATGGTTTGGGGAGCGTTACTTTTTCAGGAAGATATTACGCTGCAAAAGTGTATTGGAGCGGCAATTATTGTGGTGGGCGTAATATTGTATGCATTCTCGGACAGCAAATCACAGAAGAGGAGGGCAACAGATGACTGATTTCTCTGCAGTGTTGCCTTATGCTCTGATTTCATTGTTAGGGGTATTCCTCTCATCGGTGAGCCAGGTAATGCTGAAAAAGGCTGCGATGCGCAAATATAGCAGTGTTGTGCAAGAGTATTTAAATCCACTGGTAATATTCGCATATGGGATTTTTTTTGGTACAACGTTGCTAGGCATCCTCGCCTATAAAGGAATGCCGGTATCTCTTGGCCCCGTTTTGGAAACAACAGCTTATTTTTATATTACTGTTTTCGGTGTTGTGATTTTCAAAGAAAAACTCAACAGCAAAAAAATTTTGGCATTATGTATGATTGTTATGGGAATTGTTGTATATGCGCTAGGCTGATTGCGCTTGTGTGATGGATTTAAACGAAAGGATAGATAGCATCAAAAAGCTATTGTGCTGTGCCTTTAAGGTGCAGAGCCTTTTGTAAAACAAAAAGCTGAACTTTTGCTCATTTGCAAAAGTTCAGCTTTTTTCGTTATGGTGGACCCGAAGGGGATCGAACCCTCGACCTTACGGATGCGAACCGTACGCGCTCCCAGCTGCGCTACGGGCCCACGCTTATTTTTGACAGGCGGTGAATGAAGCACCGTGCTGTCACCTATAATAGGATAAGACATTCAAAAGAAAATGTCAAGAGCTTTTTGAAAAAATTATCATGTGGGAGGACGCTGCAGTGGAACTCAGAGGATCGAAAACAGAGGCCAATTTGATCACGGCTTTTTCCGGAGAGTCTCAGGCTACAAATAAGTATACCTATTATGCCTCGAAAGCCAAGAGCGAGGGCTACGGACAAATCGGAGCGATTTTTGAGGAAACGGCCGGTAATGAACGGGAGCACGCAAAGCTTTGGTTCAAGGCGCTCAACGGCGGCATCGCGGACACGCTGGAAAATCTCAGAGACGCAGCTACGGGCGAACATTATGAATGGAGCGACATGTACGCGGAATTCGCCAAAACAGCACGGGAAGAAGGCTTTGATGAACTTGCATTCCTGTTCGAAGGTGTGGCAAACATCGAAAAGACGCATGAAGAGCGATATCTGCGCCTTGTGCAGAATATTGAGGAAGGCCTTGTGTTCGAACGGGGCGGGGAAATGATCTGGGTTTGCCGCAATTGCGGCCATATCCATTGTGGAAGCTCCGCACCGCAGGTGTGTCCTATCTGCAAGCATTCCCAAGCTTATTTTGAACTGCGCGCCGAAAACTATTGAGTGCTGTCTTCCCAAAACGTCTGTGCGGATATACTGTATCCACGCAGACGTTCTTTGCAAACGCCTTTGCGGCCGCCGGAAAATGTGATATACTGTAAAAAATACCGTTTGTCGAAAATGGTCGATAATTTTCGCTTGCACGGTGTGCCTTTGCTCCTTTACACTTATAAAGCAATATTGCATAAATATTGGTTTTAAAAGTGGAGGAATGGCAATGAGAACGACGGAAGTGCTCTATACACGCAATTTTACAGACTTAGGGCCGCTGCAGTCCGCGCATATTTTGCAGTATGCCCTTACAACAGACCCGGGATGTGCGCTTCGCTATGGGGTTTCCGTTACGGTGCTGCAGGCCGGAGGCCGGGACACGCAATCCTGCCGGGCAATCTGCGATACGCAGGAGGGGACTTGCCGTCTTCTTGTTTTCCTGTGGGAAAATGCGGTGGAGCCGTGCGCCGTGCGGGGGATTGTGGAGGACATCCGGCGCGCGGGCCTTTTGCCGTGCGGCGCGGAAGAGTGAGTGGGCTGTATGAATGAAAACGCGAAGATCCGAGTGCTGATCGCCGAGGACGATCCGATCCAGAATGACCTGCTGAAGGATGCATTGGAGCTGGAGTCCGATATGGCCTGCTGCGGCCAAGCATGTGATGGGCTTGAAGCGCTGGCCAAGCTCCAAACGGAACAGCCGGACGTTTTGCTCCTGGATATCGTGATGCCCAACATGGACGGTGTGGATCTGCTCAACGAGCTGCGGGAGAATCCGCCGCCGAAGCGTCCGAAGGTGATTGCGATCAGCGCGTATGGGCAGGAACATATTGCCCGGGCGGCGTTGGCGCAGGGAGCGGATTGGTTTCTGCTGAAGCCGTACCAGCTGGAGCTGCTGATGCGCCGCATCCGTACGCTTGCAGGCGAGGCCCCTTCCCAAAAGAAGTGCACACTGGAGCACATTGTGTCCAAAGCGGTGATAGACTTGGGTGTGCAGACGAGCGCCGTTGGATTTCTGTATTTGGAACAGGCACTGCTGATTCTTCTTACGCATCAGGGCACCTGCCTGATGAGCAAGGACGTATACGCGGAAATCGCGGCCCGGAACGGTACTACGGAGCAATGCGTTGAAAAAGCGCTGCGAAAGGTGATCCAGCAGATATTTGAGGTGGATTCAGAAGCGCTGCATGCGCTCTTGAAGCTGGGACATAAAGAAGATGCATTACATTTGTCCAACGGCCGGTTCCTTACACTGATGGCGGCGGGGATCCGGCTGCACAATCTGCTCTAGGAGGGGCGTGCCGGGCGCATGAGAATGGATGTCAATGCGGTGTTGCTGCAATATTTTGAACAGACGGCTCCGCCGCAAACGTGCGCGGAAGCAGTCCTGCTGGCTGCAGCGGAGGCGTTGAGGACGCTGCTGGGAGCAGAGGAAGTCCGATTTGTGGTCCGGCTCGGTACTTTGCTGAAGGAATTGACGTTCCCGGGGCAAATCGCACGGGCCCGGACGGAAAACGAAGATGATATGATATTGGCTTGCCTGGCGCATTGCGCCGGCAAGCCTGTTTGCGTTTGTGCGCAGAACGGCGACAAGGCGGGAAATTGGCTGTTTCCGCTTCCGGCGGAGGACGGCGCGGTACACGGCGCTGCTTTGTGCAGCGTATTGGGAATCCCGGAGGATGCGGCTCTGGCCGGAGCCGAGCGCCTGACGCGAAGTCTTGCACTGCGTCTGCCGGAGCTGTTCCGGGAGAAAGAGACGGTCGGGATAAGCGGGACTTCTGCTTCAGAATGGGAACAGGCGGCCATGCTGTCTCATGAATTCAAGACACCTCTGACGGTTGTGCTGTCCTCGCTGCAGCTGCTGCGGCGCAGGCTGTGTCGGCCTGGCAAGGATATTGCGGACGGAGTGGAAAAGTATCTGGATTATGCGGAGCAGAACTTGTATAAGACGCTGCGTCTGGCGGCAAACATTCTGGATGCGCAATACGCGGACGTAAAAAACGTTCAGACGGAAGAGTACACGGACCTTGCCGCTGCGCTTGCGGAAACAGTGGAGGGCGCCCGACCTTATGCTCAGGCGTGCGGCGTTACGCTGCGGTTTGAAAACCGCTCCAAAGGTCCGTGCGGTCTGCTGTGCGATACGCAGCGTCTGGACAGGATCGTGCTGAACTTGCTTTCCAATGCGCTTAAGCACACACCCGGGGGCGGCGCGGTGTTCGTTCTGCTGGAGAGGGATGGGCTGTATGCGCGTATCGTTGTGGAGGACGATGGCTGCGGTATTCCCGAGCAGGCGCTGCCGCACTTGTTTGAAAAATTCTGGCGCGGGCAGGGGGAGCGGGGAGGCTCCGGTCTGGGGCTGTATATTGCGCAGCAGTTTGCACGGATGCAGGGGGGAGAAATTCATGCGGAAAACCGGACGGAGCGCGGTGCGCGTTTTATCGTAGAGCTGCCGGTACGTCTGCCTGGGGCGGAGACAGATGTGCTTTCCAGTGTGCCGCTGCCATACAGCGGCGATTCCCGCGAAACGATGCTTCGCATCGAGCTTGCAGAACTGCCGCTTGCGCAAAAGTATATTTGACGGCTTTACTTTACAGGTAAAATCATGTAAAATAGATGAGAAAATGAAATTGCTTCGATGGGGTGCTGCTATGTCGGTGAAATACAAACGCGTGTTGCTGAAACTGAGCGGGGAGGCGCTGTCCGGGGACAAAGGCTTTGGCTTGGACATGGATACCATCCAGACCATTTGTAAAGGCATCAAAGACGCCCACGATTTGGGTGCTGAGATCGCGATCGTGGTGGGCGGCGGCAACTTTTGGCGCGGCCGCTCCAGCGGCGAGATGGAGCGTACCCGTGCGGATCAGATCGGTATGCTGGCCACGGCCATGAATGCGCTGGCCGTGGCTGACGCCCTGGAGCATTTGGGCGTAGAGGTGCGTGTGCAGACAGCTTTGTCCATGCAGCAGATCGCCGAGCCTTACATCCGCAACCGGGCCATCCGCCATCTGGAAAAAGGGAGAGTCATCATTCTGGCCTGCGGAACGGGCAACCCGTTCTTTTCCACGGACACAGCTTCGGCGCTGCGCGCTGCGGAGATCAACGCGGATATCATCTTCAAGGCGACGATGGTGGACGGCGTTTACGACAAGGACCCCAAAAAATATGCAGATGCAAAAAAATACGACACGCTTACGTTCAGCCGTGTGCTGGCGGACCAGCTTGCCGTGATGGACAGCACCGCTGCGACGATGTGCCGCGATAATTCGCTGCCCATTCTGGTATTTGATATCCTGCACCCCGAAAATATTGCAAAAGCAGTAGCGGGTGAGCCCATCGGCACGCTCGTGGTCGAGCAATAAGGAAAAGAGGAGAGACGATTATGAGCGCAGAGACAAAGACCTATGAAGACAAAATGACCGGCGTCATCAACCATCTTGTAAAGGAGCATGCGACGATCCGCGCGGGCCGTGCGAACCCCGCCATCCTCGATAAGGTGACGGTGGATTATTATGGCACGCCCACGCCCATCAATCAGGTGGCCGCGGTTTCTGTGGCAGAGGCGCGCGTGCTCACCATCAGCCCTTGGGACGCTTCTTTGATGCACGCCATTGAAAAGGCGATCCTTACCTCTGATATTGGTATCAATCCCACCAACGACGGCCGCGTGATGCGTCTGGTTTTCCCGGCTCCTACGGAGGAACGGCGCAAACAGCTCACCAAGGAAGCCATGCACATGGGTGAGGAAGCGAAAATCGCGGTGCGCAACGTCCGCCGTGACGCGCTGGACAAATTCAAAGCGAAGAAAAAGGCGGGCGAGTTGACAGAGGACGATTTGAAAAACCTCGAAAATGAGATGCAGAAGATCACCGACAAATTTGTCAAGGAGATCGATAAGACCTGCGAGGCCAAAAACAAAGAGATCATGGAAATCTGACGGAGCCCGCGCACGCGGCGTTTCCACGGCTGGATGTGTGCCGCGCGGCAGCCCGCGCGGCATTCATTTTTATAAAGGAGTCAAGAGCATTATGGCACATGAACCAGGCTTTGCAAAAGGCTTGAGCATCGGAATCATCATGGACGGGAACGGCCGCTGGGCCAAAAAACGCGGCCTGCCGCGCACTGCGGGCCACACCAGGGGCGCAGAGGTGTTTCGGGATATCATCCGCTACTGCAACGAGCTGGAGGTCGCCTGCGTCACGTTTTATGCGTTTTCCACCGAGAACTGGTCGCGTCCGATGGAGGAAGTCAACGGCATTATGAAGCTGTTCGGCGAATACCTTATTATGGCGTACGATTACCAGAAGGAGAACAACCGTGTGGTGTTTTTGGGCGACCGCACGGCGCTGCCCGCCAAATACCAGGCGCAGATGAACGATATCGAGGAAAAAACCCGCGGCAACACCGGTACGGTGCTCAACGTGGCTGTCAACTATGGCGGCCGGCAGGAGATCGTGCGGGGGATGCAGATCCTGGCACGCCGTGTACAGCAGGGGGGTGCTGCGGCCTGAGGACATCGACATTGAGACGGTATCGGGCGTAATGTATACCGCCGGGCAGAAAGATCCGGATTTCATTCTGCGCCCCAGCGGAGAGCACAGGCTCTCCAATTTTATGCTGTGGCAGGCGTCTTATGCGGAATTTGTGGATATGGACGTGTTATGGCCGGATTTTACCCGGGGCGGATCTGGACCGGGCCATTGAAGAATACAATACCCGCAGCCGCCGCTTCGGCGGAATTTGAAAGCAAAGCGAGGCATGGCTATGAAAACAAGAGTGATTACCTCCGCAGTCGGCCTGGTGGTACTGTTCGCGGTGATGGCGCTGTTCGACACCTTCGTGTTCAACGTCGTCATTGCGGCCATTTGCCTGCTCGCCATCCATGAGGTGTTCAAGGCGTTCCGGTTTGAAAAGGCTGCGTATATTTATTGGGGCTTTGTACCGTATACGCTGCTGGTGATGTTCAGCGATTTCCATATGGTTCGCATCTGTATGCTTCCGGCGTCCTACATTTTTGCGTTGTACCTCGTTTTGTGTGTCATCGGCAATTCAAAGTCCATCAATTATGCAAAGCTGGGCGGCATGGTGCTGTTTTCCTGCATCATCATGTTCTGCTTTTATTCCCTCATTTATCTCAAGCAGCTTCTGCCGCGAGCGACATACGGCTACGATGCGCTGTATTTTATTTTCCTGATTTTGGGCTTTGCCTGGGGCGGGGATTCCGCCGCATATTTTGCGGGACGCGCGTTCGGCAAGCATAAGCTGGCGCCGGTCGTCAGCCCCAACAAGACCATCGAGGGAGCCGTGGGCGGCGTGATGGGAAGCATGCTGCTGGGCGTTGTTGTTACCGCATGCTATACAGCGCTGCACGGGCAGCTTGTCGGCGTGCCTCTGGATACGCTGGGCTGGCGGTATTATGTGGTCGTTGTGCTGCTGGGTGGGTTCGGCTCTCTGCTGGGGATCGTGGGCGATCTGTTTGCCTCTGTGATCAAGCGCCAGTGCGGCATCAAGGATTACGGCACCATCTTTCCCGGGCACGGAGGCATTATGGACCGCTTCGACAGCGTGCTTTTCATCGCGCCGTTTGTCGCAATGGTCGTGACGGCGGTATTTTACTATTTTACGAAATAACGAGGCGTGATATTATGACAAAAAAAGGTCACGGTCCTTGGCTCCACAGGTTCTATCGGTACGCAGAGCCTGGATGTTATCCGCGCGCAGGAATACAGCGTGTTTGGGCTGGCGGCGCATTCCAATGTGGAGCTGCTGCTGCGACAGGTACAGGAGTTTCATCCTCATTGCATTGCTGTTGTGGATGACGCGGCGGCGGACCGCGCCGCCCGGGAGCTGCACGGCATGCCGGGCGCGCCGGTCCTTCTGCGAGGCAAAGAAGGTCTTGAAGAATTGGCAGCTATGGACGGCTCGGACATCGTGCTCAACGCGGTGGTGGGCATTGCCGGGCTTGCCGCGACGCTGTCCGCCATCAAAAGCGGGCGGGATGTGGCGCTGGCCAACAAGGAGAGCCTTGTCACCGGAGGTTCCCTCGTGACGGATGCCGTCCGGGAGAATAACGTCAAGCTTCTGCCTGTGGACAGTGAGCATTCGGCCATTTTCCAATGCTTACAGGACGAATACTCGGCCAAAAGCCTGCAAAAGATACTGTTGACGGCCTCCGGCGGGCCGTTTTTCGGCCGCACGCGGCAGGAGCTGCAGAATGTTACAAAGGACGATGCGCTGCGCCATCCCAACTGGAGCATGGGAAGCAAGATCACCATTGATTCCGCCACGCTGATGAACAAGGGGTTGGAGCTGATCGAGGCTGTCTGGCTGTTCGGCCTGCCGGCAGAGCAGGTACAGGTGGTGGTACAGCGCCAGAGTATTATCCATTCGATGGTGCAGTTCAGTGACAACTCCATTTTGGCACAGTTGGGGGTGCCGGATATGCGCATCCCCATCCAGTACGCGCTTACCTGGCCGGAGCGTGTGCCCGGCCCTGCGCCGGAGCTGGACTTCACAAAGCTGCACGAGCTGACTTTTGACACAGCGGATGAGGCTACTTTCCGCTGCCTCGCGGCATGTAAAAAAGCAATCGGCAAGGGCGGCCTTGCACCGTGTGCTGCAAACGGCGCAAACGAAGAGGCGGTGCGTCTGTTTCTGGAGGGACGCATTCCATTCCTGAAAATCGGTGAGCTGGTGGAGGGCGTTGTGGACAGCGAAGCCTTCGGCGGGCCGTATACTCTGGATGACGTGTATGCATGCGACGCGGCGGCGCGCGCATATGTTTTAGCACATGTATCCTAAAAGAATGGGCGGCGGCGCGCCGGGCTGTTATACGGTCCGCACGGCGCGGCCGAACAAATGAAATAAAAGGCAGGGCACAGAATGGCATCATTTTTCAGCAGCGCGGGGTCGTTTCTCATTACGGTGTTGGCGTCGGTATTCGTATTCGGCATTGTGATTTTCATTCATGAGCTGGGGCATTTCCTCACTGCGAAGTTCAGCGGCATCCAGGTGAACGAATTCGCGCTGGGCATGGGGCCTACGCTGTTCAGCTTCACCCGCGGGGGAACAAAATACGGCTTGCGCCTGTTTCCCATCGGCGGCTTTGTCAGTATGGAGGGTGAGGACGAGGAGAGCGAAGAGGCGGGTTCCTTTACAAAGGCCCCGGTGGGAAACCGAATCCTTGTCACCGTGGCGGGCGCTGTGATGAACCTCCTTCTGGGGTTTGTGGTCCTTGTTTGCGTGGTGTGTTCGCAGCAGCTCATCAGCACGCGCACCGTAGCGGAATTTTACGAGGGTTCGTCCACACAGCAGTCCGGCCTGCAGGTAGGAGACACCATCGTTGCGGTAAACGGACGGCGCTGCTTTATCGCAAATGATATCATCTATGAGTTCGCCCGTACCCAGCAGGGGCAGGCGGACTTGACCGTATTGCGTGACGGAAAGCGCGTGCAGCTGGACAATGTGGTGTTCGATACCTACGAAGAAAACGGCGTCAACCAGCTTGTCATTGATTTTAAAGTGCTGGGCGAGAAAAAGACGGTGGGCAGCGTTTTGAAAGAGGCGGGAAACTGGACGCTCTCGCTGGGGCGTATGGTCGTGCTCAGCCTGACGGATCTTATTACGGGCCGTATCGCGGTCAACAATTTGTCCGGTCCCGTAGGCATTGTTTCCGCCATCAGTGAGGCGTCTTCGCTGGGGCTTTCTTCACTGTTGATGCTGCTCGCGCTCATTACCATCAATCTGGGCATTTTTAACCTTCTGCCCATTCCTGCGTTGGACGGCGGACGGCTGGTATTCCTTATCATCGAGGCGATCCGCCGAAAACCCATCAGCCAAAAATATGAGATCGCCATCAACGCCGCGGGATTTATCCTGCTCATCGGGCTGATGATTTTTGCCACATTCAACGATATCACCAAACTGATCGTATAAAAAGAGGGAAGACAATGCGCAAGAATACACGAGCCGTCCGTATAGGCGGCGTTACAGTGGGCGGTGGAAATCCTGTTGCAGTGCAGAGCATGCTCAATGTGCCCATTCATGATATCGCGGGAAATGTGGCCCAGGCCAAACGGCTGGAAGCAGAAGGCTGCCAGATCGTACGGGTCACGGTTCCGTCCGTTGCGGACGTGCCCGTGGTAGAGGCATTAAAGAATGCTGTAAAAATGCCTGTTGTGGCGGATATTCATTTTGATTACAAGGTCGCTTTGGCTTGCGCCGAAGCGGGCGTGGATAAAATACGCATCAACCCGGGCAACATCGGAGATGACGCCCATGTCGGCGAGGTCGCTTCGGCCTGCCGTGCAAGGGGCATCCCCATCCGCATCGGCGTAAACGGCGGCAGCCTGGAAAAGGAGATCCTTGCAAAATACGGAAAGGTTACGCCGGAAGCGCTGGTGGAGAGCGCGATGTACCATGTATCGCTGCTGGAAAGGCACGATTTCAACGATATTGTCATCTCTATCAAATCCTCCAATGTCCCCGTGGTGGTGGAAGCATACCGCCAGCTCAGCCTGCGGTGCGATTACCCTCTGCATGTGGGCGTTACCGAGGCCGGTACATACCGTATGGGCCTTATTAAATCGGCTATGGGCATAGGGACACTGTTGTTGGAGGGGATTGGAGACACCATTCGCGTGTCGTTGACGGACGAGCCGGAAAAAGAAGTGCGTGCGGGTTTTGACATCCTGCGCGCCGCGGGACATTTTGTGCCCGGCCCCGAGGTCGTCAGCTGTCCTACCTGCGGGCGTACAAATATCAACGTAGCCCAAATCGCCTCGGAGGTCGAGGAGCGTCTGCGCGGCTGCAATAAGCCGATCAAGGTGGCTGTCATGGGCTGCGTGGTCAATGGCCCTGGCGAGGCCAGGGGCGCGGATATCGGCATTGCCGGAGGTAAGGACTGCGCCATGCTGTTCGTCCGGGGACAGCAGGTGCGTATGCTGCGCGGTAATATCGTGGACGAGCTGTGTGAAGAGATCGAACGGTTGGTGTTGGAATAATGAAGCCCATGCTTACGCAGCTCTGGCCGCAGTTTACGGCTGACGCCGCGTTTATGGACAGCTACGGCAGCGCCATCGTGGAGCGTGTCGTTGCGGACAGGCAAAATAAAATCATCACTGTGGTATACCGTACGGCAAATCCGGTGCCCGCTGAGACCAGCGGACGCCTGATCGCATCCTTAGAGCCGCAGTTCCCGGGCTTTGCACTCAAGGTGCAGGGCCTGTTTGCATATACCTGCCTTACGTCCCGTGCCGTGTTGGAGCTGGCAGAGGAATTGAAAGACGCAGGCCTGCCCATTAACGGCTTTTTGTCGGGGGCTCAGGTGGATATTGCGGGGGAGCACATCACCGTGCGCGTGCAGAATGGTGTGCTGCTGCTGACGCAGATGGAATTTGCCGTGAAACTGGAGGAGCTGATCGCCGCGCGCACCGGAGTGCGGCCGCAGGTGGCGCTGGTGTGCGACACGGCTATTTCGGCCGAGGCCGTGGAAGAACATATCTTGAAAAAGGCGCCGCCCGCCCGCCAGTTCAAGGCCAAAAGCGAGGGGCCTGCCGTAAAGGTGCAGGGATTGGACCTGGAGGACGCGCCCGCCAAGCTGGTGAATGGGCATATGTTCCAGCCGACGGGCCTGACGGCGCTGCGCGATGTTGGGGCAGAGGCCGGCAAAGTTACGGTTTGGGGCGATGTATTCTTTACAGAGATCAAGGGGAACTGGCGCAAGATCTATTCCATTTCCATCACGGATTATACAGGCTCCATCAATCTGAAAATACGGCCGCAGGAGGGAGAAAACTGCGACAAGTGGGAGGAGCTTGGCCCCGGGGACACGCTTATCATCAAGGGCGACTGTGCCTATGACAAATACGAGCGCGATTATGTCATTTACCCTTATGACGTGCTGAAGGTGGTGCGGAAAAAGCGTGTGGACCCTGCGCCGGAAAAGCGTGTGGAGCTGCATCTGCATACGAAAATGAGCAGCATGGATGGTTTCTGTGACCCTAAAACCATCGTAAAAACGGCCCACCGCATGGGTCACCGCGCGGTCGCTGTCACAGATCACGGCGTGGTGCAGGGCTTCCCTGAAGCGATGCTGGCCACGGACGATATCCGAAAGAAAGACCCGGATTTTAAGCTTATCTACGGCGTGGAAGCTTATTTTGTGGATGACATGGTGCCCGTTGTGTATGGTGCGGCCACGGGCGCCATGAGCCAGTCCTTCGTAGTGTTCGATTTGGAGACTACGGGCCTTTCACCGGCCGACTGCGCCATCACGGAAATCGGCGCAGTGGTGGTCGAGAACGGCGAGATCACCGAAAGCTACAACAGTTTTGTAAATCCGGGCTGCCATATTCCCGAGGAAATAACGAAGATCACCAACATCACCGACGAAATGGTGGCCGATGCACCGGGGCAGGAGGAGGCGCTGCGGGCGTTTCTGGAATTTGTGGACGGCCGTGTGCTCATCGCGCACAATGCCCATGGCTTTGACATTCGCTTCTTAAAGGCGTGTGCGGAGCGGTACGGTGTGCCGTTCGGCAACACCTACATCGACACATTGCCGCTGGCGCAGGCACTCTATCTTGGACTGCGCAATTACAAGCTGGATACCATCGGTAAATATCTTGAGATCCCGCCGTTTCAGCACCACCGCGCCTGTGACGACGCGAAGGCGCTGGCGCAGATCTACGTGAAGATGATCGAGGATCTTGCTCTGCGCGGCGTAACGGCGCTGGAGAATGTGAACACAGGTCTTGGCGGCACGCGTGAGCTGGCAAAGAAGAATTTTCACCTCATCATTCTGGTGCGCAATGCGGCGGGTTTGAAAAATCTGTACCGTATCATTTCGGCTGCGCATATGGATTATTTCTTCAAGGTTCCGCGTGTGCCGCGCAGCCTTTTGAACAAATACCGTGAGGGACTTATCATCGGCTCCGCCTGTGAAGCGGGAGAGCTTTACAGGGCGATCGTGGAGGGGCGAAGCTTTGATGAGCTGAAAAATATCGCCGCTTATTACGATTTTCTTGAGGTGCAGCCGCTGGGCAACAACGAATACATGCTGCGGGAGCACATGGTGGACAGCATCGAGCAGATTCAGGAATTCAACAAGACGGTTATCCGTCTGGGCGAAGCGTTGGGCAAAATGGTGGTGGCCACGGGCGACGTGCATTTTATGGAGCCGGAGGACGCCATCTACCGCGCGGTGCTGCAGGCGGGCAACGGCTTCAAGGACGCCGATAATCAGGCTCCGCTGTACTTCCGTACCACAGATGATATGCTCAAGCAGTTCAGCTATCTTTCTCCGGAGAAGGCGCGGGAGATCGTCATCACGAACCCAAACCGTATCGCGGATATGGTGGACGGTGACGTGCGCGCCATCCCCAAAGGACTGTATACGCCCACCATCGAGGGCGCGGATGAATCCCTGCGGGAGGATACCATGCGCAACGCGCGGGAACGCTACGGCGACCCGCTGCCCGAGCTTGTGGAAAAGCGTCTTACGCGCGAGCTGGATTCCATCATCAAGCACGGCTTCGCAGTGCTGTATGTCATCGCCCAGAAGCTGGTGCTGAAAAGCGAAGAGTACGGTTATCTGGTCGGCTCCCGCGGCTCCGTCGGTTCCTCGGCCGTGGCGCACTTTTCGGGCATCTCTGAGGTGAACAGCCTGCCGCCTCACTACCTGTGTCCCAAATGCAAATGGAGCGAGTTTTACACCGACGGCTCGGTGGCAGACGGCTTCGACCTGCCGGACCGTATTTGCCCCCAGTGCGGCGAAAAGCTCATCGTGGACGGCCATGACATCCCGTTTGAGACCTTCCTGGGCTTTGACGGCGATAAGGAACCGGATATCGACCTGAACTTTTCCGGCGAGGTGCAGGGCCGGATTCACCGCTATACGGAGGACCTGTTCGGCCACGACCATGTGTTCAAGGCGGGCACGATCTCCGGCCTGCAGGATAAAACGGCCTACGGCTATGTGAAAAAGTACCTGGAGGAGCGCGGGCGCATCGTAAACCATGCGGAGGAGAACCGGCTGGTACAGGGATGCGTAGGCGTCAAGCGCACCACCGGCCAGCATCCGGGCGGCATGGTCGTTGTGCCCAGCAATTATGACGTGTTTGATTTCTGCCCCATCCAGCATCCGGCAGACGACAAGGAAAAGGGCATGATCACTACGCATTTCGAGTTCAAATACCTGCACGATACCATACTCAAGCTGGACGAGCTGGGGCACGATGTGCCCACGATGTACAAGCACCTGGAGGATATGACCGGTATCAAGATGGATTCGGTGCCCATGAATGACCCTAAGGTCATCTCGCTGCTGGTCTCCACAGAGGCGCTGGGTGTGAAGCCGGAGGATATCGACAGCCTGACGGGAACCTTCGGCATCCCGGAGCTTGGCACGAATTTTGTGCGCAACATGCTCATCGAAGCACAGCCCAAGAGCTTTGGCGACCTGATTCAGATATCCGGCCTGTCCCACGGCACCGACGTGTGGAACGGCAACGCGCAGGACCTGATCAAGGACGGCGTGTGTACCATTTCCGAGGTGATCGGTACCCGCGACAGTATCATGACATACCTGCTTCATAAGGGTGTGGAGCCGAAGCAGGCGTTTACCATCATGGAGCTGACGCGAAAGGGCAAGGTGGCGAAGGGCGGTTTCCCGGAGGGCGTGGAGGATATGCTGCGCGCCCACGATGTGCCTGAATGGTATTTGGACAGCTGTAAGAAAATCAAGTACATGTTCCCGAAGGCGCATGCCGTGGCGTATCTGATCGCGGCTATCCGCCTGATGTGGTTCAAGGTGTATCATCCGCTGGAATTTTACGCCACACACTTCACGGTGCGCGGCGACGATATCGACTATGATGCCGCGGTGGGCGGTATAAAAGTAGCGAAACAGCATTTGAAAGAAGTAAATGCCCGCCTGAAAGAAGAAGAAAGCCAAGGACGAGGACATCCTTGCTTCACTTCAGATGGTAAACGAGATGCTGCAGCGCGGCTACGAATTTCTGCCCATCCGCATCGGGAAAAGCCGCGCCAAGACCTATACGGTGGAGGATGGTAAGATCCGCCTGCCTTTTATGGCGCTGAAGGGGCTGGGAGACGCAGCGGCGAACACGCTGGAAAAGGCTACCCTGGAAGGCCAACAGTATATTTCCGCCGAGGATCTGCAAAGTGCGTGCAATGCTATTTGCGCTACGGCCAAGAACGAAGGGCATATGGAATACGGTATCGTTTCCAATACCATCATGGATACGTTGGCGGACATCGGCGCGCTGGGAGACTTGCCAAAATCCAGCCAGGTGACATTTTTTTGAGCGCGCCGCACTGTCGTCAAAATGCGCGGGGAGAGGACTATGACGCATTATTTGTTCACGATAGCGCTGCTGCCGCCCGCAGTGTTTGCTTTGTTTTGGGCGGTAAAACGAAAAAAACACACGGGCATGGCAGCCGGCTTCTGGTTCGACATGTTTCTTGTGACGCTGGGCGTGTGCGCGCTGCTGGCGGCATTGGCATATCCCGACAGCGCCGCGTCGTTCCTGTTCCTTGTCTGTGCGGCGCTTGTGTTTGCGTTTTTGCTGTTGTTCGGCGTTTATATCCTGCTGGGGCTTTTGCTCTGGAATACGGTGCAGATGCTCAAGCGGGAACGGCCGAGCCTCAAGCATATGCTGACGCTGATCCTTGCTCTGGCGATCCTTGCGCTTATGGCGCTTCCGTGGGTTTTGGGCAAAAGCGGATTGTTTCCCTGGCTGTATCCGCTGTGGATGGCGCTTCTGGGGACGGCGGTCTTTTTCGCTTTGCACAGCCTGGTGTTTCTGACGGCGTTCTATGTGGGAAAGTGGTTCCCGCCGCGTAAAAGAGTGGATTATATCGTTGTATTGGGCAGCGGGCTGATAGACGGCAAGGTGCCTCCGCTGCTGGCCGGGCGCGTAGATGCGGCGCTGCGGTATGCGGCGCGGCAAAAAAGAAAAACGGGGCGTGAGCCTTGCCTGATAATGTCCGGAGGACAGGGGGCGGATGAGCCGCGTCCCGAGGCTGAAGCCATGCGGGAGTACGCAATGGAAAAAGGTTATCCGGCGGAGCTTGTGCTGGCGGAAACACAGTCGAAGAACACGAGGGAAAATTTTTTATATTCCAAGCGCGTGGCTGAGGCGCACAGCGAGGGCAAGCCGTACTGCTGTATCTATGCGACAAGCGATTACCATCTGCTGCGGGCGGGGCTGTACGCCGGACGGGCCGGCTTTTCCTGTGACGGTGTGGGCGGCAGGACGGCAGGCTATTATCTGCCCAACGCTCTTTTGCGGGAATACATCGCTTACGTGGTCATGAACAAAAAGCGGTATCTGACCATTGCGGCTGTTGTATTTGCTCTGTCTCTTACCCTATGGGGCGGGCTTGCTCTTCTGGCCTGGTTCGCAAGAATGCTGTAAAGAAAAAAGAGCGCCGTGCTTTTGCGAAAGCACGGCGCTCTCAGACGGACGAAAAAGGCAAGGAAGTGAAAGAAGCGTCTGGGGAAAAAGCTTGAAAAAGGGGTGGTGAACCCCTTTTTCATTTAAAATAACTCCGCGCCGTGCGCGGCGAACGGGGCCGCAGGCCCTAGTTCGTAGGCAGCTTGACGAAAAAGCGCTGCTTTTTCGTCAAGCTGAAAGAGCGCCGTGCTTTTGCGAAAGCACGGCGCTCTTTTGGCTTTTTGAGGGGTGCGGCAGTCGTGTCTTTTATTCTTCCACGCGCACCATACTGGGATAGATCTTAGCGAGGCGGCTGTCGGGGAAACGGTCGTCCAGCACCTGCTGCCAGGCGTGCGTTGCGGGGACGCCTTCATAACGCTGGCTCTGGCGCAGCACCGCCGCGCCGCTTACAAGAGAGTTCGCAAGCATAAATGCGATGAGCACCCAACTGATGACGACACCGTAGGTTTTGGAAACGCGCCGTTCGATAAAGCCGTTCAGCCGTGGAAATACCTCTTTCACCCATACCAGCGCCAGTGCGCCCCAGAACAGGCAATACAGCAGATTGATGCGTCCGTTCAGGTTGAAAGGATACCCGGTATAGTCCCAACTCACGGTGCCCAGCACGGTTTCCTGCAGCCAGCTGCAGAAATACTCGAAGGCGCCTCCGATGATGGAACCGCCGATGAAGATCCAGCGGTCGCTTTTTCCGATGAACGGATGCAGGCAGACGGTGAGCAGCACCGCGCCGATGCCGTAGATCAGATTGAAAGGCCCCCACACGAGGCCGGTGCGCTGTGAAAGCCTGCCGGAGGCGATCCAGCAAAAAATAGTCTCGATGACCACTCCCAGGAAACAGCAAAGAAAAAACACCCAGAACAGCTTATAAAAATTAAGGCCGTGGGCAAAATGGCCGGGAACCCCGGCCAGGTCGCGCGCGATCTGTTCGTCGTGCGCCTGTTCCCGTTGGAGCGTGCGCGCCTCCTGAAGATCCAGCCGGGTCAGCTTTTCTTCCAGCTTTTTGCGGCGGCGAGCAAATCGTTCTTGTGTTGTCACGGTCGGTTCCTCCTCTTTTACGCAATAAAAGCAGTATATCACAGTATTCTTATTTTGTCGAAGAAATGTTTATGCGCAAAAGGAAAAGACATCCGGCGGAGAAACACAATTACCTGTTTTCACGCTTCTGCTTGGGGCTTTCACGCGGGGAGACTTGTGTCCCGGCCCGGGCAAGACTATGATTTTTTCAGGAAGAGCGGCGGTATGCGTGTTTTGCGCTGCGAGGTGCAAACAGGGAGGTTCGATATGAAAAGGACAGGCTTGGCTCTGCTGGGGCTTGTAATTATACTGGCTTTTTTGCCCGCACCGTTTTCGGTGCATGCAGCCGGACACGAGTGCACACGGCCAGTGGCGAGGGTAACTGCTTTGGACCCGCTGAGCGGCGAGGCGTGGAATTGGGTCCTGTGGGACGAGGAAGCCGTGTGGATATCCCGTACACAAGAAACTGCATCCGACGGCTCAAAGATGCGTAGGGAGGTTGTTTGGACATTCGATTTGGGGCCGTTTTTGCGGGAGACTTTTCCGTCTGATGAAGCGCCGGCAGCAGATGCGAAAGTGTGGCTTGTTGTCCGGACGGAACACTCGGACGGAACATCCGGCAAAGTCATAGAAACCCATTCTTCATACACATTTGTGGATGCACAGGGTGGGGCGTACCGTCCCGGCTGCACTGTGCGCTGGAGCTCCGGCAGCCTGGGGGAAAATGGAAACCTCTACCCTACGTTGAGTCAGGCTGGTGAAGGGCTGGAAAATGACGGGCCGTTTCGCGTTTTGCATATCGGTTAACGTCCCACGCTATTTGTGCTTGTTTCTACGGCTTTGGGGAATATGTTGCCGAAATCTGGAAATCAGGGTAAAATGATAGGGCGCGGACAGGAGATAGGAACGGTTGCTGCTGTTTTTCCATAACGGGAGGACAGCAAAAAAGCAGTGCAGACAGATGCCTGCACTGCTTTGGACTGGGTGACCGGATTATTTTTTCAGAGCGGCCGGCTTCTTGGGCTGATAATGCAGGCCATAGCAACGGTCATTGGCGCCGATCTTGGCGGCTTTGCCGATGAATTTGGAGCATGCTTTGAAGAATCCCTTTTCACATTTTTTCATGATGTACCTCCTGTTTTTGATTGGGTGAATGGTTTGCGGGGGAATCCCATAAGGAAATGTATACCGCAAATCTGCTGCGGGCGCAAGGGTGTTGCTGAACACGCAAAATGTAATTTTGTCGTTAGTCGGCAGTGCAGGGAAATCCTCTATGAACCCGCATAAACACTAGCTTTGTTCGCGTTTTTCGACTAACGACAATTTGCACGCAAAATGTAATTTTCTTTGAATTTCAATAGCGACTAACGACATTTTATAAAATGATTAAAAAGCCCACAAACCTTGATTAATACAGGGTTTGTGGGCTTTTTTGCATCTAATTTAAGAAATACGACTAACGACACATAAACGGCATCATTATACGAATTATTTCATGCGGCGCATTGTCTAAATATGGATTATTGTTGCTTGTTTTTCGCTTTTAATATTAACTCCTTCTCGCGAACGGCAGACAGCTCATTAACGAAACTCGTTATATTGCTTTGTGCTGATTCAGATATTCTGTGGAGTTCCTGTAAGCCCTCTCTTGATGGTTCAAGGGAGAGGATGCGCTCTAACTCCATCAAAAGCATCATAACCGAAGATATAATTCGCACATATGATGTGAGAATCGGGTCACATAAGGTTGGATCACTCCTGCACATGGTGAATACCTTTTTTATTTCTTCTAGTACTCCATATACAGCGTTACTAGATGTAGTAAGTTCTGCCTTGCTCAGTAATTCTAAAAGATTGTCTGCCTCACTGTGTAGTGACTGCACATTTTCGTCTTTCAGCTGCTGCGAGCGGTTTGCATCAGCGAAGTGCATATCTCCAGTTCCGTGTAGCAACCAATCTCGTGAAACATTAAATTCATATGCTATTAATGAAGCTAATATATGAGAAGGCTGTTCAACATCAGCCTCCATTTTGCTTACATAAGAATTTGAAACATTTATGCGTTTGGCAAATTCCGTTTGAGTTAGACCAATATTTTTGCGAAGGTAGCGAATCCGTGAGCCGATTGATTCCATTTGAAAAAACTCCCTCTAGTTGAGCAAGCTCATTTTTTTCTTGACAATTTGAGTAAACTCAAATATACTTAAGATAAATCTTGAGTACACTCATTTTTTTGTTTTGCGTTTATTTGAGTATATCACAATTATCAAATTTATAACAGGGAGGAATTTCTTCGTGAGTAGAAAAATGCAAATATCCACGAATGATTTACCGTATTGCGGTCAACAGATTATAAACCGACTGCTGAAAGCAGAAAAAAATCAGAAATGGCTTGCTTCTCGATGTGGTGTGCATCCATCAACAATTACACTGATCGTTTTAGGCAAAGCAGGCCCATCCCTTTCCTTAGCTCGGAAAATCTGCAAGGCGCTGAACTGTGGAATAGATGATATTTTCGGAAACGCCGAGTAACTTGTGATTAACACTTTGTGAAGGGAGGTGGATGTTGTTGCACCTTATAACCGTAAAAAGAGCCGCAGATTTGTTAAATATAACAGACCGTACTATCGAGCGCCGCGCGGCCAAAGGCATATATAAATATGAATATAAAGAGGGCCGGGGCCGAGGCGGGCGCAAGATGTTCATTGCATTGGAGAGCCTCCCGCAGGAAGCACAGGACAGGTACAACGGCGTCACCTCCGAAAAGGATTCCAGCACCGAATCCAGCCCGTACTTGCACATGACGGATGCACAGCGTGAGCTTACAGCGGCCAAACACATGGCTGTAATCGGGTATAAAGAGTTTAAAGACGAATACTCCGGCCTTGACAAAATGCAGGCGTATCTTGCGAAGTACAACGCCGAGCACACGGACAAGCCCATCACGCGCCGCCAGCTGAACTATTGGGAAACCCTGTACGACCAGGAAGGCGCAGCGGGCCTGCTCGATCGGCGCGGCGGATACAACAAAGGCCGCACAGATATCCCGCCGCAGGCATGGGACTTGTTCCGCAAGTATTGGCTTACCGAGGGCAGGCCAACCGTGGAAAGCTGCGTGGATATTGTAGCGGATGAACTTGGCATGAATCTGCCCACGGCGGCAACGTTCCGCCGTCAAATTAAGAAGCAAATATCGCTCATCTCAAGAGACTATTACCGTCTGGGCAAGAAATATTACGATGATCACCACGCGCCCTACAATCCCCGTGACTATTCCGTATACCATTCCAATGATTGGTGGATTGCAGACCATCATGAATTTGACGTATCGGTATTGGCTCCGAATGGAAAAGTTGTCCGTGTATGGATAAGCGCATGGGAAGACCTCAGTTCCCGCATGGTGGTAGGCTACGCACTGAACTATGTAGACCCCAACTCGGATATTGTTCTGGACAGCTTTGCCCGAGCTTGCTACGCGCACGGTATCCCGAACAATATCAAGATAGACAACGGCAAGGACTATAAAGCGTATGACCTCTTCTGTTCGGCGTTTTCAATGGCTGTATGCAACGAAATGCATATTAATGTGTCGTGCGCTCTTCCCTACAATGCGAAAGCAAAGCCCATCGAACGCCTGTTCGGAACATTGGAAAAGAGATTCTGCAAACATCTGCCGCAGTATCTGAGCAACGACCCCAAGACACGCCCCGAGAAGATGAGAAAGCGCAATGCGCAGCTTGTTCAAGATTCCATGCCATGGGATGAATTTAAAGTGTTTGTTGCAAATATGGTAATGACTTACAACACCACGCCCCACTCCGCGCTGGGCGGCAAAACGCCCCTTGAAGCATATAGAGACGGCTTTGTAAACGGCGCGCGGGTGGTAATGGGAGAAGCAGCGCTGAACATGTTCCTCATGCGCACCACCAGACTTTTGAAAGTCGGGCGCAACGGCGTGCGCGTGCCTGCCATCGGCCACTATTTCGACTGCGACGCACTGAACATGCACCGGGGAGAATCGGTATATATCCGCTACAATTCCGATGATATTTCAAAGGTATATGTATTTACGGAAGACAACGATTTTCTCTGTATCGCAACAAGCCTTGCACTGTGCGAATACGGCGGGCCTGTATCCATGGAGAATATCAGAGAGCTTCAGCGGCGCAAAAAGGCGCGGAACAAGTTCATTCGTGAACAGATGCCGGACGTCCAGCCTGCGGGTATTGCGGCGTATGTTGCCAGAAAGGCAGCACGCTATGAAGATGTGCAGATAGACGGAAAGCAAATACTGTTTAATCCAGTAAAGCACCAGCATGCCGAAGCCATACAGCGGGCAGAAGATACCATGCGGGAAGAACAGGCTCCAGCGTCCGCAAGGTCAAACGCACAGCGAGACCTTGAAATAGAAGAAGCGTTCTACAGACATATGACGGCAGGAGGTTAAAAGCGTATGAATCAAGAACAGATCGACGCCATCCGGCAGCAGCTGGCCGAATTTCTAACAATCTGTAAATGCAGCCAACGGCAAGCGGCACGGGAACTTGGCGTATCTATCACCACATTGAACTTTTTCTTAAAAGGTACATACACAGGTGACAACGCCGATATCGCACAGAAAGCCGATCAATTTATCCGTATGGGCACAGCCCGGCAGGAAGTCATACAGGTTCCCAATATCTGCTTGACGGTCAAAAACACAGAGGCGATTTTACATAAGTGCAAGATCGCACATGTGAACAACGAGATTCTTCTAATCTACGGCCCAGCGGGCTGCGGGAAAACGACCGCGCTTGAATACTACGCCAACCAGAACAACGGCGTTCTGTATGTTCAGGCCGATGCAACCACCAGCTCCCCACGCTGTGTGCTCCAGCTTATCCTTTCCGAAATGGGCGAGGCCACCACAGGTACGACAAGCAGCATGATGCAGCGTATCATCAGCAAGCTGCGGAACACAAACCAGCTTGTGATCATCGACGAAGCGCAGCATCTGACGGAACGGGCATTCGATACGCTCCGGGCCTTGAATGACAAAGCGCATGTTGGCCTTGTGTACGCGGGGAACCCCAGCATCTTGCAGCGGATGTACGGACGCCAGCAGGAAGACTATGACCAGGTATACAGCCGGGTAACGTATAAATGCTCTTTAAAGAACGTTTACACACTGGAAGATATCGGCGCAATCTACGCCGGGCATGAGATCAATAAAGATTGTATGAAGTACCTGTACGGCGTGGCAAAACGAAAAGGCGGGCTGCGCATTATGACAAGGCAATGTAAGCTTGCCGAAAATATCGCGGCGTCATTGAAAGAGCGCCTTTCCATGGAGCATCTGGAAGCCGCCGCGCGCATGATGGGAATGACGGAGGGTGCAGCATGATTTTCAAAAACAGTGCAGAATACAAAGCAGCTTATCGTTTGGCCGTTAAGAACCGCAATAATATCCCCGGCTTAGCCGTTTTGGTCAGATCGACAAAGAATATACTGGATTTTGACTTCTATGTTGACTTATTTACCGGCCTTGTTGATCAAATTGATATGGTCTATAGCCCTTTTAATAATAGATTCCCAATCATTCGCGCAGCTATACTAAACGGGTTTATCATGGGACGCACCTACGGTATGACAATCCCGGAAGATATTCCAGAGTCATATCAACCGCGCCGATCGCGTCGGCCAAGCCACAAAACGGCACCGAAGCCAACAGCCCAAAAGGACGGGACAGACAATGAAAAATAGCACGCCATGCCCCGCAGCGCCCGCCAGCGGTACAACGGTACAGCATCGGCTTGCAGCGCAATGCGCTGCCATGCTGAAAGAAATACGCTCCACCATCCCGCAGGCCGCGCAAGCGGATTTTGAAACGCCCGTTTTCTCGGCTCTGGCACTGCTCCAACTGGACGCCCGCAAGCATTGCCTGCACCAGCATGACCTGCTGCGGCTCCTGTATCTTCAAGGCGTCTTCCATGGTGCAGCGTTCGGCCTTGAATGTGCCGCTTCAAGAATGCAGCAGGAAAGGAGGCCCGAAGCCATGCAGACAAAGCAGACGCCCCACACCACGCCGGAACGCCAGCCTGTGCCGCTCTCCGATTCTGCGGCCCGTGTGTGGGACAAAGGACAGGGGCGGTAGCTGCCGCAAACAGCAGCCGCCCCGCGCAATGACTTCAAACACCCTCCGAAGTCTTCTCTATCTTACCACAAGCACAAAAAAATCACAATGCGCGAGAGCGGCCAGAAAGCCCCTATTTCGCGTTTTAATTTCAGAAGCCTTTAGCTGCCACAAAAACGATACAAGAGTTTTTAAACGGGTTTCCAGCGAATTTAAACACGGTATGGCCCGATACAGGAGGTTACGTTATGGCTGTCGATACATACAGCACCGAAAAATATCATTTTGACGATGTGGAAAACCACCCGTTCCAGCTGGAGGGGTTCGGCAATCTCGGGAATCTGCTCCACGCCCGCAAACTCATGGAACGGTATGAACCGACGCTCCCGCCCTGTCCGTTTTGCGGAGGCCGCAGCGTCTTGCGCGGAAGATGGGCATATCGTGACCCAGCCGTACAAGCGGCATGTACCGAATGCGGATGCAGCACAAAGCTGTATGTAAGCAGCGTCAACGCCTTGAATCTTATAACCAAGCAGCAAAACACCATTGAAAGTGCGATTTTAAACGCCGTTGTAGATTGGTCACGGCGCACGCCGATTAGAGAAAGGATAGCAGAACAGTAAAACCCTTTCCTATACGGCTTTCTGGAATGGCTATACTATGAACACAGCGTAACATCTCCTTTCGGATTCATAGCCAGTTATTCCAAAGCCATGCAGCGGGAAGCTTTTGATAGCTTCCCGCTGTAGTCGTATATACGGAAAGCATTTGCAGAAAGCGCTTTCTTTTAACGTTTGCAGAAAATGCTTTACCATAAAATTTGCGAGGCGGTGAGAAAATGGACGTGCTTAGTCAGGCAAAGTATGAAGACATGACGGAAGAACAGAAAATGCTGATCGACACAATAGGTGCGGATTGCTTCATGGACTTGGTGCGTGTCTATGGCGGCTCATATGTCTACATTCCCAAGAACGACAACATTGTACGTTCTATCCGCAACAGGAATATCCGAAACGACTTTAACGGCCATAATTTTAAGGAACTTGCGGCCAAATACGGGCTGACCGTCGCGCGAATCAGAAGCATCATCAGAGAAACAAAAGGCACAGGAAAGGGGTAATCCTGGATGAATTCGTTTCTTGACGATCTTACGCCGGAACAGCTGGACGGCGATTCGCGGGAATTAGCCGAAGTAATCGGTATAGACGCATTCAAAAAACTCGTTGAAGTCTACGGCAGTTCCAGTATTCTATATGTTCCCAATTTCGCAAATTTACGCGTTACTGTGCGTGATCGGCGGCTTACGCAGGAATACAATTCGGGCAAAACAGTGAAGAAGCTGGCCCGTAAATATCAGCTGTCAGAGCGCCGGGTGCATCAGATCATTCAGGGATACAAGGCACAGGAGGCAGCGCAGGATGGATAAATTTCTTGATGAACTCACAATAGAAGACCTCAAGGGCGAAACACAGGAACTAGCCGAAACAATCGGGCTTGATGCTTTTAAGCGTCTGGTACAGGCTTACAATGGTACAGGGAGACTGTATATTCCGCAGCTTAGTAGAATCACGGCCCCCATCAGAGACCGCCATATTTATGAAGACCACAAACACGGAGGTCTTGATGTTCCCAAACTTGCTTTGAAATACGCTCTTACAGATGCGTATACCAGGCAGATTATAAAGGAACGTGAAAAAATCGAAAAACGGGCCGTCCGGCCTGTTTCAAAATAAGCGCCCACGGGCACAAAAATCAAAGGAGAGTATACGCTATGAATCTGAATCAAACCACGATTAAAAAGCACCTCGAGGATATCCATGCAGATATTACAAAATATCTGCCGCAGATCATCACATACAGGGCCGAGGTGAAGCAGGCCGAAACTACGTACACACCGGAATATGCGGAGCAGTCCAAAAAACGTTCTTTTGAAAAACTGGCCGGAGCTGCCCAGAACACACGCGACAGCATCCAGCGCCACATTGAAAGCATCTGCGCTGCGGCCGTAGAACTGGAACATCAGCCGTTTGTGGAAGAAGTTTCGCCCACGCTGGCGCTGATCAGCGCCGCAAAAGGAAAGCTCCCTCTGGAAATCAAGCAAAGCCTTATCCAGCCGTTCATCGGAAACAAACAGGCGCTTGTTACCTTGCAGGCGGCATTTGAGGCAAACGGCGCAGAGCTTCCGCGCTTCGATGATAACGGGGACATTTTTTCCCGGTATATTTTCGATGCGGAGAAGGTTTGCAGCGATTTGTCCGATACCGTATATAACGCTTTCATCAAGCCGGAAAGCAGCGCGCTGCCGGTGCTTGGCCTCTGGAAATACTTTGCGAACTTTGCCGAGCTGGAAGGCGTGGAGCTTTCCGTGAATTTTGACGATGACCCCAACGCTGTGAAGTTCAAAAAAGAGCAGCTTTGGAATGCTGCGGGCCTTGAGTTGAAATAGGAGGAAACGGGATGGACCAGAAAGAAGTTCTTCAAGCCACCGAGCGCGCCGGGTTTGCCGATCTGAACGGCCAGATCATGCGCATGTGCAATATTTTAAAGCCGTCTCAACGGACTTTAAACGCCGTTTATTCGCTGTGTAAAAACAACCCAAACTTTGCTTATACGGAAGAGCAGATCGTGCAGAGCATCGGCTACTTGTGTGACGGCGGCTATCTGGCAATCGACCACCCCAAAGGCGTGCAGTGCCTTGATGATCTGAGCGGCGGCGGATTCGGAAGAATCCGCCTGCACCTCACAGCAAAAGGCACGCAGCTGCTCATGGGCGCGCTGTCCGACCCTTGCATAGACGATTGAGGGAGGCTTTCAAAATGGATGATTTTGAAATGAAGCAGGCGATCGCCCGCCAGAGATTCGTAGAAGTTACAGCGCAGATCATGAAAGCATGCGACAGCCTTTCCCCTGCCGAGCGAGATATCCGCACCGTTGTATCTGTCTGTAAAAGCAGCCTGCAAACGGACACGATCGACAGCATCCAAAAAGGGTTTGAATATCTCACAAGTGCCGGCTATCTTCATATCGAACACGAGCAGGGCGTTTCCTGTATCACCAAGGCGCAAACCTCTTTTTCTTTCGGGAATGTCCGAATCTCGGTCACTGCACAGGGTTCACGCCTGCTGCTGGGAGTTGAAAAAGATAAGCTGGTGGGGTTGTAATGATGTTCAAGCAATTTGACCGCCGCAGGCGAAACGGGAAAATAGCCCGCCTCCCCGTAGCTCTGCGCGACAGCGTGGATAAAATGCTGCTGGCGGGCGCTACATACCGGGAGATCGTGCAGTTCCTGCGTGAAAACGACGTGGAGCTTTCACGGCAGGCCGTATGCAACTATGCAAGGCAATTCCTTTGCACCACGCAGCAGCTGCGCATGGCACAGGAAAATTACAAGCTCCTGTTGGATGAGATGCGGCGCACGCCCGAAATGGACACATCCGAGGCGATCATACGGGTAGTAAGCAATGCCATTCTGAACACGCTTGCCAGCGCCTCGCCCGAGGAATGGAAAGATATTAAGATGGGAACGCTGCTGCGCGAGGCAAATTCCCTTATTAAGGTAACGGCTCATAAGCAGCGCGCTGATATGCTCAACCGGACGGCAGAAGAAAGAGCGCTGGAAGGAGTTCGCGCCGAGCTGTTTTCCGCACTGCGCGACAAAGACCCGGAGCTTTTCGCACGCCTTTCCAATACGCTTGACGAGATCAAGCCGGATACATAAAACGAAAGCGCGGGCCGCGTCTGTGCCATTCGCGCCCCGTGAGAAGGAAATGACAGCATATGAACATAAAGGCTCAGGCGCTCTTTGACGATACAGCTATTACGGGCGCGCGGGCATTCGGAGGCCCGGACGTTACCAGCAGCGCAATGAAAACAGCAATTCGTGAATGGTTCGATCTTTTCTTTATGCGCGTGCCGGAAAGAGAAGAAGACCCCGCGCAGCGCATTCCCTGTGCTATTATCGGCAGACTTGTAAAAGCTTGTTTCGCTGAATATGATTCCAGTTTTAACAGCGTGCCCGCGCCGGGCAGTAAAGCGGATTGGATGAATATTGCACGCAAGGCCATTGATTCGGTTAAGCTGGATGTGTTGCAGTGGGCCATGGTTGGCGGCGAATGTTTCATAAAGCCCGCGCCGGACGGTACGGGCGGGCTTGCTTATCAGGTGGTGCGCCGCGATTGCTACAATGTTCTTGCCCGCGGGCCGGGCGGTATTACGGATGTGCTGCTGTGCGAACGGAACCACATAGGGGGAAGATTCTTTACGCTGTTGGAGCGCCGCAGCGTAGACGGGCGCGGTTATCTCACAATTCAAAACAAGCTGTATTTGTCAAATACCCCTACGACGTTAGAATATGAAATCCCCTTGGACAGCCTGCCGCAGTATGCGGCGCTGGCCCCGGAGCATACGTACAGCGTGCCATTCGGCGGGCTTGGTATGGCGTATGTGCGCATGCCCATGGCAAACACTGTGGACGGCAGCCCGGACGGCGTAAGCATATACGAAAGCGCCGTACAGCTAATCCATAACATCTACAAAAACGAGTACCAGCTGGGGCGTGAGTTTGAATTAGGGCGCAGCCGCATCATAGTCGGAGCGGACAAATTGATAACGCCAGACCCGGAGGGCGGCGTCATGCGATTGAAAGATGATGTTTTTGTTGGCTTGGACGGCGAAGCCTCTGGCGCGGGCATTGATATTTTTTCTCCCGCTCTGCGTGATGAGAGTTTTGAGCGCAGGAAGCAAAGTTACTTAAAAGCGTGTGAAAATGTGATCGGGCTTAAACGCGGCCTTTTGTCAGACGTGGAAGCCATGGAGCGCACAGCTAAGGAAATCACCAGCAGCGAGGGAGACTACAGCCTTTCCATCATCGACTTGCAGCGGATGTGGTACAATGCATTGTCAGAGACGCTGCGCATCTCGGATTTATGGGGCCAGACGCTGGGCTTTTGCAGTTCCCAAGCAGTGGATATTGAACACCTTTTAAGCGTCAATTGGGGCAACGGCATTCTTTACGATGACGCAAAATCCTGGCAGGAAACGCTTGAAATGGTACAGAGTGGGATTCTAAAGCCGGAGCTGGCGCTTGCAAAGAAATTTGACCTTCCGTGCGAAACGCCCGAAGACCTTGAAAAAATCCGTGCAAAATACATGCCGGAGGCCGTTCCCATCTGAGCAGCGCCGCTTAATCCAAAGCTATGCGGGCGCGATCGGGCGAACCGTCACACGCAGCAGCCGTAAAAAACGAACACCAACCCGAGCGCAAAACCGCTTTGGTTGGTGTTTTCTTTGTCAAATTTATGGATTATTGTTTCATCATTTGTCACACTTCCGTCAAGCCAAAATCAGCCGTTGTCGGCCTTTGTCAAGGGTTGTCAGTACATTTTGCTTGCACACCTCATACATATTGCGTGTTCATTCACAAAGGGAATCTGCGCGAACCCCGGTCTGAAACGCGCGAAATCATCATTTTTGGTAGGAGAGGGCTCAATGCAGGTGTTCATTGCGGAAGATAATTATTATGAATTGGAAAGACTGCGGCGGCAGGTTCAAAGCTGGGGAAGCCGGCATGGAGGCGTCAGCATCACGGCTGTGCAGTGCGTGGCGGAAGTGGGGCCGGCGGATTTGCGTACATACGATGCCGTTTTTCTGGATGTGGAACTGCCCGGGAAGGACGGATTCGCTTTTGCGCAGGAGCTGCGCGGTGCGGGCTGTTCGGCGGATATCGTGTTTGTTACGAACCATCCGGAGCTTTCGCTCAAGGGCTATACAGTGCACGCACAGGACTATATCATCAAGCCCGTGGAGCAGGAACGCATCGACGCTGCAATGGATTATATCGCCAGGAATTGCCGTCTCAAAGAGCGCAGGAGCATCGTGCTGCAGCGCGGTATTTCCCAGCAGGACAGATACTTCCTCACAGAAATACTGTATGTGGAGGCAAGCAACCACAGCAGCATCGTTTATACATACGATAAAACGCAAAGCTATGCGCTCACATTCGCGCAGATGGAAAAACTCCTGCCGGCAGAGGATTTTAAAAAGTGTCACCGCGGCTATATCGTCAACCTTCATGCGGTGAAGGGCCTGCGGCGGAATAGCATCACACTTATTGACGGCAGGGAGATTCTGGTAAGCACGACCTATTTTCAAAGCGTCAAGGACGCTCTGATTGCTCTGAGAGGAGGGCAATGATGGAGAATATCCTGTGGAATACATGGCAGTATTTAGTGGATGTGTTCGACTGCTTTTTGATCCTGTATCTTTTCCGGAAAATGATGCGGACACGTCTCCGGCAGCCCAAGTATTATTATCTGTTCCTTCCCGTGCTGGCGGCGGTGCTGTTCGCCTGTAATTGCTGGCTCTCCGGGATGATAGGCCTTGGTGTGATGACGTGCGTCTACGCCGCGTTTTCGCTTTTGCTCTTTCGGGGAACGGTGATGATGCGCCTGTTCTGGCCCGCATTTTGCTCGGTACTCTTTTTTTCAATCGACTTCATATACAGCAGCGCGCTTTTGATGTTTTTTCCGACGATCGACCCGTATACTTATTTTTCGGAACGGTCGGCATTCTTCATGGTCAATACGCTTGCCACGAGGCTGCTCATTGCCACGGCCGTGGTGCTTGTCACACGAAAGGCGTTCCGTCTCACGCTTTCCTGGCGGAATTGGATGCTGTCTGTGTTCATCCCAGCGGTGAGCGGCGTTATTATGCTGCTTTTGGAACCGAATTTTATGGTGCCGGGAGTGAACGACGGCCTGTTCCTGCTGGTGGCGGTTCTGTTGTTTCTGGTGAATATCCTGTGCCTGTGGCAGACGGTCTCGATTTCCCGCTACACGGCAATGGCGGCGCGGCAGGAAGCCGAGCTGAAGCTCAAGGGCCTGGAGGATACGCAGTATCAAAATCTGCTGGATACGCACAAGACCCTGATGGGTTGGCGGCATGATTTCTTCAATCACCTTTCCGTCATCGGACAGATGATTCAGACAGGCAGAGGCGATGAAGCACTGGGCTATATTGAAGCGCTGCGTGATAAAACAAATGAGAGCTCGACGATGGTGAACTCCGGGAATCTGGCTGTGGACTCCATTCTGAACGCGAAACTTCCTGCCGCAAGAGAAAACGGCATTCGTGTATCCCTACGCCTTGAGGTGCCGAAAATGAAGACCGATCCAGTGGACCTGTGCATACTGCTGGGCAACCTTTGGGACAATGCTTTTGAGGCGAATATGTATCTGGAGAACCATTCGGAACGGTTTATTCGGCTGACGGTGCGCCCATCCGATTTCTTTTGCAGTATCCATATGGAAAATCCCGTTGCACCGGGCCGCGAGGAGCAGGCGGAAAGCCATGAAAGCACCAAACACCTGCCGGGCCACGGCCTTGGCGTGGGGCAGATTAAGAAAACCGTGCAGAAGTACGATGGTGTATACTCCCTGCGTTTGGCACAGCCCGGGCGGTTCGTGGTCGATTTGCTGCTGCCCATAGACGCGGCCGCTCCGGTGGAGCAGGTGTTTGTATGGGAGAGCGCGAAAGAGGCGCTGGTATGATTGACAGATTTGCTGACTGGTTTGCGGGGGTCCTGCTGGAGAAGGGCGTGATCACCGAAGATGAGTTGGAGGTACAGGTATACGGCATCCAGACCATACTTTCCAATCTTTTGAGCTACGGTGTGGTGCTGGCGGTCTCTTGGGCTTTCGGCGTACTGCCATTGTCCGCAGTGTTTCTTGCCGTCTATACGGTGCTGCGGAAAACAGTAGGCGGATGGCATGCGAAAACGCCTTTTTCCTGTGCGCTGTCCAGTATTGCCGTATGGGGCGCGGGGCTGTTGCTTGCGGCCGTTGCCGCAAAGAGCGCTGCACTGCTGTTTGCAGCGTGGGCGGCGGGATGCCTGGCGCTTTGGTGCAAGGCCCCTTGCGTCATGCCGGATGAAGAGGACACACTGGAACTGCGGCGAAAGCTGCGGCTGCGTACGGCCGTGGTGTGTGCGGTGGTTCTGGGTGCCGCTCTGCTGAGCATGTGGCTGTATAGCCCGGCTTTGCGCCGCGGTGCGGCTGCTGCTGTGGCGAGCGTGCCCGTTGTGGCCCTTACGATGCTGGCTGGGATACATGCCGGCCGAAATGAAAAAGAATAAAATAAGAGAACGGCCGGGAGCGTTGCTCACGGCCGTTTTTTCTTCCGGTTTCGACAGCGATTTCACGCCGCTTCAGAGCATTTTCACGCAGAAACGATTGAAATGAAATGGGAGAGTGGGGTATCTTTGGATAGACAAAACAGCCGGAAAAGAATTCAGGCCGCCCGCCAGCCGCGAAAGCGGCTCGAAGCAGCTTTTGCTGCAAAGCGCTTGGGCGTTTCGGCCGGGCAATGAAAGGCTGCGTGAAAGAACGGAGATGGAAACAGCGTGATATTGTACCATGGAACGACATATTCCCGGGCGAAATCGATTGTTGCGGAGGGATGGATCTATCGGACCAACGGAAACCGGGCGGTTTACCGCAATACGGAGCCGGGCTTTGTGTCGCTGGCTGCACGTCCCATCGAGGCGGCGGAATTTGCCGCCCGGGCCTATCTGAACGAACGCCTGCACAACGGCACGCAGAAGCTGGTGGTGTTCGAGGTGGATGTCAATGCCAATACCGTGGCTTTGGACAAAAAAGAAACGGACAACCCGTCCACAGAATGGGCGGTGCGTCATCCCGAGCAGACCGGGCCGTATTACAGGTGCGATACGGATCTGCCGCGCTGGTGCGTTACCCGCTGGCTGCTTCTTCAGTTCGTTTCCCCGCAGGACCGGTGGGATTTTATCGACGAGCGCATCGAACTGAAAGACGCAGGCCTGGCGGATCAGCAATGGAGGCGTTCGCTCTCCGCGCTCCAATAGGCGGGAACCCTGAGCAAATAGGCGCGTACTGTGCTCCAAAAAAACAGCGCCGGAACTGTTCCGGCGCTGTTTTGGTCAGAATCTATGCGTTTTTTGCTCAGCCGATATTCTTGCCGCCCTTGGTGGCTTTCATGCGCAGGTCGTGGTTCAAAATACGTTTGCGGATACGGATGCTGCTTGGTGTGACCTCAAGAAGTTCGTCCGGCTTCAGAAATTCCAGACTTTCTTCCAAACTGAATTTGGACACAGGCACCAGGCGCAGCGCGTCGTCGCTGCCGGAGGCGCGGGTATTAGAGAGATGCTTGGTTTTACATACATTGACGGTGATGTCCTCGCCGGCAGGGCTGTACCCAACGACCATGCCCTCGTAGACCTTGTCGCCCGGGTCCACGATCAGCGTACCGCGCTGCTGCGCATTGAACAGACCGTAGGCCACGGCCACGCCGGTTTCATAGCTGATCAGGCTGCCGGTGCTGCGGGCAGGAAGGTCTCCGCGCCATTCGTCATATCCATCGAAAATGGTGTTCAGGATGCCTTCGCCGTGTGTGTCGGTGAGAAACTCACTGCGGTATCCGAACAGGCCGCGGGAGGGGATGCGGAATTCCACGCGCATGCGCGTGGAGCCCAGAGGCGCCATCTGGACAAGCTCGCCCTTACGGCTGCCCAGCTTTTGCATCACACTGCCCTGGTATTCAGTGGGGACGTCGATAACGACATGCTCCATGGGTTCCATCGTTTTGCCGTCCACCTCGTGCAGCAGCACTTTGGGCGGGGACACCTGCAGCTCGTAGCCCTCGCGCCGCATCGTCTCGATCAGGATGGAAAGATGCATCTCGCCGCGACCCATCACGCGGAAAGACTCGCTGGTGGGAGAATCCTCCACCTGCAGCGCCACATCCTTGAGCAGTTCCTTATGCAGGCGGTCACGAATCTGACGGCTGGTGACAAATTTGCCCTCTTTACCCGCAAAGGGGCTGTCGTTGACGGCAAAGGTCATTTCGACCGTCGGGTCGTTGATCTTGACGAAGGGCAGGGGTTCGACCATCTGCGTGTCGCACAGGGTATTGCCGATGTTGATGTCCGTCAGGCCGCTGAACGCGACGATATCGCCTGCGTCGGCGGATTCAATGGGAGTGCGGCCATTGGCCTCAAAGCTGTACAGCGCGGTGATGCGCCCTTTTTTGGAGAGATCTTTGTCATGCCAGTCGCATACGGACACCTCCTGGCCCACACGGATGGAGCCGTTCTCCACACGCCCGATGCCGATACGGCCTACAAAATCGTTGTAGTCGACCGAGGAGCACAGCATCGCAAGAGGCGCGGAGGGGTTGCCCTCGGGCGGCTTGACATAATCGAGGATCGTCTTAAACAGCGGCTCCAGATTCTGGCCCTCAACATCGGGGCTGTAGCTTGCCGTGCCCGCACGGCCGGAGCAGAATACCATCGGGCTGTCCAGCTGCTCGTCCGTGGCGCCAAGGTCCATCAGGAGCAGAAGGATCTCGTCGATGACTTCCTTGATGCGCGCATCGGGACGGTCGATTTTGTTCACGGCGATGACAAGGGAAAGATTTTGCTGCAGGGCTTTCTGCAGCACAAAGCGTGTCTGGGGCATGCAGCCCTCGGCGGCGTCCACCAAAAGGAGCACGCCGTTGACCATCTTCAAAACGCGTTCCACTTCGCCGCCGAAATCGGCGTGGCCCGGGGTGTCCACGATATTGATTTTCACGCCGTCATAATAGGTACAGGCGTTTTTGGCAAGGATGGTGATGCCGCGCTCGCGCTCGATGTCGCCGGAGTCCATTACGCGCTCGGCAACCTGTTGGTTTTCGCGGAACGCTCCGCTCTGCTTGAGCATCTGGTCCACGAGCGTCGTCTTGCCGTGGTCGACGTGGGCAATGATCGCGATGTTGCGAATATTTTTCTGTTCCATAAACGTTCCGTTCCTCTTTTTTATATGTGTATTGATTTTGTCAGACATAATATTTTATAATATGTACAAGGGGATGTCAAGAAATTTGGCGGTTTCATGCGGCTGCAGGCAAATATTTTTTGTAAAAATCGAAAAAAGAGGTTGCATTCCAGGAAACGATTTGCTATAATAACAAAGCCGCAGAAATTACGGACAGTTAGCTCAGCTGGTAGAGCACCTGCTTGACGTGCAGGGGGTCAGGGGGTTCGAGTCCCTTACTGTCCACCATATCGAATGCAAGCAAACCCGACGCCATTGCGGCGTCGGGTTTGCTTTTTGCAGAAAACAGAACAGCGTTTCATATAGGTGTTTCCGCACAAGGAAATGTCTTTGACCTCAGCTGCGGCCGGAAGGCGGTTGCTTTACCGGCTTTCCGCCGGGCGTCCCGAAGCGGTTTGGTACAAGGATACAAAATGACGGCACGGTTGTTTTGCACAAAGCGCATTCATTTTCTATGTGCGGTGTGTACGGGTTTTGTTGTATCCGTGTGGGGTTTATGGTATAATAACTCCAAGTCTGCTGCTTGCGCGGCAATGTGCATGGATGCGGTTTTTGCCGCGTTCGGCAGGTTGGGCGCGGCACAAGAAATGGGAGGGCGCGCCATGCGGATATTGGGCATCGACCCGGGATATGCCATCGTCGGCTTCGGCGCGCTGGATTATACCCGAAACACTTTTACCACGCTTCAGTATGGGGCCATCACCACAAAGGCGCATACGACCTTTGAGGACCGATTATCTGAAATTTATGATGATATGACGCAGCTGCTGGCGGCCGTCAAGCCTGACGCAATGGCCATTGAAACGCTATTTTATACCACCAACCAGAAAACGGTCATCGCCGTGGCCGAAGCGAGAGGCGTGCTGCTGTTGTGTGCCCGGCAGGCAGGCGTGCCGGTGTTCGAATATACGCCGCTGCAGGTAAAGCAAAGCGTTTCAGGCTACGGAAAGGCCACAAAAAAAGCAGGTGCAGGAAATGACCAGGACGCTTTGAAGCTGCCCGCCGTGCCCAAACCGGACGACACGGCCGACGCGCTGGCTATGGCCATCTGCCATGCGTACAGCTACCGTTCCAAACAGTATGGCGTGGCGCTGACAAAGCGCCAGCAAATGGGATATTTTTGATTTGAGCTGGATACAAGCATACAAATAAAAGATGCGCTTTGGAGCGCGTGGAAAAGACCGGAGGAAATTATGATCTACTGCCTGACAGGGAAGCTGCTGGAAAAAGCGCCTGATTACGCCGTGGTAAGCTGCGGCGGCGTGGGGTATCTGGCGGCCATCCCGTCCACTACGGCGGGCGCGCTGCCCGCTGTTGGCGATACCTGTACACTGTATACCTGTATGAATGTCACCGAGAATGATGTGTCGCTGTTTGGCTTTGCCGACAAAGAGAGCCAGACGATGTTCCGCCTTTTGACGGGCGTTTCCGGCGTGGGGCCGAAGGTGGGGCTTGCCATCCTCAGCGTACTCAGCCCGGACAGAGTTGTTTTGGCTGTTTCCGCGGGAGACCACAAGGCGTTTACTGCGGCCAGCGGCGTGGGGCCCAAGCTGGGCCAGCGCATCGTACTGGAGCTGAAAGACAAGGTAGGTAAGGGGCTGGCCACGGGGCTTGGCCTGGCCGATGCTTCCGGTACGGCAGCGCCTGCAGCCACGGGCGGCGTGGCGCAGGCCATTGCCGCCCTCACAGGCCTGGGCTATACGGGCAGCGAGGCCGCGCAGGCCATTGCCAGGCTGGACCCGTCTTTGCCTGTACAGGAACTTATCCGCCTTGCTTTGCAGGGCATCGGGAAAGGAAGGTAATCCATGGCTCTGGAAACCGTAGAGATCGACAACGGCCCGCGCCTTGTGAGCCCGGAGCCGGAGCCGGAGGACTTTGACAGCGAGGCGTCCCTGCGCCCGAAAACGTTGGAGGAGTACATCGGCCAGGACAAAGCAAAGGAAAACCTGAAGATATACCTGCAGGCGGCCAAAATGCGCGGCGAACCGCTGGATCATCTGCTTTTGTACGGCCCACCGGGCCTCGGCAAAACGACCCTTGCGTGTATCGTGGCCCACGAGATGGGCGTGCAGATCCGCATCACAAGCGGCCCGGCCATTGAAAAACCCGGCGACCTTGCCGCTCTTTTGACGAATCTGCAGGAGGGCGATGTGCTGTTCATCGACGAGATCCACCGCCTGTCCCGGCAGGTGGAGGAGGTGCTGTATCCTGCGCTGGAGGATTATGCGCTGGACATCATGATCGGCAAGGGCCCGTCGGCACAATCCATCCGCATCAACCTGCCGCGCTTTACGCTGGTGGGAGCCACCACCCGCGCGGGCCAGATCACCAGCCCGCTGCGCGACCGCTTCGGCGTGCTGCTCAAGCTGGAACTTTACTCTCCGCAGGAACTGGCAAAGATCATCCGCCGTTCCGCTTCTATTTTGAATGTTCCCTGCGAGGAGGGCGGCGCTCTGGAAATGGCGAAGTGCAGCCGCGGCACGCCGCGCGTGGCGAACCGTCTGCTCAAGCGCGCGCGGGATTTTGCCGCTGTGCTGGGCGACGGCGTGATCGACGAATCCATCGCCCGGGAAGCGCTGCAGCGTATGGGCATCGACGACACGGGCCTGGACGAGATGGACCGGGGCCTGCTGCGGGCCATCATTGAAATGTATGGCGGCGGCCCGGTTGGTTTGGAGACCATTGCCGCCGCGCTGGGAGAGGAAGCCGTGACGCTGGAGGATGTATGCGAACCGTACCTGATGCAGCTCGGCTATCTGACGCGAACCCCCCGCGGCAGATGTGTGACGCGGTATGCTTATGAGCATCTGGGCATGAAAGCGCCCGGCACCGCTGAGGCCAGCGGCCAGCAGACGCTGGACGACCTGTAAAACAGGCGTTGCGCGGAAAATGGATTTGGGCACAATGCCGGGAAAAGCACACTAGATTTGTTCACATTTTTTCGCTATCCTAAGAGGGAACATTTACGAGGAGGATGACACAATGGGAAAGTTGTTCGGAACCGACGGCGCGCGCGGCGTTGCCGGAAAAGACCTGACTCCGGAGCTCGCGATGCAGATCGGCCGCCGCGCGGCGGCGGCTGTGCTGGCGGGCAAGACGCAGCACCGCCCCCGCTTTATCATCGGCAAGGACACCCGTATTTCCGGAGATATGCTGGAAAGCGCACTGGCCGCCGGCCTTTGCAGCGTCGGCGCGGACGTGGAGCTGCTGGGCGTCATCCCCACGCCTGCTGTGGCGCATCTGGTGCGCAAATACGGCGCGGATGCGGGTGTTGTTATCTCAGCCTCGCACAATCCGGTGGAGTTCAACGGGATCAAGCTGTTCGGCGGCGAAGGCTATAAGCTGCCGGACGAAGTGGAAGAAGAGATCGAGCACCATGTGTTCAACAACGGCGCAGAGCTGACGCTGTGCACCGGTACAGCCATCGGGACCGTCCGGCGCGTGGACACGGCTTTGTCGGATTATGTCGATTATCTGGCAAAGGCGATCGGCGCAGACCTGACGGGGCTGAATATCGCCATCGACTGTGCCAACGGAGCAGCCAGTGAAGCAGCCGGGCTGCTGTTTCCGCGTCTGGGCGCGGCGTGCCGCTTCATCGGCACGGATCCGGACGGCGGCAATATCAACGAGGGCTGCGGCTCCACCCACCTTGATAAGCTGGCAAAATACGTGGTGGACAACGGGCTGGACTGCGGCGTGGCCTTTGACGGCGACGCAGACCGCTGCCTGGCTGTAGACGAAAAGGGGCGTGAGATCGACGGCGACAAGATCATCGCCATTCTTGCGAAAGACCTGAAGGACGCCGGTAAGCTGCCCGAGGATACGGCGGTCGTTACCGTAATGAGCAACCTGGGCTTTATCGAGTATATGAAGCAGAACGGCATGAAAACAGCTGTCACCGCCGTGGGCGACCGCTATGTGCTGGAGGAGATGCGCGACAAAGGCTATGTCATCGGCGGTGAGCAAAGCGGACACATCATCCTGCTGGCGCATTCCACCACCGGAGACGGCGAACTGACGGCGGGCATGCTGCTGCGTACGATGGCTGAGAAAAAATGCAGGATGAGCGAGTTGAACGACGTATATGCCCGTTTTCCGCAGGTGATGGTCAATATCAAGGCCACACCGGAGGAAAAGGCGCGCTATAAAGAGGATGAATACATTGCGGGCTTCATTGAGAGCCAGCAGCAGAGCCTGATGGGCCTGGGACGCGTGTTGGTTCGGGTTTCGGGAACAGAGCCGCTCATCCGCATCATGGTGGAGGGAAGAGACGAGGCGGCCATCGCCGCCAGCGCCGAACGCATTGCAGTGAAGATCAACGAGCGCATTCATTAACAGTAAAACGAACGGCGGGCGTGCCCGGCGCATGCAGCGCCGGGCCTTGCCGCAGAATTGGACCGGAGGTTTTTATGCGGGCAGCGGACAACTGGAAAGATTATGAGCTCATCGACGCAACGGACGGCAATCGTCTGGAGCGCTGGGGCAAAACCATCCTGGTGCGGCCTGACCCTCAGGTCATCTGGAAAACCGGAGAAAGCAGCCCGCTGTGGAAAAGCGCGAATGCGGTGTATCACCGTTCCGCTTCGGGCGGCGGACAGTGGGAATACCGGCGCAGGATGCCGGAAAAATGGCAGATCACCTATGGAGATATCTGCATGGTGGTGTCTCCTACAGGCTTCAAGCATACGGGTGTATTTCCGGAGCAGGCTGTGAACTGGGACGCCTATGCGCGGCTCATCGCGGCGGCGGAGCGGCCCATCCGGGTCCTGAACCTGTTCGGCTATACAGGCGGCGCCACGCTTGCGTGCGCGGCGGCAGGCGCCAGTGTATGCCATGTGGACGCCAGCAAGGGGATGGTGGCCTGGGGGCGGGAGAATGCCGCAGCCAGCGGTCTTGCGGACAAGCCGGTACGCTGGATCGTGGATGACTGCGCGAAATTTGTTGCGCGGGAGATCCGCCGCGGGGTGCGGTACGACGGCATCATTATGGACCCGCCCAGCTACGGCCGCGGCCCGGGCGGCGAGGTGTGGAAGCTGGAGGACAGCATCTACGATTTCATTGACCTGTGCGCGGGCGTTTTGAGCGACGAGCCGCTGTTCGTCGCGGTAAACAGTTATACTACGGGCCTTTCGCCCAGTGTGATGGAGTATATGCTCCGGGCGCGGGTATGTCCTAGGTGGGGAGGGCACACAGCCTGCGACGAGATCGGCCTGCCGGTAACGGCTACGGGCGGCGTGGTGCCCTGTGGGGCCACGGCGTGGTGGCTGGCACGAAACGCAGGGCTGTAATGCCGCGGGCATAAAACATGTATCGAAAAACAGGGGAAAGCTGTTGTTTGAGAAGAGGGGCCGCGCGGCAAAGGGCCGCGGGACAAAGGATCAGAAACGGACGGGAAAGCATGGAAGAAATGCTCAGAGCAGACAATATCACATTCAGCTATACGGACGATCAGCACCGCGCTGTGGACGGCCTTTCGCTGCGCGTAAAGCGCGGCGAATATGTGGCCGTGTTGGGGGCGAACGGGTGCGGCAAATCCACGCTGGCCAAGCATTTTAACGCCATCCTGCTGCCGCAGGCGGGCACAGTATACGTGGAGGATATGTCCACTGCGGACGAGGACAAGCTGTTCGACATCCGCCAGAAGGTGGGCATGGTGTTCCAGAACCCGGATAACCAGATCGTCGCCACCGTAGTGGAGGAGGACGTCGCTTTTGCGTTGGAAAATCTGGGTGTCCCCCCTGCGGAAATGCGGGCGCGTGTGGACGAGGCCATGCAGATGGCCGGGATCTATAAATACAGGGAAAAGGGCCCGCACAAGCTGTCCGGCGGGCAGAAGCAGCGCGTGGCCATCGCGGGCGTGATCGCAATGCGGCCGGATTGCCTTGTGCTGGATGAAGCCACCGCGATGCTGGACCCCATCGGCCGCGAAAAGGTCATGCGCACGGTACACAGACTCAACGACGACTACGGCATCACCGTCGTCCAGATCACGCATTATATGGAAGAGGCCGCCACAGCCGACCGTGTGGTGGTAATGAGCGCAGGCAGAGTGGCTATGGAGGGCACGCCGAAAGAGGTGTTCCGTAATGTGGAGGAGCTGCGCGCGCTGCACCTGGATGTGCCGCAGGCCGCCGAGCTGTGCCATGCCCTCACGGCTGCGGGCTGCCCGATGGCGGATGACATCATTGATGTGGAAGAGTGCGCTGCGGCGCTGTATGAACTGCTTACAGGAAAAAAAGCGCCCGGAGCCGCACAGGAAAAAGCAGAGGAGGTGTCCGCATGTCCGCAATCGTGAAGGTGGAAGACCTCACCTATATCTATAACCAGGGCATGCCGGACGAGACTGTGGCTCTGGATCACGTTAGCTTCGAAATCGAAGAAGGCGAGTTCGTGGGTGTCATCGGTTCCACCGGCTGCGGCAAATCCACGCTCATCACGCACTTCAACGGTATCAACAAGCCTACCTCCGGCAAGGTGTACATTGCCGGTGAGGATATGTGGGCGGACCCCAAAGACATCCGCCGTTTTCGTTTTATGGCAGGTCTGGTGTTCCAGTACCCGGAGTATCAGCTTTTTGAAGAAACGGTATATAAGGACATCGCTTTCGGCCCCGCGAATATGGGGCTTTCTGCGGAGGAGATCGACCGGCGCGTGCAGCGTGCGGCCGCGTTCTGCGGCATTGACAGCTGCTTTTTGCAGCGCAGCCCCTTTGAGCTTTCCGGCGGGCAGAAGCGCCGTGTGGCCATTGCAGGTGTGCTTGCCATGGAACCGCGGCTTCTGGTGTTGGACGAACCCGCCGCCGGGCTGGACCCGGAGGGCCGGGATATGATCCTCGGACAGATCCGGGAATACCATAAGCAGACCGGGTCCACCATCGTCCTTGTCAGCCACTCCATGGAGGATATCGCCAAATATGCAGACCGCGTGCTGGTGATGAACGCGGGACGCATTGCGATGTACGACGCCACAGATAAGGTGTTTGCCCGCGCGCCGGAGCTGCTGGAGCTGGGCCTTTCGGTGCCCGAGGTGACGAAGATATTTTTGCGCCTGCGTGAGATGGGGCTGGACATCGACACTGACGTATATACGGTAAAATACGCTGTTAAGACCATCCTTGCCGCCCGTGCGGCAGCAAAGGAGGGTATGTAAATGCTGCGTGACATCACCATTGGCCAGCATTTCCCGGGCAATTCCATCCTGCATACAATGGACCCCCGCGTGAAGCTGCTGCTCACCATCGCCTATATCGTGATGCTGTTTGTTGGTTCGAATCCGGCGGGACTCGTTATTTCCATCGTGTTCCTCACTGTTTTGTACCTTGTGGCGAAGATACCGCTCAAAATCGTGGGAAAAAGCATCAAGCCGATCCTGCCCATCATTCTGTTTACGGCCGTGCTGAATCTGTTTTTTATGACGGGAACATCCGAGCCGCTGGTGTCCTGGTGGATATTGAAAATATACAAAGAGGGTATCTATTACGCCGTCATTATGGCTGTGCGCATCATCTGTCTGATCGCGGGCACGAGCCTGCTGACATACACAACCAGCCCTATTGTGCTGACCGACGCCATCGAGCAGCTTCTGCATCCGCTGGCAAAGCTGCACTTGCCGGTGCATGAGCTTGCCATGATGATGACCATTGCTCTGCGGTTCATTCCCACGCTGATCGAAGAGACGGACAAGATTATGAACGCCCAGAAGGCGCGCGGCGCGCAGCTGGATTCCGGCAATCTGCGCCAGCGTGTAAAGGCGTTGATTCCGGTGTTGATTCCTCTGTTTATTTCGGCGTTCCGCCGGGCAGACGAGCTGGCCATGGCCATGGAGTGCCGCTGCTATCATGGCGGCGAGGGGCGTACCCGCCTGAAGCAGCTGCACATGCACCGTTCCGACATCCTCATTGCTGTTGTGGCGGTGCTGGTGTTTGTCGCCATTGGTATGAGCAACCTGTTTTTTGCACGCATTGGGTAAAAGGGGTTTGTGTTAAAATCGTCCGGGAGGAATTTTATGCACGTCTGCATTACGCTGCGCTTTGCCGGCACGCGCTACCACGGGTTCCAGGTGCAGAAAAATGCGCTTTCGGTGTGCGAGGTGCTGCAGAACGCGCTGGAAAGCCTGTACGGCGTGCGGCCGCCGGTGAAAGGGTGTTCGCGCACGGATTCCGGTGTGCACGCGCTTGGGTACTGTGTCAGTTACACGCAGCCCAAGCCGATTCCGCCGCGCAAGCTTCCGCTTGCCGTCAACCGCTTTTTGCCGGACGATGTACGAGTGACGGAGGCGCACCGGGTGCCGGAGGATTTCCACGCCCGTTACAGTGCGAAAAGCAAAGAATATATCTACCGCATTCATAACAGCGCCGTGGCGGACCCGTTTCAGAACGGGTTGTGCTGGCGTTTCCCAGGGCCTTTGGATGCCGGCAGGATGGAACGCGCGGCGCAGTACCTTGTGGGAAAACACGATTTTGTGTCGTTCATGTCCTCCGGCAGCGATATCGCCGATACGGTGCGCACGGTGTATTTCGCCCATGTGCGGCGTGAGGGGGACGATATCACGTTCCATGTGTGCGCGGACGGCTACCTGTACAATATGGTGCGCATTTTTGTGGGCACGCTGGTGGAAGCGGGCGCGGGGCGCATGCCGCCGGAGCGCGTGCGGGATATTCTGGAAGAAAAAAAACGTTCGCTGGCGGGGGATACCGCTCCGGCGCAGGGGCTTTTCCTTTACAAGGTGAATTACTCCGAAGAAGAAGCCGGCAACACACAGGCCGCGCAGGAAATAACGGCGAAACAGGAATAACGAAACGCAAAAGAGAGTATACGATTTATGGAACTGATGCCACGCGAACCAGACGGGCGCGAACAGGAGAATACAACGCCGCAGAGGCCCGGCGCCCCTGCGCGGAGTGCGGTGCGTCCCGATGCGGGCGAGCCGCGCGCCATCCAAGAGCAGGTGCCCGGCGCGGAGCCCCTGCCGCCTCGGAGCAGCGCGGCACGTATTGAACGTATCCGGCGGCGCAAGCGCATGCGCCGTATCCGCGCGGCTGCGGTGTGCGCGGTGCTTTTGGCTGCGGTACTGGCCTATTTCACCGGCATTTACGGCGCGTCGCTGGCGCTGCTGGGCGATGCGGTGGACTCCATCGGCATCGCGCTGACGCCCAGCCCCGGCTATCCCGTTTCATTTACGCTGTCCGGGTATCAGAATGCGCTGCCGCTGGCAGGCGGCTTCGTGGCGGTAGGCGATAAGGACCTGGCCATCTATTCCGCGGGCGGCAACGAGGTGCGGCGCATCCAGCACGGTTACGGCAGGCCGGCCATTACGGCGGGCAACACACGTGTGTGTGTATACAACCGCGCTGGCAAGGAGCTGCGGGTGGAGAGCCGCAGCCGCACGCTGTTCGAAAACAAATTTGATGACGCCATCCAGCTCTGCGCTATGAGCCCCAACGGCACGCTGGCGGTTTTTACAAAGTCAAAGCTGTATGTTTATGACCCGATGTTTGAGAACATCTATACCTTCCAGACGCAGGACCTGCCTACAGCTCTCGCGTTTGCCGGCGACAACCGGCAGTTCGCAGCGGGGTGCCCTTACGCCGAAGGCGGCGCGCTGGGCGGTACCGTGTACCTGATGGATACACGTAAAGACGAATATGTCACCATTCGCAATACCGAGGGCATGCCCGTGAAGATCCAGTACCTCACCAATGCCGAGGTGCTGGTGCTGTACGATACTTATGCCGCGGTGTACGATACGGCCGACGGAACAGAGTTGTACCGCTATTCCTACGGTGGGCGCACGCTGCAGAGCGCGGCCATCAGCGCGGGCAAGAATGCGGTGCTGCTGTTTGGCGACGGCGTGCACGGCGCATTGACGCAGCTTACGATTCTGGACGCGACCCTGTCCGAGGCGGGCAGTGCCGACGTGAACGAGCGCGCAAGCGGCGTGGCAGCCAGCCGTACCGGTGCGTTTGTTCTGACAAATGACGGTGTGCTGAGCTATGGCCTGGACGGCGTGTTTTACGGCGCAACCGTGACGGAGGCAAAGCCGCTGGCGATGGTGAACGGCCGAAAGCTGCTTTTGCTGGAGCAGGGGGAAGTGAGCGTGTTCGAGCCGCCCGCGCCGCCGTCGGCGTCCGCGGGATGACGCCGGCCACCGCAACCGAAGCATATGCGGGGGAATGCATCCCGCAGGAAAGGACATACTTATGAATATCTCACCGGCAATCATCATCGACGTCGCGCTCATCGCGGTGATCGTCGTATCTGTGTTCCATTACGCCCGCAAAGGCTTTGTGGCGGGCTTGATGGACCTTGTGGGCAACCTCGCGTCTTTGGCGCTGGCCTGGGTGGTATCCGGCAAGCTTTCGCCCACGGTGTTTGAAAACTTTTTCAAATCGGGTCTCATCGAACAGACGGCCCGTACCATCCAGCAGCAGGGCGGGGTGAACCTGTCCGTCATTCTGGACGGCCTTTCGGGCATCCTGCCGCAGAAGTTCATCGACGATATCACGGCTTCTGCGGCCGGCATGCTGGATTCCGGCGCTCCGGATATTGCTCAGCAGGTGGTGGAAAAGATCATTGCGCCGCTGGTGGTGCCGCTCATCACCGTAGTGGTGTTTTTTGCCACATTTGTGCTGTGCCGTGTCGTCATTGCATTCCTTGTCACTGTGCTCACCAATATCAATAAGATTCCGCTTCTGGGCGGCGTGAACCGCATTCTGGGCGTGTGTATCGGCGTGGTGGCCGGGTTCATCAACGTGCTGCTCATCCTGTGCCTGCTGTGGGCCGTGGTGGTCATCACAAACGGAAATCTGCCGTTCGTCAACGATTCGTCGCTTTCGGGCAGCTGTTTTTACTCTTTTTTCTCCGCGTATAATCCGTTTCTGTAAGATGCGGAGAACAGGAAAGGAAATAATCTGAATGCTTTGTGTTAGATGCAAAAAACGCCCCGCCATTGTTTTTGTACAGAAGCTGGAGGCGGGCGAGGCGAAAAGCGAGGGCTACTGCCTTTCGTGTGCGCGGGAGCTTGGCATCAAGCCCGTGGACGATATTATGAAACAGTTCGGCATCTCCGATCAGGATCTGGAGGCCATGGAAGAACGCTTCGCCGGCATGATGGAAAACGGAGATATGGACCCCGCCGCCATGATGCAGCAGCTTGGGATGATGGCGCCGCCGGACGATGCGGACGGGGATGAAGCGCCGGACGACGATACGGACGAAGGCGGCGACGGCGATTTTACGCCCGGCGGCAACGCAACGTTCCCCTTCGGTATTTTCGGCGGCCGCAGGAAAGCGGAAGAAGCGCCGGAGAAGGAAGTAAAGAGTAAGAACGACCGCGGCAAGAAACGCAAGTTTCTGGACAATTACTGCGAGAATCTCACCCGCAAGGCGCGGGACGGAAAGCTGGACCGCATCGTGGGCCGCGACAGGGAAATTTACCGCACCGTCCAGATCCTTTCCCGCCGCCAGAAGAACAATCCCTGCCTCATCGGTGAGGCGGGCGTGGGCAAGACGGCCATCGCCGAGGGCATAGCGCTGCATATCGCAGAGGGGAACGTTCCGGCGCGCCTGCGTGACAAGGAAATTTATCTGCTGGACCTGACAAGCTTGGTGGCGGGAACCCAGTTCCGCGGCCAGTTTGAAAGCCGTGTGAAAGGGCTCATTGGCGAAGTGAAAGCGGCGGGCAACGTTATTTTATTTATTGATGAGATCCACAACATCACCGGGGCGGGGGATTCCGAGGGCGCGATGAACGCAGCCAACATCCTTAAGCCTGCGCTCTCCCGGGGGGAGATTCAGGTCATCGGCGCGACGACGTTTGCAGAATACCGCAAATACATTGAGAAAGACCAGGCGCTGGAGCGCCGTTTCCAGCCGGTGAAGATCGAGGAGCCGTCCATCGACGATGCTACGGCTGTTATCGCGGGCATCCGCCAGTATTATGAGGCGTACCACCATGTAAAGGTGAGTGAAGCCATCGTGCGCAGCACGGTCACGCTGTCCGAGCGCTATATCACCGACCGTTTCCTGCCGGATAAGGCCATCGACCTGTTGGATGAGGCCTGTGCCTGCTGCAGCCTGCGCCACCCGGAAATCACCGAATGGGTGGAAAATGAAAAGCACCTTGCGGGCCTGAAAGAGCAGGAGGCTGAGCAGGAACAGGCCAAGGAGGGGCCGGACTACGAGAAGCTGGCGCAGATCAAATCCGAGATCATCCGCCTGGAGGCAGAGCTGCCCGCGCAGCGGGAGGCCGTGGACGGCATCCAGGTGACGATGGAGGATGTGGCAAAAGTCATTGAGCTTTGGACGGGGATTCCGGCCGCAAAAGTAAAGGAAACCGAGTATACAAAGCTTGCGCATCTGGAAGAAAACCTGAACAGGGTCATCATCGGCCAGCCCGAGGCCGTGCATCTGGTGGCAAACGCTGTCAAACGCAGCCGCGCAGACATCTCAGCGCGCCGCCGTCCGGCCAGCTTTATCTTCGTCGGCCCCACGGGTGTGGGCAAAACAGAGCTTGTCAAGCAGCTCGCGCTGCAGCTGTTCGATACGGTCGACCCGCTTATCCGTCTGGATATGTCGGAATTCATGGAAAAGCACACGGTCAGCCGCCTGATCGGTTCGCCGCCGGGCTATGTGGGCTATGACGAGGCCGGGCAGCTGACGGAGAAAGTGCGCCGCAAGCCATACAGCGTGGTGCTGTTTGACGAGATCGAGAAAGCGCATCCGGATGTGATGAACCTGCTGCTTCAGATCCTGGACGAAGGAAAAATCAACGACGCCCAGGGCCGCACGGTCAATTTTGAAAATACGGTCATCTGCATGACGAGCAATGCAGGCTCCGGCGACAAGACCGGAGAAACAGGCTTCAACCGTACCATCGCTCAAATGAGCAGGGATAAGTCCATCAAGGCGCTGGGCGAATTTCTGCGGCCGGAGTTTATGAGCCGTGTGGACGAGATCGTCACTTTTGCGCCGCTCTCTCCGGAGAGCCTGAAGCGGATCGCCGCTCTGATGCTTGGCGAGTACAAGGAACCTCTCGCGGCAAAAGGCATCGGTCTGAGCTGGACAGAAGCCGCGCTTGCCCTGCTGTGTGAAAAGGCGAAGGGCGGCAAGTTCGGCGCCCGCGATCTGCGGCGTGTCATCCGCAAAGAGGTGGAGGATGCCATCGCCGGGAAGATCATCAGCGGCGAGCCGCTGACGGCCATTGAGGTGGATACGCAGGACGGGGATATCGTACTGCATTGCTGAGCGCCGCGCCGGAGAATGATGCAAAAAAGCGGCCCTGCTGCTGGAATGCCAGCGGCGGGGCCGTTTTTCAGATGTTATTTTTCGGGCTTGACCGGGAAAAATTCCAGAAGGATATCGGGCAGCAGGCCTGCTGAAGGCAGCAGGCGGACGAGGTCTGCTTCATCTTTCGGCTCGCGCGGCAGCACCATGCCGCCGCGTCCACGGTCCTCGGTCTCGTGATGATCGGAGCCGGAAAAAAACAACAGGCCGTTTTCGCGGGCGAAGCGGAGCGCGTCATCGTTGTGAGAGTCATGACGGGCGTTGCCGTTGAACACCTCCACGCCGTCCAACAGGGCGGGGTCCTCCCGCGTCAGCCCGGTGCGAAACGGGTGTGCCTGCACCAGCAGCAGGCCTTCGCGGTCAGCCAGGGCGCGCAGCTGCGGGATGGTATACCGGTGCAGCTCCGGCGTACTGTAAAGCAGTTCGGGCGCAGCGCCGAACAGGAGATAGTCGTTGTCGCTTGTGGTGGTGCGAAACTCAAGCCCGCAGTAAATGTGCAGGCCGGCCTGTGCCCCTGCTTCACACGCGGCGCGGTAGCCGGACAGAAAGCAGTCGATCTTTTGTGTCCAGCTTCCTGTAAGGCTGTCGAAATAGCCATGGTGGAAGTGGTCTGTAATAACGGCGCCGCCGTAACCGGAGCGTTTGAGCTGTGTGACGAGCTGCACGGCGGGCAGGCGGCTGCAGCCGCTCACTTCAGAGGTGTGGCAGTGTGTTTCCAGTTTGAACATTGCAGAAAGCTCCTTTTCGCAGAGTGGGCCTGTGCCCGGCAACCAGTATACTACTTTTTCAGCGCTTGTGCCAGTCTTGCGGCCAGGTGTAAGAGGAAATAATTGCATTCCCACATCAAAAAGGATAATATAAAGAAAAGAGACCAGCACAAGAGGAGGCAATGGATATGGCACAGGAAGATTACCGCAAGGCGCTCCGCCTTGGACAGAAAGAGTTCCGGTCGAGCGTGCTGAAAGGGACTTACCCGTATTTGCAGGCACTGGACGAGATCCTGGAGCACACCGCGGTGGAATATACAGAACCGCTCGGCGTTGTAAATATCCCTTTGGCATCCATCGTCGGTACGAAAACGGCCGGGCGCAAAACGGCATTTGCAGGTAATTTCATGCCGCTTCTGGATGAGGACACTGAATTTGCCCAGAAATGGAACGCGCTGTGCGACGCGCACTTGTCCGTGGGCATCCGGGACCCCATCAAGGCCTACGAATACATGAACAAGTTCTATGTGGAAGAGGGCAACAAGCGTGTCAGCGTAATGAAATACTACGAGGCGATGAGCATTCCCGGCTCTGTCACGCGTATCGTGCCGCGCCGCTCAGAGGACAAGGAAAACAAGATCTATTATGAATTCCTGGATTTTTATGATCTGACGGGGGTCAATTATCTATGGTTTTCCCAGCTGGGACGCTTCCGGGCAATGGACCAGGCGGTCAACAGCCGCCCGGGGCAGCCGTGGAGCAAAGAAGACCGGCGGGACTTCCAGACGGCATATTACAATTTCGAGGATGCGTTCCACCGCTGCGGCGGCGCGCGGCTGCCTATTACCGTGGGGGACGCGCTTTTGAAATTCGTGGGTGTGTATCCTTATGAGACGATCAGGGACAAAACGGGCCGGGAGATGGCGGCAGAGCTGGAAAAGATGTGGTCCGAGATCGAGGCCCTCACACAGGACGAAGCGGTGGAGCTGTCTCTGGAGCCTACGACGCAGGCGCCGCCGCTCATCAGCCGCATCCTGCCGCTGGAACAGTCCCGCTTGAATGTGGCCTTCCTATATGAAAAAAGCGCGGATACCAGCGCGTGGACCTATGCCCATGAATTCGGGCGCGGTCATGTGGATGAGGTCCTTGCCGGGCGGGTGTTCACCAAAGGCTACGACAACATCCGGGTGGGTGAAAATGACGACGAGGTCATTGAGCGCGCCATTGCCGATGGAAACGACGTGCTGTTTACCACGACGCCGAAGCTGATGGAATGCAGCCTGCGTGCGGCCATCCGTCATCCGGAGGTAAAGATACTCAACTGCTCTCTGAATATGGACCATCCCAGTGTGCGCACCTATTACGGCCGCATTTATGAGGCTAAATTTCTGGTTGGGGCAATCGCGGGTGCGCTGGCCGACAATAACCGTGTGGGATACATTGCGAATTATCCCATTTACGGGATGGTCGCGGGCATCAATGCATTCGCGCTGGGCGCAAGGATGGCCAATCCGCGTGCCAAGGTTCATTTGATGTGGACCGGGGAAAAGGGTGTGGACGCGCTGAGCGAGCTGGAAAAACGCGGCGTCGAGCTGATCTCCAGCCAGGACGCAGGGCTGCCGCGGGGCGATAAGCACTATGGCCTGTACCGTTTGGACGGGGAGGAGCCGGTGCCTCTGGCAATGCCATTCTGGCATTGGGGAGAATTTTACGAGCGTATCCTGCGGGGCATCATGGATGGCCGCTGGAAGCTGGAGGGCAACGAAGCGGGCCGTGCGGTCAATTACTGGTGGGGCATGGCCTCGGGAATGATAGACGTGCTGCAAAGCCGCAGCCTGCCCCGCGGGACGAAGCGCCTTGCCGCGATCCTTCACAAAGGCCTGTGCTCGGGCACGATCGTCCCGTTCGAAGGAGAACTGTACGCCCAGGGCGGCGTGATGATACAGGCCGAAGACAAACAGATGGAGCCGGAGGAGATTCTGCGCATGGACTGGCTGGCGGAAAATGTGGAAGGCCATATCCCGGCCTTTGACGACCTCATTGAGGAGGCGAAGCCGCTGGTGCGCCTCCAGGGAATTTACAAGGAGGCACAGGTGTGAAGATTCTGGCAATTTCCGATGTGGAATCAAAATATCTCTGGGATTATTTTCAGCCGGAAAAGCTGGAGGGAGTGGATCTGATCCTTTCCTGCGGCGACCTGAAGGCGAGTTATCTCACACTTTTGGCAACGTTTACCCACGCGCCGCTGCTGTATGTACACGGCAACCATGATACGGACTACCAGCGCAGGCCGCCGGAAGGCTGCACCTGCATCGAAGACACGATTTACGAGGTGAACGGCGTGCGCATCGCCGGGCTGGGCGGCTCAGTGCGGTACAAGCCGGGGCCGTTTCAATATACACAGAGGGAAATGGAACGCCGTGTTGCACGGCTGTCCTCCAAAATACGCCGTATGGGCGGGGTAGATATCATCGTTGCCCATGCGCCTGTCCGCGGCTGCAACGACGGAGAAGACCCCGCACATATGGGTTTTGACTGTTTCAACGCCATGCTGGGACAGTTTCAGCCGAAGTACTTTGTGCATGGACACGTTCACCTCAACTACGGCCGCATCCCACGCTGTGCGCAGTGTGGGGAAACACAGGTGATCAATGCCTACGAGCGGTATACGTTCGAGCTGGAAACGCCAGAGGCTCCGCCGGCGCCTCCGCAGCGGCCGTTCGGTTCTCTTTTGGTGCCCAAGCTGTTCTGGAAAAGCAAATAAAAGCAAGAGCCCGGCTCCCAAATGCACAGGCGCAGTAATGCGCCGCTTGGGGCCGGGCTCTTTTATAGGGGGCTTGTGTGCTATCGATGCCTTTACACGCTTTCAGCCTGCCGTTCTCCCATTCTGCACCAGTTGATAAAGCCGTAGATATCATTGACGAGAAAGGCCGTAAAGCATACCACGACGGACAGATAGGATGTATTTTGACGGGCAGCCAAAATCCATAAAACAATGAGAACGATGTCGTTGGCCGCGTACCCGAGCGCATAATAAGGACTTCTTTTATAGGTAAGATACACCGCGATGAAGCTTGTCGTTACAGAAAGGGTGCTCGGGACTAAGTTGGCCGTTTGAAAATACCCCAGTATGAAGTAAAAAAGCGCAGTGACAAGAATTGCCGCCAGATACATAAAACGCCATTCTGTTCGGGCCAGGTGATTGACGCTGACTTCCATCCGGTTCCCGTTAAACGGGTTTTTCAACCAGGAAATAAGAGCGAACACCGCCATCGGCATAGTCATACCTACATAAGTAAGCATTTCTCCATAATAGGAAAAGGTGAAAGAAATGATTCCGTAAAGCAGGCTGAAAAGAATCATAAGAAGTTGACCGAACGGATTTCCCTTTGCGTTAAAAATGAGGGATGTGACGCCGAGCAGCGAAGCAAAAAGCGTGAAATAATTGCTGCGGTCGAAAAAATAAAAAGCCGCAATGATCACAAATACGGAACCAAACCACAGCGCTCGCTCGCCCTTGGTGAAATAGCGGTGCAGTCCTTCAATTTTTTTCATACAACCTCCAAAAAAATAAGCATTCGCATGCACATCTTCTCAGACCTAACGATGTACAAACGAATGCGAATTGCATTCCTACCCGGTGGCAGTGATATTCACATATGAAAGCGGCTGCTTGTGCCGCGCGATTTCGGAAAAAAGCAGCATCCGCAGATGCTGCCTTTTGGAGCAGATGATGGGAATCGAACCCACACGACCAGCTTGGAAGGCTGGAGTTCTACCACTAAACTACATCTGCAGGATAATTGTTTATTTAAATCAGCTTATATATTATAAGCGGTTTTCAGATGTTTTGTCAAGAGGGGATTTGTTCGTAAAATCGCATCTTTTTGTTTGAATTGCATTTTGTGGGAAATAATGGTATAGTAATAAAGAAAAGTATCCGCAGGCACACCCGGTGAGGGTGCATGGCGGAGGCGCTGGAAAGGGAGGGGTTTTATGAACGATTTTGTCTTGAGCTGCTGTTCCACCGCAGATCTTACGGCAGAGCACTTTGCGGCACGAGATATCCATTATATCTGTTTTCACTATTCCCTAAATGGGAAACAGTACGCCGACGACTTGGGCAAGTCCATGCCGTTCGATCAGTTTTACCAAGCGATGGCAGACGGAGCCGAGACGCAGACGTCCCAGGTAAACGTAGAGGAATTTACTGCTTATTTCACGCCGTTTTTGGAACAGGGAAAAGATATTCTGCATGTCACGCTTTCCTCGGGTATCTCGGGCGTATACAATTCCGCCTGTGTGGCGCGGGAAGAACTTCTGCAAAAATACCCGGATCGGAAAATCTATATTGTAGATTCTCTGGGCGCTTCGTCAGGTTACGGCCTGCTGATGGACCGTCTGGCAGACTTAAGAGATAAAGGTGAAGATGTAGATTCTGTATATGAATGGGCGCTGGCCAACCGTCTGCGTCTGCACCACTGGTTTTTTTCGACAGATCTCACGTTCTATGTGAAAGGCGGGCGTATTTCGAAGGCGTCCGGATGGTTCGGTACGGTGCTCAATATCTGTCCGCTGCTGAATATGGATGACCAGGGCCGTTTGATTCCGCGTTCCAAGATACGTGGAAAGAAAGCCGTTATCAAAGAGATCGTTTCCCGGATGGAACAGTTTGCCGACGGCGGGACGAATTACAATGGAAAGTGCTATATTTCTAATTCCGCCTGTTATGAGGACGCCCGCGCAGTGGCCGACCTGGTGGAACAGAAGTTCCCCAAGCTGAACGGTAAAGTGGAAATCAATCACGTGGGTACTACCATCGGCAGCCATACCGGCCCCGGCACGGTGGCCCTGTTCTTTTGGGGCTCCGAGCGCAAGGAATAAAACGGGGCGGCTGCCGGCCAAATCGTAAAAGAGAGCCCGCACTGCGTCTCTTTCGAGGCGGGCGCGGGCTCTGTTTTGTGATTGGCCGGTTTGGCACCGCTGCAGAAACGTCATGTGCAAAGTAGTACCAGCCCATTGTGAGCCGGCTGGTAAAGGGGGATACGTATGAGAGTCGCTTATGAGGAAATGGCGCGGGAATTTGCCCGTGTGCTTGAGAAAAAGGGCTTTGCGGCGCAGGACGCGGCGGATGCGGCGGATATTTTTGCTCAAAACAGCCTTGCGGGCGTATATTCACATGGGTTAAACCGTTTCCCTCGCATCGTCCGTTATTTGGACAAAGGGGAGATAGATCCCCGCGCCCGCGCGACCTGTGAACTGCGTGCCGGCGTGCTGGAACGCTGGGACGGCCATAGAGGCTTTGGCCCGCTGAACGCCCGGCGTGCGATGGAACGCGCCTGTGTGCTGGCAAAAGAGAACGGCGTCGGTCTGGTGGCGCTGGGAAACAACAACCACTGGCTGCGCGGCGGTACTTATGGCTGGCTGGCAGCAGACAGAGGCTTCATCGGCATCTGCTGGTCCAACACAATGCCCAATATGCCCGCATGGGGAGGGAAAGACCGCAGGATCGGAAACAACCCGTTCGTTTTGGCGGTGCCTCGCTCCAACGGCGAGCATGTTGTGCTGGACTGCGCGGTATCCCAGTTTTCTTACGGAAAGATCGAGGACTGTCGGCTGCGGGGCGTGCAGCTGCCCGTGCCGGGCGGTTACGATACAAAAGGGGAACTGACGCGCGACCCGGCTGAGATTGAAAAGACGGGGCGCGTACTGCCCATGGGGTATTGGAAGGGCAGCGGACTTTCCATCGTGCTGGACCTCATCGCCACGGTACTCTCGGCAGGCAATTCGGTGCAGAAGATCGGAACATTCGGTGATGAAGTGGGTCTGACACAGGTCATGATCGCCATCGATCCCCAAAAATTCAATACGGCACAGCAGACGGACGCCATCGTGGACGCGATTCTGGCAGATGTGAAGGCCTCTGAGCCGGTTGAGGAAGGCGGACAGACAGTTTATCCCGGCGAGCTTTCGCTGCGGAACATCCGGGAAAACAGATGCAAGGGAATCCCTGTGATCCGGGAGATATGGGAAGCGGTACAAAAGATGTGAAAGGCGGGAAGCTGTGATACGCGGAGTTTTATTTGATATGGACGGATTGATGTTCGACACGGAGCGCATCGGCCATCGGGGTTGGAAGTATGGAGCTCAGGTGCTGGGGCTGGAACTGCCCGACGAGGTGATCGCGGCGGGCCGCGGCATGAGTGTGGCTGACAGCCGTGCGATGTATCTGGAACGCTTGGGCCCGGAGGTGGACTATGATGCATTGCGTGCACTGCGTGTGGCGTACGCAGATGAGGCCATCGCGCGGGATGGGCTGCCGGTGAAGCCCGGCCTGCGGCAGCTTCTGGAGCATTTGCGGGCTGTGGGCATCCCTGCGGCTTTGGCAACGGCCACTGTGCGGGAAAAGGCGCTGCTCTATTTAAAAATGGCAGGCGTAGACGGCTTTTTTGAAGCTGCGGTGTGCGGCGACGAGGTGGCACATGCAAAACCGGCACCGGATATCTTTTTGGCGGCAGCAAAGGCACTGGGCGTACCCGCAGAGGAGTGCCTGGTGCTGGAGGACAGCCCCAACGGACTGCGGGCGGCAAGGGCTGCGGGCTGTAAGGCTGTCGTTGTGCCTGATATCACTCCCATCCCGCCGGAAAGCGAAGGGCTGTGGGCGGCCCGCGCGGCGACGCTTGCGGATGTGATCCCTCTTTTGGAATGCCTGTAAGGCATGCGGCAGCGATAGCCTGAAAACAACAGAATTTTGATTTTTAAATATTTAAAGACGGTGCGGCGGTTGCAGCACCGTCTTTTTGTTCTGCAATATGGATCGTGTCCGCTTACGGCTGAAGAAAAATCATACTATATTAAAAACCGATGAATGATATGCCATAATTCATGGTGACGAGTTCAGTTGCCTTGAATAACAGATGAACAGGGACACGATCAACTGGATTCGGATAAAACGAAAACAGGAGGTCGCTATGAAGAAATTGAAAAAGCATATCCATGATGACAGTAACGGTCTGGACTATGTTCTGGTCGGAGACTACTATATTCCAGACTTACAGCTGCCGGAGGAAAGCCGCCCAATCGGACGGTGGGGACGGATGCACAGGGAATATCTGCAAGAGTATTGTCCCGACCGGTACAATGAATTGCTTCTGTCTGGAAAGCTGTGGACATATCTTGCCGATCTGGATGAGCAGGCACAGAACCGTCTGGATTGTATCATTGCCCAGATAAAAGAAACAGAGGGAGTCACGGAGGAATTGAAAGCAAAAGACCAGCTTGCATGGGTCGGTCACATGAACAGCATACGCCACCGGGCAGAGGAAGTCATTCGGTCTGAGATGATTTTCGTCTGAGAAGGTGGAAAAACTGAGGCCATTCACTTTTATAGTGGATGGCCTTTTTGCTACCTGCGCTTTTTCTTTTTTGGCATATAATACGGCTGTGACTTGGCTTTTCCCCGCATATTGTTTGGGTTTTTAAGCAGTTTGGACAGGCTCAGTATCCGCAGAAAAGCCGAAAAGTCCTCGGATGAAATTTTTTCAAAAGGAATCTGCATTTTATCACAGAACTCATGGATCATAGCTTCTGTGTCGGTTCCCATCTGTATGGCCTGTTCAAAATTCTCTTTGACCTCATCCAGTGTTGGCTGTGGGTCGGCTGTGGTCTTGTCTTTCAAATGGGCTTCCCGTATATCCCGGACAATGCTGTCCAGATCATCATGAAGGATATGGCTGTAAAAATCGTTCTCCTGTACCTGACCCAATTCCAGCGTCCGCATATACAGATCATTTTCTCCAGGTGCGTGTTCTTTAAGAATGGTCTGCCGGGTAGCTTCCAGAATCAGATTCATCTGGTTCACCCGCATATCAGCGAGCTGGTCAATAAAGATTTCCATATCAACCATCAGCCGCAAAAAATTTGGATGAGTCGCCAGTTCACAAAGCAGGCGGTTGTTGATCTTTCCGCTGCTCAAAAGTTCCACCATAGCGTCACTCAGATGCAGAGCTTGAAGCTCCGTGTTTGGGTGATTTTTATTTTCTGACACGCCCATCAGATAATCAGTGGACACTCCGTAAAACTTTGCCAGTGTCGCAATCGCAAATGGGCTGATGTCTTTGTAGTCATCGCTCTCATATTTCCCCAGTGCCGACTTAGACAGGCCGGTCTGTTCTGCCAGCTGTTCCAGCGTCAGGTGCTTATCCACCACTCGCAGGTCTTTGAGCCGTTCCGGGATTGACAGTTTTGTGTACATCAAAGCACCTCCTTGCCATCGGTTTTTGTTTTTCATTATAGCACATTTCCGAGAGCGTGGAAATATGCGGTTTTCATGTGTTTTTCCTGCGTCTTGGACATACGGGAGCAGCCCTCTTTTTTCGGTAAACTGGTTCTTGTCAGGAGACATAGAACCTTGAAAAATGAATGACCGACTGCAAGGGGGATGACCTCCGGGGAAGTGACGCAACGATAAGAGCGCACCAAAGAGGACAATACGCTGGGAGAGAATCCGGGCAGGAATATTTTGCAGACAGACCGGCAGACAGAAAAATAAACGATGCGGGACATACCGCATCAAATGAATGGAGGTAGATCATTATGAAACTGAATATGAAGGAAAAGAAAATACTTTACGCTTACGCCTGCCCCAGCCATCACAACACAGTGACAAGGCTGAAATGGCTGACAGCATTGACTGTTGACCCGGAGGCGAAAAGCCAGATGCTTCATCTTGCTCGTAAAATTGAGACAGAGACAGAGGAAAGGTGGTACGAAGCCTTTTACCATCATCTGCGTATGGAGATGGACGAATACCGCCGGATTAGACACAGTCTGCGTGCGCTGAAAGCAAACACCGATTATGAGGAGGAACTGTATGAGGAAGCTGTCTAAATATGAAAAAGAAACCATCATCAACTGGAATGAGGGCGAGACGATTGCCAGTATCTACACCTTCAATGCCAGCTTGAAACGCAGACTGGAGGATTTCAGCCGGAAGTACCCTCTGCTGTGCCGCTTGGAACGCAGTACGCCGGAAGGTAGCGTGACCTATGTACTGGACAAGTCCCGACTTTCGATCCGGCTGGTGCCGCCGTACAGCGAAGAACGGCTGGCAGCTACAAGGGAGTACGCAAAAGAGCATGGCTTTCAGGTCATACAGACAGAAGAAAAAATCGCTTAAAATGAGGGCGATTTACGAAAAAATATCGGGTCTGCACCCGCTGTTTTGATTGGCAATTTCCGCAGGCGTATTCTGTATCCACTTCTCGCCTATGGGCGTAAATGTACGGATACGGAGCCGGTGAAACTGGCAAAAACCGCTTCTGCGGTGAAGGCCAGCTTCGCCGGTGCGGGAGTACAGAGGGCAGCCAGCCCTTTGTGCCGGGGTGCAGGGGCGGCAGCGCACTGCTGGGGTCAAGGGGCAACGCCCATTGGCGGGTTGAGGGCAGCCAGCCTCATCGGGTCAAGGGTGAAACGCCTTGCCCAGGGAAAGTTGATGCCTGCGTCAACTTGTACTGGGTATTACCTGACGCAAAACTTCGCAGGTCTGGCGGCTTTGCCGCCCTCCCCAGCCCAGAACATCTTTGCAGGAAGGAGGAAAAATGTTTGAAATTAACAAGACACAATGGACGATCTGGGAAGCATGGCACTTACAATCCCCGGCACAATGACCGTCGGTTCGATGTAGAAAATAGCGAACACATTGACGCTGAGCGTGCCAGACAAAATGTGTACTGGGACTGTTACCGGGGCTTTACCACCCACGACTTTCGGGAAAACCCAGAGCAGCCGGATTTCAGCTTTGAGGAAATTGAACGGATGTATTACTACGAGCATTATGCCGACCATGTCAATGCTCAGAACGCCCGGAACGAGAAAACCCGGCACATTGAGCGCAAGCGCACTGTGGATGATCTTTTGAAAAATAACAAGACCTGTCCAGAAGAAAGCATCTACCAGATCGGCACTATGGAAGAATCCGTTCCGCCGGAGACTTTAGCGCTCATTGTCAGTGAATTTTATGAGGAATTTGAAAACCGTTTCGGTTCTCATATCCACATTTTAGACTGGGCGCTCCATCTGGATGAAGGGACTCCGCACATCCATGAGCGCCATGTATTTGACTGTGAAAATCGGTATGGAGAGCTGTGCCCCCAGCAGGAAAAGGCGTTGGAGGAACTGGGTATCCCTCTCCCTAAACCGGAACAGCCAAAAGGAAAGCACAATAACCGGAAACAGACTTTTGATGCAGTCTGTCGGACAATCTTATTTGACATTGCCAAACGGCATGGGCTGCATCTGGAACAGGAGCCGTCTTATGGTGGGCGTGACTATTTGGAAAAGCAGGATTATATCCTGATGAAGCAGAAGGAGCAGCTGGCGACACAGGAGCAAAAGCTGGAGGAACTGACGCTAAAAATTGAGGATGTAGAAACCTTACTGGAAGATGTTTCCGGTGCAGCCTATGACAAGGCGGTGGAGGTTGTGACCGACAAGGTTCGGGAACAAACCCAGCTTGAAGATATGGAAGTAATTGAGAAATATCGAAAGAGCGTGGTATCGCCCAATGCCAAAAATTCGCCAGAAGTTGTGAAGATAGCGAACACTCTGCTGAGTAGGGTGCGAGAAAAATTACAGCAGTCTGCTGAAAAAGTTCTCAAAAAAGGTACAGGCGGTGCTGTTAAAACCGGAGGTCAAACAGGCTGGCAAAGAGCAGATCAAAAATAAAGCCAGAAAATCCATTAAGGAGAAGCTGGCACAAGGCAAACTGGACGCTGATCGGGAGAACCGGGAGCGCTGGGAGCGTGAAGGACGGATTGCTCCAACAAGAAAACAGGATATGGAATTGTGAGGCATCTGATTTTCTATGGAAACCGGATGCCTTTTGCATTGTTTGGAGGTGGAAGAAACGAATGTATTTGAAGCAGTAAAACAGTCTGTTACCACAAGGCAGGCTGCTTTGGTTTATGGAATTTCAGTAGGACGCAACGGGATGGCTTGTTGCCCGTTTCACGATGACAGGCATCCCAGCATGAAGGTGGACAGACGGTTCCATTGTTTTGCCTGTCAGGCAGATGGAGATGTGATTGATTTCACTTCCCGTCTTTTTGGACTAAGCAGTAAAGAAGCTGCCTTAAAGCTGGCAGAGGACTTCTCAATCAGCTTTGACCGCAAAGGCCACGATCCGCCACAAAAGAGAGTAATCAAAAGAAAAATCAGCGAGGAAATGCGATACCGGCAGGCAGAGCAGAAATGCTTTCGGGTGCTGTGCGACTACCTGCGTTTGCTGGAACGATGGAAAGAAGAATATGCGCCCAAACAACCGGAGGATGACTGGAATCCTTTGTTTGTGGAGGCTCTGCACAGGCAGCCATATATCGAATATCTGTTGGATCTTCTTCTGTCTGACAGCATAGAAGAACGAGCTTTTGTAGTTGCTGAGTATGGAAAAAGAGGTGAGGAAAATTGAACAGCGAATATCAGAGTTTATCGCCAGCCACCCAGCAGGCTGTGATGAGCGCAGCCGAAGCCATAGCGCCGGAACCGAGCGTTGATGAGGTGCGGCAGAGCCTTTCTGTTACCGACAAGGGAAAAACAGCCAACACCATTGACAACTGCCGGATTGTGTTCTGCTGCGATCCACTCCTGCGGGATGCCATCCGGCTTAATCTCCTGACTGACCGGGTAGACATTGTACAGGACTTGGGGTGGCGCAGGAATACCAGCGCTCTGACGGATACTGATGTGAAATATCTTCTCCTCTATTTTGAGAGAAACTATGAGCTGACCAGTGAGAAAAAGATCACGGCTGCCCTTTCTATCGTAGCAAACGAAAATTGTTACCATCCAATTCAGGATGTGCTGAACAGTCTTGTCTGGGACGGTACACCACGCATCCGATCCTGTCTGCACCATTTTCTTGGTGCTGATGAAAGTGACTATGTGGAAGAAATGCTGAAACATTTCCTGCTGGGTGCTATACGCCGGGTATTCCGTCCCGGTTCCAAATATGAGGAAATGCTTTGTTTGGTGGGCGGTCAGGGTGCCGGGAAGTCCACATTCTTCCGACTGCTGGCGATCCGGGACGAATGGTTCTCTGATGACCTGAAGAAGTTGGATGACGACCGGGTATTCCAAAAGCTACAAGGTCACTGGATCATTGAGATGTCAGAGATGCTTGCCACCAGCAGCGCAAAGAGCATTGAAGAAATCCGTTCCTTTATTAGCCGACAGAAGGAAACCTACCGGACACCTTATGAATCTCAGCCTAAAGACCGGCTTCGGCAGTGCGTGTTCGGTGGTTCCTCGAATACCCTGGACTTTCTGCCGCTGGATCGAGCCGGGAACCGGCGCTTTCTCCCAATCATGATTTACCCGGAGAAGGCAGAGGTTCACATTTTGGAGGACGAGGACGCTTCCAGAGCGTATCTGTTGCAGGTATGGGCAGAAGCTATGAGCATTTACCACAGCGGCAAGTATTCCATGAAATTCAGCAAGTCCATCCAGCGTCAACTGGTGGAGGTGCAGAAAGACTTCATGCCGGAGGACACCGAAGCTGGACAGATACAGGGATTTCTGGAACACTACACCGGAAACATGGTCTGCTCAAAACAGCTGTTCAAGGAGGCGCTGGGACATACCTTTGATGAGCCGAAGCGGTGGCAGCTCCACAATATCAATGAGATCATGAACACGGTCGTGACCGGTTGGAAGCCTTTTTCCAATCCCCGGATGTTTGCCGGATATGGCAGACAAAAGGGCTGGGAACGGGACACTTCCGGCAACGAACTACCCAGCAACGAAGGTGGATTTGTAGAACTGAGTGAAGAAGAATGCCGTCAGCTGGAACTTCCGCAGGAGTGGATCGCCTGACAAGGACGGTCTGTTGCCGGGATGGTTGCCGGTTGGTTGCCGGGTTCGTTGCTGATAAATTTATGGTTTTGATATGGAAAAAGCCCGTAAATAAAGGTTTTTTATTATCTATCTATGTTTCCGGCAACGAAAGCAACGAGATTTTACAAGAAAATTTGAAAAGTAAGAAATCAGGGTCAGACGATAGTTTACAGGTTTTTTGATGTCCGTTGCCGGACTTCGTTGCCACAGCTACCGTCTGATCCCCTATTCTATGGAGGTAGCCTATGGAGAAAAACAAGAAGCAGAATAAAAAAGTCCAGTTTGTAGTGGTTCGTGAGTTTTCTGGGGACAAAACCATGCGGGAAGCCTTTGAGCAGCTGATCGAGCGTCAGACCTGCGAACACTTCGAGGAATGGTTAGAGCATCAGGAAATGGCACGAAAAGCGGCGTAAAGCAGTTGAATCATGGACAGGGGCATGGTATTATAATGGTATCGTGTCCCTGTTCATAGAAGGAGAACACTATGAGCAGGAAAAAACAAGTGAATCAGAAAATCACAGCCCTTTATTGCCGTATCTCTCTGGAGGATGGCGGCGATAATGAGAGCATGAGCATCAGCAACCAGAAACTTATCCTCCGGGACTTTGCCGAAAAAACGGAATGTTCCAGTATGAGTATTATGTGGATGACGGTTATACAGGCCGCAATTTCAACCGCCCTTCTTTTCAGCGCATGATTGCCGATATTGAGGCGGGAAAGATCGGCTGCGTTATCACCAAAGACCTGTCCAGACTGGGCAGGAATTATATCGAAGCTGGCAGCTATATCGAAATCTTTTCCCAAAACACAATGTACGCTATATCGCCATTACAGACGGAGTGGACAGCCTGACCCGTCAGGAAATGGACATTACGCCGTTTAAGAATATCCTGAACGATATGTACAGCCGGGATATTTCCAAAAAGGTGCTGGCAGGGCGTATGACCCGTTCCCGGCAGGGGAAGTTTTGTGGTGGGCAGCCGCCCCTCGGTTTGATGCGTGACCCGGAGGATAAGGGGCATTTGATCCGTGACCCTGAGACAGCACCGGTAATCCGAAAAATCTATGATATGGCGCTGGATGGCTGGGGATGCATGCGGATTGCAAAGCAGCTCATGGATGATAAAGTCCCGATCACCAGAGTAAAAAAGCAACACAGAATGTGATGTAAATTACTATTCATGGGGAAGTGCAAGAATCAGCCATATTCTGCGGAATCCCTTTTATAAGGGCGCACATCTGGTCTGCCGGACACATCAGAAAGGGATTCGCTCCAACACCTATGACATTATCCCTCGTGAGGACTGGGAAATTATCGAGGATTGCCATGAAGCAATCATCTCCCCGGAAGAATGGGAGCAGGTACAGGAAATCATTGACCGCAGACCAACCATTATGAAGGGCAACTCCTGCCCCTTTTATAACCTGTTCCACGGTATCATTTATTGTGCGACTTGCGGAAAGTCCATGCAGGTGCGGTATGAAAAGGTTGGCAGAACCGGAAAGAATCGTTTTACCGGCGAACAGCGAGAACCGATTGATAAGGCGTATTATATCTGCCAGACCTACAACAGGCTGGGCAAGAACGCCTGTACCAGCCACAAGATCGAAGCCAGAGATTTGTACAACCTTGTGCTGAAAGATATTCAGGAACTGGCAAAGATTGCGCTCAAAGATGCCGATGCTTTTTATCAGCGGCTGAGCAGCCGGATGGAGCGCCGGTATCTTCTGGATGCCTCCCAGACACAGAAGGAATGTCAACGACTGGAAAGCAGGAATCGTGAAATTGATGAGACGTTCCTGAGCCTATATACCGATAAGGCAAAAGGAATCCTGACTGAGCAGCGTTTTATGAAGCTGACAGCAACACTGGAACAAGAGCAGGAAGCCAACCAGAAGCGCCTGCAAGACCTACTGTTGATGATGCGCCACTCTGACGAACAGGAAAATGAAGTCCGCACCTTCATTAAAGAAATCCGGCGCTATGCAGCCATTGAAGAACTGGATGAAGCGGTGCTGAACCGGCTCATCAGCAAAATTTTGGTGGGCGAAGTCAAGAAGATTGACGGACAGAAGGTGCAGGAAGTCAGAATCGTTTATAACTTTGTCGGAGAAATCCCGGAGATTACAGCATAATCATTTCGCCTCATCTCTCAATCAGCGAGGGATGAGGCTTTTCTTTTTTAAAATTGCAATAGATATATTCATAATTTATTTACAATTAAATTCCTAGCCGTACACAGAAAAAAATGATGACGAAAGATCATGCAAATGCTATAATGTTTGCATATAGATATGACAATTTGACCATATCGGAATCTTTATTCAAACAGATGATTGGAGATATTGCTATTATGAGAAATCCATGGCCAATTTTCAGCATTGCGGCTCTCTCCGGAGCTGCGTGCTTGATTTATGATCACTTTTTTCTTACGAGGCTATGTGGATTGCTGTTGTAGTGTTTCTTGTGCTGCTGGCTCTATGCTTTTTCGCATATTGCAAATATGAACACTGGCTGGCAAAGAAACTTAACCCCTATGTGGTGGCATATCAAAGCGATCACAACCTTGAGAATTTGAAACATGGATTGGATCGCTGGCGTCCTTGGGCACTCAGCAAGCATTCCAAAAACATCATTACAGCGAACTGGTTCTCCGCTCTGCTGGAACAACAGCGCTGGACAGAAGCGGAAGAAACTTTGGAGCAGTTTTTGCATCGAGCAAAAAATACGCAGGATAAACTGGGGTATCACCTACTTCGTGAAGATTACGCAAGGGCGATCGGAGACACTGAATTAGAGAAGCAGGAACGACTTCTAAGCGAACAGCTAAAAACCCAGCTTGAAAATAAAAAGGGAGAATCAAGAATACCCGCAAGCGCCAAAGAGAGTAAATATGCTTTCTTTTGCTGGCTCTCTTTCAGCGTTGGTCTGGCACTGTTCGGAATCATCAGCAATATCGCCACCGGGGACTCAATCCTTGGATCGTTTGGAGCCGGAGTTTTTATTTTGGGCTTGTTCTCGTTCCCAGTCTGCTTGATCTGGCTGATTCTCTGGTTGATCCGGCGCAGAAAGGAGGCTGCTAAATGACTTATATCCTCCCGGTACTCTATGTAATTGTGTCTTATACATTCTTTCTTTTGGCAGTTCATTTTGGCAATGCAATCACATTGCAGATAGTATCGATCCTTCTGCCCTTTATTATGGGGATCGTCAATTTGATTGTTGTGCTGACCGTAGGAAGAAAGTGGTCGAGAAAAACATTGCTGAACTGCACTTTGATTATCAAGTATGGACTAATCCCGTTCTACCTGATCGGAGGGAGCATCACTGTATATGTAACGCTGATGGCATTCTTCCCATTGCCGCTGATGGCGTTGTTTGGACTGGTAACCATTGTTTTTTTGATTTTGGGATACGGGATTCTATTAGGGGCAGCTCCCTATGCTATCGCTTATCTGATAAAGTCATGCAAAGACGGCATACATCCGAAATGGTTGGCGGTTTTAGCTGGAATCTGCCAGTTCTTCTTTTCCTTTGATGTACTTGCAATGATGCTTCTGACATTAAAGGAGCGGCACAGGGTCAAAACGACGATTGCCGTTTTCTGTGCAATGTGTCTTGCGCTCCTGCTTATCGTACTCTATGTGGTCATGACGCTGATAGGGGCATAATCGACCTTTATATAGGATATGAGTTGTTCATACATAAAACAAATTTGATAGAATCGCAGAAAGGATTTACGCTTATGAAAAAACAATGGATTGCTTTACTGACGGGATGTGTGCTGGTATGCAGTATGCTGGCCGGATGCGGCTCAAAACCTCAGACATCAGCTCCGGCAGCTGCGGGCAGCGATAAAGGCTGTACGGATGAGGCCATTCTGTCTCAGCTGAAAAATGACGGGACACCTGAGTTCGTACTGGATGGCACTTACTACACACTTCCTTTGGAAACTTCCCAGCTGATACAAGCCGGCTGGAGTTTGGAAACGGAAGAATATGATGCAGCAGAGGTTTCTCTGCAACCCGGCGAGCGTATTTATGGGGAACTTTCCAAAGACGATCAGGAAATAGATGTTGCAATCGTAAATGCCGGGACAGAGCCATGCAAGCCTGCTGAGGGCGGAACGGTGGTAGAACTGGAATACTCTGCCGATAAGGATCAACCAAATCCTGATTTCTTTGTAACGCTCAATGGGATCAACTGTGCGATGTCCAACGCAGCTTTACAAAAGGCGCTGGAAGGTGTAGACGGATATAAACTGAATTCCGCAGGAAATATCGACATCAATCGTACTGTTGATGATGATGAAATTGCTGTTTATAAAGTCATTCTGGATGATGACTACACAGCAATCACGCTTGCTTCGGACAATGTTTTTGAATACAAGGATTATCAGCCGCAAGAGGTAAAAGAACAGGCATCTAATGAAAAGATTGCCGCTTACAAGGATACTACAAAAGCCGAGATGGAGCCGTATGCTCAGGATTTCAATGCGATCATCGAGGGATATGAAGAAAATATGGTCGTTGGATTTTACAGTGAAGGTACTATTTGGGGCGAAGAAGTCGGTGAATATAAATCTATTGCCGGAACGCCGCTCGCTACGGATGTGTCTCTCTACATCGCAGAGGATACAACCGCCCAGCTCTACTGTATTGCTAACCAGATTTTGAATGAAGATGGTACTGTAAGCACTGCCATTGAGCTTGAGGAAGGCGATCAGGTCAAGGTTTGGGGTTATGCTTCACAGTATCTGGAATTGCAGGAAGGTCTGAAAATCGTCGTGGTTCAGCCTGGTATCATTGAACGCAACGGCGAACTGGTGATCCTGGACAAAAATTTGAAAGCAGACTAATGCTTTTGAACGCCGGGTGCATCTATCAAAGGATTGCATCCGGCGTTCTCAACTTAAAACAATAATCAGGAGGAACAATTATGCTTACAATGAATGAAAAAGATAAAAATGAAATGCTGGAAGCCATTTTGAACGAAAACGAAGCCTATCAGTGCAAGTTATGGGCGGTCATCATGGCCGGGGCTGATACCTATGCACTAATTGGGGGACTTTCTACACTGACGGGGGGGCTGCCGCTGCATTGGGCGCACTGAGCAATGCTTACTGCTATCTGGGAGTTACCGAGCAACACCTGAATATGGTCATTGTAAATTCCGTCAATGTCTCCAAAATTGAAAACCGGCTTTCTCTGCCCCTAAGCAGCATAACAAAGGCAGAAGTCAAGGGTGGGCTGCTGCCCGGAAGAAAAGTCGTAATGCTGCATTTCGGAAAAGAAAAAATGAAAATTTCTTTGATGAACAATGCGATTGGCTCTGATATTCAGGGGCAGAAAGAAAATGTTGAGATGTTCTGCCAGATTGTTTCCAAACTCGGATAACCCGTATTATAAAGCGAGAGGAATCAGAGCATGAAAAAAATCTTAATTGTGTTATTAGCTATGGTGCTGCTCCTTGCTGGATGCGGTAAAAATGGGACTTCATCGCCACAATCTCCCTCTGATGAATCTGTGACGGATCAGCAGGAACCTTCTTCTTCCGAAACCGAAATATCATCTGAAGATCACGCGATTCCCGGAACTTATACCGTCCCGGAGGGATGGGAGAAATCTGAGAAGCATTCTACTGATTCGCAGATTTTCTACATAGAGGAAGGTCACGAAAATGATGAAAAGCCGGACAACATATCCATCCATGTAGGAAAGAACAAATATAGTCTGGAGGAGCATGAGCAGTTCCGGGATGCGATCGTCCAACAGATTTTGATGCAGCTGGATGGTATTGAAGCACAACTGAACGGGGATGGAACCTATACCGAGCAGGGAGATCTGCTTTATATCTTTACCATCGACGAGGGCGATATTGTCACCACGCAATACTATATTGTAAGGGATTACGGGTTCTGCCTGATCCAGCTTACAAATTTCAGCGGATCAGAAACCACCGAACAGGCCGCCAGAGACATGGTAGATAGCTTTGTTTGGGATACAGAAGGATAAATTGACACAGGAACAGTGATTTTATAGGAAAACGACGAAGATGGAGAAACAAAAACTTTCAGGAAAAACAATTTTGAAGCTGGCAGGAGCACTTTTGGCTCTGGTTTATTTGGGATTTTGCCTCTATGCGGGTATTACCGGGAAATTTCCGAATATGCACAAAGCCGAGCATGTGATGCGTTTCGGTGACCTTAAAAACTGGGTGTCTGGCGGGATATCGGCTGTGATGATTTTTGCCCTGTGTATTACTTCTGCTTTCAATGACCTAAATCTCCAGAAGGGACGCAAAAAATCATTTTTACCACTTTTTCTCACCATGATTTTGCCAATTATCCTTTTACTGCTTTTGGAGTCTTATCTGGATATTGGTTGGATCGGGATTGCCCTTTATGCCGGTATTGCAGTTTTTCTATTTGGAGTTGCATGGACTCCACAACTGTTGAATCAGTGGATCGCCCGCCGACTTTTACGTGATGAACCTATGAACGGCAAACAACAGGTACAGATCATTGAATGGATTCATTTTCATCCGCTGAAAAAGCTGCTGATTTTCGGGCTGTGGGGCTTTGGCGTCGTGCTGGTTCTGCGTGGCATCTGGGTAACGGCAACTGGAAAAATCGAAATGGACGGAGAGCTTTTCCTGTTTTTACTTGGTACAGCAGTTCTGGTTGTGGCGCTGTTTCAGAAAATGAGACGCTATATCTGCGCGCCTTACCGGAACATACCGGTACTGAATCAGATTCTCAGCAAAAATCAGCTGGAACAGCTGCTGGATGGAGAACATTTTGAACCAATAGAGTTTGAAGATGAGGGCATGAAAAAGTATCTGGAAATATACCAAAGCCAGAACTGGATGCTGATTGGCGGTAAGCTACTCTCAAAAAAGCTGGCTTTATGGTTCACAATGAATCGGTTCAGGAACCATACTTCCCTGAAGGTACTTTACCTGAACGGCATGACTGCCAAAGCAAAGGTCGATCTGGATATTCGAGGGGACCGGTACACGGAGTTTACTGCTGTGCTGAAAGAATTGATTGGATACGAAGGCACACTTAAACTGTATGAAAAAGAAGAACAGCTGGCACAGAAATTTGCGTCCTTTTTCCCAGATCAAACTTCCGAACAGGAGCGTGTCGCTGCTTTTCTTTCTCAGGATGTGACGCTGATCCGGCAGGATTACATTCAGACCTTCTCTCCTCCGCCAGATTCCCGAAAGAAAAAACGGAGTAGACGGGAACGGGAATAAAAGATTTTCTTCATTTTTCAATGGAGAAAGGCTTACAAAAATAAAGAGAATATAACTTGGAGATTACCTATGAACTATGATATGAATATGATTAAATACCGCAAAAATGGTTTTTTTAGAATTGCAGCAGCTATTCTGATGATCTGTTTTACACTATTTGGGCTTACCGCTTGCGCCGGTACTACTGACAGCAAAGATAATAACGATGATAATGCACTGATACAAGGGAACATGGGAAATAGATACCGGCTCTGGTGCTGGTTATAAATTCGTTGACGATAAGTTTATGTGGTTAAAATCCATCGAGAATGTTAACGATAACTACTGGTACGGAGGTGTTGAGTATTATAAAGGT
>VOFH01000262.1_pt1 | contig 72000 bp, 112 predicted proteins | sample 5384091 | NCBI WGS metagenome assembly VOFH01 (sample SAMN12384727, study PRJNA508395) | human gut metagenome | isolation source: healthy gut G | host: Homo sapiens | reverse complement strand
CCTACGTGTTTATCTGCGCTCTAATCATATTTAATGTAGAGCCTGAGACCTTCCACAATTTCTTTGAAGCGGTCTACTGGGCCGTGATTTCTCTGTCTACTGTAGGGTATGGGGACATCTATCCCGTCACGACCATGGGCAGGGTGATTACCATCTTATCTGCCATCGTAGGCATCGCCATTATCGCCCTTCCCGCAGGCGTCATTACCGCTGGTTATATGGAAGAATTATCTGCGCAAAAAGAAAAGGATGACCATTAGGCATCCTTTATTTCACTGACGATAGCCATCCTAGCCAGACGGCCGTCCCAATTGATTAACTTACCCCTATAAAACATATCTCTGCCCAGTTTCCTGCTGTTGACAATGATATCAGTGGAAGTCTTCGGTTTTAAATCCATCTCGCTGCAGAAAAAGAACCCCTTCTCGCTCAGTCCCAACAAATAACAGAAGCATCGCGGATCTTCCGGCTTCGCTGCCGTCAGCAGGTTCAAAGCCTTTGCATTGGCATAATACACTTCGTGGGTTATAGCATCGCATATATAGATGTAGGAATCCATCTCATCCAATATCCATTCCCTGCTGTCTCTGGAAGACTTTTCTTCCACCGTTTTTGCCCGATCCGTAGAAGGTATAGCGATTTTTCCCCAGCCCCTTGGATTCATATAAAGCCTGGTCCGCCATGTAATATAATTTGTTCATATCGTGTCCGTCCTGCGGGAACAGGGAAATTCCCACCGAGCAGGTCGGAGCGGCGTTTAATTTAGAGGCGTGAAGTGACGCCATGCTGTCAAGACAAGCCTTGGCAGTACGGCTCACCTCTTCCTCCTCTTGATAGTCGTATAGAAATAAAAAGCAAACTCGTCTCCGCCCAGTCTGCCTGCAATCAGATTTTTTTGCTGCCCATCTCTATGAGTTCACGGCTGAAATCGATTAAAATATGATCGCCGTATGTATGCCCAAAGGGTATCGTTGGCTTTTTGAAATTGTCCAGGTCTATGACAAAAATGCACACTTAACATCTCGTTCTGCTTTGTACAGCATGCTTTCTACTTTGTCCATGAATGCACTGCGGTTTAAAAGATTGGTCATCAGATCGTGGCTTGCCTGTTTCAGCGCCTTTTGCAGTCGGATTGCATTTTCTAGTCTTTTGCGCACAACACTCGGCACCACCGGTTTCACCAGGTAATCATCGGCGCCCAGATTCAAGGCCTGTATTTCGGAAGAATCTCCTCCATCGCAGTGATGGCGATGATGGGCAAGGTATCGTTGTGACACTCCATCCGCACCACGCGCAGAAACTCATATCCGTCCATCACTGGCATGCGCAGGTCCAGCAGAACCGCCATGATATCATGATGCGCTTCCATCTTCTTTAATGCGTCTTTTCCATTTTCGGCCTCAACAATTTCATACTGCCCAGAGAGAATCTTTGACAAGATTGCCCGATTGATGCCATTGTCATCTACAACTAGTACCTTTTCTTTCACTTCATCGTAATTCATTCACACACCTGATTTCACCTGTTATAGTCCTAATATTTCTTTCATCATTTCTGGTCGATCTGGTTTTCTCTGTTGATTGAGAAGGCCTTGGCCGCTTCTTTTTCTGCATTGGCCACTTTATTCTTATTGTTGCCGTAGACAGTTGCAAGGGATTCTCCTTTATAGACACGGTCGCCTACTTTCTTATGTATGTAGATACCTGCTGCTAAATCGACGGCGTCTTCCTTCGTCGCTCTGCCTGCGCCAGTATGCTGTGACGCCAGACCGATGGACTTTGCGCTGATACCGTGAACAAAACCGCTTTCCCAGGCTACGATATCTTTTTTTACTGATGCACGTGGAAACGGCTGTAATCATCAACCACTGCCGTATCGCCGCCCTGCTTTGCAATAAAACTCTTCAGTTTTTCAAGCCCCGCGCCGCTGACCAGCGCCTGCTGAGCCATGATCTGTCCTTCTGCATGGGTTTTCACCCTTCCTCCCAGGTAAATCATGATTCCGGCAAGGCGTAAAGATAGTTCCGTAATATCCTCTGGTCCGTTCCCTTTCAGGGTCTCGATGGCCTCGATGATCTCCAGGCTGTTGCCCACCGCCTGGCCCAGAGGCTGACTCATATCTGTAATCGCCGCCACAGTCCGCCTGCCGGCCGCAACGCCGATTTCGCACATCATCCTGCCTAAGGCCGCTGCGTCCGCCAGATTGTCCATGAAGGCTCCGTTGCCGCATTTTACGTCTAAGACGATGGCGTCACTGCCGGCTGCCAGCTTTTACTCATGATGCTGGCGGCAATTAAGCTGAGATTCTCTACAGTTCCCGTCACATCACGCAGAGCGTAGAGTTTTTATCGGCCGGCGTGATATGGGCTGTCTGTCCGATGACAGAAATGCCGATTTCATTGACCTGAGAGAGAAATTGCCCAGCCTCCAGTGCTGTCTGGAAGCCGGGTATGGCTTCCAGCTTATCTACCGTCCCGCCAGTAAAGCCGAGACCGCGGCCGCTCATCTTTGCGATAGGAACACCGCAGGCGGCCGCCAGGGGCGCCACGATCAAAGTGGTCTTATCCCCTACGCCGCCCGTAGAATGTTTATCTACTTTGATCCCCTTGATGCCGGATAAGTCGATATTATCTCCAGAATATCTCATCGCGTTAGTCAGCTCGAAGGTTTCTTCTTTATCCATCTTCTGAAAATAGATTGCCATGAGAAGGGCGGATGCCTGATAGTCCGGAATCTCCTCCGCTACATATCCTTTGACAAAGTACTGAATTTCTGCCTGTGTCAGCTTACCGCCATCCCTCTTTTTTAAAATGATATCATTCATATTCATTTCTAAAAATCTCCTTTAAAAAGCTCTCCCCGATGTGCGTAGGCTCTGCGTCCAGATACTCCGCAATGGTGGCCCCGATGTCGGCAAAGGAACTGCGAACGCCTAAATCCATACCCGCTTTGATCTTCTTTCCCCATACCAAAATCGGCACGTACTCTCTGGTATGGTCCCATCCGCTGTGGACGGGGTCATTGCCGTGGTCTGCACAGATCATCAGCAGGTCGTCATCCTCCATGGCCATGATAATTTCTGGCAGTCTGTGGTCGAATTCCATAATTGCCTGACCGTATCCGATGGGATCTCTTCTGTGGCCGAATTTAGAATCGAAATCCACCAGATTCGTAAAAATAAAACCTTCAAACCGCTGCTTTAAGGCTGTGATAGTCTTGTTCACGCCATCCATGTTGCTTTCTGTGTGTACGGCCTGGGTCACGCCCTGACCGTTAAAAATATCGCTGATCTTGCCTATGGCATAGACAGTCTTTCCCGTTTTCTTCACCTTGTCCAAAAGGGTTTCTCCACTCGGTGACACAGCGTAATCTTTCCGGTCAGAGGTTCTGACCCTCTTTCCATTTTCTATGATATAGGGTCTGGCGATGACTCTGCCGCAAGCCCAGTCGTCAACCAGAGTTTTCGCGCGGCCTCACAGATCTCGTACAGTCTCCCCAGTGGGATGACATCGGTATTGGCTGCAATCTGGAAGACGCTGTCGGCAGAAGTATAGACGATGGGTTTGCCGGTCTTCTCGTGTTCTGGTCCCAGTTCTTCAATAATTTCGGTGCCAGAGGCAGGATAATTGCCCAGGCAGCCTACGCCAATTTTCTTTTCAAAAGCTTCCATGAATTCCTTTGGAAAACCGTCGGGATAGGTTTTAAACGGCGTCTTCGTCTCCAGTCCTGTGATTTCCCAATGGCCAGTTATGGTATCTTTTCCGATTGAAAGCTCTTTGATCTTTCCAAAGTCTCCCACTGGCTCGTCTATTTTCAGTTTCCCATCCGCTACGCCTGGAATATTTCCCAGACCCAGTTCCCGCAAATTAGGAATCTCAAAATTACTGTTCTCTAAAACAATGTGACCAAAGGTGTCCGCACCCTTGTCTCCATACTTTTCGGCGTCAGGCAGCGCTCCAACCCCATACTGTCCATTACGATCAATACTACCCTTTTCATTTTGCTCACCCACCTTTATTTTCGTTTCGATCAAATATTAGTTCCGGCTGCCCTTCGAGGTAATCGAGGGAAACCAATTTATATTCTACGCGGTTCAGGATGCCTTTAATTCCATTTTTAAAAGCATCTTTGCCGTGCAAATGTCCGTATACACACAGTTTTACACCGTATTCTGTCAGCATCTCAGTAAAACCCGACCCTGCATCTTGTCGTTGGTCGGCGGATAATGAAGCGCCGCTATGATGGTCTTGGCGCCGCTGCTCTTCGCTTCTTTCAGTGAAAACTCAAGCCGCAGCAGCTCTCTGTTGTAGATCTTCTGGTCGTGTTCGTCAAAGCCTTCCATACCAGGGCAAATCCAGCCTCTGGTTCCGCAGATGGCAATGTTTTCGTCTACCAGATAGCAGTGGTTCTGCAGAAAGTTCATGTCATCGTATAACCGATTCAGCTTCGTGACAGAAGTCCACCATAGGTCGTGATTGCCTTTGGTGATTACTTTTCTGCCCGGCAGATTGTGAATCCAATCCAAATCTGCGATGGCCTCTTCCTGACGCAAGCCCCAGGAAACATCGCCAGGTATGATGACCACATCTTCTGGTCCCACAAGGCTCTCCCATTTTTCTTTTTACTCTTTCGTGGTGATTGACCCATCTGGGACCAAAGATGTCCATGGGTTTTTCTATCCTTTCATCGAAGGACAGATGCAAATCGCCTATTGCATAAATTCTCAAGGTTTATTTCTCCTCTAACTCAAGTAATGCAGATGAGTCTTCATCTGTAAGTGTCGTTACTTTGCGAAAGCTTGCTTCTAATCATTCTCGATCTGGTTCCACCAGCTTATCCAGGTCGTCATTAGCCTGGTTGAGTTTTTCTGTGCCGCCGTTAAAACGTCTTCAAATTTGCCGAATTCATTTTTTACAGCGCCCAGAATATCCCAGACCTCGCTGGAATGTTTCTGTATGGCCAGGGTTTTAAAACCCATCTGTAAGCTGTTCAGCAAGGCAGCCATGGTCGTAGGACCTGCGATGTTGACTTTATAGTCACGCTGCAGTACTTCTACCAGCCCTCGCCTGACCACCTCTGCGTACAGACCTTCGAAGGGCAGGAACATGATGCCAAAATCTGTCGTACTTGGCGGTTCAATATATTTCTCTTTGATATCTTTTGCTTCAGACTTGATTACACGCTCCAGGTTTTTGCCCGCTGCCTCGATTGCTGCTGTATCTCCTGTATCGTAAGCGTCCTCCATTTAGAATAGGCATCTGCTGGAAATTTAGCGTCAATGGGCAGATACACAAACTTATCGTCCTCTCCCGGCAGCTTGACGGCATATTCGACCCGCTCTGCGCCCGTACTCTTGGTAGTGACGTTTTCTTCGTATTGATCGGGGATAAAATCTGCTCCAGTATGGCTCCCAACTGAATTTCGCCTAGAATTCCTCTGGTTTTTACGTTGAAAGGACCTTTTTAAATCTCCTACCCCTGCCGCAAGGGTCTGCATTTCGCCCAGGCCTTTGTATACCTGTTCCAGTCTTTCGCTGACCATCTGAAAGGATTGTCCGATGCGGTCTTCCAAAGTCTTCTGCAGCTTTTCATCTACCGTCTGCCGCATTTGTTCTAGCTGCCGGTTATTGTCCTCCGTCAGTTCTCCAATTTTCTTAGACATGGTGAAGCGGATATTCTCCAATTTCTGTTCATTCTCCAAAGACATATGGTTAAATTTTTCGTTCAGCTCATAAAGCCGCCTGTCCTGCATCTGGGTAATTTCTTTTTGATTGCCCGAGACCATATCTCCGAAAGTTTTTAAAGGAACTATTTATGTATTGAATTGTCTCCACTCTGGATTCTTTCATCTCCCTCTGTACGGCAGAAAATCTGCTGTAGACGAAAAACAGCATCACTAGAGTCAGACCAGATAGTATTACCATGATGATTTCAATTGCTCCCACCCGATGTACCTCTTTCTTTCATGAAATCTATTTTTAAACATACACATATAGTATACCATTCTTTGAAAGGATTAAAAGGAGAAATGAACAATATTACAACTCTTTTTGCACGTAATCTTATTCGGTGACTTCGGTCTCCTGACCCTGACTCCCAGGTATCTGTTTCTGGTACTTTTTTCCTATTATGGTATTCTTAGGAGTTTTTGGACAAATATTACCTAAAATTCCATTTTACAAAAAACGAGTCCTCTGATCAATCAGTTTTTTACGGCTTCATCGGTCTGGGCTGCACCACTGTGGCCCTGGCATCTTTAGATTACGTGAAAAGTCCTCCCATGAGGACGCGTATGATCTGGCTGTTAATCCTAGTCATTCCCTGTTCCTCCCAGTTGGCCATCATCGCAACCTTTGCCGCCATGGTTACCCTGCGCGTCTTTCTAGTCTATCTGTTTTTTTTTTTGCTTTTATGGCCGCCATCTATTTTCTCATTTCCCGGATATATCCGTTAAATGAGGGATTAGTCAAAATATCCAATGATACGTCTTCTTTTAATCTGTTTCGTATTGTCAAAGAAGCGTTTTTATCTGTGGCGGAAACCGCATTGCCCTTTTTGCGGCGGCAGCGTCATCATCAGCATAGCCGCCCATTTCGGTATTCTGATTTCATATCGGAGGCCTTTGGCCCTTTTATGGAAAGTTTTCTTCATCTGCCGAAGGAATCCGCCAGCCTGTTCGTGCTCAACATTCTCAAACGGGACTTCGGTTCTGCAACACTATTATCCCTTGCCGGCAAAGGAACCTTCGACGCGGTGCAGCTGATCGTCATGCTTATGATTATGACGTTCTCCGTTCCCTGCTTCAACTCCAGCATTCTACTGGTAAAACAACAAAAGCTCCCCAAAGCCTGTATGATCTGGCTGGGAAGCTTAATCATCTCCATATTAATCGGCAAGATCGTCAGTATGATACTCTCCATATGCTTGTCCTAAGGTATTCAGATCCTCGAGAGAGCGCATGAGAACCCTCTGCATCTGCCCTAGGGCTTTGGTATACTGCTCTACGCTGATGCCACTGTCTTTATATTGTTTTTTCTCTGCCATTTCATAAAACTCTACGCTGAGATCACACAGCAGACAGAAGGATTGAATGCTCTTTTTTAATAGGTCGGCCAATGTCCTGGATTCTTCGTCCGTCTCAGGTATTTCGATGGCATCGACGTTCAGCGCTCGGGCAGCTTCCATATGGCTTCGAAAGTTTTCGATATAACCGCCGAATTTTCTCTTCTTAAATAACCCCAGCTTTTTGCGTCCTTCATGGCGGCAGTCGTCGTCACCTGATATATTTCCATGATTCCGTCCCGATATTCCTCAATGAGTTGTTTCAAAGCGATTCTATAGTCCATGTTTGTTCCTCCTTGTGCTAAAACCATTGTACTACGTTTTGCAGCCAAAAACCAGTGGTTTGATCATATTTTTTACGAAGAGGTCAATCAAGATTTTTTATTTGCTATCGCCAACGCATTACCCTCTATTGGACCAAAACGTTCAAAAGCGCCTAACAAAACTGGCTCGCATAGTGGGAAGAACAAAAGTCGTGACGAAGTTTCAACGTTTACAGCCATTGTCACAGGCTGAACTCCCTTTGCGGTGGGCACATTGTTAGGTGCTTTCGGCTATTTTTGTAAAATGACGAGTAAAGCTGCCTCACTATGATATGCTTCCTTCCATACATCTGGCGCTTCAGTCAACATGGTTTAAGAACCATGGGCAAGTTGACATTTCTTCGTCGGTTTACTATAATAAAGTTAATTTATTTCCCAATCTGACAAAGTAAAGGATTCTGCATCGATGAAAAAATTTAGAGCAGCTAATCGGATCTACTGGAGCATCTGCCCCCATTGACTTTATCAAAAAAATACTGAACTGCCTCCCCTAGCCGTAGTAATTACAGACAACGAAAACAAGGTGCTCTTTGCCAATCACTGCGGTACCGAGGTGCTTTCCCAGGCAGAAGATCAAGAACCGAAACAAATCTTCAGCAGCCCCCTGCCGCAAAACGCTTTACACTGGCAGAAAAGCGTTGATGCCGGACAATCATGTGGTCGGCTATCTCTATATGCATATTTCTGATCAAAATAGTGACGCTATGTTCAAAGGACTGCTGGATTCGGCCTATGATGGGATTTACGTTACCGACGCCAAGGGCAAGACCATCTTCCTCAATGATGCTTATGAGCGAATTTCAGGTATCAGCAGAAACATTCTTCTGAACAGCTATATGGACGATTTAGTGGGACGGGGTTCTTTTTCTGTTACTTTGACAAAAGACGTGGTTAGAAGCCGCAAACCGATTACCCTGAATCAGACCAACCAGAACAACAAAACGTGGTCATCACGGGCAGTCCCGTATTCGATAAAGATGGAAAAGTTGTAAAAGTGATTACCAATGTGAGAGATATTACGGAGCTGGTGAACCTGCAGAAAGAACTGCATTTTGAAAAGAAAAGAAGAGCGCTCCTGCAAAACTCTCTCTTAGAGGAATCAGCAGGTGACAATGTGATCTGTAATAGTGAAGAGTTTAAAGAGGTTCTGGCTTTGGCCAAAAAAGTTTCTCGCCTGCGATCTAACGTGCTCATCCTGGGAGAAACCGGTACGGGGAAAGAAGTAGTGGCGCAATACATTCACAGGCACAGCCAAAATGACGCTTCTCCTTTTGTCAAAACCAATTGCGGCGCCATCTCAAAATATCTGTTAGAATCCGAACTCTTCGGTTATGCGCCTGGCGCTTTTACCGGTGCCAGTCCTAAAGGGAAAATGGGTTTGTTCGAACTGGCTGATAACGGCACCCTTTTTTTCTGGACGAGGTCGGCGAACTTCCTTTAGAATTGCAGACCGCTCTGTTGCGCGTGCTGCAAGATGGGGAACTGACCCGTGTAGGCGACACAGTGGTCAGAAAAGTGAATGTGAGAATCATTGCCGCTACAAACAGAGACTTGGAAGCCATGACGGCCTCAGGTGAATTCAGACAGGATCTCTACTTCCGTCTCAACGTCATTAACTTACAGATTCCCCTCTGCGAGAACGCCGGTCAGATATTCCCCTTCTGGCGGAGAAAATGGTGTCCACATTGAACAAAAAATATGGTGAGAATAAAGTGATGACGGAAGGGTTTCTAAACAGCTTGCTCGACAAGGAATGGCCAGGCAATATCAGAGAACTCAATAACTACATAGAACGTCAATTTGTCCTCAGTGATGAAACGATACTCGACAATCCCGACAATACAGTTTCTGGATCAAACACGGGAGGCAATATCAGTGTAAAAGGTCTGCCCTCCATGCATGAGGCAAAATTAGAGCTGGAGTCTATTTTGATTGCAAGGGCCATGGAAGAAGCCGGCTCCACGCATAAAGCGGCTGCCCTGCTCAAGATGAGCCAGCCAACCTTCTATCGACGTTACAAACAGTTATTTCCGGATTAAGATTTTCCCAATAGGCTGCGGGCAAAATCCAATAGTTCTTTGCTGACGCCGTCGTCGATCATTACGTCTTCAATTTCTGGAATCATCGTCATAAGGGTGCCTTTGACGATACCGTTCAGCGTATCTTCCGCACTGAGGCAATTTTTACAGCTGCCCGTAAACGAATCCAGGCAATTCCCTCGCTGAACGAACTCAGCTCTGCTCCCCCAGGTGCTGATCCAAAACGGGATTGATGGCCTCATCTAAAATTTCTATGATTCTCTCTTCTACAGAATTCATTCCTCTTCCTCCCTACAAAAACTCCTGGACGCGGCGGTTTCCTCCTCGTCCAGGATCTAAACGCATGGATAATTCTTATCACTTCTGCGATTTATTTGAACACACTGCATGCAAAGGCTGACACACCATCTGGAAGGCGACATTTACACTTTAAACATATGATTTTAGATTTGGTGCTCGAGAGGCCGCGGCCTTTCTCCACATCTTCTGCCGCAGAACCTCTAAGCCATCTCTGCAGTGTCATTCACAGGTTAATTTGCCGCTTTATACTTCTTAAGGGCGTCAATCAGCTTTGGTACGATGACTTTCAGATCGCCTACGATACCCAGATCGGAAACGTCGAAAATCGCCGCTGTATCATTCTTGTTGATAGAAATGACGCACTCGGCGTCCTCCATGCCTGCAATATGCTGGATGGCTCCGGAAATTCCACAGGCCAGGTAGAGGTTTGGCCTTACGGTCTTTCCTGTCTGTCCCACCTGGCGGTCTTTGGCAATCCAGCCCGCGTCTACATTGGCCCTCGATGAAGAAATATCCCCGTCGAGAAGATCAGCCAGCTCCTGCAGCGTTTTGTAGTACTCTGCGCTGCCGATGCCGCGTCCCCCCTGAAACCAGCACCTTTGCCTCTGTGATGTCCGTCGTCTTGTGGCTCTGTTTGATGACTTCTTTGATCGTCACATTCATGTCAGCATCTGTGAAGGCAACCTTCAGTTCTTTTACTTCACCGGTCTTTCCCGGAACAGCCTCTATTCTCTGCATGACGCCCGGTCTGACCGTTGCCATCTGCGGTCTGTATTCTCTGCATACGATGGTTGCCATAATATTACCGCCAAAGGCAGGTCTCGTCATCATCAAAAGCTTTGTCTCCGGATCGATGTCCAGCTTTGTGCAGTCTGCCGTCAAGCCTGTATGAATTCTGGCAGCTACACGAGGCGCCAGATCTCTTCCTATGGAAGTTGCGCCGTAGAGCACGATTTCCGGTTCACACTGCTTTATCACCGCCGTCAATGCCTTGGCATAAGGTTCTGTCACATATTCTTTCAGCAGCTCGTCTTCTACATAGACGACGCCGTCTGCGCCGGCTTCAATCAACGGCTGGCACTGTCCTTTGATGTCTGCTCCCATCAGAACAGCGTAGACCTTCTGATCCAAGTCTGCCGCCAGCTTCGTCGCTTCTCCGATTAATTCAAAGGACACCTTGGCAATGCTGCCGTCCCTCTGTTCCGCTACAACGTAAATATCTCTACTCATAATTTAAGGCTCCTTTCAATTAAATAATGTGTTTTCTGCGAGGCATTTCATGATTTCCTCTACGGCTTCATCCGGCTCGACATTGAGGATTGCGCCTGCTCCCTTAGCCTGTTTTGTAAAGGATTTGACCACATTGGTCGGCGATCCCTTGAGCCCGATGTGCAGGATTGATGGAGTCTTTAATATCGTCAAAGGTGATGACCGATATCCTTTTCATATGCGTCGACGATGCCGCCGGCGTGCATATATCTCGGTTCTGCCAATTCCTGCAGGGCCGTCAGCAGGCAAGGCAGTTTGACTTCAATGATGTGATAGCGGTCTTCATACTGCCTCTTTACAGTTAACACATCTCCATCAATCTGTACGTCTTCCGCATAAGAAATCTGTGGGATTCCCAGGTTCTCTGCAATCTGCGGGACTACCTGTGCCGTATCGCCGTCGATGGCCTGTCTTCCCGTGATAATCAGGTCATAACCAATTTTCTTCAGCGCTGCCGAAATGATGATGGCGGTCGCACAAGTGTCTGAACCGCCGAATTCTCTGCCCGAAATCAGATACGCTTCGTCACAGCCCATAGCCAGCGCTTCACGAAGAGCCACGTCTGCCTGGGGAGGTCCCATGCATACGGCTGTAACCGTGGCGCCTGTCTGCTCCTTTATCTGTAAGGCAGCTTCCAGACCTGCCTTGTCGTCATGATTGATGATGCTGGGTACGCCGTCACGGATCAAAGTGTTTGTCTTGGGATCCAGCTTCACTTCATTGGTATCTGGAACCTGTTTAATGCAAACGATAATTTTCATACTTTTCTAGTCTCCTTTCTTCCTTTAGACAACTTTCATCGCACCTGAGATGACCATCTTCATGACCTCGAGGTACCTTCGTAGATTTCCGTAATCTTAGCATCTCTCAGCGCTCTTTCAACCGGGTACTCTCTGCAGTAACCATATCCGCCCATGAGCTGGACAGCTTCACGGCAAACCTCATTTGCCACATCTGACGCCATAAGCTTTGCCATAGCCGCATAAGGACCATAATTTTCCCCGTCATCCTTGGCTTTAGCAGCTCTCCATGTCAGCAGTCTCGCTGCATCGATCTTGGTCTGCATGTCGGCTGCCTTGAACTGTGTCGTCTGAAATTTGGAGATACTTCTTCCAAACTGTTTTCTTTCTTTCACATATTTAACCGCCTCGTTCAAAGCGCCCTGTGCGATTCCCACCGCCTGGGCGGCAATACCGATGCGGCCGCCGTCAAGGGCCTTCATGGCAATCTTGAAGCCCTGGCCTTCTCTGCCTAATCTGTTGGCCGCCGGTACTCTCACGTTTTCATAGGATACTTCGCAGTTAGACGCTGCACGGATACCCATTCTTCTGATGTTCTCACCCACTGTGACTCCCGGCATCTCTTTTTCGACGACAAAAGCGGAAATGCCTTTGGTTCCCTGAGACTTATCAGTCATGGCAAAGACGATAAATGTGTCAGCAAAACCCGAGTTTGTGGTAAAGATTTTGCCGCCGTTGATGATGTATTCGTCAGAGGCCTCATCGTAAACAGCCTTTGTCTGCTGTCCAGCAGCATCCGAGCCGGCATTAGGTTCTGTCAAACCAAAGCAGCCGACCTTTGATCCGTCTACCAAGGGTCTTAAGAAGTTCTGCTTCTGTTCTTCTGTTCCAAAAGAATCGATACAGGAGCAGGCCAAAGATGTATGTACAGAAATGGTAACGCCGGTGCTGGCATCCACCTTAGAAATCTCCTCCATGCAGAGGGTGTATGCCAGATAATCTCCGCCCACACCGCCGTATTCCTTTGAATATGGGATTCCCCATCAAGCCGTATTTCTGCAGCTTTGCCAAAAGATCTCTGTTGAAGACTTCGGTCTCGTCCATTTCCTCGGCAAGGGGTTTTACTTCGTTTTCAGCAAATCTGCGGAACATTTCCTGTTGAGCAGATGTGTTTTTGACAATTTGAAATCCATATGATACCTCCATTTATTTTCCTTTGAACTGTGCTTCGCGTTTTCAACAAACGCTCTCATGCCTTCCACTCTGTCGCTGGAGACGAAGGTGCTGGTATAGGGCCTCCGCTTCATAAGCGACTCCTGAGTTCAAATCTAAATTCATTCCGTTATTGATGGCCACCTTGGCCATTTTAATTGCAACAGGTGCCTTGGCCATGATTGTCCTGGCGAATTTCTCCGCCTCGGCCATCAGTTCTTCAGCAGGCACCACTTTCTGTACGAGTCCGATTTCTTTCGCTTCTTGTGCGCTGATCAGCTCAGCGCTGTAAATCAGATATTTTGCCATACCCTTTCCGACCAGTCTCGGTAAGCGTTGTGTCCCTCCATATCCGGGGATGATGCCCAGATTCACTTCCGGCTGGCCAAATTTTGCCTTTTCAGAAGCGAATCTTACGTCGCAGGCCATGGCAAGTTCACAGCCGCCGCCCAGGGCGAAGCCGTTTACCGCCGCAATGACCGGCTTGTTGATGTTCTCTATGAGTTCCATGACCTTCTGTCCCTGGATGGTCATATCTCGTCCTTCGGTGCCGTCAAGGGCACTCATCTGTGCGATGTCAGCGCCTGCTATGAAAGCTCTGCCGCTGCCCGTTACGATAACTGTGCGAATGTCTTCCGTTTTGTCGATATATCTGAAGGCAGAATCCAGTTCACTGAGCACCTCGGTGTTCAGTGCGTTGAGGGCCTTTGGCCGGTTGAGGGTCACATAGGCAATGCCTTCTTTTCCTCTAATAGGATGTTCTTAAATTCCATCTTTACCTCTCTATACTACTTCTTTGTATAATCGTAAACGCCTTTTCCCGTCTTCATGCCCAGATGTCCCGCTCTGACCATTCTGCGCATCAGCGGCGCCGGCCTGTATTTGGTGTCTCCATATTCCGCATAGAGAACCTCCATCACTGCCAGCATCACATCCCAGCCGATCATATCGCCCAAGGCCAGAGGTCCCATCGGGTGATTGAGACCGAATTTGCAGCCGTTGTCGATATCCTCTGCCGTTCCGACGCCTTCTTCCAACATGAAACGCCTCATTGATAAAGGGATCTACCAGTCGGTTAACGACAACCGCCTTTATCAATGGATTTAATTGTCACTTTATCCAGGGTTTTTCCCAGCGCTTCTGCTATCGCAAAGGTTTGGTCACTGGTCACATATCCGACAATCAGTTCCAACAGCTTCATGGACGGCACCGGATTGAAGAAGTGGGTTCCCACCACCTGTTGCGGACGGTTTGTGACGGAAGCAATTTCGTAATCGGATGGAAGAAGTATTGAAGCCAAATCGCCTCCGGCTTGCAGATTTCATCCAGCTTTTTAAAGATGTCCAGCTTGATCTGGCGGTTTTCTGTAGCCGCCTCGATGACGAAATCCGCTGTTTTGCGTCCTCTAATTCTACCGTGATGCACAGTCTTCCTAAAGCGTCTCCATTTCATCTTCAGTCATCCGATTCTTAGCGACAGCCTTTTCCAAGTTTTGCTTGATCTTGAAGATAGCCTTTTTCAATCAGTTCAGGACTGATATCATTCATCATTACTTCTATGCCGTGGGTTATTGCCGTCTGCGCGATTCCGGAACCCATGGCCCGAGCCCACTACATATAATTGATTGATTTTCATCTCTCACGCCTCCATTTACTCACAAAGTTCAAACATCATCGCCATCGCCTGGCCTCCGCCAATGCAAAGGGAAGCCACGCCGTATTTCACGCCTCTTCTTTCATTTCGCGAATCAAAGTCAAGCTGATTCTGGCGCCGGTGCATCCTACTGCATGGTCCCAAGGCCACGCCGCCGTTTACGTTGACAATTTCAGGATCTAATTTTGTCCTGCACGCAGGCTGCCGCCTGTGCCGCAAAGGCCTCATTGAGTTCATAAAGACCCACGTCGTAACGGCTGATCCCTGTTTTCTTCTCCAGTTTTTCCACCGCGCTTACTGGTGCATAACCCATAATTGAAGGATCCAGGGCAGTTGAGGCGGCCGCGATGTATCTGACCTGGTATCCCAGTTCTTCCGCTTTTTCAGCCGACATCATCAGCATGACGCAGGAACCATCGTTGATCGGCGAAGCATTGGCCGCCGTTACGCTGCCGCCTTCTTGAAAGATCGGCTTCAGCTTTGCAAAGCCTTCTACCGTTGCGCCTTTTCTGTAGGTCTCGTCGTGATCAAAGATGACTTCTTTTTTCTTTACTTTGTCTTGATCGGTACGATATCCTGGTCATACTTTGCCTTCAGCCCAGGCTTTTTTCGGCCTTGTTGTGGCTCTGCACTGCAAATTCATCCTGCATCTCTCTGGTGATATTGCACATCTCCGCCACGTTTTCCGCCGTAACGCCCATATGATAATTCATAAAAGGATCCACCAGCCCATCGTGCAGCATACTGTCTTCAATCTTTCCCTGCCCCATTCTGTAGCCGAATCTGGCTTTCGGAAGCATATATGGAATGGCGCTCATGGTCTCGCAGCCGCCGGCGATGACCACGTCATTATCTCCAACCTGGATCGACTGCGCGGCCAGCTGCATGGCCTTTCATGGCAGTCGCACAGTTCTTGTTCGAGTAAAGGCCGGCACAGTTACCGGAAGTCCTCCATAAATGGAGCACTGTCTGGCAGGGTTTGCCTTTGTTCCTGCTTGAAAATGGGTTCCGATGATGACCTCATCGATTTCCGAAGGGTCGATTTTGCTCCTCTCCATCAGCGCCCTGACGCATTCTCCGCCGTGTACTGCTGCCAGGGAATTTTGCTTAAACTTCCGCCAAAGGAACCAGTAGCGGTCCGTACGCCTTCAACAATTACTACATCTCATCATTCTTTTCTCCGTTTCTATTACAGTTTGACGTGGGCTAGATTTGCCGCCAGCTCTTCTTTCTGTTCCATATTGGATTCCCTGAGAATCATGATTCTCATGGCCTGGGGCGACCCTGCGCCGTGCATGGACTCTGCCAGTGCCGTTCCGCCGGACATATTTTCTAAGAGTCTGGCAATCTTGATGCGATCTTCGGCCGAGTATTCTTCGTTTCCGACAAAGTACTTTTTAATCAGCGGTCCAGTGACCGGAGAGTTGAAATCCCACTCGTGCGGCAGGGGTGGCAATAAAGCCGCCGGCAATATCGGGCCAGACGTGAAATCTCATACATGTTTTCGTGCAGTTGAGCTTCACTTCGTTGGCCAGAAGGGTATTTACATAGTAGCTGCCGGCTTCTTCTTTTACTCCCTCATAGGAACATGCCAATGAGCAGCAGTACATGGTCTCTGCCAAGTGGGTCATCTCGATGAGTTTATCTTTGATATGGCTGGCTTTATTCGCGCCGTTCATCTTCGCAATTAGAGAAGTGGCGCCGATCAATACGTCAGAGTTGCCTACTTTTGCAGCCGCCGTAGTTCTGTCTGTGATAAGCTGCAAATCTGGTTACATAGTCCTGGGCAAACTCGATTTCTCCGCACATGAAGACTCTGTCCCATGGAACGAACACATTGTCGAGAACGGTCAGTGTTTCTCCTCCGACAATGGCGTACTCTGCGTTTCCTGTATCCAAATCTCCCTGCAGCCTTCTCTGATCATTGGTCTGACGTCCGAATACATGGGTCACGCCCTTTGCGTCTACAGGCACTGCACAGGCAACGGCATAAGCCTCATCTCCTTCAAGCAGATTGGTCGTCGGCAAAATCAGCATTTCGTGGGAATTGGCCATTCCAGTCATGTGTGCTTTTGCGCCTTTGATTACGATGCCGTCTTCCCGCTTTTCTACAATGTGCGTAAATAGATCCGGATCGCTCTGGCCGGAAGGTTTTTTATTTCTGTTGCCCTTGACGTCGGTCATCGCACCGGCTATCATCAGATCGTTTTCCTGCACATATTTCAGCCAGGCAGTGAATTTTTATGATAATCCGTACCATATTTCTTATCTACGTTATATGTAGTGATAAAGGTGGCGTTCATGGCGTCCAGTCCCACGCAGCGCTGGAAACAAGTGCCTGTTTTCTGGGCAATCATTCTCATCATCTTCACCTTGTTGACCAGATCTTCTTTGCTCTGGTGAACGTGGGTAAAACGGTTTACTTTGGTGCCGGTCAGATGGGAGTCTGCCGTCATCAGATTCTGGTAGAGAGGGTCCTGCGCCAGTTCATAGGTCATGGCCGCAGAATTCACATGAGGTTTTGTCATGGGATGGTCTACGACGCTGTCGATCTTCTCGCCCATGTAATAAATTATCGGCTTTAACTTCTTTAAGCTCTCTTTGTACTGTTGTCCGTTCATCATTTTTCATATTCTCCTTAAACTACATTTTGCTCTTTTAACAACTGGATTTCCGAATTGCTTTTTTCAAAAATATCCTTTAGCACATACTCCTGGTGTTCGCCAAGGAGGCGCTCTCTCAAAGGCGACAGCCGAAGACTCTGACATCTTGATGGGATTTCCGGGATAAGTGATGCTGCCCAGAATCGGATGGTCGATATCGACCAGCATTTCTCGTTCTTTTCAGATGAGGATCTGCAATCAGATCGTCGATGGTCAAAATCGGTCCTACCGGCACGCCTGCCTTGTCGAGTATTTCACAGATTTCGTGGGTAGTACGTTCTATCGTCCACTTTTCAACTTCCAGATTCAACTGATCTTCATTTGCTTTTCGCTGATAGTTCTCTTTGTACAGCGGATTTTCCAGCAAATCTTCTCTGCCCATAGCGCCTGTCAGCTTCTGAAAGAGGCTGTTGTTGGCCACAGCAATGGTCACATAGCCGTCCTTTGTTCTATACGAGTTGAACGGAGCTGAACCCAGATTGGCGTTTCCGTTTCTGGACGGCGCTACACCAGTCAGCGTCTTGGTCACCACGAAGTTTTCCAACGTTGAGAAGGCTGTATCCATCATGCCGATGTCGATAAACTGACCGACGCCGTTTCGTTCTCTGTAATAGAGGGCCACCATCAGAGCGTAAGCCATATGAATACCAGCAGAGGCATCCACAATAGAAGGACCCAGTTTATACGGCTTTCCGTCCTTTTCACCCGTTAAATTCATAAATCCGCCCATCGCCTGGCAGACCACATCGTAAGCTGGTTTCTTTCGATATGGTCCTGTCTGGCCAAAACCGGAAATTGAACCGTAAATAATCCGCGGATTCACTTCCTTCAGATCTTTATAGCCGATTCCCAGCTTATCCACCACCCCTGGCGAAAAGTTCTCCACCACGATGTCCGCCCAGCCAGCCATCTCTTTACGATTTTTACGCCCTCCTCTGACTTCAGATTGAGGCCGATACTTTTTTATTGCGGTTCAGATAAGTAAAGTAGGCGCTTTCACCATCTTTGACCGGTGCAAAGTGATGGGTGTCGTCTCCGATACCCTTTCGTTCTACTTTGACAACTTCTGCCCGAGATCTGCCAGCATCATGGTACAATAGGGTCCTGAATATACCCTCGTAAAATCCAGAACCTTTATGCCAGTCAGCGGCGCTTTTGCTTTCACTCCTTCATCACCTCCGTATGATTTCTTCTGCGTTACTTTTACGTCACTATATATCGCAAGGGGCGTGCCAACGCAATAATGCCCCTCGCCGGCAGGTGATTTATCCGCTGCATTCCTCTAAATTCAACAGGTTTCCCTTGACATGACCGCCGCGGCCCCTCCGAAGACTTAATTCATTTTTAAATCAAAACCTTTTCAACTTGAATGTGCAATTCAAAGTTGAATCGCAAAAATAACGGGCTGCAATTGCTGCAAGCCCGTCATCCAGTTATTGTTTACAATGATCAATTTGTTCTTCAGCAGGCCAAAAGCCGCCGTCCACATATAGGACCTGTCCTGTCACGTAATCGGAGGCCTCTGATGCCAGGAATACTGCCGTCCCCGCCAGATCCTGCGGCAGTCCGAAGCGGTTTACAGGGATTCTCGACAGCAGCTTCTGCGCATAGGCCGTGTCTTCAAAGATTGGCTTCGTCATAGTCGTCTCGTAATATCCGGGACCGATAGCATTGGCGTTGATTCCGTAAGGCGCCAATTCGTTAGCCAAAGCTTTTGTCAGCTGGACGATTGCCCCCTTGGCCGCGCAGTAGGCCACCATGTTCGGCAGGCCCAGCTGGCTGGTCAGAGAAGCGATGTTGATGATCTTACCTTTGATCTTTTTTCTCTATCATATGTCTGGCAACTGCCTGACACATGAAGAATACGTATTTCAACTGCACGTCCTGCACCTTGTCCCAGTCGGCTTCTTCAAATTCTAGGACTGATTTTCTGATATTGAGTCCTGCGCCGTTCAGTAAAATATCGATGTGGTCAAAACGCTGCACTACTTTCTCTACCAAGGCTTCAATTCCGTCTATAGAAGTGATGTTCTGCTGCAATCCCCATTACATCGGCACCCGTCTTTTCTCCAATTTCTTTGGCCGCCCTGTCCAGGTCAGCCTGATTTCGGCTGGATAAGACCACGTCTGCACCGGCTTCCGCCAGACCCGTAGCCATTCCAAAACCCAGCCCTTTGCTGCCGCCGATGACGATCGCCGTCTTTCCTTTTAAATGAAACTTTTCCATCTTAACTCCTTTCACTGCCGCGCTCTCGCCGGAGCGCCTCTTCGACCAACTCCTGCCGCATTCTCATAATTCAAATTATGAATGACCAGCAGGGTGGCCCTGTACTTTTCATTCACCATACATTCAGAAGAGCAGCCGTTAATCACTACGACCAGATCATAACTGCCCTCTTTATCCAACGCTTCCTCCCAAAGGGAAACCCGATACAGGCCTGCGCTGCTTTGAAGCAGCCGATTCCAGACCTTCTCTATCATAATAACAATTACATCCCCCGCAAAAAATGAGACCGACCTTTTTAACATTTGTCCTTCTGTCATAATCGATATCACTCTTTATACTTATTATATTTTCTCGAAAAAGGTCGGCTGGCTGATGCCCATAGTTTTGCCGCCTCGTGGGTGGTTTTGCCCTGTTTCATGGCCTTCAGAACTAAGTCTTTTTTCCAGTTCCTCCACCGCCGCATATAAGGAAGGCAGTTCTGCCGCATCGGTCTGATCCGCATTTTTCGCCGCTGGCGCTGCTGCCGTACGTTTTCTCAGGGTAGCGAAACTGTGCAGTACACCGGAATCATTAATCACGTACTGTTGTTCCACAAAATTCGACAGCTCCGTATATTGCCCGGCCATGGCCTTTCCATCAGCCCTTCCAAAAATGCGGCGTGGCCTCTTTCTGGCCGCCGTATTTTTCATTGAGCTGATTGATGAACAGTCGCGTCAAGTCAGGTATATCCTCTTTTCTCTCACGCAGCGGCGCCAATTCCAAGGTCAACACGCTGATTCGATAATATAAGTCTTCACGAAAGGTCTTTTCTTTTACCATTTGTTTCAGATTTCTGTTGGTAGCCGCAATCACTCTGACATCGACCGTTTGACTTCTTTTCCGCCCCAATTCTTGTCAGCTCTCCTTCCTGCAAGACCCGCAGAAACTTGACCTGCATGTCCAGCGGCAGTTCTCCGATCTCATCGAGAAAAATCGTCCCTCCGTCGGCAATTTCAAAGCGCCCTTTTTCCTTTTTTCACTGGCGCCAGTAAAAGCCCCTTTACATAACCAAAGAGCTCCGACTCGATCAGCGTTGGAGAAATGGCGCCGCAGTTGATGCGAACGAAGGGTTTTCATTTCTCTGGCTGTTGGAAAAAATATAGTCTGCAAAGACTTCTTTGCCTGTGCCTGTCTCGCCAGTAATCAGCACGGTGGAATGCTTCTGCGCAATTTTTCTTCGCCGTGCGCAGCAGTTCCTTTGTCACAGGGCTTACGGCCACCACCTTGTCTTCTACTGTATTATAGCGTAAGCTTTCGCGATAGCAGATATTTTCTTCCTGCAGGCGGATAATCTCTGAAATGTCGCGCACATTGGTCACCGCGGCGATGACCTTTTCCTCTTCGTCGAAAACCGGCGTGCTGGTCACAATCACCTCCGTGCCGGATAAAAGATTTTCTGCCCGCGTGATGGATTTTCCGCTCTCGATTACCTCTTTAGAAATATACAGTTTCATCAATCCTTCATCGATCAGCTGGTCCATATACCGTCCTACAAAAGCATTCTCGGCCTCTTTGAGCCAACTTCTCATAGGCTTTGTTGACATACAGCACCTTGCCTTTGTTGTCCACAATAAACACGCCGTCAAAACTGTTTTCAATTGCTTTTCTAATAGCTGTAATCGATTCATATATACCGTCCTTTTCATCTATTGCCTTTTGACAATCTTATAGAAAAATGTTAAACATCAGATACCAGATAAAAAATAGTGACCACGCCCATATACAGACAGGCCTTTAAGGCAAGCTGCAGATAAAAAGTAACTGAAGGCAAAAACTGCTGCGCCGAGGACCATCGAGTAAACCAGGAACTTACAATTGACACCTCGTTTCAGTAGAAAAAAGAATACGCAACCAACGATAACTAAAACAACCACATAGTCTGTCCCTTTCATAAGAATTATTATATCATGTGCATTCCGCTGAAAATAGAATCGCAGCACATGATTCAATGATTCCCTGCCTTGCGGCAACGCCGTAAGATTGCGGAATCATTATACCATGACGATTCCTTTGAAAACACAATCGAACGTCATGATTCAATGATTCCTACCTTGCGGCAACGCCGTAAGATTGCGGAATCATTATACCATGTGCATTCCTTTGAATATACAATCGCAGCACTTGATTCAATGATTCCTGCCTTGCGGCAACGCCGTAAGATTGCGGAATCATTATACCATGTGCATTCCACCGAAAATAGAATCGCAGCACTTGATTCAATGATTCCTGCCTTGCGGCAACGCCGTAAGATTGTGGAATCATTATACCATGACGATTCCTTTGAAAACACAATCGAACGTCATGATTCAATGAACGCTTCCTTGCAGCGAAGCTGTAAGATCGTGCGTTCATTATACCATCAAGTGTACCTGCCGCAACCTGATAACCAGGCTGCGACAGATCAATACCATTTCACTTAACGGTCCAGATATTCCTCTCTCGCATAATCTTCTCCGAAAATCAGCATTTCCCGTTCTCCCTCTGGTACGTTTTAAACTTCCCTTTGTTATGATGTACAGGATGATGCCGATTACAGTCCAAAGGGCGACCATCATCCACTCATGCATGCCCAGGCCTGCGCCAGGTCCGAACGGTAGATAGAGGACAATAAATGCGCAGGATGCGATAATTGCCAGAATGCCCATGAACTTGCCGCCAGGTGAACGGAAACGGTCTTTCCAGATTCGGTTCTTTAAATTTTAGAACATAGAAGGCAATCGATACACAGAGATAGCCTACCACGACGCCAAAAGGAGCTTGCGTCTACAAACCAGCTCAAGGCGTTTTTTCCGAGCAGGGCGCCCAGGATGCCGACGCCGCCTGTCAGCAGAAGAGCGTTCGTCGGTGAATTATGTTTTGATGTAATTTTCCAAAGGCAGCCGGCAGCATCTTTGCTCTGCTCATGGCGAAGAGAGATTCTTCGTAGCGCCCAGATACATCGCGTTCCAACTGGTCAAAATGCCGCCGATTCCTGCGACGATAATCAGCGAACCAAAGATCTTAGAATTAAACACGTAGGTTGCAACATCAGCTACTGGAATAGAAGCGGCTGCTGTCACCTCTGCAGGCGCACCGAAGGCCACGCCGAGAATCATCAGGATGTACCATAACCCGCCGAGACAGATAGCAAAGATGACCAGCTTACCGATCTGCTTCAGCGGCAGATTCATCTCTTCCACAGATTGTGGGATTACATCGAATCCGACGAACATAGCCGGTGCCATAAGCAGCACGGCGATCAGGCCTTCGCTGCCTCCGTGAAAGGCTGGCGCCGCATTGGCCATGTCTCCCAAGGTTACGCCGCCGACAAAGAATACGATGCCACCGATTACAAGTGCGATGGCAGCAATGGTGTTAAACTTGGCAACGATGTTCATGCCAAACCAGTGGCAGGCAATGGTAAAATGGTTCCTGCGATGCTGACAAGAAGCCAAGGCGCGTACACGTCATAACCCCTCGATCGTCCAAAGATGCCCGATCTGGGGAAGTCCTACCAGATAGTCGATGGCGCTGCCGAAAGCAGGTCCTTCCCAAGAAGCGACAGCGACATAAGCAAAGCACATAGCCCAGGCGGAGATCCAGCCAAAGGTATAGCCTCCTGCTCTGTAAGCAAAGACCAGAGAACCGCCTGCCAATGGAATCGCAGGTGTCAGTTCCGCATAAGCCATACCGATGATACTGCAGAATACAATTGCGACGATAAATGCGATAATCGCGCCGACGGTTCCAGCCAATGTAACCCAGGAACCGGCCAGCATGACCCATCCCCAACCGACAATGGAAACCAAAGGCTAAAGCCCATACATCACCTCTGCCCAGAGTCTTGGCAAGAGATGCTCGTTCGATGTTGGCGTTTTCCACGCTCTGTTTTTTCATAGCGTCCATAAAATAAACTCCTTTTCTTGTTATAATTTCATATTTTGATTCTTTAGATATCTTCATAACTGTTCTCAGCTATGATAAGCTGCATTTGCTTCTAAATCATCTTAACTACCTGACCACCAATACCGCAAAATTTGTGCCATTTTTATCCACTCCATCGATGGGCTGATGGATTCGTTTAAAGTTTAACAATTTGGCACATATTTTGCATTCTTCTATTTACAGCATTTGTTTCTCAAGTCAACATGACCTTAACCAAACTATTACAGAACAATGAAAGGATTAAGAAAATGCAAAGTACAATACCAGCGGATCTAAGAAACTATATGAGGATACCTGCAGCTATCTGGTGGACGGTGTGAGCAGCTCTTTTCACAAAGCGGCTGTCGAAGAGTATCCAATCTGTATGAACTATGCAAAAGGTTCCAAAATGTATGATGTGGATGGAAACGAATACATCGATTATGTAGGCGGTTTTGGCCCTATGATTCTCGGCTATGCCAACGACTCTCTAAAAACCGTGCGGTAAAGGATCAATTAGAAAGAGGTTCTCACTTTTCCACTTTGACGCCTTCTCTGGCGCAACTGTCTAAAAAGCTGTGCGACATCATCCCCTGTGCTGAAATGGTCAGCTTTCAAAGCTCGGGAACCGAAGCCAATATGCATGTTTTCCGCGTAGCCAGAGCCTTTACAGGCAAACAGAAAATTGTTAAATTCGAAGGGCAGTATCACGGCTGGGCAGATGAACAGAAGATTACAATTTCCGCATCCAAGCTGGAAGATTTGGGAGATCTTTCTTCACCGAGCCGTCTCTTCGGTACAGCCGGTCAAAGACAAGAAACCTGCGACGATATTATCATCACACCGTGGAATAACTTAGAGACCATGAGAGAATTATTAGAAAAGAACGCTCATGAAATCGCCGCTGTCATTACAGAACCTTATATGTGCGACGAGGGTCCCATCATGCCTCAGCCCGGTTACCTGGAAGGCCTGCGCAAGCTGACCGAAGAATACGGCGTGCTTCTCATCTTTGACGAAGTAATCACAGGCTTCAGGCTCGCTCTAGGCGGCGCGCAGGAATACTTTGGCGTGACACCGACCTCTCCGTCTCTTTGGCAAAGCCATCGCCGGCGGTTTTTCTCTCCCATGGTCTGCGGAAAAAAAGAGATCATGAAAAGTCGGCCATCCTTCCGGAACATTTAACGCAACGCCAGTTGCTGTAGCAGCCGCGCTGGAAACGATCAGGCAGCTGGAAACACCGGGTACATATGAAAAGTTTCAAGCACTGGGCGACCGCTTGGCCAACGGATTGACGGAAACGGGTAAAAAGTTCGGCGTTAAAATTTATGCTACTGCGAACCGTTCCATCTGTCAGCTTCAAACCGGCATCGATTACCCCGTCAAAGATTTCAGAGACTGCCTTGCTAACGTAGACTACAGCCTGTATAACCAGTTGTTCTTAAGGATGACAGAATACGGCATTCGCATTACCTCTGCCAGAGGCCGTCTATATCTGTCGACAGCACACACTGAGGCCGATATCGATCAAACAATTGCAGTATTTGAACAGATTTTATCTGAGATAAAATAATTATAAATCCTCAAAACCAGGAAAGGGATTGCCGATTTACGAAGCGTTTTCGTAAGCAGGCAATCCCTTTCTCAATCCATTTTATTTTTAATTTGTAATCTATATTTTATTTTTATCGTTTTTTCACTTTTCTTTCAATTCAAACTTGATTCAAAATTCTATGCATCTTTGAATCATATTCAGGAACGATTCATTTTTTATGCAAGGAATTCATTTGAATCGGATATACTATAACGAGGTGAAATTTATGTTTAAAAAATATGAACTAGTTGGATTCTTCTTTACATCCATTTTGGGCTGTCTGCTCCACTTCGTCTACGAGTGGACAGGCGAAAATATCATTGCCGCCATTTTCAGCGCCACAGACGAAAGCACGTTTCAACATCTAAAGCTGTTTTTCTTCCCCTTACCTGCTTTGGATTTTTTGTTGAACAGCGGAAATTTGGCTCTATTGCCAAAACCTTCTGCCTGCCAAGGCCATCGGCGCGCTCTGCGGTACGATTTTGATCGTGGTCTTGTTCTACGGTTACACGGCTATTCTGGGAACTAATACTCTGGTACTGGATATCGCGGTCTTCCTCATTTCGACTGGGGCAGCGTATCTAGTCAGTTACATGATCGTCATGAATAAGCGGATGTTTTCATCCAAGGCTGCATCAATGGTCGGAGGCTGTGTGCTCTTACTCATGACCGTATCCTTTGTCGCCTTTACCTTCTATCCGCCAGACTTAGAATTGTTCCGTGATCCTACACTTTAAAAACATAAAAGAAGTGTCATATTGATGGCTATGTTATTAAGTCCAAATAATATACTGGCTATCTGGTTTACAAAGAATTAAGAAGTAGAGCTTGGCAAAGTCAGGTTTTACTTTTTTTATGTATAAGAAATTGCGTTACTTAAAGAAATCATGTAGAATAGAAAGGGAACAAAAAATAAAGGTTTTAGGATTTCTATTCTAAACGAGTTACTATTTTGGGATTCGGCAACCATGTTTTTATCTCAATAAATTGTGATATTTAAAAAGGAGGAGAGCGAATGAAAATTAAATCTCATAAAATTATATCCGTTTTATTATGTTTTGTGCTGGTGTTTACCAGTTTCACCGCGGTTAGTTTTGGTGCTGTCTCAAAAGGAAAAATCAAGGTTTCTAAAGTAAAAATCACTTTAGAACTGAACAAGAGCTATCAACTAAAGCCAACAGCTAGCAGCAAGAGCATTTCTAAAAAGGGTTATCAATATCGGTCATCGAAGCAGAAAGTTGCGATAGTCTCATCAAAAGGAAAATTACTGCTAAAAATCTTGGTCATGCTACCATTACAATCAAATCAATAGCAAAACCTAGCGTTATAAAAAAGTAAGTGTTACAGTCGTCAAGAGAAAGACCAATGTCATTGCAATGGAAACTGGTACAGCCGCTAAAATGAAACTGACTAATAAAAAGGTTAAGAACAGTCAGGTAAAGTGGACATCGTCAAATAAAAAAGTGGCAAAAGTTTATAAAAACGGATTGTCAAAGTTGTTGGAAACGGATCTGCAAACCATTTCTGCAAAATCGAAGAAACTTACAGGCGGCAAAGAGACCTTTACCATTAAAGGAGCAAAAAGGTGTCTACAGTTGCTGCACTCACCTTAGCTGTACGAAAAATACTAAGAAAATACTTATTTCAAAGAATTTAACCGTAAATACCCCCATACATGTTTTAAAAGGTTCTGAGATTATTTTGGGAAAAGGTGCCGATTTAAAGATTGGGAAAGACGGTCAACTCATCAATGAAGGCAGAATTTCTAACGTAGTGAAAAAAAAGTATATATAAAGCGTGCAGGTTATACAAAGATGGAGGAAGAAACGAATACCGATCCTGAAACTCCTCCTGCTGATCCAGAGCCTCCTGTTACAACTCCAGAGAATCCAGATATAGAGAATCCACCAATAGTTAATCCGGATGAACCAGAGCCAGAAAATCCAGAAAATCCAGAGGAGCCTCCAGTTGATGTAACAGAACCAGAAGTACCTACAGACGAAGCTTTAGAAGAAACCAAAGAGCTTAATCCGTCAGAGGAAGAAGGCGAATTGGTGGCAGATGAAGAAAATCAAATTGTTATGGAGTGTGAGTCCTATGTAGAAGTGGCAACCTATTCTGATTTAGTGCAGTCAGGTCAATTGACATTAAAAGATGGATGCACTGTAATTGTTGGAGGGCAGCCTATTATAGGGAGTAAGGAAAGTGGATCACTCATGGGACTGTCACAGCCGGTAAACGAAGAAGGTCTTGCGGCGTATTGGACTTATAATGGTGAAGGACGGTTAGCACTGTTAGTTTATGGTAGATTAGATATTTTCACGTCTCAGGAGAATGTTTTAGGTGACTACTCAATATTCACTCATATAAAGGAAGATGATGTAACTATTTCACCTGAAATATCTATGCCTACATTAAATGCCTTATCCACAAAGACCCAATTAGTAATCAGTAATGGCAGTCTCTTTGTGGGAGGAGATAAAATTGTAAGTCCATCTGACTCAGATAGTGTATTCAATGTAAGTAATGGTCATTATTCAGACGACAATCGAGTATTGTTTTATAAAGGAAATAGTTGGATTAATAGTATGTGTTTTGGAACAGTTACAGTGAACCATTTTTATCCAGGGCTGATGCTGCAGAGTTCCAGCAGTGGAAACATCTATGCTAATCCAGTGCCGAGCAATTTAATATTTAATTGCGATAGCAGTCAATGGTATGATGCCGTTTTTAGTAATCATATTCCAGCTAGTGAAGGACTGTATCCAATAGATATAAACTTCCATCAAAATATCACTGCCTTTGCTGCTACTGAATTGGACCAAAGTACTAAGATTGAAGATGCGAAGCCCGGCCAAAAAGGTCTATTTCATTCCATATATAAGGGACTATGTTGCTGTAAAATACGTTAAAATGAATGGCGTAGAATTGAACGGTCATACTGATTTTCCTACATTAGCTACGTATTATGAGTTTATTATGCCAGCCAGTGGTGTTTGGATCGGAATAGAAACGGAAGAATTCAAGGTATATAAAGATGGCGAACGCATTGATGGCAAATCGGCAAGTACCTTTTATTTTGACACCTTGGAGGCTGCAAAAGAATGGTATACAGGAGTTCAAATTGAATTTAACGGAACACGATACGACGTAACCTTTGAATGGGTAAAAGATGACGGACTTGTGTTTGGACGCAATCACTATATGGGAAACGTTGTTTGTCCGGAATTAGAGAAAGAATTTTCATATCCAGGGCATGTATCTGCATTTGTTACTCCAAACTAAATCAAAAGAACATTTTTAGATCGCATCATTCTCTAATTGTTTAGCACTTGACAATTTGCGAGTACAACACCCCAAACTTTTTAAGTCTGGGGTGTTTTTCATTTCAGCAATGGATTTCAATAGCACTTCTTTATTATACAATTCTTATTTTACTTGATTTAAAGCCTGGTCAAAGTCTGACAGGATATCTTCGATGTCTTCGCAACCGACGGACACTCTGATCAGCTCTGGCTTGATGCCTCCTGCAAGCTGATCTTCTTCGCTGAGCTGTCTGTGGGTAGTGGATGCTGGGTGAAGCACGCTGGTGCGAATATCTCCCACATGCACTACGATGCTGGCCAGCTTCAAATTCTTAAGGAATTCTTCGCCTGCCGCCTTACCGCCTTTGACACCGAAGCTGAGGACGCCGCTGGCTCCCTTTAGGAAGGTACTTCTGTGCTCTTTCGTAGTCATCGTCGCCGGGAAGTCCGGGATATTTGACCCAATCTACCTTCGAATGCTTCTGCAGGAACTCAGCTAACGCCATGGCATTTTCACTATGTCTTTCCATGCGCAGATGCAGGGTATCAAGACCTTGGAAGGTGAGAAAAAGCGTTCATCGGAGACATGGTGCATCCCAAATCGCGCAGCATCTGGGCTCTCAGCTTCAGGCAGAAGGCCTGCTTACCAAACTTCTCGTAATATTTGATGCCGTGATAGCTCTCGTCTGGTTCTACCATGCCTGGAAACTTGTCGGCATATTTGTTCCAATCAAAACTGCCGCCTTCCACAACCATGCCCCCTACGGAAGTGGCATGGCCGTCAGCCCATTTGGTTGTCGAATGAGTGACAATATCTGCTCCGTATTTCAGCGGCTGGCAGAGATACGGAGATGCCAAGGTGTTGTCCACTACAAGAGGGACGCCGATTTCCTTCGCTGCAGCACTGAACTTCTCAATGTCGAGAACAGTCAGAGCAGGGTTGCCCAAAGATTCGCCAAAGAGCGCCTTGGTATTCTCCTTTGCCAAAGCGACGATCTCGTCCTTGGTAATATCCTGGTCGATAAAGGTTGTCTCAATACCCATTTTCTTCATGGTCACGCCAAAGAGATTGTGCGTTCCCCATAGATGTTGGCGCAGGCGATAATGTGATCTCCCGCTTCGCAGATATTCAGCATGGTAATCAGGTTCGCCGCCTGGCCTGCGCTAGCTGCAATTGCCGCAGTACCGCCTTCTAATGCCGCCATCTTTGCTTCTAATGCGTTGACCGTAGGGCTGCCCAGCCTTGTGTACATGAAATCTGCACTTTCCAGATCAAAGAGCTTTGCTACATCCTCAGCGTTATAATATCTGTATGTAGTATTCTGAACGATAGGCAGTACCTGTGGCTGCCCGCTTTCTGCCTTGTATCCTGCCTGGATACAGTTGGTATTGAATTTATAATCCGTCATTATTTCACTTCCTTACGATAAAATCTTTGCCTAATATTGTATAACATTTGGCACAGATTAGCAAGCACGACATACAATATGATGAGGTGATTTATTTGATAAAAATCTACGGCGTGTTTTTTACCATGATAATCGGTATCATACTGCAGCATACATATGAGTGGTCTGATAAAAATCCATTTATCGCAGTCCTGGCTCCTGTCAACAGCAGTGTCTTTCAACATCTGAAGCTGCTCTTTACACCGTACATGCTCTGGGTACTGGTAGAATATGAACATTATGGACAGTATGAAAAAATTTCATCCCGATCAAAGCGGTTTCCCTCTTCGCCGGGATGTTTATCATCGTGTTGCTATTAAATTTATCCGTAAAGGCCTTGCGAAGGAATGTCTGCCGAATAGGTATGGCTGCTTTCGTAATTGCCACATTGACTGCTTTTGGTCTGGATTACTATTTGACTGCCAGCAATCTCCGCGTTCTGCCAGCAGCAAATCTGTCCGGCAGTCTGCTGCTCTTTCTCATCGCACTGGCCATGTCGTTTTTTACCTTTATCCGCCTGACCATCCCTTGTTCAGCGATCATTTTCGTTCTTCGAACTGATACTGCAGATTCCGGCGATGGCGCCGAAGAGCACGCCTGCCACCGGCCAGATGATCCAGCTCCTGCCCCAGTCCTCCGTCAGGAAGCTGTAAGCTAAGTAAATAGCAACAATCAAGGGCCAGTAAATTGCCGCAGCCTTGTCGATCAGTTTGTTTTTCTTCCTTTCAACTGTATAGTCGCCTTTTGCAGGAGCACGTCGTAACACCCATAGGGCATGCCGGCTGTAATTAGAATGTAGACGCCTGCCGCTACGAATAATAGCAGCAGTGAAACGGCAGCGCCAATCTTTTGCGGCTTGTGACTCGTCAAAGATAATCCCGCGACAATTGCTGGAATCACGCCGATAATGATAAGGCTGACACCTATTGCCATTTTCCGTCCGAAAGTTGATCTTGCTTCCTCCTGCATTTTCCCAAATATAGTTTTAGCGCCCGGTTCCAGTTCAAAGACTTCTTGCTGCAGGTATTCGTATTTCGACATAGAAACCCCATTGACGATGAAAAGAACGACCGCTGCAGCAACCATGCCGAAAAGCACGATTAGTCCCATGGCTGTTGGCGCGGCAGCATCAGTTCGTACGCCACTGTTGATGAGAAGAATGGGAGAGCAGATGCAGAGCACTACGCCGATTCCAATCTTTCTGGCATACTGCCTCATGTCGTCCAGATACTCCTTGCCCCGACTCAAGTTGATTTTCATCGATGGCTTTCTCTTATCTTCGTTAATTGTAATGGAAGGCGCGGATTTCTCCCTGATTCCCAGTTCTCTGATTAATTCCTCCATATTTCCGAATTCCGAAATGACGATACCGATGGCTTCGTTCTCGCTTTTGCCTTCCGCTTTCAGTTCTACATATTTGTCTTCCATCATTGAAGCCATTTCCCCTTTTTGCTTTTCTGACTTCTTCCGTGTCCGGAAGCTGTGTAAACATGCTGTCTAAGTAATTTAAAATAATCTCCATTATAGCTCCTTCTTTCTGATAAATCTCTCTACTACTTCTTTTGTCACTTGCCATTCCAAGCATTTCTCTTCATAGTATCGTCTTCCCTCTTCGGTTATCCTGTAATAGGTCCTCTGTTTGCCGCCGGATTCTCCTCTGCCTGCAAAGGATTCCACATACCCATTCTTTTCCAGTCTGGTAAAAGCAGAATACAGCGTCGTCTCTTTGATGATATATTTTTCTTCGGAAAGCTCTCTGATCATCTTGGGAACCTGGTAACCGTAAGAAGGCTGATCCATGAGCAGAGACAGGATGATGGTATCGTTGTACCCTCTGATAACGTCACTGCTAATCAATATTCTCACCTCAAGCTCTATTACGACTATAGTAGTACGACTGTCGTAGTAATTTATAGTCTCATCATAACACAACTACTACGACAGGTCAAGTAGTTAGAGAAACAAATTACTTAAGCCGTTGAATAACACCTTAAACCGTATGGAAAATACCGCAAAAGCGACGTAAATCATGGTATACTGTAAAAAACGATTATTGAAGGGGAAGTGTTCTAATGCTGGCTTTGATTTGTGACGATCTTGCAGAGGATCGCAGAGTACTTACAGAATACTGCGCTCGCTACGGGAAAGAAAAGAAATTAAAATTACAGACCTTACAGTATGAAAAATGCCGGCGCTTTACTGCAGAGCAAAGAAGTGATGCATGCAGACATTTTGTTCCTGGATATTTATATGGAGGGCGCCTCAGGTATTGACGCTGCAAACATCCTCAGAGGCAAAGGATATAACGGCACCCTCATTTTCACGACTACCAGCCGTGAACACTATGCAGAAGGTTTTGATCTTGCGGCTGCTCATTACCTAATCAAACCGATAACCTGGGAATCCTTCTGTGAGGGCAGTTGGCCGCTGCAATAAAATTGGAGAGTTAGAGAAAAAATACATAAGGGTCAATATCGGACGTTCTGAACTGAACGTAGATGTTGATGGCATCCGTATATCGAAGTCTACGGTCACAAGACCATCATCAGCACCATACGAGGAGAGATTAACGTTACCCAATCGCTGACAGCATTGGAACAGACTTTGCCCAGCGACACTTTTCTCAAATGCTATCGCTGTTTTTTAATTAATATGAATTACGTACAGCGCATTGAAGGGAGGTCTTTCTTATGAAGGATAATCGCGAAATTCCAATTTCCAGAGATAAACGTTCCCAGATCAAAAATATTTATCTGGACTACCTATTCAGCAAAATGGAGGACGAGACGTGCTAGAATCTTATCTGTCTGCATTTTTAGTTACCTTTTATCATTAGCGGCAGCGCTGCTCTGCTGTGTTTTTTTGTGTCGTAAGAGATGCATTAATAAAAAATGGTCCATAATTCTGATCCAGAGCCTGATATTCGCGAGCCTTAATGGATGTGTTTTTCTGCCTGTGTTGCACTTTGGGGAGAGGATTATTACATTTTCATGTATGGCGTGTGCATCCTGTGTGGCTGGCAGTATTTGTACAAAGTTACAAAGGAAAACCGCATCTGGCTCTTTTTCCTCATCTGCATGACCTTCAGCTTTCTCTTTTTTCTGCGCGTCTGTCTCCCTACCTGTTCTATGCCATCTGGATGCCAGCGGCGTCCTCTGGTCTCTATATTTATAAAAGATGTTCTATTTTTTTTGGCTCGCCCTCATTTCTATTCTGGTATCCTTTTTACTGTTACATGCGAAAGCTCTATCTGAAGGTCAGGAGGCTGTTTATCCCACATATGTGGAGGCTCTGTATTCTTCCAGTGATGTTTTCTTTTCTGTTATGGCTGCAAAGCGTAATTCTTCCAGGAGATATGGTTGGCGTTGCTGTCAGCTGTATCCTGAAGGGCTTTATCGTTTTCTGTTCTTTCCTGACCTATTCTCAGATGTCCAGCGCATTGAATAATGCAGAGAAGGCTATCGGAGAACAGGAACGCAGAAAGTTCCTGGCTCATCAGTTTGATCTGCAGAAGACCCGTATGGAGGATCTGGAAGCTCACGCAGAGGAAATGAGAAGAATTCGTCACGACCGGCGTCAGCATGTAGAAGTGTTGAAAGGTCTCCTGGCAGAAGGTAATGTGGCAAAGGCGCGGGAATATCTGCAGGACTACGAGGATTCCATCAGCAAGAATATACAGCCGCCTTTGTGCTGCAACTTTGCCGCAGATACGATCTGCAGCCGCTATCAGGCCCTGGCAAAACAGTCAGGAATCAAGACAATCCTCTCCCTGTCTCTGTCTAAGAATCCCGGCGTATCCGGCAGTGATCTTGCCGTAATCTTAGGAAATCTCTGGGAAAATGCAATTGCTGCTGCCCTCGACGCCAGTTCAGAGCAGTTCATTCGACTCAAAGTCGTGGAGAAGCACGAAAAGATATTCATCCGCATGGAAAACAACTTTGGAAATATCGTGCTTCGAGATGATGGCAGATATCTTTCAACCAAGGCGGGCAGAAATTACGCTGAAGGCATAGGGCTGTCCAGCATCAAAGCCGCCGCGGCAAAGTACGGCGGCATTGCTGAATTTTCCCCATAACGAAGATGTTTTTACTTCTTCCATCCTCCTTTACCCCAATTATACATAAACAAAGAAAAACTGCCTGACCGGCAGTTTTTTCTATGTATAATGATTTACTTAAACTTGTTTTCCGGCCACATAACCCGTGCGCACCGCTTCCATGACGCTGCCCACTTCGCTGGCGTCGCCGACAACATAGACCTCAGCACAAAGATCTCTGATCTCATCAGCAAGCTGATGGTTCGGTCTGTCTTTTGTGGCGATGACCACAGTGCCTGCAGGTATGATCTTTTCTCCTGCTGGACCTTCGACCACGACTTCCTGATTTCTGATTTCTTTACATTTCGTTTTCAGCAGAATCGCGCAGCCCAGTTCTTTGATGTGTGACTTCAGTACAAATCTGGTCGTTTCCACCATATTCGTCATCAAATGATCTGTCATTTCCACCACTGTAACATGTTTTCCTGCCTTTAGCAGATATTCTGCAGTCTCACAGCCTACAGTTCCGCCGCCGATGATGACCACATCGTCTGCTGCAGGCGCGCCCAGGAGAATCTCCTTTGCGTTATATACGTGTGCCTTCTCAAAGCCAGATATCGGTAAGGATGCAGGAATGACCCCTGTGGCAGCGATCACTGCGTCAGGCTTTAGGGCTTCTACATCCTCTCTGGTGATCTTTTGCCAGTTACTACATGGAAGCCTCTGTACTCACTCTGCTTTTCCATATAGGGGATATAGTCCGCCAAATTTTCTTTATACGGCGGTACGACAGCCGGAATCAACTGGCCGCCCAGGCGATCTTCCGCCTCATATACCGTCACATCGTGACCTCTCATGGCGGCTACTCTTGCTGCCTCTATGCCAGCAGGGCCGCCGCCAATGACCATGACCGTCTTCTTTGTTTCCGCAGGAGGCAGAGAATCGTCGTTGTTGTCGTGACCTAAAACCGCATTGACAGAGCAAATCAGCTCACCGTCATTCATCAGCTGATTATCCATACATTTCTGACATCCAATGCAAGGTCGCGCATATGGATAGGTGCCGCCTGCAATCATGTTCGGCCGCTCTGGTTCAGTAATCATGCCGCGGCCCATATGAATGAAATCGGCTATGCCGGAAGTCAATGCACCTTCCGCCATGACAGGATCATAGGTTCTGCCTCCGGCGATCAGTGGAATCGTGATGGCAGGTAAGCCTCTGCCTTCCATATTGGGCCGCTCCTCACCTTCGGCAATCATGGCTTTTCTGACCATGCCAGCCAGAGGCAGTGCCATTCCCTTTGGCTGACCACCGGCCGGTATGTCTTCAAGTGTTGCAACATCGCTCCAATTGCAGGCGATGACTTCGATTGCATCGGCTCCAGCCTGCTGCACCAGATAGCAGTTGTAAAGTCCGTCTATCGGCGTGACACCGCCGTTGCGGCCGCCGTCAATGACGTTCATCTTGATCATGACAGGAAAATCTTTGCCGCAGCGTTTTTGATCTTGCGTATAATGTTGCAGGCAAATCTTGCCCGGTTATATGCGTTCCCGCCATACTCGTCGGTTCGCTGATTGGCCGTAGAGGAGAAAAACTGGGCTACCAGATAGTAACCTGCTCCGTGAATCTCCACAGCATCATAGCCTGCTTTTTTTTTTTTTGCACGGACAGCTGCATCCGCATACTTATCTTCCAGTGCCACAATTTCGTCGTGGGTGAAAGCCCGCGGCGTTTCTCCCGTCAGTCCGGTGACAAAGCTGTAAGGCATCGCCACCTCTGAAGGAGCCGCCGCCGGCTGCCCCAGTGCATGGAGGACGGAAAGATTGGCGCCTCTTCCCGCGTGGCTCAGCTGGATGGCACATTTGGCTCCATATTTGTGAATGGTGTCCGTCAGCTTTGAAATCCCGGTATGTATTTGTCATCGCTGAGGGCAATATAGTGTACCGTGTTGATACCCAAGGGTGGATCCACACAAGTTACTTCTGTGATAAGCAGGCCGGTGCCGCCTTTCGCATTGGCAGCATAGCGATTGATAATCGGTTCGGTAACAAACCCCTCCTCTCCAGCATCCGTACCCATCGGCGGCAGCACGATTCTATTTTTCAGCTCCATCGTGCCAATTTTTCCAGGTGACAATAGCTTTGAAAACTCTGTTTGACTCATAACAGGTTCCTCCTCTCATTTGTGAACATGATTCGCTTTTATATTTTCATTATAGCACGGCATATCTTGCATTGCAATTATTTTGTGAATTTAATTCACTTATACGTTTCTGGCGATTGACAGTTCTGCTTTTTTCAGTGCTATACTGAAAACAATGAAGAAACAGAGGAGAATACAATGAACGGAACATCACCAAAGTACCAAAGAACCCACGAAAATTAAAAAACAGGCTCTCGACCTGTTTTTAAGTAAAGGATATGAAGCGTCGTCAATACAAGAAATCACACACAAAACCGGCCTCTCCGTAGGCGCTTTTTTTACCGTCATTTTGCATCAAAGAAGCCATCTTTGCTGAAATCTGGGACGATTACGCCGGTGCCAACATTGAACGCACTTTTTAAAAGAGGTGGAAAAAGACCACCTCCCTGCTCTCTGCCATGGACTATCTGCTTGCAGAAAACGAAAACTTCTCGAAAAATGAGACGACCAACAAACTGTACGCCATCTATGCGTCTCTTGCAGTCTCCCAAAACTAGATACTTTTCCCCATATCAACCAGTCATCAAAGAAATATCGGCAGATGCTGTATCAACTGATTAAGAAATATTGTGCCGATTTTACGGAAGAAGAGGCGATTACCACTGCCAACGCAATGCACTGCTTGATGAACACCTATTCCATGCGCAACGCCGACGCTTTTCAAGCTTTTCACTTTGAACGGAATGCCTTCCGAAAGTGCATTCTCACACTGCTTCGTTTGTAAGATTAAATTCCTAATCTACGATATGGCTTCTCTCTTCTCACTCTTTCCTTTTCTTCCGCGTTGCTTTGCCAACGAAAAGGCAGCATAGGCCAAAGCGCCTACATTTCCTGCAATCATATCAGTAACAGTATCCACCATGCCTCTCTGCATGCCGCCTCCGGCCAGCTTGTCTGCCGTAAACTCAAAAGATTTCCCAAATTCCAGCCCCAGCGCTGGAAAAGAAAAACGCGAAGCAGACAGCTGGAATCATCAGTTTTTCCAATTGCTTTTCGTCTGTAAGACCAAAACGCTTGAGCAGATATGTAATAATCATCATGCCCAAGGTAGCCAGCAGAATGCCGCTAAAAAAGTGGACAATTTTGTCATAAGGGCCGAAAGATCTATACAAATCCATAACTGATCCCATCGGCGAAGCAAAATACGAAAGCCAGACCGGCGTAATAAAGGCCGTCAGAAACTTTAAAAAAATCTTTGCCGCAATCAAAGCGGCCAAAATTGATCCGTAAGAGCCGATGACATTGGTCATCGGCGGATTGATCTCAGAGCAAAAGCCGTTATGGCTGCTCCTGTCGTTGCAGCGACTAAGGCGATTAGCGCCAATACCCTTTTTTTTCATTTCTATATCATCTCCAAAATTAATCTATTATGCAGTATAACATACATCAAAAGGAAAGAAAATGCAAAAATTTATCATATCTTCACAGTTTCGTGATATGATTGTTTTTGGATTTTTATGGAGGTGTCTCTTGCATATAGATGAAAAAAGAAAAAATGGCTTTGCAGCCTACTGCTGTTCATCGTGATTACAGCTGTCATATTTTTTTGGTCAAGAACGACTACGGTCTTTATCAGGCGACCATAGGAAAGGTCACTGCGGTAGAAGATACTCATGTAAAAACGCGAACAGGCTTTGACGGAACCCATGAATATGAGGAAAAAGTATTACGAGCAGACGATTACGGCCAAGCTGATGAACGGAATCCACAAGGGAAAGACTGTGAGGCTGACCAATACCTATGCTGAATCCACGGTTTACGATACCAAATACAAGGCAGGAGATGATGTCTTCGTCGAATCTTTGGAAAGTTCGTCTAATGATGGCCCCCTGATTGGCAAAGTCGCCGGCATCAAGCGCGACCATTACGTGGTGTTGGTGCTGACCCTTCTATTCGGTCTCTTCCTTTTGATCGACGGAAAGAAAGGCACGTTAACTATTTTTAGTTTGGTTCTCAATATGATTGTATTTTACTACATGCTGGTTCTCTATAATCATGGGACGAACATTCTAGCGCTGTCCATCCCTATGGTCATATTCTTCACTGCCATGCTGCTGTTTTTTATGCACGGTATCAGTGAAAAAACACTGCTTTCTTTTGTCGCAACTATGATTACAGTCGCAGTAACCACGGCCATTGCAGCAATTGTCATGAAGTTCAGTGAAATTGACTACACATTTATGGATTACCTGCAGCAGCCATTTGATCCCGTGGACGCCGGCTATATTTTCTTGTCGGAGCTGCTGATCAGGGTGCCTCGGCGCAATTATGGATGTCGTCGTCACCGTCATTATGACTGTTAATCAAATGATATCCCATACGCCGGATTTAAACAGCAAAACCTTGATCAAATCCTGTCGCAATGTAGGTGATGACGTGGTCGGAACTATGATCAATATCATGTTTTTACCAATATCGCAGCAAGCCTGCCATTTTTCATCCTGTCCATGCGCAACGGCATCGCGGTGCTGACTATACTCAAATATCACGTGTTCTGTGAGCTGGCCAGGTTCCTGGTCGGGAGCATCGGAGTGGTTCTGTTCATTCCAATATCGGGATTTCTGGCTGCCTACTATTATAAACAGCAACGTAAGGCGAAAAAATGTTAATTGTACTTACTGCTATTTTAATTACATTAATCTTACTGATCTGCGGTGACAAAGGCTCCAAATCTATTCTTTCCACCGCGATGAATGCCGGCCTTCTACTGCTTGCAGTTTTTCTAATTTATAGAGGCTTAGATCCAATTTTGATCACCGTTGCCGCCTGCATCCTCATCGCCTGCATCACCCTCTTTATCCCGGAAGAGGCCAACATCAAATCTAAGACCGCCCTGCTCTCCGTAATCCTTGTCATCCTCGTCGTGGTGCCTTTTGTCTATTCTATTGCAGGCCGCGCCTCTATTCAGGGATTTACCAGCGAGCAGTATGAAATTACCGATTCTAACGGCTACACCAGGAATATCGGTATCGATATGCTTTCCTTACAAATTTCCGTCATGATCATCGCTTTGATTGGGCGGTTACCGATATTGCAGTTGCAATCACATCGTCTATTTACGAAATACATACGTCCAACGAAAATATCTCTAATACGCAGCTTCTGTCCTCCGCTTTTTCCGTCAGCAAAGCGGTGCTCAGTACTTCGATTCATACGATCTTCTACATCTATATTGCCGAGTACATGACCTTGATGATTCAGTATGCCGGCGAGTATTCCTTCGTCAAACTAATCAACAGCAAATCCTTCTGCCAGGAATTCATCTCTATTTCTATCAGCGGTATCGGCTGCTGTCTGGTGGTACCTGTATCCGCACTACTGATGACTTGGGTACTGGAGCGGAAAAGGGCGCAGACAGTCAGAGATATCTAAAATAGGTCCTGCTTCTTGCTGACCAGCCTCTGTATGTGAATTTCTTCTTCAGAAATCACATACAAGACGATATATTCTTCAATAATCAGGTATCTTCGCCCAGGCATCGAAACCTCATCCACGCTTTTACCAGGTAAAGGGAATTCAGTGAACAAAAATTCCTTGAAAAATACGGCTTCTTGTTTGTCTGGCAGGCGAGAGACTGCGTTCTGATAAGTAATTCAACAGTTCCCTCATGTCTTTGATGAAGGTGGTTATACTCCTCTGCATTCTTAAATTCTATCATCAAAAAATAACTTGGCTTCCAAATTCTTGATTCTGTTCTGCAGTTGCTCATAAGTTTCTACGCTCAATGCCACAATATCGGCGTCTCCATTCTAGGTTAAATAGACTGGTTCTCGGTTTCCCTGCAATAAGACGATAAATCTGCATAATCATTTCTGATATAACTGGATGATTTGATTTTCATTGTTAATTTCCAACTCTCTTTAAAATAGCAAGGTTATGATATTTTTCGAATCATCCCATGCATTACTAAATCTACGTTTCTTGTCAAGCTGCCCCTTCTCAGCAGCGATGGCCTGCAGGGCAGCTTTACTTTACATTCTATATTATAGGGTTTCGATTTCTTGCTCTGAAAGGCCTGTACATTCTGCGATAACCGCAAGATCGATGCCCTTTTTGTTTCATTTTCTGCGCGGTTAAACGCACCCCTTCTTTCATACCTTCTTGTATTCCTTCATCAAACCCTTCACTAAATCCGTCTTCCTTGGAGAGCTCCCTGGCTTCTTCCTCTGTCATCTCCAAAACAACATGTTAACGGCCTCTTCTCCATGTTTATCGAGAAATTCAGTCAGAATGCCTTCCTCTCTGCATTGCTTCAATATCTTCTGTACGACTTCGTTATTCATCGTGCCTTCCTCCGCATATTTTCAAACAATGGCAACGAATCTGCTGTACTCCCACAATATCTTGCATTTGTTCAGTAACTCCGTTGCGCTTCCTTCATTTACATTATACACCTTTACGGTCAGCTGTAAAGCAGGATTCTCTTCTTCTAGTCTATATTGGTCTGACAGACGAATCGTCTCAAAATCCGGTAACTCTTCTGTGCCGTTATACAGCACGATAAAAAGATGGATTGGGAAGAATCAAAAGCTTTTCTTCTATAAAAATCTTTGTTGGAAAACATGTTCTGTATTATGGTCGAAAAGTAAACCAGATCTCGGACAGCCATGTTTTCGTTAATAGTAGATTGATGTTCTACTAGAACGATGTAACGATCTTCAATCGTAAATGCGATATCATTCTTGATGGTTTTGAACAGCACCTCTTCAATCGTCTCAAATTCCAACGGCGTGTCTTCATCATAGTCTGCATCGAAAAGCGCATTATAAAGCTCAATCAAATTTTTCTTCTCGTTGAATAACATACGAAATACGCTGTCCTTATAATTACGTACTAAAGTATCTTCCTTTTTTCTGTGTTCATAACGGCTATCCTTTCTGACTCATATCTGAAACAAGATCTATGTAAAATATTTACAATTACATCTTACATGAAATTCCGTATTTGTTCTATGAGAAAAAAGAACCGCAAAATTCGACATCGCCCCTTGTGTCAAATCCTTAATAATTCTTAATTCTTCGCTCTGCTATTGACACCTAATACATATCATACTATGCTGTTTTTTAAACAAACCAAAGGAGCGAGAATCATGCATATACTTTTCACAATCTCAATTTATGGATTTATTTTCTGACCCTGTATGTTTGTATTCGGTCTGGTATCAGGCATCACAAGAAAAATTGATGGCAATGAATATTATTACAGGCCGCTGCTGGTCTCGGCATTCGGTCTGATCATGACTTTGATGCCTTTATATGCGCACGCCTTTGCATAAGTTTTATGATTTAAAAAGGAGGTTATTTACGATGAGCGTTAAGAAATCAAATTATCCCTTTAACAAATTAATCCTGCTTCTGCTGCTTTGCAGCGTTATCGGCATATTTCTGCCGTGGCTGTACTTCAATCGAAGTGTAGACTACACCACAGGTCTTGACTTCCTCGTTGCGCCGCTGTTCTTCTCCGGTCTGGTCGGTTCCATCATCCTCAGTCTGCTCAGGGATCGTTCCCAGATGGTTGACATCGTCAATCTGATCGCCCTGCTGCTGATTCCAGCTTCCTGTGCTTTCCAGTTTCTGACCTGGCATATCAGGGGGATTACCGGACGGCTGGATCTTGCCGTCAGCTTCAGCACCGCCCACTATGGGTTTTATCTAACGTTCTTCTCCTCTCTTGCAGCAGCACTGCTCTTTGCCGCCGGGTTGGTCAAAAGGCGCCGCCGGACATAATGCGGCTGTCAACAAAAACGGCGCAAAGTATGCTTTCTTCAATACCTAGCGCCGTTTTAAGCAGATTCGAGATAAATTCACCATTTTTAATGCAAAACAGGCACTGCAGACAGTATTTTTCTTTGCAAATGGGCGATTGTTCAAATTAAGCATCCACATTTTATCAGATATAGGATATTCATCAATCATTTCTTCATTCTAAATCCTTATTCCAACAAAAACGGCGTAACGGTTCCTAAAAATAGACGTTTGCGCCGTTTCGGCTGATTCCACCAGTTTTTATCACTAAGTCCGATTGCTCAGAACTCCTCTGCATGGGCCATGAAGAAGTCAAAATAGCGGCGCACGTTTTCCAGCTCCGTCCATCTCTTCACGACGACAGGCTTAGCGTCCAGATCGTAAATCTTCGCATGCTTTGCCGCCAGAAGAAACGGAGAATGGGTGGCGATGATAAACTGGCAGTTGAAGAAGCGCGGAATCCTCGATGAACTGCAAGAGTTCCTGCTGGTATTCCGCTGACAGACTGTTTTCCGGCTCGTCCAAAAGGTATATCTGATTCTCCTGGATTTTGTTGGTGAAATACATCAGCGCGCTTTCCCCGTTGGATTTTTCCGAATATTCTTCATCAGATTTTTACGCACGAATTGTGAACCCGATTGGCGGCGGGCTTGATTGACTTTTTTCAATTGTTCGTAATCATCAAGAGAACGCATCTGAAAGTGGGTATGCTTTAAGTCCAGATACTCTTCCAGCAAGTCGTCTCTTTTGACGTCTACTCCATCGTTGATATTTCTTACATTAAAAATATAGTCGAACACATCGTCACTGGTGATGACCGTGCTGTCTTGGTAGCCGTACTGCCATCGCGCACGGCAGCCGGCAACATAGAGGTCAAAAAAATTACTCTTGTTATAAGCTGCATCCCTGCTGGCAGAAAGGTGTTCAGCAATGACATTGATCAAAGTCGTCTTGCCGGAGCCGTTGCTGCCATAGAAAATCGTAATCGGCTCAAAAGAAAGCTCTTCTAAATCTTTCTCCGGAAAAATGTCAAACGGATAGAATGTATCATAGCAAGTTCTCTTCTGACCCCCAAAAATCTACATTCAAATTCATAACTGGGCAGCTCAATTCTTCCAAATATACCATTTTACCTCACGTTGGCTTCCATCCTATATAGATCAGTCATAATCTGATGAATGTGATAGACCGCGTTGTCCACCTGTTTTTTGCATCATTGATTTTGGACTGGACAAAAACATCTGCCAGGATGCCGTCAAAGAAAAAAGTCAGCAAAGGTCAAAATCCGCCGATGTCCACCTGAAAATTCAAGATGTCACTCACATCTCTCAGCTCCTTCTGGAAACACATGACCTGTCTCTTTGCCGCTTCCATCTCCTTCTGCGCGTTGCTCAGTTTCATGTGCTTGCCGATGCCGCCGATGAAGTCAAAGCCCAGCATATCGGCGATGCCGAAGTTAGAACTGCGTTCAGTTCCTCCCGCGCCCGGTTCAGATACTGCAGCGTCAGATTCCCTGCATTGATGGCTTCCTGATTTCTCGTAATTCCTGTTCCCTATCCATTTAGAGTACCTTTTCCTTCCATTCCGCTTCTTTGAAGCCCGTTAAAACAAAATCGTCCCCGATGACTAGCGGCCGTTTTACAAGCATGCCATCTGTAGCAAGGAGGGCCAACTGCTCTTCCTCGCTCATCTCGGGCAGTTTATCTTTCAGCGACATTTCTTTGTAAAGATTTCCGCTGGTGTTGAAGAACCGCTTCAGAGGCAGTCCGCTCTTTTCGTAAGCTGCCGCTAGTTCCGCAAGCCCCGGGTGATTCGTTTTGATGTCCAAAGCTCATAGCTCACATCATTTTCGTCCAGCCAGGCAAGGGCTTTCTTGCAGGTTGAACACTTGGAATAACAATAAACTCTCATCTCAAATCTCCTCCATCAATTCTCTCTCAAGCTGAATTTCACCCAGCATGGGATAGTCTTTCAGCGTCTTTTCAAACTTCTTCTTTGCTTTTGCAGCGTCAGCCTCGTCGTGGGCATAACGCACGGCATAGGCGTATCTTATCCTATGAGAGCTAGGATTCCCCTTTGCCATCTTGAGATACTTTTTCGTCTCCTCAGTGTAAAGGCTCTCGATCTCCTCCATCCTGCACGGGCCGATCAACTCCAGATACAGCAGCTCCAGCTGAAGAACATTCTTATAGAGGCCCAGCAGCGCCGTATCCTCAAGGAGCCTCTGCCCTGTTTCCCTGGCTCCGTCAAAATCCTTCTCGTCAATCTGTCTCTGAAAGCGGAAGACCTTGAGCCCGTCTATCAGAGGATTTCCCTTCTCGTCAGAATCTGCCAGATCAAAGTATTCCTCTGGCATGTCCCGCAGCCTGCCGCCGTCACTCTGCAGCTTATTGACCTTCATCTGAATCCAAAAAGCTCTGGCGCTGTCTGCATCTTTGCGAAAGATTTTGATGTTGTAACCGTCGTTGGCAATGCCGCCCATTTTCATCGGCAGCAGGTTCATGATTCCCAAATAGATGCCGACAAGGGCAAAGGGCAGCAGTATCACCTTGCCGCTACCGTGCCTATGGCAAAAGCAAGGACGCAGGCAACGGCAGCAAAATCAAATTCGCCAAGCCGCCGCCCAGGTTATAGAGAACCGCTGGAAACCTACCGCCATCCATTGCAGGCGGATCCAGCAGACACTGCCCACCTGTGCCCGGAAGACTCAGCCTCTTCCTGCGGATTTTGCCCTGAATTTTAATCCACAGGACGCTGCCGATCCGGAAGGAAACGAATTTATAGCCGCTGGCAAGTCCTGCGACCAGATGACCCCCTTCATGAAGGATGATATGCAGGTAGAAGGATAGGATCAAAGAGAAAAATCCCACAGCAAACCATTCCAGGCTTCGCGTAGTGGAAAAGATGATTTCCGCAAAAAACACGCCCAGCACCGCCCCTACAATAAGCTGCAGCCAAGGGACGTTAGTCTTCTTTTTCTTTTTTTCACAAAGCACCTCCATGGCATGGGCATAACCGTCAAAGCCTTCCCCCATAATGGTCTTGACGCAGGCAGCTCTCACATAAGAAACCTGCCTGAAATCTTCTCGCTCAGAAACATCGGAAATGTGCACTTCTACAGTGGGAATCCCCACTGATTTCAGGGCGTCCAGGATTGCCACACTGGTGTGGGTATAGGCTGCCGGGTTGATGACGATTCCATCATACATTCCATAGGCTTCCTGAATAACGTCTACGATTGCGCCTTCATGGTTAGATTGAAAAAAGCGGCTTCCACACCAAGGCGGGAAGCCGCGCTTTTGATCATGCCGACTAAATCGTCATATGTACCTTTTCCGTATATTTCCGGCTCTCTGATGCCCAGCATATTGATGTTGGGCCCGTTGATCACCAGAATTTTCATCATTCTCTCTCCTCGTTGTTATTGATAAAGAAATCGCTCCAATAAGAATAAGCGTCTTTCCGCTCCTCGTACATCTGATCGAGAGGCATCGACTGAGACAGCGGTCTTCCGTCCGTCTCCAATTTGTCCAAATCTCTTTGATCCAGATGACGACGCCGTTTTGTTTGATAATATTATAATTGAGCTTTTTTGACGATACCGCCGCCAGTGGCGATGACCAGTCCCGTTTTCACACAAGCCTGCTCCAGCATTTCTGTCTCAACTTTTCTAAAGTAGGATTCGCCCTTTTTCTCTCAAAGATCTCCGGAATTGACATCCCCTCGTGTTCTACGATCATGTCGTCAATGTCGACGAATTCTCTCCCATCCGATCAGCGATTTCTTTGCCCAGCAGGGTTTTTCCCGCTCCCGGCATGCCGATCAAAATGGCGTTGAGTGTCTCGCTCCTGACCTCATCGATGGCATTTTCAATTTCTTCGTCTTCTATTTTCTTGTTTTGAAAAAAACTCACTGGACTCCTTGGCCTGCGCAACCAGCATTGCTAATCCGCCAGTTGCAGGCAGAGATTTTTGCCATAGCATCCAAAACCAGCTTTGTCTTATTTGGATTGTAGATGAGATCCACCACGCCACGGCAGTTTTTGAAGTCGTCAAGATTGACAGGCGTTCTGCCGTTACCTGGATACATGCCCACAGGCGTTGTATTGACGATTATCTCACTGTCAAAGTGGCGGTTGATGTTCTCGTAATTATTTTCGCCTTTGCGAGATGATTACGATCTCAGACGCCCCCATATCAGCGAGCACCGTCTGTACCGTCAGGGAAGCACCCCCGCTTCCCAGGACCATACACTTCATGCCTTTGACATCGATTTTCGCCGCCTTCAGCAGGTAGATAAACCCATCATAATCGGTGTTGTAGCCTTTCAGCTTTCCATCTTCACTGCGAATTATGGTGTTGACGCTGCCAATGGCCCTGGCGGTATCAGAAATTTCGTCGCATAATTTCAGCACCGTTTTCTTATAAGGGATCGTAATATTGAAGCCGCCGTACTCCTCTTTTTCTTGAGCAAAGCTTCCAGCTCCTCTTCCTTCGCCTCGCATAATTCATATTCATAGTCGCCAAATTTGCTATGAATTAGTGGTGAATAACTATGTCCCAGCTTCTCACCAATTAATCCAAATTTTTTCATCTTAAATCTCCATATAACTTCCTAAATACTTGAACTCATGGCTCAGTTCCTCTAGCTGGTTGATCAGCCTTACGAATTCCTCAGAGTGTACTTCGGAGTCGATGTCGAAATAGAACATGTAGTCGAAGTCTCTCTGTGGAAGCGGACGGCTCTCCAGTTTGAAGATATTGATGCCCAGCGCGTTGAATCTGGCCAATACGTTATAAAGTGATCCCGGTGTATGGGATACTACTAACATTAAACTTGTCTTGTCAGCGCCAGGATAGATTTCCAGCTTTTTGCTGATACAGATGAATCTGGTGTAATTGTTTCCGTTGTCCTGTACGGCTTCCTGCAGGCAGGACAGTCCGTATAATTTGCCGCAGGAATAGGATGCCAGCGCTGCAATATCATTTCTTTCGGATTCGGCTACCATTTTGGCAAAGCTCCGCCGTGTTCTCACAGATGGTTATCTTGGCATTTGGAAATGCCTTGAGATAATCGTCGCACTGCATGATTGCCTGCTCGTGAGAGACAATCTCTTTGATATCTTCTTTTCTGGTTTCCTTCTTTGCGAGAAGACTGTGGTCAATCTTCAGCTTGACGCTTTTTACAACATAGAAATTATACTTCAACATCAAATCGTAAATCTGGTTGACAGAACCAGCCGTGCTGTTTTCAACCGGCAGAATTCCGTACTGACAAAGCCCCTGATCGATGGCGGCAAAGACGCCGTTGAAATTCTTCATGTACATGATTTTCGGCATTCTGAAAAGTTTGTCGCAAGCCTGCTGAGAATACGCGCCTTCCACTCCCTGGCAGGCAACGGTGGCCTTTGTCGGGAATACTTTCGGCGTTTCTTCCAGTGCGGCTTTGATGGACTTTACCAGAGGGGTGTCCTGATTGGTGATCTTCCTCTGGTGGTCTTTGCTCATCTCCATAATAGTATTATATAATATTCTGGCGTAAGATGCCATATCATCTGAGGCCATTTCTGTAATTTCCTCAAGTTTTCTCGTTCTCTGATGATATCGATGACCGGCAGGTTATTGTCCTGCTTGAATTTGGCGATGTTTTCCGCCACTCTCATTCTCTCTTCCAGTTTTTCTACGATTTCCTTGTCAATATTGTCGATGTTCTTTCTATAGTCTTCTATGTTGCTCATTTTCTTTACCTCTCTTATTTATCTGATTAAATCATAAATTACGATGGCGGCGGCCGCTTCTACGCAAGGTACCGCCCTCGGCACGATGCAGGGGTCGTGCCTGCCCCGAACAGCCAGCTTCGCATCTTCTCCTTTGGCGTAGCTGATGCTGTTCTGCTCTATAGAAATTGACGGCGTCGGTTTGATTGCCACCCGGAAAACCACTGGCATACCCGAAGTAATCCCTCCGAGAATACCGCCGTGGTTGTTGGTGCGGGTTTTTACCTCACCCCATCAAAATAAAACTCGTCGTTATTTTCGCTGCCGCGGATTCTTGCGGCGTCAAAACCCCTGCCGAACTCGATTCCCTTGACGGCAGGGATGCTAAAGACTGCCTGAGCCACTTTGTTCTCAAGGCCGTCAAACATGGGTTCCCCGACGCCTATCGGCATGCCGGTGACGGTGCATTCGATGATGCCGCCTACAGAATCTCCCGCTGCTCTCGCCTCGTCGATGGCGCTGTAAGGATCTTCGCTGTTGCCGCCGATTTCCTTGATGACCGCCTCAACGGTGATTCCCACCGCCGCCAAAATCTGCTTGCAGATGCCCCCGCGATGCAGAGGGGCGCTGTCAGCCTGCCGGAAAATGTCCGCCGCCGCTGACGTCCTCGTGGCCGCCGTATTTGACGTGGGCCGTATAGTCCGCATGACCCGGCCTTGGGATATCTCGGATATTATCGTAGTCGCCACTGCGGGTGTTGGTGTTGCGGATGATCGCCGTAAGAGGCGCACCGCAGGTCACATCACCCACCAGTCCGCTTAAAAATTCGGGCTGGTCTGCTTCTTTCCTCGGCGTGGAATACTTGCTTTTCCCCGGCGCCCGCCGGTCCATAAACATCTGCAATTCTTCCATATCGATTCCGAAACCTGCCGGCAGACCGTCCAGGGTCACGCCGATCGCCTCTGAATGAGACTGGCCGAATATTGAAATCTTTACTTTTGTTCCATAAGTCGAAGACATGCTTTATACCCTTTCTATCTTGTCCGCCAGCTCAAGCGCTTCTAAATCAGCCCAGAAGCCGGGATAAGATTTGTTTACCGCGTCAGCTCCTTTCAGCGTGACGGTCTCTGTGCAGAGGATCGATGCGATGCCTGCCATCATGGCGATGCGATGATCGTTGTAGGAATCCGCCTGGCCGCCTGACAGAGCGCCGCTTCCCGAATCACCAGTCCCGCAGCGAGTTCCTCGATGTCCGCGCCCAGAGCTTTTAGATTCTCTGCCACGGTCTTAAGCCGGTCGCTCTCTTTGATTCTGAGTCTCTCGGCGTTGACAATTTCTGTCTTTCCTGTGGCGGCCGCCGCGACCACTGCCAAAGCCGGCACCATGTCGGGAATCTGCCTCGCATCGATGCGGATGCCGTTCAGCTCCCCTTTTGACGGTGATCCCCTCTTCTTCTATATTTACAACTGCGCCAAACTGCGCAAGAATTTCCAAAATCTGTTTATCTCCCCTGCAGGGAGTGGGGGTTGAGACCTTTGACGCGTATGCCCTCAGGAAGCAGTGCCCCCGCCGCCAGCCAGAAACAGCCGTTGGACCAGTCACCTTCCACCTGGTAGTTTTCCGGTCCCTGATAGGCCTGCCCCCTGGAACCAGATAACCTTCCGCCGTCTCAATGATTTCTATGCCGAAGTCCATCAGGACTTTGACCGTCATATCCACGTAGGATTTTGACTGCAGAACCCTTTGACCACAATCCTGCTGTCCCCCGCCAGAACGGGCAGTGCAAAGAGTAGTCCGCTGATGTACTGGCTGGACACGTCGCCTGGAATATGATAAGTTCCGCTGGTCAACTGTCCTTCTATGGTAAAAGGCACGGACCCCTGGGGACTCAGCCTGCAGCCGTGAGCAATCAGTTCCTCGTAAAGTGGACTTAAGGGACGCTCAGGCAGCCGTCCTTCCGGATAAAAGGATGCCTTATGTCCCAGCGCGCCCATGACGGGAAGCAGGAATCGCAAGGTCGATCCGCTTTCGCCGCAGTACATCTCTTCCCTGCCGTCCTTCACCGCCTCAAGGCATTTTCTCGTGGCGGCGATGTCCTTGGACTCTGCCTGGCAGATCACCTGGCAGGGCTTTGTCGAAAAGCAGCACAGATCAGCGCTCTATGGGCGTCCGATTTTGACGGTATGATGTCTATCTTTCGCATAACAGTTCTCCCAGCTCTTCTGTCGTCAGGCGCTGAAGTCTGCATTTTCCAATTCCTTCAGGCACCACGATGTCGATGTAATTTCCTTTTCTCTTTTTTGTCAGCCATACAGATATCATATAATATTTTGCCCGGTTGTGCAACGGTCAGATCAAATCGTACATACGAAGCAGGCTGGTGATCTGCTCTGCCGTTTCCCGGCTGCACCATCCCTGTTCTGCTGACAGGTCTGACATCATCGCCATTCCCTTGGCCACTGCCCGCCCGTGGCTGACCGCAAAATCCGTCGCCTTTTTCTATGGCGTGGCCGATGGTGTGCCCGAAGTTGAGCAGCTGTCTGACACCGGTATCCAGTTCGTCCTCTTCTACAAACTTTTTCTTAATGGCAACACAGCGCTGGATGATGCCTTCCATGCGGTTTTCGGCGGCCTCTCTGTCCTGCAGCAGTTCAAAGGGGCTGCGTCGGCAATGCAGCCGTATTTGATCACTTCTGCCATGCCGTCCTGCCAGACATCTTCCGGCAAACTGTCGAGAAGTCTCGCGTCCTGGCAGACCAGGGCCGGCTGATGGAAGGCGCCCGCCAGGTTTTTTCCTGCCGGCAGATTGATGGCCGTCTTCCCGCCTACGGAGGAGTCCACCGCCGCCAGCAATGTGGTTGGCACCTGGATTACTTTGATGCCTCTCAGATAAGTGGCTGCTGCAAAACCGGTCAGATCGCCTACGACGCCGCCGCCCAGGGCGACCAGAGCGTCAGACCGGGTCAGGGGAATCTCAGCCAGGAAATTCAAAAGTTCCAGATAGGTCTGGCCGCTTTTGGACTCCTCTCCCGGCGGTACTACATAGCTTTTTCACTTCGAAGCCTGCGTTTCGGAGGCTTTCCATGCATCTGTCCAGATATAGTTTTTCTACGTTTTTTGTCTGTTACTACGACGAGGCTGTCGCCTTTGATGATTTTTCTTGCTTCACTTCCAAGCTGTTCAAGTCGCATAATTTATCTACCTTGCTCTTGCATTCCTTTCCTTCTTTCAGCAGACGGATCAATTCTTCGGGTCGTTGTCTTCCAGAGCCTGCTGGTATTTCTGCAGTTCCGCGATCAAAAGCCGCCAGCTCCGCGCCCAGGTTATCTCTATTCTCGATGAAAAGCTCCGTCCACATCTTCTCGTCCAGGTAGGCTACTCTGGTAAAATCCTTTGTAGCTTCCGGCTGAGACCATATTCTTATTGTGCAAAATTGCAGTTTTGCTTTTTGATAAATCCGTTGGAAACAATGTGGGGCATCTGTGATGTGAAGGCGATGACTTTGTCGTGTTCTTCCGCAGTGGAGAAGGAAATTCTTCCGAATCCCGCCATCTGCAGGATCTTCTTCACTTTGCACATCAGGTTCAGATTGTTTTGATCGTCCGGCACCAGGATGAAGGGCGCGTCGTCAAAGAGGTCCGCGCTGCTGTGCTTGAATCCGCCCTTTTCTTTTCCTGCCATGGGATGCCCGCCCAGATAATTGATTCCGTACCTGCGGGCCATGTCATAACCTGCCTTGCATACGTTGCGCTTTGTTCCGCAGCAGTCGATGATGATTGTTTCTCTTGACAGTCTGGGTGCATTCTGTTCCATCCACTTGATAGCTTCCACCGGAGTGATTGCGATAAAGATGACGTCACACTTGCTAAAGTGTGCTTCATCCATTCTCCATCGATGGCCTCCGCCATCTTGGCAAATTCAGTAGTCAGATTGTTTTGGTCGCTCCCCAGAACTGTAGCACCGGCTTTTTATAGGCTTTTGCAAGAGATCCTCCGATCAGCCCTAGTCCTACAATTCCGATATTCATTTAGATCACCTCTTTATCTTTCTTACCTGGTCCATAACGTCTTTGAACTGTGCCGGAGTCAGTGACTGCGGTCCGTCGCAGAGCGCCTTTGCCGGGTTATTATGGACTTCTATCATCAGGCCGTCTGCGCCGCATGCGGTCGCCGCCAATGCCATAGGTTTTACAAGGTTTGCATGACCCGTCGCGTGGCTCGGGTCGATGACCACTGGCAGATGAGTCAGGCTATGAAGCACCGGCACTGCCGAAAGGTCCAAAGTATTTCTGGTGTAAGTCTCAAAGGTTCTGATGCCTCTCTCGCAGAGGATGATGTTCTCGTTGCCGCCTGCCATGATGTATTCGGCACTCATCAAAAGCTCCTTGAGGGTGTTGGCAAGACCCCTCTTGAGGAGGATGGTCTTCTTGGTTCTGCCTAGTTCCTTGAGCATTTCGAAGTTCTGCATGTTTCTTGCGCCGACCTGGATGACGTCTACGTCTTCGAAAAGCGGAAGGTGGTTGGCGTTCATGATCTCTGTGACGATGGGAAGGCCGGTGGCTTTTTTCGCCTCCAGCAGCAGCTCGATGCCCTCTGCCTTCATACCCTGGAAGTCGTAGGGGAAGTTCTCGGTTTGAAGGCGCCGCCGCTGAGCATGGTGGCTCCGGCAGCCTTGACGCCTTCTGCCACTTCTCTGATCTGCTCTGGGGTCTCTACGGAACACGGTCCCGCGATGACTGCGAAATGTCCGCCGCCGCATTTTGCGCCCAACACGTCGATGACGGAGTCTTCCGGATGGAACTTCCTGTTGGCGCTCTTGAATGGATCAGAAATCAGTGTTACCTTTTCTACGATGTCTAAAAAGCTCCAGCATCTCTACGTCGATGCCGCTGGTATCTCCGATGAGTCCCAGAACTGTCTGGTATGCGCCGATAAACTCGTGTACCTGCACGCCCTGCGCCTCGAACCATTGAATCAATTGGATTCTCTGTTCCTCTGTTGTTTCTGGTTTTAAAGTAGTGATCATGTCTTTACCTCTCTCTTTCTCTTGCCTTCAAAATCTGCCTCGGGCGAATCGCCTCCGGCCTGTCTTCTAATGTCATGGCTTCTGCCATTCTCTTCGGGGAAAAATGAAAAAACTCCTGTGGCCGGTAAGCTACAGGAGTTTTTCAAATAATTTGTCATTATTTTAGGATTTTAATTATAGACAATTACTCAAAACTTTTTGTGCAGCAAAACCGACTTTTCCTTGCGCTAAAGAAAAAGTAATAAAAAGTAGTATGCTGCTGCAAAATATAAGTTTCTCATAACTGTGGATTCCTTTCTTGGATTTGATGTTACTACTTTAACATATCCTTTTTGTGAGAATCAAGGGTTTTTCACAAAAATTATTGTTCTTTTTTGTGAACTTGAAACAAAATTATCGATTAGCAAACAGAAAATATGATAAATTCAAGTAAAATTGCAGTCCGCATTAGTCAGCAGGGAGGGCGATGACCCTTTAAAAAACTTCGCCTCTACATAGTATATCAACGGATAGGATGAAGGATGTTGGGACGCGGCTCCTCTGTCACTGAAAGTTCACCTTTAAAGCTAGACAGAGGATTTGCAGCATACAAAGCGGCCTATGAGGATGCATTATATGCTATATCTTGATTTAACTATTTTGCCCTTTTGCCTCTGATTTGAGGGATGCCGATTTAAAGAGAATCCATAAAATTAACATTTTGAGCTTGACATTATTAGAAAGGAATGCTTTACAAAAAATTTAGGGCTAAGATTTTTGCTGTATAAAACATTGCTTTTATTATAGAAAATAAGCTGATTCTCAACGAATTATGTTCAGTTGAGAATCAGCTTATTAATTTCAAGTTATGACTATCTGTCCTGTTCTTTCTTGCATTTTCTATTCTTTCTATAAATTTTCCAAGATTTTATTGAAGAATATATCGCACCGCAAAGAAACAAAGCAAGAATCAGAATTGCAAACACCCACTCTCTTCCATATCTTTCTCCATAAAATTCTTCGAACACAATAAAGTCATATAATCTAAAGCAAAATATGGAAAACGATATGATAGCAGCCAATACATAATTACCTAACATTTCAATGCACCTATACTCCGTACTTAACACTCTTAATTTTGTTACTCCAGTTACTGTGCATTTTGGATGTGTCTTCCATCCATATGCATAAGTTCCTTGTTCTGCTCCTCCTCCCCAAGAAATAGTAACAAATTTGCTATAGTAACCCGCAGCTTTAATTTCTTTTTTAGCAGAGGCAGTCAAAGCTACATTTGCAGTAGCTGCCAATCCAATCAAGGTGGTTCCTGGCAAAATGATAGTACTGATAAAAAAGCAGATCTCCAAAATTAGCGGTATTATCGTACCTCCTTTTCTCCATCTAGTTCTACACCCTTATGCACTACAAACTTAATATTCCGAATTTTCAATATTCATTTCATATTATACTGCTGATTTTTATATACGTCAATAGAATACATCTATTTTTTATATTCGTAGTTTTCTTTTCGGCATATCTTATTGATTTTACATTTTTTCTGTTATAATCATCATTAGAAGGGGAAAGCGAGAATGCAATGAAAAAAGAAGACTTTAAGAACAATCAAAAGCGAGATGTTTCTGAGAACTTCGAAGCGCAGTTTAAAAAGCCACTCTTACGTTGATGGTACTCACAATATTATCAGAGAGAGAAAATGTATGCTTACGAAATTGACAGGTCGCTTTTACAACGGAGCAACGGCAGATATAAGATGCCTTTTGCTTTACACCACTATAAATAAACTTCAAGAGCAAGGTTTTGTCATAGAAAGCAATAAGGTTATTTCGGAAGATAACCGCGTAAGAATCTATTACAGAATTACCGATGACGGTCTCATTCACTTAGAAAGACTCAAATTATTATATGCGGAACTGGATCAGGTTATCTGGTCTGTTGTATATAACAAAGATTTAAGTGAATCAGTAATGGCAGCATTATATGATGGAGGTAACAATGAACAAAACAGTGAAGTAATTGAATTATATTTACAGGAAATCCGTAACGCAATTCATAACATAGTTCCTTGTGAAACTTTCATTGAAGGTCTTCGGCAAGAATTGCAGGATGCCCTAAAATCCTCTGGAGACTGTACATTAGAGGAACTGATATCACAATTTGGAAATCCAGAGACGCTTGCAAAAGAATTTTGGAAGAAACAGAAGAGTTTCAGCCAAAAAAGATAGCCAAGTCCAAGAAGAAACGCAATATTATTATTGTCGCACTCGTTGTTTTATTGATTGCATCTCTCGGCTATCTGTATGTAATACACAACCAGAACCAAACAAAAGCAACAGATGTCATTATTATTGAGGAATAAATAAAGGAGGATTTACAAAATGAAACGCAAACTAATTTCTTTACTAGCAGTTATTGCATTGTTAATTGCAACAGCAGTCCCAACTTTTGCATCTTCTGACTCCGTTATAGAAACAGAGGTTCAGCACTTTGCCGATGGTTCATACGCGGTTATAGAAACGGTCATAGAAAGTCAGGTGTCTCTTTTTTTGCGGCATCTTCTACCAAGACCGCTCACCGAACCTATACATATTATAACAATGCAGGTAAACTGCATGGGACTTCACCCTGACAGCAACCTTTAGCTACGACCAGAAAACTGCTAAAGCAACGGCAGCATCCACCAGCTATAAGATTTATGTGAGTGGCTGGAAATGTGCTTCAAAAGACAGTTCGACGACTGGCGCTACGGCAAAAGGAAAAAGGCACATTCAAGTATCTGACACTTACCAAAAACGTCGAGCTTGGATTGAAGTGTTCGGCAAGCGGTACGATTACTGCAGCATAAATATAGGTTTCTATCATTTTTGAGTTACATACGGAAATGCCGCTTGAGGGGATGGTATTTCCTGTGTGATATTATCAAAGGGGACTCACAGAGCGCTTTAGCTGCTCATGAGTCCCTTTGTTTCATCTTTGAGACATCCGACATATGATGAATTTTTAAACATCTCCAAATTCCTCCTAAAAGATAATCCTCTTACGTTGGAACCGGTCCGCCATAAGCAAAATGGCACAATCACAAGAAAAACTACATAAAAACACAAGAGGATAAGCTAAAAAGCAGCCGCCCAGGACGAAGAGCCAAAGCGATTTGCTTTTCTTTTCGTTTTTGCTGCTGTCCAGTGAAAAGGAACGTGATTCCTATGAGCGAGATGAGAAACGGCAGGCACAAAAAACGAATCCGGTCAAGTCCATTGCGTCCAATAGAAAAATCATAATAAAGATCCCTGCCGCCACAAGCGTGACAATGATGCGGTTCCTCATTTTGATTTCACCTTTATATATTGTAATTGCCTCATAAAGCGCATCATCCTGCCCTTCCTGTCCCAATAATTCCGTCAAGGTTTTGCCAGATACGCGGATCAAAAGTTCAAAGGTCTTTACATTCGGGAAGCCGACGCCATTCTCCCATTTTGCCAGCTTTTTTTTCTGAGACGGACAAAATCCTGGCCAGTTCACTTTGTGTCCATCCCTTTTCCTGTCGCAGCCTAAAGATGAAATTCTCTTTCATAACAATCATCCTCCCCTATAGAACGAATCGCATGAACATTTTTAAGGATAAATAAAACCCTGCAAAATCTTTGTCAGATCAAAATTCCGTCCTCCAGTTTGCTGTGTATTTCGTTATCCTCCATCCACAAGATTTTGTCAGAAGTGTACGTAAACACGCCGATCACCTTCCCATTTTCATAGGCATTCAGCTTATTTCCTCTTTCTCGGCCCTGAAAACTTTGTTCTCACCAAAACTGTAGACCCAGCAGCCTTTTGAAATATCGACATTGTTTTTTTCCGCGCATTGACCAGCGTTTCATTATCTTCCGCAACATCAATAGAGAGCAAAAAGTCCGCCGGATAAATATTGTCCACCAGTTCCCTATTGCCGATCGTAAAGGAGCCGAACAGCGGATCGTCCGACAAGTAGGTTTCTCTTTGCGATACGTGATAGATAGTAACCAATACAGCTAACACGATGACAACCCCTAGAACTACCAGTAATACTCTTTGCGAGTTCCATTCATATCGTTTATCCTCCCTATATCCCAGATGACTTCATTTATTTCTGTCTCAACCGCCTTTGTTTACCAAGGTTAAAAATCATTACTATTACAAATGCGATGATCAGATAAATACCGGTCCCGTATATTTGAAAAAGTAGTCCCCATAGGCGCTTTGATCCAGCAGCGAGAAAATGCCGGCACATGCCAACAGTCCAACTGCAATTCCGCCAAACAAAGCGAACAGCTTTCGAAATGGCACCGCCGAACCGGCTTTGATAAAATCATAGACCACCATGCAGCCGCCCAATAAGGCTATCGCTGCGCAAAATCCGTGTACCTTTTCTGCAAACAATCGTATCTCCAAGCGCCGCTCAATCAATTCCATATAATTTGGCAACCCTGCAAAATCTGCTGGATGCATAAAGCGATTCAGTAGCAAGAGTATGGTCGAGTAAATCAAAAATCCTGCCGCTAATACCATGATGAGTATAATAATCCAAGTCCTTCGACTCAGTCCCAATCTCCTATCTTTTCTCATAACAACACCACCTTCACAAAATAAGCTCCTTCAACTCGTAAACCTCGTCTTTATCTATGATTGCATACTTTTCTGCAGCCCGCAACTCGCCATCGGGCAGTATTTCAACCTCAGCCCATCAAAGTCCTGCGTATCCGATACAGCATCAGGCGGCAGACTTAATTTGACCACATCTTTTCCCATCAGTCTGCGTTCAATGGTATAATGCAGCGAACAGCCCCGCTATTACCACGACAGATATCAAAACTGCCGTGATCAGCTTTTGTTTATCTTCATAGTCTTCATTGATTTTTTTCTTTCCATTCTCTGCTGTCCTGCTACGATAGTCTTACGCTTTTGGGCATTTCTGCGCATTCTCGCGTAACCCGATTGCTGTCAGAAGACGTCAACAGAGGGGTATATTTGATTTCGGTTATTTTTCGTATCAATTTTCTGTCGCAAAGGCAGTTTACAATTCAAAAAGTAACTGGGTGCAGCGTATATACAGATTTTGTGAGGAGCTGGGGCTTTTCTCAAAGTGTATCACACCAGACACCGCCGCGGTATTACGCGAAATCTCTTGAAAAGCATCAAAACCTAACCTTATTGTAAAAATACCCGATGCATACCCCATCCCGTATACGCAACAAAAAAAAGTTCTGCTTCAAAGCGGTGAGAACCCCTCGCGATTTCCTCCATCAAAACGCCCCTTTTCCTCCAGAAACGCTTTTTACCTTTTCTCTGTCCTCATCTTCGAAAAATATAACCCTGCTCTTTGAAAAGCGCTTGCCATCGTTTTGCATCGCGGCCTCCATATCCTTCAGTTCGCTGAGGAAACGGCGTTCCTCTTTTTCAGTCTACCGGAAGAATACGCATAATCAATGACAGAAGCTATCAACCTTTGGTCATCCTCCTCGTCAGCATAGCCACCACTGTCAAAATAGATACGACCAGTTGCATCAGTATCATACGGCCACCCGCAAAATCATTTTGCTCTGCTCTTGCGATATCACACTGCAGATCACGATATACTGCAGTTAACAGCGTCAGTCTGCTGTTTAACAAATTCTTATTCAAGCGATAAGTATGTCCAACAAGGGCTAATATGACGACCGTCTCTATGATCACGCCGATCATCAGCCACTTTTTTTATTCTGTCTTTTTGCATTTGAATCCCTCCCTTTACATCAGTCCTCCACTGACTTCTTCAAGTACATTTTATACAGCGCCCACAGGCCCCCTGCAGTTTCAACCACAGCAAAAGCCATCGGCAGGTACATAAAGGTATCGAAGACGTAGGTCTCTCCCACGCTGCTGACGTAGGGACCGTCAAAGGTGTACAGTTCCCTGCCGTGGTATACATTCAGTTCGTAAATCCCGTTAGCCAGCAAAATCACGCCCATGATGAAAAAAATATCCAGGCAGCCTGCTTGCTGTCAGAGAGGGGACCACGACCTGATCCTCCTGCTTATCAGCCTGCCCAGACCTACTGCCACAGCAGCTGTGCTGGCGATCCGAAACCAGCTCAGTTCGTCATTGAACCAGGTGGAAGGATTTTCCGACCACTGATACGGCTTTTCGCCGAGATAAAGGATGGCATCTTCAAAACGAAAAGTGAGGAACAGTATGTACCCAAGCAAAAACATCCGGCTATGGTAGTGAAAAAGAAATATCTCTTGCCGCTTCGCAGCTTCTCATCCATGCGTTATCCCCTCCTCTTTTCGAATTTAAACAGCTATTTATATTTTCAGTTTATTCTGTTATTTTCTTAAAGTCAATATAACCTAGGTAAAATTAAGAATTATTAAGAAACAGAAAACGCAGGATGATCTGAAAATTCAGACCAACCTGCGTTTTGGCAATCACTTATTATTTTGTCGGCGCATAGCCTTTGACCACTTTGTTCTTCACATCTACCAGCAGCACCGCGTAGTTGTGCATGCCGATCTCGTCCGGCTGGGTATCACCCACAGTTACCATGCGATAATCGCTGATTTTTTTCTCTGTGACTTTCTCGTCAGTAATAAAGGCCGCAGATTTGTAATCATCGAGGGTCATCTCTTCGATCCGGTAGATTGAATAGTCGATGTTTACAGCTTTCGCGGAAAATGTCTTCTTTTCATTGATATACTGTCTGCAGATCTTCACCAGCTCAGGCTCGTACTGGTAGACGCGGTCACAATAATCCATCAGCATGGTGCCGTCGCCCTCGCTGATCCTGTAACGAGCTTTGCTGTTCACTGTCAGGATATTGTCAAAATACTGCAGCGTTGTTTCACTGCCGTCAGGCTGCTCCAGTGTAAAGACAAAAGGTGTGCCGATCTTATCTGACTGGGCCTCGTCATCTCTTTTCAGTTCAAAACTGTTCACCAGGCTGACGAAGTCCTTGATCTCCTCGTCGTTAAGACGGATAACCTCGTCATCTATCGGTAACATCCGCGTTACCTCTATTGTGGTAATTTCCTCAAAACGAAGTTCCCCATTGTCGATGTCTGCAATGCCTTCTTTTGCGCAGCCAAGCAGCGCTGCAACGGTCACAAGGACCAATACAACGATGCCGATTTTTTCTCCCTAAAATCCGTTTCAGCTCCATCATTCCCTTCATTCCCTTCATTCTCTCGTGACTGCATCACGTTCCACACGTCTTCCCCTGTATGAACCCTCATAAATAACCCTTCTACTATAATACACCACCTTTTTTTCGACGATTGTTGCAGCAACTCCAACCAAAAGCAATTAGTCCGAATTCAGACTAATTGCTTTTTGTATATATCTTGTCTCACATGATAATGGCGCGTACACCTTCCTGCGTTTCTTCAAATGCGGTAAGATACCGATTCAAAATCTTATCTGCCGGTTCATCTCTTTCAATTTCACGTTTTAAATCCTCTCAATAATATCAAAGTTCTAACAAGGTCCAAGATTTCTGCTTCTATACCACCTTATTGGTCCAGTCCTCGATATTCCAAACGTCAGTGACAATCCCTTCATAGAATTCCGGTTCGTGGCTGACCAGAATTACCGTGCCTTTAAAATCCCGAATCGCTTCTTTCAGCACGTCCTGGCTACAGGGTCCAGATGGTTGGTCGGCTCGTCTAAAACCAGCAAATTCATGGGTTTCTGCATCAGCTTGCAGAGCCGGAACTTGGCATTTTCGCCGCCGGACAGCACCCTGACCTGGCTCTCGATATGCTCGTTGGTCAGGCCACATTTCGCCAAAGCGCGACGCGCCTCTCCATTGTCCAGGGATGGGAAGTCGTCCCAAAAGTCCTGCAGAGCGGTTTTGCTGCTGCCATCGTGCTCCTGCTCAAAATAGGCCGGCTCCGCGTAATAGTCCAGCTTTACTTCGCCGTCAAAGCCGGAATGAAACCCAGCATGGTTTTCAGCAGCGTGGATTTTCCCAAGCCGTTGACCCCTTTGATGGCAATCTTCTGGCCTCTCTCCACGTGGAATGTCAGCGGATTTGTCAGGGCCTCGTCGTAACCCAGCACCAGGTTCTCCGCCTCGATGACATACTTGCCCGGCGCTCTGGAATAGTCGAACTGGAATACCGGCTTCGGCTTCTCCTTGAACAGTTCAATTTTATCCATCTTGTCCAGTTTCTTCTGTCTGGATTTCGCCATATTAGAAGTAGCGATACGCGCTTTATTCCTGGCGATAAAGTCCTCCAAATCGGCGATTTCTTTTTGCTGCTTCTTGTACGCCTGTTCCAGCTGCGCTCTTTTGATATCGTACATGTGCATAAAATCGTCGTAATTGCCCGTATATCTGGTCAGCACCGCTTCCTCCACGTGATAGATGACGTTGACTACATCGTTTAAGAACGGAATGTCGTGGGATACCAGAATAAAAGCGTTCTCGTAATTCTGCAGGAAACGGGTCAGCCACACGATATGGTTCTCGTCCAGATAGTTGGTCGGCTCGTCCAAAATCAGGATCATCGGGTTTTCCAACAGCAGCTTAGTCAGAAGGACCTTTGATCGCTGTCCGCCGGAAAGTTCGCTGACGTCCTTGTCCAGGCCGATGTCACCCAGACCAAGTCCGTTGGCAAATTCTTCGATTCTGGCGTCGATGGTATAGAAACCGCTGTGTTCCAAGATATCCTGAATCTCCGCCGCATCTTCCATCAGCTTGCTCATCTCCTCGTCCGATGCCGATCCCATCTTGTCGTAGCAGGCCAGCATCTCCGCCTCCAGATCAAAATAATGGCCGAAAGCCTCCTGCAGCACCTCCCGGATGGTTTTGCCCGGCGTCAAAGTGCTGCGCTGGTCCAGGTATCCTGTAGTGATGTGATTGCACCAGCTGACCGTCCCTGCATCGGGCATCAATTTTCCTGTAATAATATTTAAAAACGTCGTCTTTCCTTCGCCATTGGCGCCGACAAGTCCGACATGTTCTCCTTTATTTAATCTAAAAGAGGCATCCTCAGTATTTGTCTTCCGCCAAAACCGTGGGACACCTTCTCAACTGTCAATACGCTCATGATTTCCTCCTGCTATAATGTAACATTCTCTTTGAGTTTATCATCTTTCTTGTGGGACTGCAAGTAAATATTTCTCACGTAAAGCTGACAAGCAAAGGCGTTGCAGACGTTCCAGAACAGATCATGGGGATCGTTTGGGTTCGTTTCTTTGGGCATGGAGGTTCCATGGAAAGCGTGCTCCACTGCTTCCTCGATCAGTTTGCAGAACTCATTATAGGAAGTTTCCTTATCCGAAGCTCTCAGAGCCATTTTTTTATTAAGCGAGATATCTCATTTATTGTATAAACAGGCTTCAAAATGGCAATGACAAATAGAGATGCCACTGCAACCCTGTCGTATTTCTTATTGACTGGCGGCGCGATGAACTTCTGTTTGACGTAATTGTTAACCATCGTCTTGGTCATGATTTTTTTGCCGTCAAACGTCAGATAGTCGCCGAGCCATTCGTCAAGCAGCGAAAGTACCTGATCCAGATAGAGATCGATAGACGGCAGTTCCTCCCACCTCGGCAGTTTAAATTGTTCTAATCCTTTGGTTCTACCCATTCTTCATCCTTTCTGTATGGAAAAGCCATACAAGTGAAGAATACCACATAAGAAAGTCATTGTCAACCGTTGACAAAGTGTTTATAATAAGGTAATATAGTTTTAATAACTACGTGTAAATAATAAGGAGATATAAAATTGAAAGAGATCAAACATACGAAACCGGTCTTTGAAGCAGCCTTTCACAAGGACTTCCGAGATTTGATCAACTATGGCGCCGACGCCTACCGCGGCGACGACGCTTTATCGTAAAACACAAATTAAACAAGAAAGATATATCCTATGAGCATATAAAATTCGAAAACTTCCGCGACCACGTCAACTATCTGGGAACCGCCATGCTAAAGAAAGGATACCTGGGCAAGCGAATCGCCATCATCGGAAAGAACCGCTACGAATGGATGCTCGGTTATTTTGCTGCTCTCTGCGGAATCGGCATCTGCGTGCCTCTGGACAAAGGACTTCCCTACGATGAATTGGAATCCTCCCTGGCCAGAAGCTATGCCGACGTCCTCATCTTTGACAAGGCCCACTTGGACGTCGTAGAAGAGCTGAAAGAAAAGAAAAACACCAAGGTATCCGAATATATCTGCATGGATGAGATTGAAGGTTATGACAGTATCAATCACATGATGCTGGAGGGACGAGACGCCCTGGAAGGCGGCTTTGACGAGTATCTGACACTGCCAATCGATGCTGAGGGGACCACCATTATCCTCTTTACGTCAGGAACCACTTCCCTATCAAAGGCAGTGCAGCTTTCCCAGCACAACATCACATCTAATGTATACGCCATGCTGCGAACACAGGATTTCCGGCGGGGTGACGTCAACATGGCTTTTTGCCTTACCATCACACATTTGGTTCCACCGGACAGATTGTCATGCTGGCCTCTGGCATCACCACCACCTTTTTTGCGACGGCCTCAAATATCTACAGAAGAACATCGTAGAATACAAGGTTTCCATCTTTGTCTGCGTTCCTCTTCTCATCGAGTCTATCTATAAAAAAGATTATGCAGACCGTAAAAAAGAAGGTTTAGAAAAAAGTGAATTTTGGTCTCAAGGTTTCCAAGCTCCTGCTGCGGTTTGGCATCGACATGCGCCGTAAACTGTTCAAGCAAATTCTCGACCAGTTGGGCGGCGAACTTCGTTACGTCATCAGCGGCGCCTCCGCCATCGACCCAATCGCTCTGGAAGGGTTTAATGACTTTGGTATCACTGCGGTACAGGGCTACGGCATGACAGAAGCGGCTCCAGTCATCTCAGCCGAAAACACTTGGGAGAGAAAAGACAGGTTCTATCGGTAAGCCGCTGCCAGGTGTGGAAGTGCAGATTGACGAGCCAAACGAAGAAGGGATTGGTGAATTGATTGCCCGCGGACCCAACGTCATGGCCGGTTACTATGAAAATGAAGAAGAGACGGCAAAAGTCCTGCAGGACGGCTGGCTCCACACCGGCGACCTGGCCTCTGTCGATGAAGACGGCTATATTTTCATTCGCGGCAGAAAAAAGAACGTCATCGTTCTGAAAAATGGCAAGAACGTCTATCCGGAAGAATTAGAAATCCTGGTCAGCAATCTTCCTTACGTCGAAGAAAACATGGTCTTCGGGCAGCCTCGTCACAAGGACGGCGACCACAAAGATCTAGCCATCTGCGTTAAGATCGTCTACAAACCTGACTATATGAAAGAGGCGTATGGAACTGAAGATCCGGCGGAAATTGAAGCAATCGTCAAAAAAGATATCGATGCGATCAATGAGGAGCTTCCAATTTACAAGCAGATGCTGAGAATTATCGTAACCGATGAAGAAATGATCAAAACGACCACCGGTAAAGTTAAAGAGATACGAAGAAGAAAAGAAGATGTAATTGTATGATAAACCCTGCGCCGGCGTAAAATCCGATGCAGGGGTTTTTAATATTTTCTATGGTAATGTACTGTCTGTCTTTTCTGGATCTGCCGCCGACTTCTAACAGGCAGGCTTTTCCCTTTCCGCGCAGGGTCAGCTTGTCGCCCTCGCTCACCTGAAAATCCGGTTTGGTCACTTCCACATGGTTGACAAAGACGATTCCCCTGCCGATGGCTTCAGCAGCTTTGCCGCGCGACAAGCCAAAGGCCGATGCGATGACACTGTCGAGACGCAGAGATGCGACGGTATCGGTGATCGTCGTGCGCTTTTGCTGCGGCACGATCAATTCACTGATGGTGTGCTGCGACAAGGAGAGATTGGTCCGTCCGCCTTGTAATAGTTCATCAAAATGAACTCTGCGATATCTGCCAGAGCGATGATGTCCGCTCCGTCTTCCCGCACCAGGATATCACCCAGCAGTTCCCTCCTAATACCCAGGCCCACTAAAGATCCCAGGTAGTCGCGGTGTGTCAGTTCCCGGCTGCCGTCAGCTTTGACGGCCCCTGATCACGGTCAGCGGATCGTAATCCTCCAGCGCTGCATAGTCCGGCAGGCTGATCAAAACCACCCGCTCCGCATCCTCATAACCGCCGTAAAAAATCGAGCGGGTCGGCGGAAAGTTCTCATGTGCAGGTTCCTCGTCAAAGACCGGGATGTGCGCCTTGCGGCAGTAAACCCTGGCCAGCGATTGCTGATGACTGTCCAAAAATCCAGTATGTGTTACGATATATTTGTTTTCGCATTGGGTGATCTTATCTTCGATCTGTCCCAGTAAAAAATTATCTTCTTTCATGAGGTCTATTGTACCACATCTATGCTGCCATTTCTAGTCTCTACCCTGATGGTCACTTCGGCCTTGTTCCCTACCGTACCCCGCAGGCTTCGTTGACCTTTCTTCAACTTTTCCTCAAAGCTGGTCGTAAGGCTGCCATTCCTCGTCGCCGCTTCAAAATAGAAGGAAAGCGTTTTCGGCAGGGTCAAGCGGATGTTGTCATTTTGTTATACAGCCAGACGTCTCCAGTGACTTGGGCGAAATTGACCTGCAGTGATCCTTCATTATTTACTGTAAAATTGCCGCTGCCCTTGATGGTTTTCACATCAAAATCTCCGTGTGTCGTTGTATATTGAATATTCCCAATGATCTCGTCACCTCGTACAATCCCTTCCGTCGTTTCCAGATTGACGTGCCTTGCCTGCAGACGATTAAAATCCAGGGTTCCCCTGGTGGAAGTCAACGAGTTGCGCAGCCTCTATGTTTCCCAGCTTCACAGTGCCCTCAGTGCTGTCGATGCACAGAGATTCCAGTTTTGATTGATATCCCTCAAGTCAATATCGCCGTCAGTCGTCGTCACCAACAGATCTTGATCATAGGACTGGGGCAGACAGACTTCTATGTAACGGACAAAATCTCCCGCAAAAGTGGCTTGCGCCCTTCAACAATTTCAATTGCACGGCCCTTTTTCTTAACCTTTGCCCGATAGCTTTTCTTGTCCTCACTCATATATTCTTTTTTTACAATCAGTTGGCTGCCAGTACCTTGTTTGAAAGTGATCTTTTCCTCATCGTAAGCTATCTTTAACTTGGAAATATTAGTCAATGAAAACTGCATTTCATTGACCATCAAAGCGGCATTGTTCCCGCCGCAACCCGTTAAAAAGAACAGACTGACGCACAGTATCGGATATAGTACCATTCTTTTATTCATCATATTGCCTCCGTTTCTTTTAATAATGAACGATTCATTCATATTGTGGCGAATAAATTAGGAAGGCAAAAGCCTTCCATATTATGAACTGCGCGGTTTATCGTTTGTAGGCAGCAATGATGTTGTCCAGGCAGACCGCCTTCGCCATCTGATCGGAAACGTCATTTTCTGTATAAGGTATATATTTCCTGTCCATGGTCCACCAAGTCAGCAACTCTACAATCAAAGTCGTCGTCAAAGCCACATCTTCAACCTGGCGCACTTCACCCTTTCAATAAAGCCCTTGATATAACTTTCCATCGTGTGAAAAAAAACTGCTCACGTCTTTGATTGTAATGTCCAGCCAATACTTTAAACTCATACTGATTCTTCTCGATAAAAAGGCAGCCGGCAGCATATTTTTAGAAGAAGGTCGAAGGCATCGGATATCATTTCTTCAAAATGATAGTCGTCGTCCTGCAGACGTGCAGAAAAGGCTTCCTGCGAAGCGCTGAGGGTTGCAATTATTTCATTGTCAAGATTGGCAAACAGTTCATCGGTAATGGGCCGCTTTATTTCCTGCTCTGCAAATTCGGGCTCTATGGTACACTTCAGAATGTAGTGCATGATTTCCTTTTGCCAACAAAATCGTGGTAAATGGTACCCACTGAAACTGCAGCTGCTTTGGCAATATGGCTGATCTGTGTCTTAGCATAACCCTGCCGCAAAAACAGTTTCGTCGCTTCCCTTCTAATGATATCGATTCTTCTTTCCATCATTCCGACCTCTTTTCTATTACTTTATAATTAGTGAACGAATCATTCATTCAATATTCTATGTTATTTATCAAATATTGTCAAGGGGATCGAGTTCATTGTCTCTAAAATCTTTATCAGTTCGCTTTCTATGCTCCACCTGTTACGCATTTCCGCCTTCGCAGGTCACTCTTTCTTAACTTTTTTGCTGTTTCTGCTCCTTCTGCGTAACTGCTGCCCGCTGAAAGCAACTCTGTTACGCATTTCCTCCCCGGCAGGTCACTCTTTCTTAACTTTTTTGCTGTTTCTGCTCCTTCTGCGTAACTGCTGCCCGCTGAAAGCAACTCTGTTACGCATTTCCTCCCCGGCAGGTCACTCTTTCTTAACTTTTTGCTTGTTTCTGCTCCTTCTGCGTAACTGCTGCCCGCTGTCAGCAACTCTGTTACGCATTTCCTCCCCGGCACGTCACTCCTTCTTAACTTTTTGCTGTTTCTGCTCCTTCTGCGTAACTGCTGCCCGCTGACAGCAACTCTGTTACGCATTTCCTCCCTGGCAGGTCAATCTTTCTTAACTTTTTGCTGTTTCTGCTCCTTCTGCGTAACTGCTGCCCGCTGTCAGCAACTCTGTTACGCATTTCCGCCTTCGCAGGTCACTCCTTCTTAACTTTTTGCTGTTTCTACTCCTTCTGCGTAACTGCTGCCCGCTGACAGGGCACATCGTTTCTTCGAAATCTTATATCACAATCGTGATATTAATATATTTAATAATAAAATTAAAAATATTAATTTATATATTGACTTTTGAATCAACAGGTCTATATTATTAATTACAGAAGGGATGTGACGCTATGAAGAAGATTATCAGCCGCTGCCCTGTATGTAATCACGAGCTCAAGGTAACACGCTTACAGTGCAGCGAATGCCAGACCGTGATTGAAAATGACTTTGCACTCAGCAAATTCGACTATTTGTCTGACGAAGAGTTGTTTTTTACAGAGACATTTATCAAATGCCGCGGCAACATCAAAGAAGTTGAAAAAGAACTGGGGATCTCCTATCCCACCGTGCGCTCCAAACTGGACGGCGTAATCAAAAAACTGGGATACGAAAAAGAAGCTCGCCAAGACGAAGAATCACTGAAGAGAGAAGAAGTTCTAAAGCTGCTGGAGCGAGGTGAAATCACCGCAGAAGAAGCGATTGCAAGACTGAAATAGAAAATTGGAGGAAATCATAATGGAAGAGAAGATGAGAATTTTAAAATGGTCGAGGATGGAACGATTACTGCAGCAGAAAGCTGCCGAACTGATGAGCGCCATGGGCGTTGAAGAAGCATCTGGTCTGCCGCAGAAGCAGGCCTATGATAAGAAAATGTTCCGCATCATTGTGGACAGTGTACAAGGTGACAAAGTCAACGTGCAGTTCCCGGTAGGCGCAATCAAAAAATCCTGAAGGTTACCGGCAAGCTGCCGATTCCAGAAGAAAGTCTGCAGGGCGTAGACCTGGCTTCTATGATGGATGCAATCGTGGAATGTCTGGACGAAGAAATTCAGGTGATTTTGTCAACGTATCCGCTGCTGACGGTACGACCGTCCGCGTATTTGTAGACTAGGAGTATCACATGAAAATCAGAATTCGGTCAGGGAATTTTAAATTCTTTCTGCCGGTGCCTACAGCCCTTGCCGGCGCCGCCATCAAAGTCATGCCGCAGGAAGCGTTTCGTGCCATGAGCAAAGACATCCCCGCCTTACGATCAGCTTATTTGCAAGGAGACTTTCCTGCTCATATACGAAACGTGCCGGGAGATTTTTATAGAAAACAAGGGGTTGGAAATCGTCCACGTAGAGGCTGCAGATGGAACCTTTGTATCCATCGTACTTTAGGCTTAAATCCATTTTTTTCAAAACCACTTGCGCGGCAGGCCAAAAAGTGATATATTCATAATCACACAAATTAATACCCTGCCATATTATGTTTAAAGGGGAGTAGCTGGCAGCACAAGCTGCAGTAAAATGCGTCAGTACGATTACCTCGGTAATCCGCGTTTACTTGAAATAGCGAGACTTTTAAGATAGCTTTTTAGGCTGTCTCAGAAGTCTCTTTTTAATATCTGAGAGACTTGGGCATAATGAGTTTAGAGGAGGAAGTTTATCATGTATTACAACAAACAAATTCAAGAAATCCTAGAAGAGTTTCAGACCACCAAAAAAACGGTCTCGACGAAAACGCGGTGACTGCGAGCCGAGATAAATATGGGGAAAACAAGCTCTACGAAAAGAAGAAAAAAGAGTGTTTTTATGATTTTCCTTGAACAGTTTAAGGATTTACTAGTCATCATTCTAATCATCGCCGCCATTATTTCCATGACTACTGGGAATGTGGAGAGCACCGCCGTCATCATCGCCGTTTTGATACTCAACGCCATTTTAGGTACCGTTCAATACGTAAAAGCGGAAAAATCTCTGGAGAGCTTAAAAGAGCCTGTCGTCACCAGTAGCAAAGGTCATCAGAAACGGTCAGCCCCAAGAAATCGACGCCAGCGACCTTGTCTGCGGAGATATCGTCAGACTGGAAGCCGGCGACGTCGTTCCGGGAGACGGACGTATGATAGAAAGCTATTCTCTGAAAGTAAACGAAAGCTCTCTTTTACAGGCGAGTCTGAAGGAGTTGACAAGAGAACAGAAGTCATCGACGGTGATGCGGTCGCTCTAGGGGACCAAATCAACATGGTCTTCTCCGGCTCTTTTAGTTACTTATGGCAGAGGATTAGCTGTCATCACAGGAGTCGGCGTCCATACGGAGTTTGGAAAAATCGCCGATCTGATGAACAACACGGCTGATAGGAAAACACCGCTGCAGATTACGATGGACAATTTCAGTAAAAACTGTCCATCGGCATCATGTTAATCTGTGCTGTGGTATTCGCACTGAACGTCTATAGAGGCATGGCTATCGCAGATTCTCTGCTTTTCGCTGTAGCCCTGGCGGTAGCCGCAATTCCTGAAGCGCTGTCCTCCATCATCACCATATCCCTTGCCATCGGTACTTCGAGAATGGCAGACCAAAACGCGATCATCAAGCAGCTCAATGCTGTAGAAGGTCTGGGCTGCGTCTCCATCATCTGTTCCGACAAAACCGGTACGCTGACCCAGAACAAAATGACAGTAGAGAGCAAGTATTAGTGGATCAAGAAAGGAGAGCGCCCTGCTGCAGGCTTCTATACTCTGCAACGATACGGCCATCGTTGACGGCGTCACAGCCGGCGATCCTACAGAAACTGCTTTGGTCGACTATTATATGTCAAAAACGATGATTACGAGCAGCTCAAGGCCAGTCTGCCGCGACTGTCAGAACTGCCCTTTGACTCAGATCGAAAGCTGATGAGCACTCTCCATCAAATCGACGGTCAGTATATCATGTATACCAAAGGCGCTTTGGATGTAATCTTGGACCGTGCACCGTCTCTGACTGAGGAGCAGAAGCAAGAAATACGCGATGCCAACTTTGATCTCTCAAATCAGGGGCTCCGCGTGCTGGCTTTCGCCCGCAAGGTCTTGAACGTCCAAAAGATCTGGACTTCAGCGATGAATCCGATTTTGAATTCCTCGGTCTGGTTGCTGAAATGGACCTCCAAGGAAGAATCTGCACAGGCGGTTACCGACTGCATCGAAGCAGGCATCAAACCGATCATGATTACAGGCGACCACAAGATCACAGCCTCGGCCATTGCTAAAAGAATCGGCATCCTGCGGGAGGAAGACATTGCTGTCACCGGTACAGAACTGGATGCCATGAGTGATGACGAGTTAATTGAAAACTTCCTCATATCAGCGTCTATGCCAGGGTCAGTCCGGATAACAAAATCCGCATCGTGCAGGCCTGGCAGGATCAAGCGCACATCGTAGCCATGACTGGCGACGGTGTCAACGATGCACCGGCGCTGAAGAGCGCCGATGTGGGTGTGGCTATGGGTATCACAGGTACGGAAGTTGCCAAGGACTCAGCATCTATGATTTTAACCGATGATAACTTTGCCACCATCATCAAATCCGTGCTCAACGGGCGAAATATTTACGCAAACATCAAGAATGCAATAAAATTCCTGTTATCAGGCAATGCGGCGGGATCCTGGTAGTGCTATTCGCTTCCATCATGGCACTGCCATCCCCATTCACCGCAGTACAACTCTTGTTTATCAACCTGATTACAGACAGTCTGCCAGCACTTGCCATCAGCATGGAGCCATCTAATCCAGCCTTGATACACGACAAACCGCGTCCGCGAGGCGAATCGGTTTTGACGAGAAAACATTGCTCCAGGTTGGGCTTCAAGGACTGGTCATCGGCCTGGCAACCATTGCCGCCTTTTATATCGGGCTGGAAACCAGTACGGTAACCGCATCGACCATGGCATTTGCAACCCTATGTCTTGCAAGGCTCTGGCATGGGTTTAACTCCAGGGGAAAACAATCCATCTTCCGCCTTGGAATTACTACTAATATATACACCATCGGGGCATTTGTTGTCGGTACGCTTCTGTTATTTGCAATCCTGCTTGTACCATTTTCGCAAAAGCCTTCCTTATCGCTTCTCTATCTGGCGCTCAGATCGGTTGGATCTGCGGTCTGGCCTTTGCGCCGACTCTGGTAATCCAGATCGTCAAAGTGATCAACGATCAGAGAAGCAAAAACTAATTTAGAAGTTTATCTTTTCATACAAAAGACCGCGGGACTCTTACAAATAAGAGTTACGCGGTCTTTTGTTTTGTACATCTGCAGTCCATTTTACAATCTGATAAGATGATTTACAGAATTCGGCCGTAGTTCGTATAATGTACTGACAGTCTTCACAGCATCCCCTGCTCTCCTTCAGATAGCGTCCATGCTGTTCTTCATACCAGCCTGGCGCCGTTAAATCTCAATCTCAAAGTTAAGCTTTTTTAGCTCTTTCATTTGCCCCTGAAACTTCTGATGGAGACTGTGCTCATAAGCCACATGCTCCTTCCACCTGTAATAAAAGCTTTCATTATGGGGCCGGGTAAAAGAGTCTGCCAGATAGTGAACGGCAACCCCTGCTCGATACCAATCCGTACAGCGATTACAGCTGGATACCTTTAAAGATTCTTCAATAAAGCGCCTTCTGTATTCGTAGGAATGTCCGTCAAATTTTTTCTCGCAGGATGGCGATAAATAGGACAGCGGATTGATGTCCGGTATTAAGCTGCCGAGTATAAAGGCCATCTTTCTGCCATAACTTAACTGCAGTGCCGCAGCCAGGGTCTTAGCCAATAATAAGTGATCTTTTGTTTCCATGGCTTTACTATTTGCAGGGAGCACGGAAAAATACCATCAAGTTGAAACAAAACCGGATAAAAAAACAGCGGCGTGTGAACCGCTGTTTTTGACATACCTTAGAACGGATTTATCGTACCTCTCACAATCAAAACCAGGAGAGGATTGCCAGTGCGACTAAGGCAATGGCGATGACGACCTCGTATTTTTTTTTTCAAAGACTTTCTTGCCATTTTCTCTTTTGCCCAGGGCATAGACGATGATGCC
>VOFH01000502.1_pt1 | contig 72001 bp, 86 predicted proteins | sample 5384091 | NCBI WGS metagenome assembly VOFH01 (sample SAMN12384727, study PRJNA508395) | human gut metagenome | isolation source: healthy gut G | host: Homo sapiens | reverse complement strand
ATGATCAAGACCCCGGAGCAGATCGAGGGGATCCGTGAGAGCTGCAAGATCAATGTGGCAGTTCTGGATTATGTGGCTGAGCATATCAAGGCTGGCGTCACAACCGAGGAGATCGATCAGTGGGTATATAATGAGACGACCCGCATGGGCGGAATCCCGGCGCCGCTTGGCTATGAAGGATTCCCGAAGAGCGTGTGCACATCCATCAATGATCAGGTCTGCCACGGCATTCCGTCAGCGGATGTCGTATTAAAGGATGGCGATATCATCAACGTGGATGTTTCGACCATTTATCACGGCTATTATGCGGATTCTTCCCGTATGTTCTGCATCGGAAATGTCAGCCCGGAACATAAAAAACTGGTGGACGTTGTCAAAGAGTGCGTGGAATTAGGTCTGGAGCAGGTAAAACCGTGGGGCTTCATGGGCGATATGGCGGAAGCGGTCCAGAAGCATGCGGAAGAAAATGGTTATTCTGTGGTTCGAGAGATCGGCGGTCACGGCGTTGGTATCGAGTTCCATGAGGATCCGTGGGTTGGCTATATTGGTCAGAGAGGCACCGGTATGATGTTTGCACCGGGCATGATGTTCACGATCGAGCCGATGATCAACGAGGGAACCGAGGAGGTATTCGTGGATGGCGACGACGACTGGAGTGTATACACGAAGGATGGAAAAGCATCCGCCCAGTGGGAGATCCAGGTGCTGGTAACTGAGGATGGTCATGAGGTGCTTTCCTGGTAGCTTGCAGAGTACATAAAAAGAGACGGCGTCAAACCGTCTCTTTTTTGTACCCAAGGTGGGCGTTCTTCACAGCCGAAGGGGGATAAAAAACTGTGAAGAAATATCTATATAAAGGAAATTGTTGTTAGTCGAGCCAGATAACAATTGCGCGCATTTCTTGGTGCCATCTGCCTCATTGATGTTATGCCATTATAATACTGGATAATTGTGTCCATATTTTGACCAATATCTAAAATAAATCTAAACGAGTATTACATAATTCGAAACTTTTTCGGAACTGTTTATGAGGCTGGCGCGCTTGAATTTTTCTTGTCGATTTCTTGGATGGGGTATATAATAAATCTGGTGATTAAAGGGGGGCGGCCTGACTGGATAGAAACCGCGTCCAGAACAAAGCAATTAAGAAGAAAGTGGCAGGAATTATATGGAAAATTTTTTATTTGCACTTAATACAGTCCTTCCGTTTCTGCTCTATATCGCATTTGGATATGGAGTCAGGATGTCGGGGCTGGCGGATGAGGATTTTATGAAGCGCCTGAATAAAGTGATCTTTCAGGCATTCTTTCCGATTCTGATGTTTAACAACCTGTATTCCATTCCGGAGGGAATGACATTAAATCTGCGTCTGGTGGCAGCCGCCATTATCAGCGTGCTGCTTTTGCAGGAGGTTCTGCTTGCTGTGGTTCCGCGTCTGGTAAAGGAAAATGAGCGGCGCGGCGTTATCATCCAGGCGATTTACCGCAGCAATTTCGTCCTGTTCGGCATTCCGCTGGCAACCAGCGTGTTCGGTGAGGAGGGAACACTGCTGGCGACGATGATGGTGGCGATCGTGATTCCGGTCTACAACATAACGGCGGTCGTGATTCTGGAATTGTTCCGGGGCGGCAAGGTCCCGGTTTTCGTTTTGATTAAGAATATCCTGAAAAATCCGATGATCCGCGGCGCGCTCATGGGCTTTATCTTCCATATGTTAGGGATTAAACTTCCGGTTTCCGTGGAAGGACCGATCAAGCAGTTTGCCAATCTGACAACGCCGCTGGCTCTGTTCGTACTGGGCGGAACGCTGCATTTCAATGCGATCGGCGGCAATCTGAAATATGTGGTTCCGTCGATGACCGTCAAGATGGTGATCCTGCCGGCAGTGATTCTGGCGGTTGCGACGCTGCTCGGCTTTTCCGGTGTGGAGCGTTTTGTTTACTTTGAAATGTACGCGACTCCGGTTGCGACGGCGTCCTATGCGATGGCGCAGAACATGGGCGGCGACGGCGAGCTGGCGGGACAGTTTGTCGTGCTGAGCACGGTCGCCTCGGTTGTGACGATCTTTTGTGGGTCTATTTCCTTAATTCGATCGGATGGCTCGCATAAAAATAAATATATAATAGGGGACTGCCAGGCAGTGGTTTGTGGAAGAGCAACAATTGTCTGGCAGCTTTTTTGTGTAAACAAACACTGTTTTTCATGAGAACCGAAATTTTTTTCATAAATTAAGATGTATGTATAATCTTTTCAAAATTAAAACATTTAATAGACAAAACTGAATGAAAAAGTTATAATAGTATACAAATGCGAGAAAACTTATTTATTTTCCATGTGCTTTTGATGCTTCGAATCAGCGAATTGTATGGAATGGGAGGATGTGAAACATAATAAGGATATTGCATTATTTCTGAAAAAATTAGGGGAAAAGGTGGTGGTTCAATGATCAAGGAGACGATCCAGGCGGTCGAGGACGCAGAGGCGAAGGCATCGGAACTGGTCGCGCAGGCTTCGGAGGATGCACGCCGCGTTAAGGCGGAGGCGGAGGCAGAAGCGGATCGAATGCTCGCAGATGCACAGAAAAGGGGGAAAGAAGCAGCTGTGAAGCAGGAAGAAGAACTGACTCTCAGAGGGGAGGAGTACGTAAAACAGGCACTGGCAGAAGCCGAGGCGGAGTGTCAGACGCTCAGAGAGACGGCGGACAGGCGGAAACCGGAGGTGGTTGACCGGCTCATAGCGGAACTGGTCTAATGAATGGAGGGATGTAGATATGGCAGTATTGCAGATGCAAAAGCTATGTATCTGTGCCCTGAAGAAGGACCGTAAGTCCCTGATGGAGTTTCTGCAGGCTGCCGGAGTGCTGGAGCTGACAGCGGAGGCGGAGCCGGACGAGATATTTAAGCGGACGGACACGCTGGAGGATCGGCAGAAGTTTGAGCGGAATGCGGCGACGGCGGACCGCGCATTGGAAGTGCTTGCCGCGGTGGTTCCGGAGGAAACATCGATGCTTGCTGGGCTTGCCGGAAAGCCGCTTGCAAAGGCAGGCGCGTACCGGGAGACGGAGGCGAACGCAGAGGCGCTTTAGGTCAGGCGGAACGCATTTTGAACCTGCAAAAGCAGATCACGGAGGAAAAGACTGCGGCGCTTAGACTGCTGGCGGAGGCGGAAAGCCTGAAACCGTGGCAGAAGCTGGAGATTCCACTTGCGTATCAGGAGACGAAACGGTGTGCTATCTTAGTCGGCGCGGTCGGCGGAGGCGCTTATACGCAGGAAGAAATTTACGCTTCGGTGGCAAAACAGGAGCCGCAGCTTGAAAAATGGGAGCTGGAGGTTGTCGGAAGCGACGCCGACCAGACCTGCATTGCGGTAATTTGCCTGAAAGAGGACGAGGAGAAGCTGGAGACATCACTCCGGTCGATTGGATTTGCCCGTCCGGCGCGTCCGGTGGAGGAAGTTCCGGCAGCTTACGCTAAGAAACTCAAAGCGCAGGCGGCAGAGCATGAGGGACGCGCGGCAGCGACGGAAGAAGAACTGAAACAGTGCGCTCCGGCGCGGGAAGATTTGAAATTGTTATCCGACTATTACCGCCTGAGGGCACAGAAGTATGAGGCGCTCGGCGAGATCTTACAGTCGGAAAAAACGTGTATGATCACGGGATTTATCCCGAAGCGCGATGCGAAAGGACTGGAGGAGAAGCTGAATAGCCGGTTTGAACTTGCAGTGGAAAGTTCGGATGTGCCGGAGGATGAGGAAGCACCGGTGCTTCTCTCCAACGGAACCTTTCGCGGCGTCGGCGGAGGGCGTGACCGCGTCCTTTGGTTTACCGGCGAAGGGGGATGGACCCGACCGGCATCATGGCAGCGTGCTATGTATTTTTGTTTGGTCTGATGCTTTCAGATGCGGCATACGGATTTATTGTATTTTGATGTGCTTCCTGGCACTTAAGAAATTCCCAAGGATGGAAGAAAACCTGCGGAAATCACTGCGGCTCTTTATGTACTGCGGACTTTCGACCCTGTTCTGGGGCGTCATGTTTGGCGGTTATTTCGGAGATGCGGTGGACATCGTGAGCCGGACATATTTTGGACATACGGTGACGATACCGGCGCTCTGGTTTGTCCCGCTAAATGACCCGATGAAGCTTTTGGTTTATTCGATGTTATTTGGCGTGATTCATCTATTTCTGGGGCTGGGATTGAAAGGATATATGCTCTTAAAGGATGGCAAAGTTGTGGATTTTATCTGCGACGTGGTACTCTGGTACCTCCTGCTTCTGGGGCTGATCCTGATGCTGCTTCCGACGGAACTGTTTGGTTCCATCGCGCAGATGAATATCGTATTCCCGCCGGTGCTTAATTCGCTGGCAAAGGGAATGGCGATCGCGGGCGCGCTGGGAATTCTGGTGATGTCGGCGCGCGACAAGAAGAATCCGATCCTGCGGCTGGCGCTTGGCGCATATGATTTGTACAATATTACCGGATGGGTGTCGGATGTGCTTTCCTACTCGCGCCTTCTGGCGCTCGGACTGGCAACCGGCGTTATCGCATCGGTTATCAACCAGATGGGAAGTATGGTTGGAAATAATGTATTTGGCGTGATTGTATTTATACTGGTATTCTGCTTTGGACACCTGTTTAACCTGGCGATCAACCTGCTCGGCGCGTATGTGCATACCTGCCGTCTGCAGTACGTCGAGTTTTTCGGAAAATTCTATGAGGGTGGCGGAAAGGCCTTCCGTCCGTTTAAGCAGATAACAAAATACGTGGAAATCAAGGAGGATTAAATATGAGCGGAATTGTATTTGCATTGTTGGGAGTTGCAGTGGCGGTTATTCTTGCAGGTATGGGTTCAGCCTACGGCGTAGGCGTGGCAGGTCAGGCAGCAGCCGGAGTCGTAACCGAGGATCCGGATAAATTCGCGAAGGTGCTTCTGCTCCAGCTGCTTCCGGGTACCCAGGGTATCTACGGTCTGCTGGTTGGTTTCATCGCTCTTTCTAAGATTGGTCTTCTTGGCGGCGGCGCTGACATGAGCATGTCGATCTCCCAGGGACTCTTATATCTGGCAGCATGCCTTCCGATCGGCGTGGTTGGTCTGGTATCGGCGAGACATCAGGGAAGAACGTCGGTTGCTTCCATCGGTATCGTAGCGAAGAAACCGGAACAGTTTGGTAAAGCGATGCTGTTCCCGGCGATGGTTGAGACCTATGCGATTCTGGCACTTCTGGTTTCGATTCTGGCAATCAATGCACTGTAATCTGGCACGGCGGAAAGAATCAAAATCAGTTAAGGAGTGAAGCGTATGAATGGATTAGATAAGATTATTGCTCAGATCCTTGACGATGCAAAGCAGGAATCGCTTGCGATTCAGGAAAAAGCAGCCGGTGAAGCTGAGACGACCCTTGCGGCAGCCGGTGAAAAGGTAAAAAAGCTGGAGGAAGAGCAGGCGAAATCGGCGGCGCAGCGTGAAAAAAAGCTATGAGGAACGGCTTCGTTCTTCGGCGGCGCTAAAGAAGCGCCAGGCGATCCTTGCGGCAAAGCAGGCGATCATCGAGGAAATGCTTGCGGCGGCACACAAGGAGCTGCTGGCAAAGCCGGATGAGGCGTATTTTGCATGGATGGAGCAGCTTCTTTCCCGGTTCGTGACGGATCGGGCAGGAGAAATCTATGTTTCAAAACGTGATTTAGAGCGGATGCCGGATGATTTTTCCGGCAAAGATAGAGAAGACGGCGCAGGAAAAGGGCGGAAGCCTGGTACTGAAAAAAGAACCGAGGGAGATCGACGGGGGCTTTGTTCTGGTGTATGGCGGTGTCGAGGAAAATTGTTCTGCCGGGGCGTTGTTTGCGTCGCAGCGGGATGAGCTGGCGGACAAAGGTACATGCGATGCTGTTTGGATAACGGCGGGAGAAGGTAAGGAGGGCTTATATGTCTGATACAAAATATGCCTACGCGGTCGCCCGGATCCGGGCACTGGAAAATGGGCTTTTTTCCTCCGCACAGATTGAACAGCTGCTGTCCGTAAAAGCTACGAGGGGGCACTGCGTTTCCTGACCGAACACGGCTGGGGGATGCAGATACACCGCTCAGCGCGGAGGCGATCCTGACCCGGGAGAAGACGAAAACCTGGGAGACGGTCCGCGACCTTTTGAAGGGCGACGACGCGATTCTGGCAGTGCTTTCCTACGGGGATCTCTACCACAATTTAAAGGCGGCGATCAAGGATGCGGCGGCGCCGGGCAGCCACGGCAATGTCTATTTTGACGACTGCGAGGTGGACGGCGTGCGGATGGCGAAGATCGTGGCGGAGAAGGACTGGCAGGCGCTTCCGGCACATATGCGGGAGGCGGCGAAGGAAGCCAGCGAGACATTTCTGCACACGAGCGACGGGCAGCTCTGCGATATCATCGTTGACCGGGCGGCGCTCGCAGCTATCTATGAGTGCGGAAAGAATGCGTCCGACGCGATCATCCGCGATTATGCCGAGACGACGGTCGCGGTGGCGGATATCAAGATAGCGGTGCGATCCCAGAAGACAGGAAAACATCTGGATTTTATGCGGCGCGCGATGGCACCGTGCGATAGCTTGAATATCGAGCGCCTGTCACAGGCGGCTCTTGGCGGCGCCGGCGCGATCTGCGAGTATCTGGAAGGAACCCGCTATGCGGGCGGCGCGCAGGCATTAAAGGAAATCGCCGTCGGCGTTTGAGCGGTGGTGTGACAATCAGTTGATCGAGACGATCAAGCCGCAGAAATACAACCCGTTTACGGCGGGACCGCTGGTTGCCTATGTGCTGGCGAAGGAAAATGAGATTAAAACGGTCCGTATCATCCTGACCGCCCGTCTGAACGGTCTTGAGGAGGAACAGATTCGGGAAAGGATAAGGGAGATGTATGTATAAGGTTGCAGTAGTCGGAGATTACGACAGCATCTACGGATTTGCGGCGCTGGGACTGGAGACATTTCCGGTGTCCGATGTAAAAGAGACGGAGAAAGTATTTCTGGAACTGGCTTCTGGTTCCTACGCGGTGATCTATATCACCGAAGCGGCGGCTGCCGGGATTGAGGCAGCTATCGACCGCTACCGGGAACAGCCGCTTCCGTCCGTGATCCTGATTCCGGGGATTTCCGGGAATACGGGAAAAGGCGTAGAGTCGGTTAAGCATTCGGTGGAACAGGCAGTTGGATCGGATATTCTGTTTGGAGATGCATGATAGAAAGGTGGGTGAAACCTTCCAATGAGCAAAGGAACGATAAAGAAGGTAGCAGGACCGCTGGTTATCGCCAGCGGGATGCGGATGCCAATATGTTTGACGTCGTCCGCGTCAGCGACGAACGTCTGATTGGCGAGATCATAGAGATTCACGGAGATGAAGCGTCGATTCAGGTATATGAGGAGACTTCCGGTTTAGGACCTGGCGAGCCGGTAGAGTCGATGGATGTGCCGCTTTCGGTTGAACTGGGACCGGGACTCCTGACGAGTATCTACGATGGAATCCAGCGGCCGCTGGACGATATCATGAAGGAGACGGGCAGCAACAACTTAAAGCGTGGCGTTGAGGTTCCGTCTTTAAAGCGTGATAAGAAATGGCAGTTTGTGCCGACCGTGAAAGCGGGCGACAGCGTGGAAGCAGGCGACATCATCGGTACCGTGCAGGAGACGCTGATCATTGAGCATAAGATTATGGTGCCGTATGGTGTAAAAGGTACCGTCAAAGAGATCAAGAGCGGTGAATTTACGGTGGAGGAAACTGTAGCGGTCATTGAGACGGAAAACGGCGAAAAAGAGCTTACAATGATGCAGAAATGGCCGGTTCGGCGCGGACGTCCGTACCAGACGAAGCTGCCGCCGGTAAAACCGCTGATCACCGGACAGCGTGTCGTTGACGCATTCTTCCCGATCGCCAAGGGCGGCGTGGCAGCCGTACCGGGACCGTTCGGAAGCGGTAAGACCGTCATCCAGCACCAGCTGGCGAAATGGGCGGAAGCGGACATTGTTGTTTACATCGGCTGCGGTGAGCGCGGTAACGAGATGACGGATGTTTTAAATGAGTTCCCGGAGTTAAAGGATCCAAAGACCGGGCACTCCCTGATGCAGCGGACCGTGCTGATTGCCAATACTTCGGATATGCCGGTAGCAGCCCGCGAGGCATCGATCTACACGGGTATCACCATTGCTGAATACTTCCGCGACATGGGGTATACCGTCGCGCTGATGGCGGATTCCACCTCGCGCTGGGCGGAGGCGCTGCGCGAGATGTCGGGACGTCTGGAAGAGATGCCGGGCGAGGAAGGTTATCCGGCCTACTTAGGAAGCCGTCTGGCACAGTTCTATGAGCGTGCCGGTCATGTCATCTGCCTTGCCAGGGACGGACGCGAGGGCGCGCTGTCCGCAATCGGCGCCGTATCCCCTCCGGGCGGCGATATTTCCGAGCCGGTTTCGCAGGCCACCCTGCGCATTGTCAAGGTATTCTGGGGACTCGATTCAGCGCTGGCATACAAGCGCCATTTCCCGGCGATCAACTGGCTGACCAGCTATTCCCTGTATGTGGACAATCTGGGAAAATGGTTTGATGAGAATGTATCGGATGAGTGGATGAGCTGCCGCCAGGGTCTTATGAGCCTTCTGCAGGAAGAGGCAGAGCTGGAGGAGATCGTAAAGATGGTCGGCATGGATGCACTGTCCCCGATCGATCGCCTGAAAATGGAAGCGGCGCGCTCGATCCGTGAGGATTTCCTGCATCAGAACTCCTTCCATGAGATTGACACGTATACACCACTGCAGAAACAGTTCCGCATGATGAAGCTGGTGCTGGCGTTCTATGAGCAGTCGAAGAAAGCGCTGGAAGGCGGCGCTTCCATCCAGAATCTCATCAAGATGCCGGTGCGCGAGCAGATCGGACGTTTTAAATATACGAAGGCAGAAGACGTGGAGAAAGAGTATCAGGCGGTCCTCGATGAACTTGCGAAAGAGGTTGCCGATGCGGCTGGAAAGGGGGCATTCTAAATGCCGAAAGAATATAGAACCATACAGGAGGTTGCAGGTCCTCTGATGCTGGTGCAGGGCGTGGAAAATGTTACCTATGATGAGTTGGGCGAGATTGAGCTGGCGAGCGGCGAAAAAGAGACGCTGCAAGGTGCTGGAGATCGACGGCGGCAATGCGCTGGTACAGCTTTTGAGAGTTCCACGGGTATCAACCTTTCAAATAGTAAGGTGCGTTTTTTAGGCAGAACGATGGAACTTGGCGTATCGGAGGATATGCTGGGACGCGTCTTTGACGGTCTGGGCAATCCAATCGACGGCGGTCCGGAGATCCTGCCGGAGGAACGCCGCGATATCAATGGTCTGCCGATGAACCCGGCGGCGAGAAGCTATCCGCAGGAGTTTATCCAGACGGGTGTTTCCGCGATCGATGGTCTGAATACACTGGTCCGCGGTCAGAAACTGCCGATTTTCTCGGCGTCCGGTCTGCCGCATGCGAATCTGGCAGCCCAGATTGCGAGACAGGCGAAGGTGCGCGGCACGGACGAACCGTTTGCCGTTGTCTTTGCGGCGATGGGTATCACCTTTGAGGAAGCGCATTTCTTTACCGAGAGCTTTAAGGAGACGGGCGCGATCGACCGTACCGTCCTGTTTATCAACCTGGCAAACGATCCGGCGGTTGAGCGTATCGCGACCCCGCGTATGGCGCTGACGGCTGCCGAGTATCTGGCATTTGAGAAAAATATGCACGTTCTCGTTATCCTGACGGATATCACGAACTACGCGGATGCGCTGCGAGAGATTTCGGCTGCCCGCAAGGAAGTTCCGGGACGCCGTGGTTATCCGGGTTATATGTACACGGATCTTGCATCCCTGTATGAGAGAGCCGGACGCCAGAAGGGCAAGAGCGGTTCCATCACGATGATTCCGATCTTAACCATGCCGGAGGATGACAAGACGCACCCGATCCCGGACTTAACCGGATATATTACCGAGGGACAGATTATCTTAAGCCGTGATCTGTACCGCAAGGGCATCACACCGCCGATTGACGTACTTCCGTCGCTGTCCCGTCTGAAAGATAAGGGAATCGGCGAGGGCAAGACGCGCCGACCATTCGAACACCATTAAACCAGCTCTTTGCGGCGTATGCGCGCGGCAAGGAAGCGAAGGAACTCATGGTGATCCTGGGCGAGGCGGCATTGTCCGATGTTGACTTAATCTATGCAAAATTTGCGGACGCCTTTGAAAAAAGAATATGTTTCCCAGGGCTACAATACGGACCGCGATATCGAGGAGACGCTGCGGATTGGCTGGAAACTGCTTTCCATCCTGCCGAGAAGCGAGCTGAAACGTATCGATGAGAAGTATCTGGATCTGTATTATGGGAAAGAGTAAAAATGCCTGTGCATGGCGGATGCGCTTGAAAACGAAAGTGGCGTGTCATAACGCGGCTGCGGGAGCTGGCGGATCTGTCGTGACAAAGTGATTGCAGGAGAGAGGTGGTACGCATGGCATCGACACAGGTCAACCCGACCCGAATGGAGCTTACGAGGCTGAAAAAGAAGCTGGCGACAGCCACGCGGGGACATAAACTGCTGAAGGATAAGCGGGATGAGCTGATGCGCCAGTTCCTGGATCTGGTCCGGGAAAATATGGCACTGCGCCAGAAAGTGGAGGCGGGCATCCGGAGTGCGAATGTGAATTTCGTCATCGCTAAAGCCGGGATGTCCGAGCAGGCGTTAAATACCGCGCTTGCCGCGCCGAAACAGGCGGTTTATCTGGAAGCAGACAAGAAAAACGTAATGAGCGTCGATATTCCGGTGTTCCATTATAAGACCCGGACGGCGGATGAAAACGATATTTACTCGTATGGATTTGCGTTTACTTCGAGCGATCTGGACGGGGCAGTCAAGTCGCTGGCGGACATTCTGCCGGATATGCTGCGGCTGTCCGAGACAGAGAAAGCCTGCCAGCTCATGGCAGCCGAGATCGAGAAACGCGCCGGAGAGTCAATGCGCTGGAACACGTAATTATTCCGGAGGCGCGCAAAAATATCAAATATATCACGATGAAGCTGGATGAAAATGAGAGAAGCACGCAGATCCGCCTGATGAAGGCGAAGGATATGATGCTGGAGGAGAAGCATCATTATAAGGAGAAGCGGGAGCTTTGTTCGTGATGATGAAAATGCCTCTTCTGGCGGCTTTAGGGCTGTCAGGGGAGGTTTTTTGCACATAGTTGTGAAAATGACGGGACGAGCCCACGAGGTTCGAACCGCCCTTTCGATATACCTTTGTTCGCTTGCTTTCATTACAGATGTTCGCCCATGACGGACTGCGTCCGCCCTGTTCGGACACCTGTGTTCAAGATGCGTACAAAGATATATGAAAGGCGGTTCGACCTCGCGGGCTCGTCCCTGTGTATTGGAAAAATAAAAGAGACAGAAAAAAGTAAAGTATTTATTGGAAATATTTGGTAGAATAGGAGGAAATGAGGGGAGGAATTTTGCATGGCAAAGCAGGTACAGAGGGCGATTGGCTGGGTGGCAGCATTTTTTTTGGCGGTGGGGATGTTGTTCCTGCCGGTTTCGAAGGCGTATGCGGGTCCGGTATCGGGCGGCAGTCCTGGAAGTGGAGAGATGAGAGGTGTCTGGGTTTCGTATCTGGACTGGAATGGATGGGCGAAGGATGAGGCTGGATATAAGAAAGCGATGGATCAGACACTGGATCTCTGTGTACAGAAGGGGTTAAATGCGGTTTTCCTACAGGTTCGCCCGGATGGAGATGCGATGTATCCGTCACAGTATTTCCCGTGGTCGAAATTTGCCTCTGGAAAACAGGGAAAGAATCCGGGGTATGATCCGCTGGCATATGCGGTGCAGGCGGCGCATCAGCGGGGCTTGCAGCTTCATGCGTGGATCAATCCGTACCGGATCACGGGGTATCTGAACCGTTATTCGGATCTGTGTGCGTCAAATCCGGCGATCGCGTGGGCGAAGGACGGGGACAGTTCGAATGACCGGTGGGTATTGTGCCAGAATGGTGAGTATTATTACAATCCGGCGATTCCGCAGGTGCGCCAGCTGATTATTGACGGTGTGAAAGAGATCGTGACGAATTATGAGGTGGACGGCATCCATTTTGATGATTATTTCTATCCGAATCTCGATGACAGCAAGGCGGAAACATGGTTTGATTATCCGGAGTACCAGGCGGGCGGTACATCGCTGAGTGTGGCGGCGTGGAGACGGAATAATGTCAATGAGCTGGTAAGGGGCGTTTACAGTGCGGTCAAGTCGATCCGTCCGCAGGCATTGTTCGGTATCAGCCCGGAGGGATATTTACAGAACCTCCGAAAAGATACCCGCCAGTTTACAGATGTGGATGCGTGGATGACCCAGAGCGGCTATGTGGATTACCTGATGCCGCAGATTTACTGGGGATTTGAGGCGAAGCAGAACGGCCAGGCAGCGGGCTATGCGTTTGCAAACTGCCTGAATGAGTGGGTGACGCTGAAAAAGAAGGGCAATGTGAAGCTGTATGTCGGTCTGGCGCTCTATAAGACCGGAACAGATGCAGTGGACGGCAACGAGGTGCCGGAGTGGCAGCGGTATCATGATATCATGAAGCGCGAGGTGCAGGCTGGACGGGCAACCGGACAGGTGAGCGGTTACTGCTTCTATGATTTATCGTCCCTGACGCGTGCGGCGGCAGCGGAGGAAGTGGCGAATGTGACGGCGCTGTTCCATTAAGTGCTCCCTGATAGTTACTGTTCACGCATACGTGCCCAGTAACGGAATTTGCCGTGGCTTCGCATTTAATTGTGGAAATGGGAACCTCTGTGGATGATTGCAACCACAGGGGTTCTGTGCTATACTGGACATACGATTGCAGTAAAAATGTTGTTGTTTACATAATGTTCAGACGGCAGCAAATATACGGACGAGGAGAGGGCAGATGAAAAAAACAGCACTTGTCATTATGGCAGCCGGAATCGGAAGCCGTTTTGGCGGAGGGATCAAACAGCTGGAGCCGGTGGGTCCGAATGGGGAGATCATTATGGATTACTCCATCCATGACGCGTTGGAAGCTGGATTTGACCGGATTATCTTTGTGATCCGTCATGATTTGGAGGAGGACTTCAAAGAAGTGATCGGGAACCGGATTGGGAAGATTGCGCCGGTGACATACGCATTCCAGGAGCTTTCGGATGTACCGGAGGGATTCAGTGTCCCGGCAGACCGGAAAAAACCGTGGGGAACTGGACAGGCGATTTTGAGCATCCGCGGACTGGTCGAAGAGCCATTCCTGGTGATCAATGCGGATGATTATTATGGAAAAGAAGTGTTCCGAAAGATTCATACATACATGGTGGAACAGATGGACGTGAACGCACCGGTGTATGATATCTGCATGGGCGGCTTTATTCTGGCAAATACGCTTAGCGAGAACGGCGGCGTGACACGCGGCGTCTGTGAGGTGGGCGAGGGAGAGATTTTAAAACGCGTAACCGAAACCTACAATATCCAGAAGACAGCGGACGGCATGACGGCGACGGACAAAGAGGGAAATCCGGTTTCGGTTCAGGAGAACCAGCATGTATCGATGAATATGTGGGGACTCACACCGGGCTTTGTGGAGGAGCTGGAAAAAGGATTTCCAGAGTTTCTTGCGGGGCTGAAAGAGGGCGACGTGAAGTCGGAGTACCTGCTTCCGACGATCATCGATCAGATGATCCACGACGGGCGCGCAAGGGTGAAACTTCTGGAGACGCACGACTGCTGGTTTGGTGTGACCTACCGTGAGGATAAGGAGAGCGTGACGGAGTCGATCCGGGCGCTGATCCGTGAGGGCGTGTACCCGGAAAAACTGTTTTGATAATTTGAGGAACAGTTTAAAGAAACAGAATTATTTAAAAAGATAAAACATCATGAGAACGATACTGCGAAATGGAACAGCTGATTCGGCTGTGCAGAGGATAACGTGAAAAACGGTACGTGAGAATAACATGATACGCATAAATCCTGCATAGGATACCATGTAAGCCTTGAATTAAGGGGGAATGGCAGTCCGATGCAGGATTTTGCATATTTTAAGAGTCTTTATCCGGCTGCATGTAAGCAGATGCAGCTTTGCGTGGAAGCAGTCTGTGATGAGCTGGAGTATGAGGGGAGTCCCATCTATGATGAATATCCGGATCGGATCTTTCTGGAAAAACTGACAAAACGGGCACTGGAAAAATGGCAGAAAGTTTATCCGGCTGGAACGGAAAGGACGGATACACTGACGACCTATATGAAGGCGGCGGACGTGGGCACCGTATCCACAGAAGAAGGAACGGCGATGGTGGAAAATTCCCTGAAAATAGATTCTCCTGGTGGAGAAAGAGAAGAGAATCTGGCGGGAACCAGCATACAGCCGCATCTTCCTGGAAATGATGTATGGTATGGACCACTTCGGGGCGAACAGAAGGGCGGAAACGCTGGATATATGGTGTGGGAGGCGGATGAGCCGAATCTGACCGCGCAGGAGCGCCGTCCATGGAGTCCGCCGCCGGGACCGCGCCCGGGAGGACCGGGGAATCCGTGGGGGCCGCCGCCCCCGCCGCCGGGACCGCGCCCGGGAGGACCGGGAAATCCGTGGGGACCGCCACCCCCGCCGCCGGGACCGCGCCCGGGAGGACCAGGAAATCCGTGGGGACCGCCGCCCCCGCCGCCGGGACCGCGCCCGGGAGGACCGGGAAATCCGTGGGGGCCGCCGCCCCCGCCGCCAGGACCGCGTCCGGGGAGGCCGGGAAATCCGTGGGGAGCGCCGCTTCAGGATTTTCTTCAGGTTTTATTAATGAATGAGCTGCAGGAGCGAAGACGGTGTCGGAAGTGCTGAAATGGCAATTTTCAGGTGTAAATTTTCTGAATTAAAATGCGAAGCCACGGCAAATTCCGTTACTGGGCCCGTATGCGTGAACAGTAACATAATCGGAGTTCTTACAAATCATAGAAATTCTGGAATTTGAAGCCTGCTTGTGTTATACTGAAACAAAGGCTGCCGCCGGGACAGATGGGTGCCTGCGGCAGTTTTTGGCGTGCATGACAAAACGGAAACAGTTCGGCGGGTAGATTTTCCTGTACCTGTGAAGATACGGACCTGCTATGGTGGAGCGATAAAAGGAATTGATTTGATATATGAAGAAAAACCTGAAAAAGATACTGATTTTACTGATCTTATTTGTGCTGGCAGCAGCCGGTTATTTTACCTGGTCCTGGATGCAGCTGCGGGAGGATGGGGCAGTCTATACTTCGATTGAGGACGCGAACCTTCCAGTCGCTTATGTGAATATTCTGGGGCGGCGGATGAACGAGCTGGACGGTTTCGTGGAGGACAGCCAGAAAGCGGCTGGACGCGGGGATCTGACGCTGCTTCCGGCAGACCGGAAACTGTCGGTGACGATCGACAAGCTGGACTCCCAGATTACGGGGATGCAGTATGAGATCCGCAGTCTGGACGGCGAACGTCTGGTAGAACGGACAACGCTTGACCACTGGGAACAGTCAGGGGAAGAGGTTTCTGCGGAGCTTCCGATCCAGAACCTTCTGACGGAGGAAAGCGAATACCGCTTAACGATTGCGATCGCGACGGAAAAGCACCCGGCGATCTATTTTTACACGCGCGTGATGTGGCAGCAGGAGAGCCGTGTGCAGGAGATGGTCGATCTGGCGGTGTCCTTTTCTGAAAAGACGTTTGATTATGATTCAGCGAGGGAGCTGACGACCTATCTGGAGACGGATCCGAATGCGGATAACAGTTCGTTGGGACATGTGACGTTAAAAAGCGATTTCAGCCAGCTGACCTGGAAAGGGCTTTCGATGGAGCGGGTCAGCGAACCGGAAATTCATCTGCGGGAGCTGCAGGGCATCATTGGGACGATCGATTTAAAGTATGTTGTAAGTGAGATGAAGGATGGCAAGGCGGCTGCTTATTACGATGTGATCGAGAGCTTCACGATGAAGCTGGGCGCACAGCGCATCTACATGATGAATTATGACCGCCGCGCGGACCAGATTTTTACGGGGGAGAGCAGCGCCTATTCTGGCGACCGGATTCAGCTGGGGGTTTCGGATGCGGAGGATCTGCAGTCGATGCAGGATGAAGCGGGGAAATACCGTGCCTTTGTGGCAAACCGGGCGCTCTGGATTTATGATACAGGAAAAAAAGAGAGCACAAAGGTATTTGCGTTCCGCAAGAGCGAGAATGATACGAGGGTCAATTATGATACCTACGGAATCAAGATTCTGGATGTGAGCGAGGCAGGCCAGATTGATTTTGCCGTGTACGGCTATATGAGCCGCGGTAACCACGAGGGAACGACGGGAATCGCGCTGTACCGCTATGAGAGTGCGGGAAATGCCCTGACAGAGCGGCTGTATCTGCCGGCATCGACCGATTACGGCAACCTGCGCCAGGATATCAACCAGCTGTGCTACTTAAGCGGCGGGCAGACGCTGTATGTGCTGATGAACCATGCGGTTTACAGTGTCGATCTGACGGGAAAAGAGTACATGGTGGTGGCAGATGGCCTGACGGAGGAAAATTTCGCAGTCAGCACGGATGCTTCCCGGATTGCGTGGCAGGATGGGGCGGATATTTACCGTTCGACCAAGCTGCATGTCATGAATCTGGAGACGGGCAAAAAGGATGAGATTTCCTTCCCGGATCAGACCGTGATCCGGCTGATCGGATTTGTCGGAACCGACTTAGTCTACGGGCTTGCCCATCCGAACGAGCAGCTTACGATGGACGGACGCGTGACGGGCTTCCGCTGTATGCGGTCGAGATCGTCGGCAGCAATATGGAGATGGAGACCCGCTATGAGAAGCCGGGCGTCAGCCTGGTGGATGTGCGGATTCAGGACAGCCGGGTTCATCTGTCACGGATGCGCCAGATAGGAAGCGGTTATCAGCCGATGGACGAGGACACGCTGGTCTGTAATGAGGAAGTGTCGAAAGATCCACTGGATGGAATCGCTACGTTAAATGACAGCGCAAAGGGGCGTCTCTATTGTGTCAAGCTGGATGCAGGCAAGACGGCACGGAGCACGAAGGTGCATGTTCCGAAGCAGGTGGCAGCAGAAGAAAATGATGTGATTGTGCTTCAGAACAATGGCGCGGCTGCACAGCGGATTTACAGTGCTTACAGCGAGGGACGCCTGAAAGGCTCGTATGCGGAATTTTCCAGCGCGGTGCAGGCAGCTTACGATGGCATGGGACTCGTAACGGATGAAAATGACCGGGTTGTCTGGGTGAGAGCAAACCGGAGCGACGCGAAGACGATCCGTGACGTACAGAATATGGCGGGAACCGTCAGCCGCTATCTGTCGGATATGGCGGACGGAAAGACGACCTCCTCGGATGGCACAGAGTTAATCGACGCACGCGGGCTGACGCTGAACCAGATTCTCTACTTTGTCTACGCGGGCATGCCGGTGGTGGCATATCTGGGAGACGGAAGCTATGGTCTGATCTGTGGATACGACGCGTACAACATCTCCTGTCTCTGGTATCCGGGCACGGAATTTGCCTACACGGATAAGATGGGACTCAACGATGCAGCGGCATTTTTCGAGGGAAACGGAGGCAATGATTTCATTTGTTTCCTTGCCAATTAAGGAAAAACGGAAATTACTGTTCACGGGTAGGCACTTTTGGAACCGAAAGTGCCGTAAGAAAACGTGGTGGCAGCAGGAATTTGCCGTATTAAAATGCGAAGCCATGGCAAATTCCATTACTGGGCACATATGCGTGAACAGTAATAAACGGAAAGCCAGTGCTTTACAAATTGAGATGTTATGATATAATCATGTAGATAACGTGATATAAATTTAAGAAAATATTAAAGATTTGAGGCGCCGTCTGGCGCGTGTAAGTATCGTAAGATAATAGATTTTGAGGTGCAGAATGGAACAATTTATTATGAAGGGCGGAAATCCGCTGGTAGGCGAAGTGACTATCAGCGGAGCGAAGAATGCGGCGCTGGGAATCTTGGCGGCATCGATTCTGACTGACGAGGATGTTTTAATAGAAAATCTGCCGGATGTGCGTGATATCAACGTGTTTCTGGAGGCTGTTTCGGAGATTGGCGCGATGGTAGACCGGATTGACCGGCACACTGTCCGCATCAATGCGAAGGGGATTCATGCGATCCATGTGGATGACGAGTACATCCGCCGGATCCGAGCTTCCTACTATTTTATTGGCGCCCTGCTTGGCAAGTATAAAAGCGCACAGGTTCCGCTTCCGGGCGGATGCAACATCGGCAGCCGTCCGATCGACCAGCATTTAAAGGGCTTCCGTGCCCTCGGTGCGAAGGTACAGGTGGAAAATGGCGCGGTGCTCGCACATGCGATTGATTTAGTTGGTACCCATATTTATCTGGATATGGTGTCGGTCGGCGCGACGATCAATATCATGATGGCGGCGACGCTGGCAGAGGGCGAGACGATCATCGAGAATCCGGCGAAAGAACCGCATGTCGTCGATGTGGCGAACTTCTTAAACAGCATGGGAGCCAATGTCAAAGGTGCCGGAACCGACGTGATCCGCATCCGCGGCGTCCACAAGCTGCATGGAACCGAATATTCGATCATCCCGGACCAGATCGAGGCAGGTACATTTATGTGTGCGGCAGCGATCACCCGCGGCGATGTGATGGTACAGAATGTCATTCCGAAGCATCTGGAAGCAATTTCTGCGAAGCTTATCGAGATGGGCTGTGAGGTGACGGAGTTTGATGAGGCGGTTCGTGTTGTGGGACGCCCGAGCCATGTGCATACCGATATCAAGACACTTCCATATCCGGGATTTCCGACTGATATGCAGCCGCAGATCACCGTGACACTGGCACTGGCAGAGGGAACCAGTGTAGTGACCGAGAGTATTTTTGAAAACCGTTTTAAATATGTGGACGAACTTGCCCGCATGGGTGGACGCATCAAGGTTGAGGGCAATACCGCGATCATTACCGGTGTGAAGAAGCTGACCGGAGCACAGGTGGAGGCACCAGATCTGCGCGCAGGCGCTGCCCTGGTCATTGCGGGGCTGGCAGCGGAAGGATATACGACCGTTGATGAGATTGGTTATATCCAGAGAGGCTATGAGCATTTTGAGAAGAAGCTGCAGGGACTTGGCGCGGTGATCGAGAAAGTCGATTCCGAGAAAGAGGCGCAGAAGTTCAGACTCAAAGTGGGCTGATAAAAAGAATACGGTGTCACATATTGCTTGACAGACACCGCGGAGTATGTTATCGTACTGTTGAAACTTTTAACAATTAAAAAGTTCGTATATATCCCTTATTCAGAGTGATGGAGATACAAAGGATCTATGAAGTCACGGCAACCCCGTTACATGGGACTGAAAATTGGTCTCAGCAGGGAACGGAAGGTGCCAGCCTGAGCGAGGAACCGGGAGATCGGTTTATCGAGCAATAAGAGGAGTTGATCGAGATAATCAAGTCCGTGTTGCTGCGGACTTTTTTTATGTCTTACGACAAACTTATCAAAGGAGGAAATATGGAGAGATTACTTTTTACATCTGAATCAGTAACCGAAGGACATCCGGATAAAATGTGTGATCAGATTTCCGATGCGATTCTGGACGCGCTCTTAGAGCAGGATCCGATGAGCCGTGTGGCTTGTGAGACGGCGACGACAACCGGTCTGGTTATGGTTATGGGCGAGATCACAACGAAAGGCTATGTGGATATCCAGAAGGTAGTCCGCAATACCGTCCGTGAGATCGGCTATGACCGTGCGAAATACGGTTTTGACTGTGATACCTGCGGCGTGATCGTGGCACTGGATGAGCAGTCCCCGGATATCGCGATGGGAGTTGATAAAGCGCTGGAGGCAAAGAGAACAAGATGACCGACGAGGAGCTGGAGGCAATCGGTGCCGGCGATCAGGGTATGATGTTTGGTTATGCGACCAACGAAACGGATGAATATATGCCATATCCGATTTATCTGGCACACAAACTGGCACGCCAGCTGACCAAGGTCCGCAAAGACGGAACCCTGCGCTACCTGCGCCCGGACGGCAAGACACAGGTAACCGTAGAGTACGATGAGAACGGCAAACCATCACGTCTGGATGCAGTGGTTCTTTCCACCCAGCATGACGAGGAAGTAACCCAGGAGCAGATCCATAAGGATATTAAAAAATATGTATTTGACGAGATTCTGCCGGCAGAGATGGTTGATGAGAATACAAAATTCTTTATCAATCCGACCGGACGTTTCGTTATCGGCGGTCCGCACGGAGACAGCGGCCTGACCGGACGTAAGATCATTGTGGACACCTACGGCGGCATGGCGCGTCACGGCGGCGGCGCATTCTCCGGAAAAGACTGCACAAAGGTGGATCGTTCTGCTGCATACGCAGCCCGCTATGTTGCGAAAAACATCGTAGCAGCCGGACTGGCAGACAGATGTGAGATTCAGCTTTCCTATGCGATCGGTGTTGCACAGCCGACCTCCATCATGGTAGATACATTCGGAACCAGCAAGTTGCGTGAGGATCAGCTGGTTGAGATGATCCGCAAGCACTTTGACCTGCGTCCGGCTGGCATCATCAAGATGCTTGACCTGCGCCGCCCGATCTACAAACAGACGGCTGCATACGGACACTTCGGCCGCGACGATCTGGATCTGCCTTGGGAGAAGCTGGATAAGGTGGATGAATTAAAGGCGTATCTGTAAGAGTTGGAAACACTGCAGGGATATCTGCCCGTAAAAAATCATAAGATCAGAACGAGGGGCTGCCGCTTTTGCGGCAGTCTCTTTATTACACAAAAGGCACATGCTTTTTTTATTTATAATACTTTTAGAGACGTAATCTGCAAAATATGATACACTACTTGTGGAAGATATCAGGAGCAAAAGCGCAGAAGTCCGACGCAGTTTTGCGGGAGAATTTTTGTAGGGGCAATCTGGTATCAGACCGGGCAATGACTGGAGGAAATAGGATGAAGATACGCACACGTCTGGCGATTGCTTTTGTGACGATTACGGTCGTTCCGATTGTGCTCATATTTGTGGCGGCGTTCGGACTCGTAAACTATCAGGAGCATCTGTTTCAGAAAACATACGGGCTGTCGGAGCAGATCGATCTGCTCTCCGGCAATCAGACACAGGTGTTTAACCGGCTGACGCAGGGAATCCAGGAGGAGATCCGCGAGGCGGTCGGGGAAAATACAGATTTATTTGAAGAACCGGCTTATTTGAGCAAGGTCAATGAAGAACTGCGCGATAAATATTCGTATCTGGTCATCCGCAAGGGCAAGGACATCACATTCTGCGGAAGCGAGGATGGACGCGAGCTCTGCGAACGGCTGGCGCCGTACGGTGATCAGGAAGTATGGCAGGCAGTATTTACATGGATGGCGAGGAACAGCATCTGGTCAAACAGATCGATTTCCGGTTTTCAGATGATTCACAGGGCAGTGTGTTCATCGTGACGAACGTCGGGGATTATGTGCCGGAGATCAAGGCGCTGCTCGGAGAGATGCTGCTTCTCGGCGTGCTGATCATCAGTTTTATGGGCGGTCTGCTGATCATGTGGATCTACCGTTCTCTGCTGCGTCCGCTGCACAAGCTGCAGGAGGCGACCAAGCAGATCCGGGATGGAAATCTGGACTTTACGCTCGATGTGGATGATGAAGATGAGATCGGAATGCTCTGCCAGGATTTCGAGGAGATGCGTCTGCGTCTCAAGGAATCGCAGGAAGAAAAACTCCAGTACGACAAGGAGAGCAAAGAGATGATCAGCAATATTTCCCACGATTTGAAAACTCCGATTACGGCGATCAAGGGATATGTGGAAGGTATTCAGGATGGCGTGGCTTCTTCACCTGAGAAACTGAATAAATATATTCGGACGATTTATAATAAAGCAAACGATATGGATCGACTGATTGACGAGCTGACGTTCTATTCGAAGATTGATACGAACAAGATTCCGTACAACTTTTCAAAGATCAATGTGGCGGAATATTTTGGTGATTGTGTTGAGGAAGTTGGTCTGGATATGGAGACGCGCGGCATCGAGCTGGGATATTTCAACTATGTGGACGAGGATGTGGTCGTGATCGCGGACGCGGAGCAGATGAAGCGAGTGATCAACAACATTATCGGAAATTCGCTCAAATATCTGGACAAGAAAAAGGGTATTTTAAATATCCGCATCAAGGATGACGGCGATTTTATCCAGGTCATCATCGAGGACAACGGAAAGGGAATCGCGGCGAAAGATCTGCCGTATATTTTCGACCGTTTCTACCGGACGGATTCGTCGAGAAATTCGTCCAAGGGCGGCAGCGGCATCGGGCTTTCGATCGTAAAGAAGATTATCGAAGATCACGGCGGACGCATCTGGGCGACCAGCAAGGAAGGCATCGGAACGGAGATCCATTTCGTTTTGCGCAAGTATGTCGGGGCATAGTGATTTGAAGTTTGGTCGTTTAAATAAAAACAGCAGGAGGAATTCACAGATGAGCAGAATATTAATCGTAGAAGACGAGGAGAGTATTGCAGAGCTGGAAAAAGATTATCTGGAGCTTTCTGGTTTTGAGGTTGAGATAGAAAATAATGGAGAAACGGGACTGAAACGTGGCATGGAGGAAGATTTTGACCTTCTGATTCTTGATCTGATGCTGCCGGGGGTCGATGGCTTCGAGATCTGCAAGAAGATCCGGGAAGTAAAAAACACACCGATCATCATGGTATCTGCGAAAAAGGACGATATTGACAAGATCCGCGGTCTGGGACTGGGCGCGGACGATTATATCACGAAACCATTCAGTCCGAGCGAGATGGTGGCGCGTGTCAAGGCGCATCTGGCGCGTTATGAGCGCCTGATCGGCAGCGGTATGCCGGAAAACGAGATCATCGAGATCCGGGGACTCAAGATTGATAAGACTGCCCGCCGCGTTTACATCAACGGCGAGGAGAAGAACTTCACGACGAAGGAATTTGACCTGCTGACCTTTTTAGCACAGAACCCGAACCATGTATTTACCAAGGAAGAACTCTTCCGCGAGATCTGGGATATGGAGTCGTTGGGAGATATCGCGACGGTTACCGTGCATATTAAGAAGATCCGTGAGAAGATCGAGTTCAACACGGCAAAACCGCAGTATATTGAGACGATATGGGGTGTTGGATACCGGTTTAAAGTTTGATGACTGGGTAAGCCACATAAAAAAACGACCCTTGGGAAACGCAAACAGGAGCGCTTTCCTAAGGGCCGTTTTATATTTCATAAGAAATTGCGTCCTATGAAATATAAAAAGTTATTGTTCACGGGTAGGCACTTTTGGAACCGAAAGTACCGTAAGAAAAACGTGGTGGCAGCAGGAATTTGCCGTATTTAAATGCGAAGCCACGGCAAATTCCGTTACTGGGCACGTATGCGTGAACAGTAACATATAAAACGCTCCGCGAGGATGCGCACTCGCACGAAGCAGAAACATGTCGCAAGCGACCGCGCGAGACGCCCGAATGTGCCAAGGCACATTTTTTTCATCCCAACAGGATTTGGTTTGCCCGTTTCAGATCGTTCTCGTCCGGGATACGGATGTCGGACAGGAGTAGGGAATGCCAAGCGTTTCCCATTTATAGATGCCGAGTGTGTGGTAGGGGAGAATTTCTACCTTTTCCACATTTGAAAGTGTGTCCAGAAATGCACGGATTCCATGCAGGTTGGCCGGATCATCGGTAATGCCGGGGACTAAAACATGCCGGACCCACATGGGCTTATGAATCTGGTCTAAAAACCGGGCAAAGGAAAGAATGGATTCGTTGGAGTGCCCAGCCAGAAGACGATGTTTTTCCGGATCGATGTGTTTCAGATCCAGAATAACAAGATCGGTGTGCTCTAAAAAGCGTGGTCAGGCGGGAAAAAAGAAAGGTTCGGCGGTGGTAAATGGCTGTCCCGCGGTGTCCAGTGTGGTGTGAATGTGCTGTTCTTTGGCAAGCTGGAAAATTCACATAAAAAGTCAGCTTGAAGGAGCGGTTCTCCGCCGCTGACGGTGATGCCGCCGCCCCCGCGCCAGTAACTCCGGTAGCGGAGTGCCTGGGCGAAGAAGTGCTTCCGGGTGATTTCCTGCGAACCGGTGTGTTTAGATGGGCAAGAAACACCTTCGGAAAGAGCGGATGCGCCGGAAGTGCGGGTGGAGGCGTCCGGGAGGGGAAGTCCCTTTGGCAGTACCCATGTATCCGGATTGTGGCAGTAGCGGCAGCGCATGAGACAACCCTGCATGAATACCACGAAGCGGACACCGGGACCGTCTACGGAGCCGAAGGTATCGATGGAATGAATATAACCGGTATGCATCGTTACAGCACCTCGTGGCAGGTACGGGCGATCACGTCGAGTTGCTGTTCTCTGGTCAGATTGATAAATTTAACGGCATATCCGGAAACGCGGATGGTGAAGTTGGCATATTCCGGTTTCTCCGGGTGTTCCATCGCGTCTTTCAGTTTTTCGATTCCAAAGACATTTACATTTAAATGATGCGCGCCCTGATCAAAATATCCGTCCAGGACGTGAACCAGGTTGTTTTTCCGTTCTGTCTCGGAGTGACCGAGCGCCCCCGGTGCAATCGTTTCTGTGTTGGAGATGCCGTCGAGCGCATATTCATATGGAAGCTTTGCGACCGAGTTTAAAGAAGCGAGCAGACCGTTCTGCTCTGCGCCGTAGGAAGGAGTTGCGCCCGGGGCAAACGGGGGTAAATGCCGGCCGTCCGTCCGAAGTGCGCCGGTTGCCTTGCCATATACAACATTGGAGGTGATCGTGAGGATCGAGGTGGTTGCCTCGGAATTCCGGTAGGTGTGGTATTTTTTTACTTTATGTAAAAGGTTTTTTTAACAGCCATACGGCAATCTCATCGGCGCGGTCGTCATCATTTCCGTAGCGTGGGAAATCGCCCTCTGTCTCAAACTTGCGGGCGATGCCGTATTCATCACGGATGACCTTCACTTTGCATACCGGATCGCGGAGAGAGAATCGACCACGTGGGAGAAACCGGCGATTCCGGTGGCAAAGGTACGCCGGACATCCGTGTCGATCAACGCCATCTCAGCGGACTCATAGTAATATTTATCGTGCATATAGTGAATCAAATTGAGGATATTCACATAAATGCCCGCCAGCCAGTCCAGCATCTGATCATATTTATGCATGACTTCCTGATAATCGAGGTATTCGGATGTAATCGGCGCATACGCCGGACCAACCTGCATCGGGCGTCCGTCTTTGGTAGTGTATTTCTCGTCTCTGCCTCCGTTGATGGCATAGAGAAGGCATTTGGCAAGATTGGCACGGGCGCCGAACAGCTGCATTTCCTTGCCTGTCTGGGTGGCGGAGACGCAGCAGCAGATGCTGTAGTCGTCCCCCAGATCGGACGCATGACATCGTCGTTTTCATACTGGATCGAGGATGTGTTGATGGAGATTTTGGCAGCATATTTCTTAAATGCCTCTGGCAGGCGGGAAGAGTAAAGGACGGTCAGGTTTGGTTCCGGGGACGGTCCCATATTTTCCAGCGTATGTAAAAAGCGGAAATCGTTTTCGTTACCATCGGACGCCCGTCTTGTCCCAGACCGGCAACCTCCAGCGTCGCCCAGACCGGATCGCCGGAGAAAAGTTGGTTGTAGGATGGAATCCGGGCGAATTTTACCATGCGGAATTTCATTGTCATATGGTCGATTAATTCCTGCGCCTCGGCTTCGGTCAGTGTTTGTTCTGTTAAATCCCGGTTGATGTAGATATCAAGGAAGGTGGAAACGCGTCCGACACTCATGGCGGCACCGTTCTGGGTCTTAACGGCAGCGAGGTAACCGAAGTAGAGCCACTGGATGGCTTCTTTGGCATTGGAAGCCGGACGGGATATATCAAAACCATAGATGGCAGCCATCTCCTGAATGCCCTTTAGAGCGCGGATCTGCTCGGAGATCTCCTCCCGCTGGCGGATGATGTCATCAAACATGGCGCCATTTCCACAGCGTTCCAGATCCTTTTTCTTTTCCTGAATTAGGAAATCGATTCCGTACAGGGCGATCCGGCGGTAGTCGCCTACGATCCGGCCGCGTCCATAGGTATCCGGAAGCCCGGTGACGATATGGCAGTGGCGGGCGGTTTTCATTTCCGGGGTATATGCATCGAAGACGGCCTGGTTGTGGGTTTTATGGTATTCGGTAAAGATTTTATGAAATTTTGGATTGACATGGTAGCCGTAGGTTTCGGCGGCTTCCTCCGCCATCTTGATTCCGCCGAACGGCATAAAAGCCCGCTTGAGTGGTTTGTCGGTCTGAAGTCCGACGATGCGTTCCAGATCTTTAAGCTCCGGATCGATATATCCCGGACCATAGGCGGTCAGGCTGGATACGATTTCAGTTTCGCATTCGAGCACACCGCCCTTTTCGTGCTCTTCCTTCTGAAGCTTTTGAAGGCGTTCCCAGAGCAGATGAGTGGCACTGGTCGGGGCAGCGAGAAAGCTTTCATCGCCATCATATTGCGTATAGTTGTTCTGGATGAAATCGCGGACGTTCACTTCGCCGGTCCATTTGGAGCCCAGAAAACCTCTCCAGGCCGTTTGAAAGATAGGTGTGTTTTGGAATGTTTGATACATAGCAGACATGTGTTTCCCTCCTGGTTGAAAAATTTCGATCCCAGCAGAGACAGTGAGAGTGAAAAAAAGTAAAAAAATACCCACGGTCTGTGCTGTGACGCCCAGACGGTCGGCAATTTCAGTCATACTTCATGTGGTTGATCCACTTATCCGTCAGTTGTATGACTGCTATGTTTAAGATATATCAGAACCGAAGAGGAATGTCAAGCTATATTTTGGGGAAGAGGTAACGGTTCAAATCCGTAGCTGTTCACAGTAACAAAAAAGAGTGCCGGAAAGAGTGGACATTTGGCAAATGACTTGATAAAATGAGTGAAGTTTTTAGTGCAGATGGGAATGAAAAAAAGGGATAAAAAGTTGCTGGGCACGATGCTTGAACAGTAATGATGAAACCTGAATTTGACAGAAATGACAGAAGTGAGGAAGGAAATGCTGGAAAAATTTTGTGTCGGGCTGGTGCGGATTTTGTTGGGAGGAATTCTTTTTTTCCTGACACTGCTCAGCGCGGTTGTGACCTGCCGGGTTTATGGAGGTGCTGAGATTGTACAGTATGGAAGGGTCAGTCTGTTTCTGCACCTGTTTTTTGGTGCGGGTGTGATTGGACTGACGGTGTTTTACAGGCGGAGAAAGGAACGAAAGTGCCGGAAGAACCAGTGGCTTCTTTTTTAGCGGCTGCTGCCTATCTTTTTTGGATTCTCCTTGTCCCGTCCTGGGGCGGTTCTGACTCTCATCAGTGTATGGCGTCCGCGCAGGGACTTCTGCAGGGCGATTTCAGCGCCTGGGAGCCGGTGGCGTATTCATATGGGACAGCGGAAGGACCGCTTGGGTATGCGTACACTTATCCGTCTCAGAACGGGCTGATTCTCTATATGGCAGTGCTGGCATTTTTCTTTGAGATGCGGCGTATGCAGTTTTCCAGATTTTAAATATCGGATTTTTTATTCTGGGGATCGTGAGCCTGCAGCGGATGATGGTCCGGGGAAACGAAAGGTGCAGCTTGCTTTTGTGGATGGCGTGCTGTCTGCCATTTTCTTTCTATATCCTCTTCGTGTACGGCACGATGCCAGGATTTGGACTTTCGTGTCTGGCGATGGAACGTCTGGTGCGGTATGTGGAAGAGGGCGGGGAAGAGACTTCTGGATTGGCGCGGCAGCAGTAGCGGCGGCGGTGATCCTCAAGTCGAATTATGAGATTGTGCTGGTGGCGCTGTTTTTGTATCTGGCATCCTCGGGAGTCTTTCGAAGGAAAGCACGCCTGCTGGTGGCAGCGGTGCTTCTGATTACAGTGTATGTGATTGGAAACCGGGGGATTCAGACAGGAATTTCTTCTGTGACCGGACGCACGGTATCGGACGGTGCGCCGATGATTGCCTGGGTGCAGATGGGACTGGAGGAGAGCAAACGTGGACCGGGCTGGTACAATGGCTATCAGGTAAAACTCTTTCAGAAGGCAGATGGGGATGCGGATCTGGCGGCCGCATGGGCGCAGGCAGATTTGCGGAAAACGATTTCAGATATGGCAGAGGAACCGGCGAAAGCCGCTGATTTCTTTGTTCGGAAGATCGAGTCAATCTGGGCGGAACCGACCTTTCAGAGTCTCTGGATCCAGGAGGTGGGAAATACCTCCTGGGCGGAGGGAAGCCCGCCATGGGAGCTTTTCAAGGAAGAAGGGGGTCTGAACCGGCTCTATGTTTTTGCGGCGAATCTGGTGCAGACATTTGTGTATGCGATGGCATGTGTATGGGTGATTGCCGGGATGAGTGCCAAAGGAAGCCGAAGTAAGCATGTTCTGATGAAACGAACATGGGAAAAGAGGATAGAAGCAGAAAAGGCAGAAAAAACTGTGAAAGCTGTGAAAAAACAGGGAATGGAAACGGTCTGGGAGAGGCAGGAACGTGGAGAACCGGACAGATGGGGGATGCTGCTTCCGGGAATCGTGTTTATTGGGGGATTCCTGTTCCATCTGGTCTGGGAGGCGAAAGGGCAGTATTCGGTGGTGTATTTTATGCTGCTGCTGCCGTATGCGTATCTGGGGATGGAAAGAGTGGCGGATGTGTTTTTAGATGTGACAGGTGCCGGGAAAGAATGATGTTTTGAGATAAAAAGATACTGGGAACAGCCTGAAATAAGCCGTTTTCAGTATCTTTTTATGGTTTAAAAAGAGCTATGATTTCTAAAAATCCATTAAAAATTGCAATGATAAATCCGCTCCGCCGCCTGATAGAACACAGTTTCCCAGTATTTTTCCGGAATCAGCCGTTTCGTAATTTCGATGTAATCTTCATAGTTAGCGAGCGGCCAGTCGGTGCCGAACATGAGCTTATCATAGTCGCGGATGTAGGCAAGCCAGGTTTTCAGGGTGCTGATATACCCGCTCAGCTCTTCCAGAAACTCTGGAATGTCAAATTTGCCCTCTAAAAGCCCAGAGAGGTCGGCGGCGACATTTTCATTTTTCTCGACAACGGCGGCGGCATCCATCAGCCACGGGTTGCCGAAATGGCACATGACGAACTGGACATCCGGATGGCGGACGGCGGCTTCATCGAGGGTCAGCGGATGGCTGTATTTGATGAATGCTTTGGAACCGGCGGTCTGTCCGGTGTGGATGGCAACCGGCTTTTTTATACGCCTTGGCGAGATCGTAGATCGGTTCGAAGCGCTCGTCGGTAACGTAGATGGAATCATATCCCGGATAGAGTTTGATGCCGACGCAGGTATTCCGTTTTAAGTTTTCTTCGACAAGATCGCATGTCTTCTGAATCTTTTCCGGCGTCAGTTTTCGTGCTTCGACGCCGACGCAATAGCGCAGAAAATCCGGGTATGTGTGATTATCCGGGTGAACGCCGCGGTTTCCCATGACGATGCCGCCGACGATATTATATTTCTGAAAGCATTCCCGCAGATGCTCTTCATTATTGATATGACCGGCTTCGATGGCAATCTCATCGAAATGCGGGTAACCGGGACAAAAGTGCAAATGTGAATCAATGATTTTCATAATGATAACAGGCGCCTGTACCAAAAACCTTTTGGAAAAAGAACGGCGCTGTCCTCCTTTCTGCTGTGATGTATGTCTGGAAGTTTTGAGAAAAGCCGGTGCAACAAAACTTCGGGTGTATATAAATAAGAAATGCAGTGACAGTCCGGCAGGTTCATAGAGCATGCAGCAACTGTATGAAATCAACTGTTAGTGTAGTCCCCAAATGGGGTGGATGTCAAATTTTTCTCCATCTGTTTGACATCCACACTATGATCTGGTATAGTGATAGCTATGCGTATTGCAAAGGGGCAAACTGCCTCTTTCTTTTTTTGTAAATATTCGGAAGAATGCAAAAAAGATAACTAATATGATATATGAAATGTATATCCGGAATGTGCAGACCGTTAATCAGACAATGAAAGGAATAGAATGGAAACAATCAGATTTGAAGATTTAGAGTTAGATGCAAAGATCATGCGCGCGATCACCGATATGGGGTTCGAGGCGGCTTCTCCGATTCAGGGACAGGCGATTCCGCTGGAACTGCAGGGACTGGATATCATCGGACAGGCCCAGACCGGTACCGGTAAGACTGCTGCGTTTGGTATTCCGCTGTTACAGAAGATCGATCCGAAGAATAAGAAGCCGCAGGCGATCATTCTCTGCCCGACCCGTGAACTTGCCATCCAGGTATCTGAGGAGATCCGCCGCCTGGCAAAATACATGCACGGTGTCAAGGTTCTGCCGATCTACGGCGGACAGGAGATCGGACGTCAGATCCGTTCCCTCAAGGATGGTGTGCAGGTTATCATCGGTACGCCGGGGCGTGTGATGGATCACATGCGCCGCAAAACCGTCAAGATGGATCAGATCCACACGGTTGTTCTCGACGAGGCGGACGAGATGCTGAACATGGGCTTTTTAGAGGATATGGAAACCATCTTAAGCGCACTGCCGGAGGAGAGACAGACGCTGATGTTCTCAGCGACGATGCCGCAGGCGATTCAGCGGATCGCGGCGAACTTCCAGAAAGATCCGCAGATTGTGCGCGTGGTCAAGAAAGAGCTGACCGTTCCGAAGGTAACCCAGTATTATTATGAAGTAAAACCGAAGAACAAGCTGGAGGTTATGTGCCGTCTGCTGGATCTCTATGATCCGAAGCTCTCAGTGGTATTTTGCAACACGAAAAGCAGGTCGATGAGCTGGTACAGGGCTTACAGGGACGCGGCTATTTTGCAGAAGGGCTTCACGGCGATTTGAAACAGGAGCAGCGTGACCGTGTCATGCGTGCATTCCGTACCGGACGGACGGACATTCTGGTGGCAACGGATGTGGCAGCCCGCGGTATCGACGTCGATGATGTCGAGGCGGTATTCAACTATGATGTACCGCAGGGTGACGAGTATTATGTACATCGCATCGGACGTACCGGCCGTGCCGGACGCGAGGGCAAGGCGTTTAACCTCGTAGTCGGCAAAGAGGTTTACAAGCTGCGCGAGATCCAGCGCTATTGCAAGACCCGCATCATTCCGCAGGCGATTCCGTCTCTGGACGATGTGACCTCCATCAAGGCAGATAAGATTCTCGACCAGGTGGGCGAGGTGCTGCAGGACAGCGATCTGAGCAAGGTGATCGATATTGTAGAAAAACGTGTGCTGGAAGAGGACTACACGACGCTCGATCTGGCAGCAGCGCTGCTCAAAATGATGATGGGCGAAGAGGGCGAGGAGCTCTTAGAGGAGAACCGCCCGCTGCGTGAGCTGGAGGATCTCGAGGATGAGAGCCGCCGCAGCCGTGGTGGAAGAAACGGCAGAGGAAGCCGTGGCAGAAATGAGGACGTAGCGCGTCTCTTCATCAACATCGGAAAGAACCAGGGCATCCGTCCGGGCGATATCCTCGGTGCGATCGCTGGAGAATCCGGCATGCCGGGACGTATGGTCGGAAGTATCGATATGTTCCTGTGATGGTATAATCAGGCTTTTGGCATGTGCTCTCAACGATGAGAGTACCAGGTGCTTCCGGGTCGTTTGTATTTCTGATATTGATTGGGATGCCTGCCTTTCTTACAGGGAAAACAGCATCCTCGTGGAGCACTGATGCTCCCATATATGAAAAGCTCTCTGAGCTCTCTATAAGTAACAACCTTGATTGGCTGTGGATTGTCGATAATTCTAGGATCAGCTACGAGACAGCCTGAAACATCTGTCCAGTTCTCGTACATGCTGGCATGACATGCCTTTGACACAATGGAACCAGTGATATCCGAACCACCTCTTGAGAAGGTAACTACCTTTCCGTCAGGTCCTGCTCCGTAAAAGCCCGGAATAACAGCCTTTTCTGTCTGCTCAAGCTTCTTTGAGAGCACCTTGTCTGTCTTTTCCGCGTCAAAATTGCCATTCTCATCAAAAAAGATGACTGTTGCCGAATCTATAAACTCATATCCGAGATAGTTTGCCATGATGATTCCGTTTAAGTACTCACCACGAGAGGCTGCATAATCTGCACCTGCCTTTGCCTTGAAATTCTCAGCGATAATCTTGAACTCCTCATCAAGCGCCAGCTTTAAATGAAGGCCATTTATGATTGAATCATATCTGTCCTTGATTTTTCTGAGCATAACCTTGAAATCCTGATCATTCTCAGCCAGATCATAGCATGCATAAAGCATATCTGTTACCTTTGTGTCTTTGGAATCCCCGCTGCGGATCTCCGAATTTGTAGCTTAACCGTGAGCCGATGACGCGGTCGCCAGCCATGATGGTCGTTTCCATCGAGCTGGTCGGGACTTCGCTGTTGGCGATGATGAAATGGTTGACGCAGAATGCGATAATAGCGGCGGCAACCAGGACCTGAATCCAGCTTATGACCTCATCCTTGAGATTGAAGCCTTCCTTGCGGCTCTTGCCCTTCTTGGATTTTTGCGGCATTTCCGGTACCTGAAGCGTTGTCGTTCTCTTCGGGCGTATCTTCCGAATCGTGTTCCGAAGAGTTCTGGCCCGGCTGGTTGATGCCGATTTTTCCGGCGCGGAGTTCATCGAGCATCTCATCCAGTTCCTGCTCGGAACGCCCGGAGAAATGGCTTCGGGACGAAATATGGTCTCTATCTTGATCTTCCATATATATCTCCTCTCTCTGCTGTTGCTGTCTGTGTGACGTTATCTTATGGCACTTTCAGTTCCAAAGGTGTCTGCTACGGCAGTAACGTTTGTGCAACGCATGAGCAGTAATAGGCTACTGTAAATGGTAACCTTCTGCCATAATAGTGTATATGAGATGCCTTGATTTATCAAGTTTTTCACGAAATTTCGGGAAAATTCATAAATGTTTTGAAGTGTATGATTGTATTATTTGGCGCGGGATGCTAAAATGAAGCTAAAACCAAAAACCACAAAGGAACGCAAGGGGGCGTATGTATGGATAAAACATTATACGATCTGATGGACTGGGCTGGAATTGAAGAAATTGTCTATTCGGAAGCGGCAAACCCGCACCGGATGCTGGGAGCCCATATGACGCCGGAGGAATGCTGGTACAGGCGTTTATTCCGACGGCGCGCGATATTACGGTCAAACTTTCGGCAACAGGCAAGCAGTACCAGATGGAGATGGCGGACGAGACTGGCTTTTTTTTGCGGCGCTGATTCCGCGCAAGACTCTGGCGGATTATACCCTCCTTGTGTTTTATGATAATGGTACGTTAAGCGAGATACACGATCCGTATTCCTTTGCACCGCAGTTTACGGAATCGGATTTGAAGAAATTCGAGGCGGGCGTCCACTACAGCATTTATAATAAGATGGGCGCGCATCCGATGACGGTCAAAGGTGTGAGCGGCGTCTATTTTGCAGTCTGGGCGCCGGAAGCGATGCGCGTGAGTGTTGTCGGTGATTTCAACCTGTGGGATGGCAGACGCAGCCAGATGCGGCGGTTGGGAGATTCGGGCGTGTTTGAGATTTTTATCCCGGAGCTAAAAAAAGGGCGCTGTTTATAAATATGAAATTAAGTTCAAGAACGGCGACCCGGCGCTGAAGGCGGATCCGTATGCGAACTATGCGGAACTTAGACCGAACACGGCATCCATCGTCTGGGATCTGGACGAATATAAATGGAACGATCAGGACTGGATGAAGAAACGGGCGGCGCTCGACACGAAGACGGCGCCGATGTCGATCTATGAGGTACATCTCGGTTCCTGGATGCGAAAACCGACCGAGGTGGATAAGAGAGGACGCGAGATTGTCGGATCGGAGTTTTACAATTACCGTGAGATCGCGGTCAAGCTGGCGGAATATGTGAAGGAAATGGGGTATACCCATGTGGAACTTCTGCCGGTCATGGAACATCCGCTGGATGCTTCGTGGGGCTATCAGGTGACGGGATATTACGCACCGACCAGCCGCTTCGGCACACCGGATGATTTCATGTATTTTATGGATTACCTGCACGGACAGGGGATTGGCGTTATTCTTGACTGGGTTCCGGCACATTTCCCGCGTGATGCATGGGGCATGGCGCAGTTTGACGGAAGCTGCCTCTATGAGCACAAGGATCCGAGACAGGGGGCGCATCCGCACTGGGGTACGCTGATCTACAACTACGGCAGACCGGGGTTTCAAACTTCCTGATTGCGAATGCGATGTTCTGGGCAGACCGCTATCACGCGGACGGCATCCGGTTTGATGCGGTGGCGTCGATGCTGTATCTGGATTATGGCAAGAATCCGGGTGAATGGATTGCCAATATGTACGGCGGTCATGAGAATCTGGAGGCGGTCGAGTTCTTAAAGCATCTGAACTCTGTCTTCAGGGGACGCAAGGACGGCGCGATTCTGATTGCCGAGGAATCGACGGCATGGCCGAAGGTTACCGGTGACGTGAAGAATGGCGGTCTTGGCTTTGATTATAAATGGAACATGGGCTGGATGAACGATTTTCTGGGCTATATGGAGCAGGATCCATATTTCCGGTGCCACCACTACAATGAGCTGACCTTCAGCATGATTTACGCCTACAGTGAAAATTTCGTCCTCGTCTTCTCACACGACGAGGTGGTTCACGGAAAAGGTTCCCTGGTCAATAAGATGCCGGGACAGACGTTTGAGGATAAGTTTGCGAACCTGCGGGCGGCATACGGTTTTATGATGGGACATCCGGGCAAGAAACTCCTCTTCATGGGACAGGATTTCGCCCAGAGATGAGTGGAATGAGAATGCATCGATTGAGTGGGAGCTGCTGCAGTATCAATCCACAGCCAGATGAAGGAGTATGTGAAGGAGTTAAATCACCTTTATACCAGCCATCCGGCACTCTATCAGAAAGATTATCAGACGGAAGGTTTCGAGTGGATCAACTGCATGGATGCAGCGGACAATATCATTGCATTTCTCCGGCGCGGCGCGGATGAGACACTGCTCTTTGTCTGCAACTTTGCCCCCGCAGCTGCATGAGAAGCTGATGGTCGGCGTACCGTTTAAGGGAAAATACAAAGAGATTTTCAACAGCGATGCGGAGAAGTTCGGCGGAAGCGGAAAGGTCAATCCGCGTATGAAGTCCTCGAAGGCAGAGGAATGTGATGGAAAGGAAAATTCCATCACGATACAGCTGGCGCCGCTTGGCATCAGCGTATTCAGCTGCACGCCGACGGAGCCGGAGAAGAAAGAAAAAACCGGCGAAGACGAAAAGACGACCCACAGCACTAAGAATGTAAAAGAAAAGGCGGAAAAACCTGCAGAGAAGCCGGCGAAACGGAATGCACCGGCAAAAAGGCAGAAGCCGATCTCCAGAGCATGATGGTGGAGGCAGCGGCGGTATTTAATGGAAAAGCCGGGGAGACAGCTGCGGCGGCAGCGGAACGCTTGGCGGGTATTTCAGATAAGCTGGCAGAGGCGAAGGCGGGGCTTTCCTCCAAGATTATCAGTCTGTCCTCGATTGCGAGACGACAGGCAGGATTGGAAGAAGGTCTGGATAAAAAGGTGGGAAAAGAGTAAGTACAGGAAGGAATGAAATAGATGGCAACAGCGGCAGAGCTGACAGGCGAGGAGATCGCGGCGGTAGCAGAGTCACTATCGGATCCGGCAAATTTGAACGTGGATACGATGGCTGCGATCATGCACCGGATTGGCCCGGGGCTTATGGCATTGGGACAGAAGGTACTGGTGGCGATCATCATTTTCCTGATTGGACGTAAGATCATCTCGATGATCGAGAAGATGCTGTCCCGCTCGATGGAGCATGCCGGTATGGATGTGGGTGTGACTCGTTTCCTGCGGGCGCTGACCCAGTTTGTGATGAATGTACTCCTGCTTTTATGATTGCAGGGCAGCTTGGCATGGACAGCGCCTCGATTGTGGCGGTTCTTGGCGCGGCAGGTCTTGCGCTGAGTTTGGCGCTCCAGCAGAGTCTTGGAAACTTTGCGGGCGGACTCTTGATTTTAATTATGAAACCGTTCCGGGTGGGTGATTATATCATTTCCCCGTCTGGGGAAGGAAAGGTTTCGATGGTCGGGCTGGTTTACACGACTATCCTGACAACCGATAATAAAACAATCACCATTCCGAATGGCACCCTTTCAAACTCAACCGTGACCAACGTGACGGCGATGGACAAGCGGATGCTGGAACTCAAGGTCGGTATCGCCTATGAGGCAGATATCCGGACGGCAAAGGCAGTGTTAGAGCGCGTTTGCCGGGAACATCCGATGGTGAAGAAGGACGAGGACATCAAGGTATTTGTGGACAGCCTGGGCGACAGCAGCGTGGTGCTTGGCATCCGGGGCTGGGTAGAGACGTCCGATTACTGGCAGACAAGATGGGACATTCTGGAACGGATCAAGCTGTCATTTGACGAGGCGGGCATCGAAATTCCATACAACAAGATGGATGTACATTTGAAACAGTAGCAATCGTTTAAACAGTATAAGCAATATAGACAGAGGAACAACCATGATTGACAGAGCGGCAAAATTCGCAGAACAGGCGCATAAGGGCACACATCGGAAGGGAACCAGAATTCCGTATATCGTTCATCCGCTGGAGACGGCGCTGATTGCGTCGATGCTGACGAACGATGAGGAGATACTGGCGGCGGCACTTCTGCATGATACGATCGAGGACACGGGTGTGTCCTACGAGGATTTGAAACAGGAGTTTGGCACCCGGGTTGCGGATCTGGTCGCGGCGGAGAGCGAGGATAAGTCCAAAACCTGGATTGAGCGCAAAGGGGCACACGCTGGAACATCTGAAAACAGCGAGCCAGGCGGAGAAGATCCTGACGATGGCGGACAAGCTGAGCAATATCCGCAGCATGGCGCGTGACTATCTGTTGGTCGGGGAGGAGCTCTGGCAGCGGTTTAATATGAAGGACAAAGAGAAACAGGCGTGGTATTACACATCGATGATAGACCTTTTGAAGGACTTGAATGAGACGCCGGAATATCAGGAATATGTGCGTCTCTGCGGCAAGGTATTTGGCGGGATCGCAGGGTGTTGTAGTTTACAAAAAATATGAACGGCAGCATAAAAACAACATAGGATGACAATGAGAAACTGCAGCAGCCAGTCAGAAAGAATGGCTGTCGGAGAAGAGAAGGACGATAGGTTCTGGAATTTTGCGGAAACGGAAAGGTCATTCAGTTCAGTAAAAGGGGAAGAGACATGATTTTAAAAGATATTTGGATGGATGTAAAAGCGGTTCAGGAGCGAGATCCGGCTGCGAGAAATGCATTGGAGGTACTACTTTTTATATCAGGGCGTACATGCCCTGATCTGGCACCGGGTGGCGCACTGGTTTTATGAGCACCATATGTTTTTCATTGCTCGCCTGATTTCACAGGTGGCACGTTTCTTTACATTGATTGAGATTCATCCGGGTGCACAGCTCGGACACGGTATTCTGATTGACCACGGCTGCGGCGTTGTCATCGGTGAGACGGCGGTGGTCGGCGACAACTGTACGATTTACCAGGGTGTGACGCTGGGCGGTGTCGGAACACAGAAGGGTAAACGTCATCCGACGCTGGGAAATAATGTGACGGTCGGTTCCGGCGCAAAGATTCTCGGTTCTTTCGAGGTCGGTGATAACTGTTCCGTAGCGGCAAATGCGGTTCTGCTCCGCCCGCTCGAGGAAAATACCACGGCTGTCGGCATTCCGGCGCGCCCGGTCAAGAAGGACGGCGTGGCGCTGCCGAAGAAGCAGAAGATGATCATCGGCGAGGACGATCAGCGTATTTTAGAGCAGATCGACGCGCTCCGGAAAGAGCTTCAGGAACTTAGAGAAGAGTCGGCAAACCTGCGGAAGGAACTGGAGGCAGTGCGGGCAGGACAGGAGAAAGCCTGACACAAAATTATTCATAACGCCCCTTTCGGCTGCATAAATTTCTTTGAGAGAAATGCGTGCGGTTTGGAAAGGGGCGTTTTTTATGATAGAGCTGATCAAAAAAGAGATACATATGAACCGGCAGAGGGGGACAGCGGTGTCGCAGCTGACGCTGGATGATGATTTTATTGTGCCGGATGCGCTGGATGATGCGGTGCAGATACTGCTGTCAGACGGGGAGGTTCAGATAGAAAATTCACGGATTCAGGGAGAAAAGGTGCTGATCCGGGGAAAGCTTGTGTTCCGGGTGCTGTACCGCCGGGAGTCGGGCGGGCTGCAGGCGATGGGCGGGGAGATCCCATTTGAGGAAACGGTCAATGTGCCGGAGCTTTCGGAGCGCGACTATACGCAGATCGTATGGAATATCGAAGATTTGAATATTACCATGATTCATTCGCGCAAGCTGAGCGCCAAAGCGGTGCTGACGCTTACGGTGCGGGCGGAAAGCCGCGTCGATGCGCAGGCTGCCGTGGACGTCGAGACGGATGATGCGGGGCTGCAAGTCCTGAAGAGAAGCGTTCCGGCAGCGACGCTTGCAGTGCGGCGCAAAGATATCTACCGGGTCCGGGAGGAAGTAAGCGTATCGGCAAATAAGCCGAATATTGAGACGATTCTCTGGCAGGAGATGCGTCTTCGGGATGTTTCGGTGCGCCCGTTGGATGGAAAACTGCATCTGGACGGTGAATTGTCGGTGTTCCTGATTTACAGCGGCGAGGGCGAGCACACGCCGGTTCAGTGGTTGGAGGAGAGTATTCCGTTTTCCGGTGAAGTGGAACTCTCGGAGGCGGTGGAGGAGATGATCCCGGCGGTCGGGGTCCGGATTCTTCATGCAGAGGCGGACAAAAAGCCGGACAGCGATGGGGAGATGCGCGAAGTGGAAGTGGAGGCGGTGCTGGAGCTGGACATCCGCCTTTATAAAGAAGAATCAGTGGAACTTTTAAGCGATCTCTATTCGACCGGCTGCGAGGTCGTGAGCGAGCAGGGGGAGGTGTGCTTTGACCGGCTTTTGACGCGCAACAGCTGCAAAATGCGGGTGGGCGGAAGCGTTTCTTTTCAGAAACCGGAGCGAATTCTGCAGATTTGCCACAGTAGTGGGATTGTCCGGCTGGATGAGAGCCGCCCGTCAGAAAACGGTCTGGCGATCGAGGGAGTGCTGGAAGTCAGTCTCCTGTATCTGACGGATGATGACGCGGCGCCGGTCGGGGCAATTTCTGAGGTTCTGCCATTTTCCGGCACGGTCGAGGCGGAGGATCCGGGAAGACTGCGTCTGGCAGTTGAATCTGGGGCTGGAACAGCTCGGCGCGGTGATGCTGGGCGGCGGTGAGAGCGGAGGTCAAGGCGCAGCTCACGGTGGAACTGCTTGTATTCCAGCCGATGCAGGAAGAGGTGGTTACATCCGTGCAGACACAGCCGTTCGATTTAAAGCGCTGGGAGCAGCAGCCAGGGATTGTGGGTTATATTGTGCAGCCGGGGGATTCTCTGTGGAAAATTGCAAAAAAATTCCACACAACGGTGGATCAGGTGCGGGAAATGAATGAAATCGACGAGGAGGAAGCTGGTGCAGGGGCGCGGCTGCTTCTGATCAAAGAGGTAACGGCGGGTAACTGTTCATAGGTAGGAATTTTAGAGAGAAAAAATCGTTTCTGTTCACGGGTGGGCACTTTTGGGACCGAAAGTGCCGTAAGGAAACGTGGTGGCAGCAGGAATTTGCCGTATTGAAATTCGAAGCCACGGCAAATTCCGTTACTGGACACGTATGCGTGTACAGTAACAAAAAATCCAGCCGGAATGGTTGCATTTGGGGGAAAACTTTATATACTATTATTATAACTGTTCAATATCTTCACAGTTACAAGCAAAAATCCATGCAGATTTGACTTTGACAAAGGATTTTTGCCTTGTAAGCCAGGAAAACGCATCCGGCCGGTGCTTGATGATAGATCCGGGGAAGGAGTTTCCAGAACCGGGCGGTGCCCGTGCATTGCAAGGCGCGGCGCCGTTTACATAGGGCGTCCGGATGCGTTTTCCTGTGTACTGAGAAATTTTTGTCGGGAGTGCGAACCATAAAGGCAGGATGGGCATGAATTATACATATCTTTTGCGCTGCGCGGACGGAACCTTGTACTGCGGGTGGACGAACCATCTGGCAGCGCGGGTGGCGGCGCACAATGCCGGGAAAGGTGCAAAATACACGAGAACCCGCCGTCCGGTAGTGCTGGCATACTATGAAGAATATGCGACGCGCAGCGAGGCGATGCGCCGGGAGGCAGCGATCAAGAAACTGACCAAAAAGGAAAAAAGAGGCGATGGCAGCGCTGGGACGGACGGAGCTTCCGGTGGATGACGAGACGTAGATATATCGCGCCGGGGCAGATTATGTACGAAGAATTGGTACAAACAATAGCGGTAAAGGCAAGAAACAGCAGTGAAAATAGAAATTGAAAGATAGAGAGAAAACAGGAGCGGATAGGTACAGTGAGAAAAAGTAGAAGAAACAAAGGATGTATAGTGATGGCAACAGCCCTTCTGGCAGCGCTGCTTGGCGGCTGTTCGTTTCTATCGAAGGAGGCAGACGCGACGGAGGTTTCCAGCGAGGCGGAAACGGAAAGTCCGAGTGCCACACAGGAGTCGGAGACTGAGACAACTGAGACAGAGGAGACACAGGAGAGCCATGAGGCTGCCGAAGACGAAGAAAGCGGGGAAGAGGAAACCGAGGACCATTTCGTGGAAAAGAAGATCGTGGTGGCAACGGATATGCACTATTTTGCCGAGAAACTGGCAGGAAACCGCTGTGATTCCTTTGTCGGAATGGCGAGGGGCGGAGATGGGCGCGTGCTGGAGTACGGCTGGGAGGTCATGGACGCCTTTCTCGATGGTATGAAGGAGGAAGATCCAGACCTCTTGATTCTGAGCGGAGATTTGACGCTGGACGGAGAAAAGCGAGCCATGAGGAACTGGCAGAACTTCTGGAAGGACTCAGCGAGGCGGGAATTGAGGTCGCGGTTATACCGGGAAACCACGATATCAATAACCCGGATGCCCGCCGCTATACGGCGGATGGAACGGAAAAGGTGGAGTCCATCACAGCGGATGAGTTCCGGGATATTTATGCTGATTTTGGCTATGTAGCGGCGGACAGCCGGGATCCGGCATCGCTGAGTTATCTTTATAAGATAGACAGTGCAAACTGGGTGCTGATGCTGGATTCCTGTCAGTATGAACCGAAAAATGAGGTCGGCGGCATGATCCGCCGGGAAACGTATGAGTGGATGGAGCCGATTCTGGAAGAGGCGGAGCGGGAAGGCGCCCGCGTGATATCCGTCAGCCATCATAACCTGCTGGATGAGAGCGGAGTGAGCCGGTCCTTTTATGACAACTGTACGATCGAGCACAACGAGGAACTGGTGCGGATGCTGTCGGATCATGGCGTGCGCCTGCACTTGAGCGGACATCTGCATATACAGCATTATAAGGAAGACGAGGACACGGGCATCTATGAGATTGTGACGGGTTCCATGGTGATGGCTCCGTGCCATTACGGGATTGTCCGCATCTGGAACGACGGGACCTACCAGTATGATGCGAAATCAGTCGATGTGGACGGCTGGGCGATACGCCACTCGTACCATAACCGCGATCTGGCAGATTTTACGGCTTATTCGGAGTCGATCCTGCGTCGGGCGGCAATCCGCGATGCAATTCGGGATCTGAATCGCCATATTGAGGATCGCCATGCATTTTTTACGGACGAGAAGAAACGGGAAATGGCTTCGTACTACGCGGATCTTTGCGTGAATTATTATGAAGGACGGATGTATCAGATCGAGGAAGCCGCAAAGGAAAATCCGGTGCTGGAAGATTGGAACAAGATCGGCTATGTCAGCGAACTGAGCGATTTTCTGCAGAATATCCTGGAGGACGAGGCGAAGGACTACGGGCATCTGAAGATTCCGAGCGTACATTAAATAAAAATGGAGGTACCAGGAGGCATGGGAGAGACAAAAAACAGCGTTCGCCGCTGACAACGCTCTGCTACATTGAAAAAGACGATTCATATCTGATGCTGCACCGCATTAAGAAGAAACAGGATGTGAATGAAGGAAAATGGATTGGCGTCGGCGGACATTTTGAGGAGAATGAAAGCCCGGAGAACTGCCTGCTGCGCGAAGTGAAGGAGGAGACAGGGCTGACTCTGACTTCCTGGCGCTTCCGCGGAATCGTGACGTTTATCGCGAAAGGTTGGCCGACGGAATATATGTGCCTGTACACGGCGGATGGATTTGAGGGAACGCTTCGCGAATGTGACGAGGGCGAGCTTGCCTGGGTGGCGAAAAAGGATGTGCCGGCTCTGCGGCTCTGGGACGGCGATCGGATCTTTTGAAGCTTCTGATTGAAAGGGATACGTTTTTTTCATTGAAATTGTCATATGATGGGGACGAGCTGATAGAAGCTGAGCTGGACGGGGAAAAAATTACATACAAATAAGCACGCAACTGCGGGTTGGTTGGGGAACGAGGGTTCTGCAGTGCGTGCTCATGAGGAATAATCAATATATGGGAACCGATTTTGGGGAAAATCGGGGTGGTTGGCTATGCCAGAAAGATAAGAAGATGAATTATTTTCTCTTGTTCCTTATCTTTAACTTGATTATATATCATTCATCGTATATAATCAAATATAAATAAGAAAATAATTATTATAAATTTTTTGTTATAGAATCATAAGTGGACAAAAGTGCCGGAGACCCTGTAGATAAAGGGGAAAGAATGGAACGGAATGAGAATGTTCACGGGCGGGAAGTTTCGGGATGAAATATCCCGCAGGATGCAGCGATGAGAAAAAGCAGGGTACATAGGAGGAAACATGTTCGACGGAAAAGAGTATGTATACGCGGTCTACGAGGAAAAGAGTTTTTCGAAGGCGGCGCAGAAACTGTATATTACGCAGCCGGCGTTAAGCACGGCGATCAAGAAGGTGGAGAAAAAGATAGGAACTCCGATTTTTGACCGGAGTACCTCTCCGATCGGACTGACGCCGGGCGGTGAAGTTTATATCGACGCGATCGAAAAGCTGTTTGCGCTGGAACAGAACACGCTCAATCAACTGAATAACTTAAATGGGCTTCTGGCGGGTAAGCTGTCGGTTGGCGGAACGATCTTTTTTTTACCTCGTTTGTACTTCCGGGCGTGTTGAGCGAGTTTTCCCATCGGTATCCGCAGATCAAGATTGATCTGCAGGAGGGCACGACCACACAGCTGACCGATAAGCTGGTTGCCGAGGAACTGGATCTTCTGATCGATAACTCGGAACTGGATGACAAAAATTATGAAAAGTATTATTATAGCACGGAGAGAATTATTCTGGCTGTTCCGAAGAGTTTTCCGATCAATGAGGAGCTGACCCAGTATCAGCTTACCGCGGAAGATATCCGGGCAGGACGCCACAGTCAGGCGGAGTTTCCGGTACTGCCGCTGCCGCTCTTAAAGAGTACTCCGTTTATCTTCGTCAAAGAGGAAAACAGCATTTACAAGCGCAGCATGAAGATGTGCAGCCGCCAGAATTATTCGCCGAATATTATCATGAAACCGGACCAGGTTGTCTCTGCGTTCAACATGGCAGGACGGGGCGTGGGCGCGACCTTCATCCCGGATGGCCTGATCGTCAACCTTCCATATGAAGTGCCGTTGTGCTTTTACAAGATGAATGAAGAGCTGGCGGTCCGTTACGTTTATTTGTACAAGAAAAGAAATAAGTACCTCACGAAGGCGATGGAGGAGTTTATCCGCGTGGCAGTCGGCGACGAGGCGTTCCAGAAGGTACGGGAGCAACGGGAGAAAGAGAATCAGGAGAAGAAAGGTTCGGATAAGAAGGGGATAAATAATGCGAAGAGGAGAACGTGCGATTGAGTCGAAAGACGGGCAGAAAGCCATTTTGGAACACTGCCGGGTGTGCAGTCTCGCCTTTTCCGGGGATGAATACCCGTATGTGATCCCGTTAAATTATGGTTTTGTGTGGAACGAAGACCAGGAGACGCCGGTGCTGTATTTCCACGGCGCTCCGGTGGGAACGAAGATTGAGCATATGGAGCGCGACAACCGGGTGGCATTCTGTGTGCAGAATGAAAAAAGAGATAAAGATTCTGGAACCGGCATGCAGAAGCACGATGATTTATGAGAGTGTCTGCGGGACTGGACGGTTATCCCGTGTGGCTGATCCTGGGGAGAAAGGAGAGGCACTGACAAGGATCATGCAGCAGTATGACCCGGAGGGCGGACCGTATGAGTTTGCTCCGGAGGTAGCGGCGAGAACCACCGTCCTCTGCCTGCGTGTGAAACTCTGACAGGTAAGAGCAATGCGCCGAAACCGGAGCAGGCATGAAACAGTTAAGACAGATATCAATTCTGGTGCGGGGGCACAGCTTCTGCTGCTGGTCCTCGCACTTTTTTCTGGTTGTATGGCTGGTGCCGGATGCAGGGAAAAAGCATGCATCCGGGACGGAAGCTTCGGAAGCTGAGACAGATGGCGGCGATGTGGCGGAGAATGAAAAAAAATGGAGCCGCCGGGAATCTGGAGGATGATGGATCATCCGCCGGGGAAGTGATACAGGATGATGCAGATGAGAACGCTTCGGATGTAGAAGCGGCTTTAAAGCGCCGGATTTCCCGGAAACAGCTGTATAAAAGAAAAAAAGAGTTCCAGAAGGCACAGGAAGAGACAGTTTATATGCCGCCGACCATCTGGCTGGCGACGGATCTTCACTATCAGTCCCCGCAGATGACAGATTTCCAGTCGGCGTTTGATACCTATACGATGGGAAATGATGGGACGATCGTGCCGTATCTGGATGAGATCACGGAGGCATTTCTGGAGGAGGTGCGGACGGCGCATCCATCGGCACTGGTTTTGAGCGGAGATCTCTCCCAGAATGGTGAGAAAGCAAACCATGAAGCGCTTGCAGAAAAGCTAGAGCGGGTGCAGGCGGCGGGAATTCCGGTGCTGGTGATTCCGGGCAACCATGATATCAACCACCCGTGGGCAGCAACGTATTTTGATGATCAGGTATCCCCGGCAGAGGGAACAAGTTCGGAAGAGTTTTACCAGATTTACCATAAGTTTGGCTATGATCAGGCGGTGTCCCGGGCTTCAGATTCACTGAGTTATGTTTACCGTCTGGATGAAAAATATTGGCTGATGATGCTGGACAGCTGCATGTGTGAACCGGTCCATGAGACGGGCGGAAAGCTAAGCGAAGAGACGACTGCGTGGATGAAAATGCAGCTGGAGGAGGCGAAAAAACAGGGTGTGACGGTCATTCCGGTTTCACACCACAATCTGTTGGATGAGAGTACACTCTATCCGGAGGAATGCACGATTGAAAATACGAAAGAAGTGACCGCGCTTCTGGAAGCATATGGAGTTCCGGTATATTTGAGCGGGCATCTGCATTTGCAGAGAATCAAGAAGCATACGTCAAATCTGAACACACCGGGCGGATATGGAATCCGGGAGATAGTGACTTCTCCGCTTCCGATGGCGCCGTGCCAGTACAGTATCCTAAACTGGCAGGCGGATGGCAGCCTGTCCTACCATACAAAAAAAAGGTAGACATAGCAGGCTGGGCGCAGCGCTACGGGGAAGAAGACGAGAATCTTCTCAATTTTGATGCTTATGCGGATCAGTTTCTGGTAGATGTGATTTCGGAACAGGCGTTTAAGGCGCTGCAGTCGGCATCAAAAGATATCAAAGAAGAGATGGCAAGGCTCTATGCCGATATGAACCGTGATTATTGTGCGGGCACGAAGATTGATGTGGCAAAGATCAGAAAAAAGCGAGGCATATCAGTACTGGATCCGTTACAGCGGCAATGATTTTTGGCTGGCAAGGCTGCAGGCGATCCTGCACGATGCCCGGACGAACAACACGGTGCTGGAGCTGAAAGCGGGCGTGGATTTCCCGCTGCCGGGGGAGACGATAGAAAACCCGGAGAATGCAGAAAATGAGGAAACTGCCGGAGCAGATGCGGGCAGTCCGGCAGAGGAGATACAGAAAAGGAGGAATCATATGGACTACGAGGGAATTGTATACAGACCGCCGAGTGAGGCGCGCAGCCTGATCATTCAGGTGACGATCGGATGTGCACACAACACCTGCGGCTTTTGCAATATGTATAAAGAAAAGAAGTTCCGGATCCGGAGCCTGGCAGAGATTCTGGCAGATTTGACGGAGGTTTCGCACAATCCGTATGCGCCGTATATCGAGAAGGTATTTTTGGCGGACGGCGATGCGCTGGTTATGAAAACAGAGGATCTTCTGGTGATTCTGGATGCGATCCACCGCCTGTATCCGGGCGTGAAGCGGGTGGCTTCCTACGGAACGGCACAGGATATTTTGCGGAAATCGGAAGAAGAGCTGATCCGCCTGCGCGAGGCGGGACTCGGAATCGTCTATGTGGGCGCGGAATCCGGCGACAATGAAATTTTAAAATGTATCAATAAAGGCGTGACGGCGGAACAGACCATTGAGGCAGGGCAGAAGCTGAAACGCTGCGGCATCGCGACCTCAGTGACGCTGATTTCGGGGCTTGGCGGACGCAGCAAGGTGGAGGAACATGCCTTGTCCTGTGCGAAGCTCATCACGGCGATGAACCCGGAGTACGCATCCTTCCTGACGCTGCGCCTGTACGAGGGCACGCCGATGTATGCAGATGTCGTGGAAGGGCGGTTTCAGCGGATAACCCCGGATGAAATTGTGGATGAAATGGAAATTTTCCTGAAAAATGTGGATTCTCCGGGCACTGTATTCCGGACGAACCATGCGTCGAACTACGTGATTCTGGCGGGAACCTTAAACGGGGATATCCCGGCCATGCTTAAAAAACTGGAGGAGGCAAAGAGAAAGCATCATTACCGGAAATTCCGGGAGACCGGCGATCTCTTATAAGTGGATATGATTTATCTGATTTTTGCGATTCTTTTCAGCGCGTCCCTGGCGCTGGCGCTGCGGATCAGTGAGACGTTCAGCGATAACCGATATGGGATTTTGGTTGGAAATTATGTGACCTGCCTGGTGGTGGCATTTATTCTGCTTCCAGATAAAAATATCTTTGCGGCAGGCAGCCGGACGGCGGTTCTTACGGGAATCGTGAATGGATTTTTGTTTACAGGAAATCTGGTTCTAATGCAGAAATGCATCCGTGAAAATGGGGCAGTTCTGTCGTCGGCATTTGCGAAGCTTGGTATCGTGATTCCGGTCACGGCGAGTATCCTGTTTTTAGGTGAGATCCCAACGCTGTTCCAGCTGGTGGGGATCGTGCTGGTTATTGTGGCGATCTGGGTCATCAACAGCGAGGGGGATCGCGGCTGCGGACGCAGACGGAGGATGGGTTCGGCGGGACTTCTGCTCGTTTTATTTGTCGTCAGCGGTATGGCAGACGGGATGTCCAAGGTAACGGAGAGGATCGGCGAGAGACGGTTTGATGCGCTGTTTCTGTTCTATACGTTCCTGACCGCACTGGTTCTGACGATAATTCTGGCATTTTTCGAGCAGCAGAGAACCCGCCGCAAGATTGGAAAGATGGACTTTTTGAGTGGTGTGGCAGTCGGATTTCCAAACTATTTTTTCAACCTCGCTGCTGCTGGCGAGTGTGTCGAGACTGCCGGCGTTTATCGTGTATCCGAGCTTTAGTGTCGGCACGATCCTGGTGGTCAGCTTTGTGAGCGTGCTGGTGCTCGGGGATCCAATCAGCCGGAGACAGATTGGGGATGCGGGATTATTTTGGTGGCGTTGGCGCTGCTGAATCTTTAGGACAATAAGCGGGAATCCTCGGCAATTCAATTACCGAGATGAAAGCGCAGGAGTGTGCATATCTGCACAATGCAAATAGTATAATAATTCTCATCCTTTGATAGTAATGCCGTAACCGGCATACAATAAAAGCGAAAACATGTTCGAATAATAATTGCGTATTACACTTCAATATGATATACTATATGTATGAAAGAAAATCTGATACATTATAGGACTTGCGTGTGTAATATTAACTACCATATGGTATGGTCGGTGAAATACAGACGGAAGATATTAACCCCAGAAGTTGGGAAATACCTTACAGGAACTCGTGCAGCAGATAGCTGACGATAAAGGTTTTACCGTTCATTTATTTGAATGTAGTGAAGGTGATCATGTTCACTGTTTTGTATCAGCTCCACCAAAGCTGTCAATAACAGCCATTATCAAGTATCTGAAGGGGATCACAGGCAGGAAATTATTCGAACGTTTTCCGGAAATAAGAAACCAGTTGTGGAAGGGAGAACTGGGGAACCATTCCTATTATGTGGAAACGATCGGATCTGTATCTGAGGAAAATATTCGTCGTTATATTGAACATCAGAGCAAGTCGTATTAATTCAATGTGAATTGTAAAGATTTCATATGCATGGCTGTCTGAAGGGGAAGGGAATGCTGTTGTCGCACAGAACATCGGTCAATATCCGGCCGGAATATTCTAATATTATAGGGCATATGTGTTATGCAGCTTCCAAACTCTGGAATGTCTGCAACTATGAACGCCGTCGATATAAAGAATTGGGGCTGGAGAAGTATCCTGACTGGTATTATCAGAAGAAAGCGCATAAAGGAGATCTGTGGTATAGACAGCTTCCGTCCCAGACAGCGCAGGAGGCCTGCAAGCAGCTGGATAAAGCCTGGAAATCATTTTATGCCCTTAAAAAGACCGGCGGGATCAAAGCGCCAAATCCTCCGCGATTTAAACAGGACAATATACCGATCACTTACATGCAAATGGGAATTCGGCACGAGAAGGGTTCCGGCCAATTACGGCTGTCTCTGTCAAAGGATCTGAAAAGCTACATGGAAGAAACTTACGGGATTCATGAAAAATTTCTATATCTTGAAAATAAGATTTTCAGGAACATGGATCACATAAAGCAGCTGCGGCTCTATCCACCGGAAGATGGAAAATGTGACCTTATCGTTATCTATGAGGTCAAAGAGCCAGAACCGCTTTCTCTGAATGGCCATTATTTATCAATTGATCTTGGAATTCATAATCTGATGACCTGTTATGATTCCGGAAATGGAAGGAGTTTTATTCTAGGAAGAAAATATCTTTCGCTGGAAAGATACTTTCACAAAGAAATCAGCAGGGTTCAATCAATATGGTATGCACAGCAGGTGGAAAACGGCATAAGATATCCCCGACCATCGAAACATATCAAGAGGCTTTATCGGAAAAAACAGAACGCAGTAAAGGATTACCTTCATAAGGTGACCAGATGGCTTGCAGAATACTGTAAAAAAGAAGAAATAAGCTGTGTAATCATAGGAGATATCCGAAATATCCGTAAAGGAAAAGATATAGGGCACAAGACAAACCAGAAGTTTCACGGACTGCCGTATAATAAACTTTATATCATGTTGGAATATAAACTAAAACTGTATGGAATATCACTGACAAAACAGGAAGAAAGCTATATCAGCCAGTGCAGCCCGTTTTCACCAGAAATATCAAAAAGATGTGCAGAAACATCAAACAGAAAAGAGCGGGGCATGTATATAACGGATGGAGTAAGATATAATGCGGATGCAGTAGGAGCATTTAATATCCTGCGGAAATATTTTTCCGTATCCGGAAAACAGAAAGAACTGTCCGTAACCGGACTAAAGAATCCAGAAATAATAAAAGTAGCTGCATAGCCGAAAGGCAAGCAGTATTGGTGTCATGGACGCACCCTGAAAAAAGGCGGTATCCCGCCAGATTTCAGATGTGGAAGGCGGCGGTAGCGGATGGGGTGTTTGGGAAGATATTCTTTGGTCAGGATCTGTTCGATCCAGGTATCAACGGGGAAGGCGTCGATGTGGTGGAGTCCGAAGAGGCAGACGCAGTTGGCGACCTTGGGACCGATGCCATAGAGGCTGGTAAGTGCGGTCATGGCTTCGTCCGGCGGCAGGGCTGCGAGGGATTCTAAGGATACGGTTCCGGCGAGGACATCCTGGATGAGGCGGTGGATGTATTTGGCGCGGTAGCCGAGCTTTAAGGTTAATAGGTCGTCCAGGCTGGCAGATGCCAGTTCTTCGGGCGAGGGAAAAGAATAGTAGGTGCGGATGGAACCGTCGGACAGGGCGGCGGTTCTCTTCGCACCGTATTTTTTTTGCCAGAGCTTCGACGGCTTCACGGATCTTTGGGATGGTTTTCTGCTGGGAGATCAGGAAGGTGATCATCATTTCCCAGAGATCCTGACGGAGAATCCGGATGCCGGAACCGGCGTCTGCCGCCGCCGCGAGGTAGGCATCGTCTGCGCGGATGGAGGCGATGAAAGAGCCGTAATCGGTGCCGAGATCGAAGTATTGTTTCCAGAAAGGAAGCGCTTCGTCCGGGCAGTCGAAGAAGAAACCGTCCGGCGTCCCGGAAATTTCCAGATAGTGCGTCCCGCTGATGAGTGACCAGATCCCCGGTTTTTCCGGAACTGGAAGCATACGGAAACATTGACCGGAGGCGGCGATCTGGGCGAGGTTTAGGTTCAGGCAGGAGATGATGTGGGAGTTGGGGAAAGTGTGTGTTTCGATTGCAGGCAGGTTTGTTGTATGTGTGTTCATGGCAGGGCATCCTCTTTTTTTAAAATATTCGTAACTGTTCAGTACCTTCACAGTCACGCGCAAAAATTCATTAAAATTGCCTACGGCAATGGAATTTTTGCCTGCTGACCCATGTTTTCGTACGGTCAGCGCAGTAAATGCGCAGACCTACTGAAGAGTTACAAATATTCTTTGCTTATATCTATGGAATATCAAGATATAAAACCTTGAATCATAAAGTATCAAATCATGTAATTCTTATGAGACGTATCATAGCATAGAAGACCTTTGCTTGCAAACGGTTACCTTTTATCAGAAAGGAATTGGTTACTGTACACGCATACGTGCCCAGTAACGGAATTTGCCGTGGCTTCGCATTTCAATACGGCAAATTCCTGCTGCCACCACGTTTTCTTACGGCACTTTCGGTTCCAAAAGTGCCTACCCGTGAACAGAAACGCATCAGAATTGCATCAGAGCGTAAAAAAATCTTGCGAAAGACGCGCTACTTAGGTATGATGTATATATGTGCGCACTCGCGCGAAGAGGAATCATGTCGCAAGCGACCGCGCTCGGCGCGAGAATGTGCCAGAGCACATTCTTTGTTCTATGGTAGGAGGGGAGACGGATGTTTTTTATCGGTGGCATCAGTTCTGGCGTGAAGCCGCTGGAGTACCTGAAAACAGTGATCTGCGGCGCTGCGGCGCTTATGGGCGGTATCAGGTGTACATGACCTATATGTATTTTAGTTTCTTTTTTATCCCGATTTTTAAATGGAACCGGCGCTTTTTCGTAGAAATGTCGTGCTGCGGTGCGGTCTATGAGCTGGATCCGGAGGTGGGAAAGAGGCTGCTTCGGGGCGAGGAGGTCGAGATCACGGAAAGCGATCTGACACTTCGGCAGGATGGAAATGGAAATCCGTGGACGGGAAGTGATGCATTACACCGTCATAAAGGTCTGTCCGTCCTGTGGATTTGAGACGGATGAGGATTTTTCGTACTGTCCAAAGTGCGGCAAACCGCTGTAAGGCGGGGAAATACAGACGGATACCGCTAAAAGAGTGATGGCGGCTGTGGAAGCAAGGGACGGTTACAAAAATTTGATACAGCGCAGATTTTGGCGCAAAAAAAGAAAGAGAGGCAGACAATATGTTAGAAGCTGGTATCAAGGGAAGACAGGAAGTTATGGTTACGGATGAAAATTCCGCAGCAGCAGTGGGAAGCGGTCTGTTACCGGTGTTTGCAACTCCGGCGATGGTTGCACTGATGGAGAAAACCGCGTGGATGAGCGTGGCTCCGTACTTAAACGACGGTGAGGGAACCGTTGGTACAAAGCTGGAAATTGCCCATAATGCAGCGACCCCGGTCGGCATGCAGGTTTGGTGCGAGAGTGAGCTGGTAGAAGTAGACGGCAGACGTCTCGTATTTAAGGTAGAGGCATTTGATGCGAAAGGTTCCATCGGCGGCGGCACACATGAGCGTTTCATCATCAAAAATGAGAAATTCTTAGCAAAAGCACAGAGCAAGAAAGAAAACTAAAGGTTGCGAAGAGAGCACAGCCGGCTGAAAGCGCTGCGAGTATCGTATGCGGGATACTTTTGGCTGGCTGTTGTTTCGTGTAATAGGAAATTCCTTGAAATTTCCTATTACACAAAAAAGGCACTAACGTGCTAATGATGCGCACTCGCGCGAAGCAGAAACATGTCGCAAGCGACTGCGCTCGGCGCGAGAATGTGCCAAGGCACATTCTTTTTCATTATAGAAGGGAATTTATTCGTTTGAAAATCACATATATTCATCACAGCTCGTTTTCAGTTGAGCTTGAAAATGCCGTGATTCTGTTTGATTATTTTAAGGGAACTCTCCCGGAGTTTCCGGCAGGGAAGCCCTCTTTATCTTTGCGAGCCATTTCCATGCCGATCATTATGCTCCGGTAATCTTTCAGCTGGGAGAGAAACGGGAAAATGTTTTTTATATTCTCTCAAAAGAGATTGGGAAAAAGATACCGGAGGAATATCGTAAACGATATAAAGACAGGATACGGCTGGTAAAGGCAGGAGAAAGATTTTGCCTGAATATTTCTGAAGAAAGCCTTATCGTCGAGACGTTCCATTCCACCGACGAAGGCGTCGCCTTCTGGCTCTCCTGCGAAGGAAAGGAGATTTATCACGCCGGTGACTTAAATAACTGGTGGTGGAAGGCGAAGATATGGCATGGAACCGGAATATGGCTGCTTCTTATAAACAGGAGATGAAAAAAGCTTTCCGGGCGCACGGCGGATCTGGCATTTATCCCGGTCGATCCGAGGCAGGAACAGTGGTTTTATCTGGGCGTTGCCGGTTTTATGGAGCAGGCGGACACAAAATGGATTTTCCCGATGCATTTCTGGGAAGATTATACGATTATACCAAAATTAATCGAACATCCATTCAGTGAAGGCTGGCGGGATCGGATTGTAGAGATTCACAAGGAAGGAGAGGAGTTTATCCGATGAAATTTACGTTTGCACACAATAATTTCAATGTAATCGATCTGGACAAGTCACTGAAATTTTATGAGGAAGCACTGGGACTTAAGGAGGTACGCCGCAAGGAGGCGGCAGACGGAAGCTTTATCCTTGTTTATCTGGGCGACGCCACGACCGGCTACCAGCTGGAGCTGACCTGGCTGCGCGACTGGGAGAAGGACTCCTACAACCTGGGCGACAATGAGTTCCATCTGGCATTTGAGACGGAAGACATGGAGGCGGCACATGCCAAACATAAGGAAATGGGATGCATCTGTTTTGAAAATCCGGCGATGGGTATTTATTTCATTAACGATCCGGATGGATACTGGCTGGAGATCGTGCCGGCGAAGAGGAGTTAAGGGCTGAGTTTGTCTGAAAAAATGTTTTGACGTAACTGTTCAGTAGGTCAGCGCGTGACTGTGAAGGTACTGAACAGTTACGTTTTAACATATGAGTTAAAAAGGGGTTAGAATGGTAAAAATAATTAAAAACGGCAGAGTCATCGATCCGGAGAGCAGATTCGACGGAAGGGCAGATTTGTGGATTGAAAATGGGAAAATCCAGAAAATCGTGAAAAAAAGATACAAAAGCAGAATCAGATGGGGCATCTGACGCACCGTCCATCCCGGCAGATGCCGAGGTGCTGACGCAGAAGGGCTGATCGTCGCGCCGGGACTGGTGGACGTCCACGTGCATTTCCGCGATCCGGGTCTGACCTACAAGGAGGACATCGAGACGGGCGCGGCGGCTGCGAAGGCGGGCGGCTTTACGACGGTGGTCTGTATGGCAAACACGAAACCGGTTGCCGATACGCCGGAGATTGTCCGGTATATTCTGGAAAAGGGCGCGAAAACGGGAATCCATGTGGAAACCTGCGCGGCAGTCTCGAAGGGATTTCAGGGAAAAGAACTGACCGATATGGACGCCCTCAAAGAGGCGGGTGCGATCGGATTTACAGATGACGGAATCCCGCTGATGAGCGAAAAATTGGTCAAAGAGGCGATGGAGACGGCGAAACGCCTCAATGTGCCGCTCAGCTTCCATGAGGAGGATCCGGCATTTATTTTCAACAACGGCATCAACCGCGGTCCGGTGTCCGAGCAGCTGGGAATCGGCGGTTCCCGGCGCTGGCGGAGGATTCGATGGTGGCGCGCGACTGCATGATCGCGCTTCACACGGGCGCAGATGTGGATATCCAGCACATCAGTTCCCGCAATGCGGTGCAGATGGTCGGCCTGGCGAAAAAGCTGGGCGCGCATGTCTGGGCGGAGGTGACACCGCATCATTTTACACTGGACGAGACGGCGGTTCTGGAGTACGGAACACTGGCGAAAATGAATCCGCCGCTGCGGAGTGCCGCGGATCGCGAGGCGTTGATTGAGGCAATCAAGGACGGCACGATTGATATGATTGCGACGGATCATGCACCGCACAGCGCCGAGGAGAAGGCAAAACCGCTGACCGAGGCGCCGAGCGGCATCATCGGGCTGGAAACCTCCCTGCCATTGGCGGTTACCAGGCTGGTAAAGCTGGTCACATTGATTATCTGACTCTGTTTGAGAAAATGTGCCTGAATCCGGCGAAGCTGTACCGGATGAAGGAGGCGGGACGCATCCGCGAGGGCGGCGCGGCGGATCTGGTTCTTTTTGACGACCAGACACCATATACCGTAGAAAAATTCCATTCCAAGGCGTCCAACTCCCCGTTTGTGGAGCGAAGCTCTATGGAAAGGTTCACTATACCATCTGCAGCGGTGAGACAGTATATCGGGCAGAATAGGAGGAAACGAAGCGATGAAGACAATGTTAAAAACGCGGCGCAGGCGTGCTGATGCCGATTTTCAGCCTGCCGTCGCCGTATGGAATCGGTACGTTCGGACGGGCGGCGTATGAGTTTATTGATCAGATTAAAACGCGGACGCCAGACGTACTGGCAGGTGCTTCCGATGGGACCGACCTGCTACGGGGACAGCCCGTACCAGTCCTACTCTGCATTTGCGGGAAATCCGTATTTTATTGATCTGGATACGCTGAAAGACGAGAAACTTCTGACCCAGGATGAGATAGACGCCTGCTGGTGGTGCGACAAGCAGGATCAGGTCAAATATGACGCGCTGTATTATTACCGTTTTCCGCTTCTGCGCAAGGCGTATGAGCGGAGCAGCCATAAGGAAAGTGTGGAATATCAGGCATTTCTGGAAGAAAATGAAGAATGGCTGGATGACTATGCGCTCTACATGGCAGTCAAGGGTAAATATGAAGGAAAAGGCTGGATGGACTGGGACGAGGACATCCGGTTCCGCCGTCCGGAGGCGCTTTCGGCATGCCGCGAAGAGCTGGCAGAAGAAATAAATTACTGGAAGTTCTTACAGTTTAAGTTTTTTGAACAGTGGAAAAATTAAAACAGTATGCAAAAAGAAAAAGAACTTCAGATCGTCGGCGATATTCCGATTTACGTGGCGCTCGACAGCGCGGATGTCTGAGCCACCCGGAGCTGTTCCAGCTCGACGAGGAAAATCTGACGCCGCTCAAGGTATCGGGTGTGCCGCCGGATGCATTTTCAGAGGATGGACAGCTCTGGGGCAACCCGCTTTACGACTGGGAGAAAATGGAACAAACCGATTTCGCCTGGTGGCGAAGCCGGATGAAAGCGTCCGCGAAGCTCTACGATGCGGTGCGGATCGACCATTTCATCGGCGTGGTGCAGTATTATGCAATCCCGTATGGCGCTGTGACTGCGAAAGACGGCGAGTGGGAGAAAGGTCCGGGCAAAAAGCTGACCGACGCACTTGACGAGGCGGCAGGCGAGACGAAGATCATCGCGGAGGATCTGGGTGTCTTCTGTCAGGAGGTCAAGGATCTGCTGGCAGAGACGGGCTATCCGGGCATGAAGATCATTGAGTTTGCGTTCAGTGGCGACCGTTTCAACGAGCATCTGCCGCACTGCTATGACCCGAACTCCGTAGTCTACGGTGGAACGCACGACAATGAGACGCTGGCGGGGTATTTCAAACCGGAAAAACGTCAGTGGTGGGAACTTCAGTACATTGCCGATTACCTCGGTGCAGCACACCAGAGTGAGGTGGTAGACCGCGTGTTCCGCGCGGCATACGGTTCAGTCGCGAGCGTTGCCATTTTCCAGATGCAGGATGTGTTGAAACTCGATAACTGGGCGCGCATGAATACGCCGGGAACCCTCGGGGAAAACTGGCGCTGGCGTCTGGTTCCGGGGCAGTTTACGGATGAGCGGGCAGATTATTTGTCCTGGCTGGTGGATACGTTCGGAAGATTTTAGTTTTTGGCGTATTTAAATGCGAAGCCACGGCAAATTCCGTTACTGGGCACGTATGCGTGAACAGTAACTTGGTTTTTGTCGGATGGGAATAAAAACCCGTAAAATGCTTGCAAATTCGGGAAAAACCTGTAAAATATACATGGATTGCACCCGCCCGGGGCAAAGATGCACCTGGGGAGTATGAACGATTTGAACAGTATGAAAGGAAATTGCCATGATTAGTACAAGCAATGTAACACTGCGAGTAGGAAAGAAGGCGTTATTTGAGGACGTAAGCATTAAATTTATCGAGGGAAACTGCTACGGACTCATCGGTGCCAACGGTGCCGGAAAGTCTACCTTTTTACGAATCCTGTCCGGACAGCTGGAACCGACCAATGGTGAGGTTATCATCACACCGGGACAGAGACTTTCATTCTTACAGCAGGATCACTTTAAATATGACGCATATCCGGTACTTGATACCGTTATTATGGGAAATGCGAGACTCTACGAGATCATGAAAGAGAAGGGAAGCCATCTACATGAAGGAGGACTTCACTGAGGAGGACGGCGTCAAGGCCGCCGAGCTGGAGGGCGAGTTCGCCACGATGAACGGCTGGGAGGCAGAGTCCGACGCGGCGAACCTTTTAAATGGTCTGGGAATCGAGACGGATCTCCACTACAAACAGATGGCAGATCTGACCGGTGCCCAGAAGGTAAAAGTTCTTCTCGCCCAGGCACTGTTCGGAAACCCGGACATCCTGCTGCTCGATGAGCCGACCAACCACCTGGATCTCGACGCGATCGCATGGCTGGAGGAGTTCTTGATCAACTTTGAGAATACGGTTATCGTGGTATCCCATGACCGTTACTTCTTAAACAAGGTCTGCACACAGATCGCCGACATCGACTACGCCAAGATCCAGCTCTACGCCGGCAACTACGACTTCTGGTTCGAGTCCAGCCAGTTGCTGATCAAGCAGATGAAGGAAGCCAACAAGAAAAAGGAAGAAAAGATCAAGGAACTGCAGGAGTTCATCCAGAGATTCTCTGCCAACGCTTCCAAGTCCAAGCAGGCGACCTCCAGAAAACGTGCTCTGGAGAAGATTGAGTTAGATGAGATCAAACCGTCCAGCCGTAAGTACCCGTATATCGACTTCCGTCCGGAACGTGAGATCGGTAATGAGGTATTAAGCGTAGAGAACCTGTCTAAGACTATCGATGGTGTGAAGGTTCTTGATAATATTTCCTTCATTCTCGGACGCGAGGACAAGGTAGCATTTGTAGGACCGAACGAGCAGGCAAAGACCGTTCTCTTCAAGATTCTTTCCGGCGAGATGGAGCCGGATGAGGATCCTATAAATGGGGTCTGACCACCAGTCAGGCATATTTCCCGAAGGACAATTCGAAAGAGTTCGATAACGACGACACGATCGTAGACTGGCTGACCCAGTACTCTCCGGTTAAGGATGTGACCTATGTCCGCGGATTCTTAGGACGTATGCTGTTTGCCGGTGAGGACGGCGTGAAGAAGGTCAAAGTTCTCTCCGGTGGTGAGAAGGTGCGCTGCATGCTTTCTAAGATGATGATCTCCGGTGCCAATGTCCTGATTCTGGACGAGCCGACCGACCATCTGGATATGGAGTCCATTACCGCTCTGAACAACGGTATGATCAAGTTCCCGGGTGTGCTGTTATTCTCCTCCCGGACCACCAGATCGTTGAGACGACCGCAAACCGTATCATGGAAATCGTAAACGGCAAGCTGATCGATAAGATTACTACTTACGATGAGTATCTGGCAAACGATGAGATGGCGAGAAAACGTCAGGTATTTACTGTTACGGATAGTGAGGAAGAGGACGACTAAGAGCTGGAATCAAAGTGATTTAGACAAAAGTCTGAAAGATAAAAGACAGCCCCAGACGCTGCATGTGAGCAATGCCTGGAGCTGTCTTTTGCACATCTATGGTGTCAATGTCCCGTTTTCACCGCGATCAATCCTTCTTATGGCGTGATTCCAGATAAACCAGGTAATTGATGTATTCGATCAACTGCTTTTTTCGTGGAAGTCTGGAATGATGAGATACGCCCATTGACCTCTCCATAGGTGACATTTTTAAGAAATGGTTTCGCCATTTCGGGCGGATTCTTCGGGTAGGAGGTTCGACCGAGAATATAATCGGCGCTGACCTGGTAATAATCCGCCAGTTTTATCAGATGCCGAAGAGGCAGATCCGTCCGGTTTGTTTCATAGCGGGAATAGATTTGCTGAGTTGTACCCAGCAGACTGGAAATTTCCGCCTGCGTTTTTCCTTTGTCCTCCCGTAAATCACGGAGCCGGTCACCAGCAGCAATCATTTAAAGCACCTCCCGCATACATCAAATATTTGTGAAAACAATCTATCATACAAGTATGCGCAGAACTAAAAGATACAATTAACTGGTGTAGAAACAGTAAAAAATACATTTATAAAAATGTAAGCAAAAAAGAATATCCGCTCTATGGAATAAAACGGCAGCCGGGTTTTTGTTTTACTGTTTACAGTCTGCCCGAATTAGTTTAAAATAAAGGAAACAGGCAATTCTGCTTTGAATGAAAACGGGCAGGATTGTGGATAAGAAACAGAAAGCGAGGACAATTTTCATGAGTCAGAAGCCAGTTCTGGTAATCATGGCGGCTGGTATGGGCAGCCGGTACGGCGGCTTGAAGCAGATTGATCCGGTCGATCGGGAAGGAGATCTGATCATCGATTTTTCGATCTTCGACGCAGTCGAGGCTGGATTCGAAAAGGTCGTATTTATTATCAAGAAATCGATTGAGAAAGAGTTTAAGGAACATATCGGAAACCGCATGGAAAAGCACGTGCAGGTGGAGTATGTGTATCAGAAAATGACCGCCTTCCGGATGGATTTGAGGTTCCGGAGGGACGCGTCAAACCGTGGGGAACCGGTCATGCGATTCTCTGCTGCAGCGAGGTGATCGACGGACCGTTTGCGGTGATCAACGCGGATGATTACTATGGAAAATCGGCGTTCAAGGCGATCTATGATCGTCTGGCATCCTGCGGGGATGATGACAAATATCAGTATGCGATGGTTGCCTATCATCTCTACAACACATTGACGGAAAACGGGCATGTGGCGCGCGGCGTCTGTACGGTGGATGCGGATGGACATCTGGCGGATATCCACGAGAGAACGCGCATCGAGAAGCACGGCGATCAGGCGGAATATACCGAGGATGACGGGGCAACCTGGGAGAAGCTGGGGAGGATACGCTTGTATCGATGAACCTCTGGGGCTTTACTTCCAGCATCTTAAAGGAGTTAAAGGCGCGCTTTGTTCCATTTTTGGAGAAAAACCTGTCGGTAAATCCACTCAAATGTGAGTATTTCCTCCCGTTTGTGGTGGATGAACTTCTGAAAGAGGGGAAAGCCGAGGTGACCGTGTTAAAGAGCGTGGACCGCTGGTACGGCGTGACCTACAAGGAAGATAAGAAGATGGTGACAGACGCGATCCAGGGGATGAAGGACGGCGGTCTGTATCCGAAAAAACTTTGGGAAGAGTAAGAATGAAGAGATAGGTATTAGGAAGGAAAACTGGGTATGAGCAAGTTGATGAAAAGCCTGCCGTTTCGGCTGGTGCTGGGTGTAGCGATCGGTATTATTGCCGGTCTTATAGCAAATGAAAGTTTTATGAATCTCGTTGTGACGCTGAATTATATTTTTGGGCAGATTATTTCGTTCTGTGTACCGCTGATCGTCATCGGCTTTATTGCCCCGTCGATCACGAAGCTTGGAAAGAATGCCTCCAGATTGCTTGGAGTAGCGCTGATACTGGCGTATACATCGTCTCTTGGCGCGGCGCTGTTTTCGATGGCAGCTGGATATACGCTGATTCCGCATATGTCGATTCAGTCGGCAGTCGATGGACTGCGCAGTCTGCCGGAGGTTGTCTTTAAATTGGACATTCCGCCGATCATGGGCGTCATGAGTGCGCTGATATTTTCCGTTATGATTGGTCTGGCAGCGACCTGGACCAAGGCGGTGACGGTAACGAAACTCTTAGACGAGTTCCAGAAGATCGTTCTGGAGATAGTACAGAAGATTGTCATTCCGATTCTTCCGGTTTACATCGCATTTACGTTCTGTTCCCTGGCATATGAGGGAACCATCACAAAACAGGCTCCGATCTTCATTTCGGTTATCCTGATTGTTATGGCAGGCCACTATATCTGGATGGCGCTGCTGTATACACTGGCTGGTATTTACTCTGGCCGTGACCCGAGAGGCGTTATTAAGCATTATGGTCCGGCATATCTGACGGCAGTCGGTACGATGTCTTCTGCGGCGACCCTGGCAGTGGCGCTCAGTTGTGCCAAAAAGGCAGAGCCGCTTCGTGACGATATGGTTGATTTCGGTATTCCGCTGTTTGCGAATATCCATCTGTGCGGTTCGGTTCTGACCGAGGTATTCTTTGTCATGACGGTATCCAAGATTTTGTACGGCGCTCTCCCGGATATGATGACGATGGTTCTGTTCTGCGTTCTTTTAGGTGTATTTGCCGTAGGTGCACCGGGTGTTCCGGGCGGCACGGTCATGGCGTCGCTGGGCCTGATCACCGGTGTCCTCGGTTTCGATGCGACCGGAACGGCGCTGATGCTGACGATCTTTGCGCTTCAGGACAGTTTTGGTACTGCCTGCAATGTAACGGGTGACGGTGCGCTGACCCTGATGCTGACGGGATATGTGGAGAGACATGGGATTAAACATCAGGATTTACACGTAGATTTATAAAAATGAGAGAGGTGGGGCAGGCAGCAGCCGCCCCGAAACAGATCTGTGAATGCGCCGCTGGCTCTTCGCACTATCGTTGTTCGCTTGCTTTTACTACACTTGTTCGTCTGTGTCGGACTTGCGTCCGCCCCATTCGGACAAGCGTGTTCAAGATGCGTACAACTGATAGGCGAAAGCCTGCTCTGCATCCACAGACCAGTTTCGGAGCGTCTGCCACCTGCCTGCTGTCTTTTTATGTATCGGAAAAACCTTATTTGATAAAAAGGAGAGATAGAATGAAAAAAATGATTTCCTGGAACGTAAACGGCTTGCGGGCGTGTGTGGGAAAGGGATTTCTGGATGTATTTCATGAGCTGGATGCGGATATTTTCTGTATTCAGGAGAGCAAGCTGCAGGAAGGGCAGATTGATCTGGCGCTTCCGGGGTATTATCAGTATTGGAGCTATGCGGAGAAGAAGGGATATTCGGGAACAGCGTTGTTTTCGAAGGAGGAGCCGCTTAGCGTGAGCTACGGTCTCGGCATTGAGAAGCACGATCATGAAGGGCGCGTCATTACGGCGGAGTACCCGGATTATTATGTGGTGACCTGCTATACGCCGAACTCCCAGAATGAGTTGGCGAGACTTCCGTACCGGATGCAGTGGGAGGATGATTTCCGCCAGTTTTTGAAGAAGCTGGAGGAGAAAAAGCCGGTTATTTTCTGTGGGGATCTGAATGTGGCACACACGGAGATTGACCTGAAAAATCCAAAGACGAACCGGAAAAATGCCGGATTTACGGATGAGGAGAGAAGCAAGTTTACGGAGCTTCTGGACTCTGGATATATCGACACGTACCGCTATTTTTACCCGGATAAAGAGGGCGTTTATTCCTGGTGGTCGTACCGGTTTAAGGCACGCGAGAAGAATGCTGGGTGGCGGATTGATTATTTCTGTGTTTCCAAGAGCCTGAAGGACCGGCTGGCGGGCACGCAGATTCATACGGAGATACTGGGTTCGGATCACTGCCCGGTAGAATTACAGATAAAGGATCGGGATGAGGCATGAATTTACTGACAGCAGAACATCTGAAAAATCATATACGGAACGGCTGCTTTTTGATGACGTGGCATTTTCCATCGGTGAAGGTGATAAGATTGGTCTCATCGGCATCAACGGAACCGGAAAATCTACTCTTCTAAAGATTGTAGCCGGTCTGGAAGAGCCGGATGAGGGTACGGTGGTAAAGGGACGAAATCTCTATATCCGTTATCTGCCTCAGAATCCGGAGTTTGAAGCGGGACGGACCGTCTTAGACTGCGTGATCCGGGAAAATATGGCGCATGAGCACGCCTGGGATCTCGAGGGCGATGCGAAATCTATGCTGAATAAGCTTGGAATCACTGATTATAGTGCCAAGGTGGAGACACTTTCGGGCGGACAGAGAAAGCGCGTTGCGCTCGCAGCGGTGCTGTTATCGACGGCGGATCTGTTGATTTTAGACGAGCCGACGAACCATCTGGACAGTGCGATGGCGGACTGGCTGGAAGAGTACCTGAAAAAATTCCGCGGCGCGCTTCTGATGATCACGCACGACCGGTATTTCCTTGATAACGTGACGAACCGCATCGTCGAACTGGACAAGGGAAAGCTGTACAGTTATCAGTCCGGCTATGAGGGCTATCTGGAATTAAAGGCAGAGCGCGAGGCGATGGCGGTGAGCTCGGAGCAGAAACGCCAGAATATCCTGCGGACGGAGCTGGCGTGGATCCGGCGCGGCGCACAGGCACGCAGCACGAAGCAGAAAGGGCGTATTCAGCGCTTCGAGGCGTTGAGTGCGGTGGAAGCGCCGAAAGTAGATGGAAATGTGGAGATGAGCTCGATTTCCAGCCGTCTCGGACGGACCACGGTCGAGGCACACCATCTTCATAAGGCGTATGGTGACCGCCTCCTGATCGATGATTTTTCCTATATCTTCTTGAAGGATGACCGCATCGGCATCATCGGACCGAACGGCAGCGGCAAATCGACGCTGATGAAGATGATTACCGGCTGGGTGAAACCGATTCGGGCGAGACGATCATCGGCCAGACCGTAAAAATGGGTTATTTTTCACAGGAAAACGAAGATATGGATCAGTCGATGCGCGTGATCGACTACATTAAAAATGTGGCAGAGTACGTGCGGACGGCGGACGGGCTGGTATCGGCATCCCAGATGTTGGAACGGTTCCTGTTCCCGTCCCATATGCAGTACACTCTGATCGGCAAGCTATCGGGCGGCGAGCGGCGCAGACTCTATCTGCTCCATATACTGATGGGCGCGCCAAACGTCCTTCTGCTCGACGAGCCGACCAACGACCTCGATATCGGCACGCTGACGATTCTGGAGGATTATCTGGATCATTTCCAGGGGATCGTGATTACGGTATCGCATGACCGGTATTTCCTTGATCGCGTAGTGCGCCGGATCTTCGCCTTTGAGGGCGGCGGCGCGATCCGTCAGTATGAGGGCGGCTATACCGACTATCAGGCAGCCTGCGGGGAACGCATAGCGGCGGAGATGGAGGCATCTGGGACGGCATCCGGTCAGGAACGCGGCAGAGGCCAGAAGACCGGAGGCGCTTCTGGTGCGGGAACGTCAGATGCAGCGGAGACGGCAAAGGATAAAACCGCGGCCGCCAGCGCGAGAAAAAGCTCAAATTCAGCTATATGGAGCAGAAAGAGTGGGAGACGATCGAGGATGATATCGCGGCGCTGGAAGAGGCAATCGCGGATCTGGAGCAGCAGATGCAGGACTCTGCCCGCGATTATACGGCTCTGAACGGCATCATAAAGGAAAAAGAGGAAAAAGAAGCTCTTTTGGAAGAAAAGATGGACCGCTGGATGTATCTGAACGATCTGGCGGAGAAAATAGAAGCGCAGGCGGGTGCTCACAAATAGGCACTTTTGGAACCGAAAGTGCCGTATGAAAACGTGGAGGTAGCAGATTTTGCCGATTTGGAATGCGAAGCATCGGCAAAAATCCTGTTACAGTCTGCATATGTGTGGACTGTAACAGGCGCAGGCGGCTGCTCACAAATAGGCACTTTTGGAACCGAAAGTGCCGTATGAAAACGTGGAGGGGATACAGGTGAAAGCAGAAAAAATCGTGAGACAGAAGATAAGAACCCCTGATTTTACACCGGGAATCAAGCGGACAGAGACGGGAATGCACTTGTGCGTCGAGGCACCGGGGACATTCTGCCATCTGACAATTTGTGAGACAGGTAAAAAACAGGGTGTCCGGATCCCATTTTCCCCGGAAGAACGGGTGGGGGATCTCTGGATGATGGAGCTTGCGGGCGATGATTTTTCGGGACTGGAATACACGATCGAGACCGAGCAGGGGGAGCTGCCGGATCCGTGCGGGCGCATCTATACAGGACATGAGCGCTGGGGCGATTTAAAAGCGGCGCTCCGTCCGGTGCGCTGCCGTTTCCCGGAAGAAACGTATGACTGGGAAATGGATCAGCCGCTGAAACATCCGTATGATGAGACGATCCTGTACCGGCTGCATGTGCGCGGATTTACCCGTCATACTTCTTCCGGCACCGGGGAGCGGGGAACGTTCCGTGCGCTGACGGAGAAAATTCCCTATTTAAAGGAATTGGGTATCACAGCAGTTGAATTAATGATGCCGAATGAATTTCAGGAAGTGATGATGGAGGATGGGGCAGACGGGAATCCGTATGCGACCGGGACACCGACAGGACGGCTCAATTACTGGGGCTATGGGGCGGGATACCTGTTTGCGCCGAAAGCTTCGTACACATCCGGGAAAGAGAAAGAACCGGAGCGGGAATTTAAGGATCTGGTGAAAGAATTTCATAAAAATGATATTGAAGTGCTGGTTGAGCTTTATTTTACCGGCGAGGAGAGCGCGGCACTGGCGCAGGAGGCGGTTCGTTTCTGGGTTTACGAGTATCATGTGGATGGCGTGCACCTGTCCGGGTTTGCGCCGGCCGAACTGCTGGCGTCGGATCCGCTGTTAGCCGATACGAAGCTATTAGCTGGTTCCTGGGATGGCGTGCGTGTGCCAAAACGGCAGCGGCACCGAAGCTGCGGGAGCGCCGCTGGCATCTGGGCGAGTACAATGAAGGATTTTTGATCGATATGCGCCGGGTATTAAAGGGCGATGAGGATCAGGTCGGCCGTCTCATTTACCAGACACGCCGGAATCCGGACGCGTATGGCGTGATCAACTATATGGCGGCGACAAATGGCTTTACGATGATGGATATGGTTTCCTGTGAGCAGAAGCACAACGAAGCGAACGGGGAGAATAACCGGGACGGAAGCGATTATAATTATACGTGGAACTGCGGCGTCGAGGGCACGACGCGGAAAAAGAAGATTGTGCAGATGCGGAAAAAACAGCTCCGCAACGCATTTTTGCTGCTCTTTCTGAGCCAGGGAACGCCGATGTTTTTAGCGGGCGATGAGTTCGGCAATTCCCAGAACGGCAACAATAATGCTTACTGTCAGGACAATGAGATTTCCTGGCTCAACTGGCATCAGCTGGAGACGAACCGGGATATTTACGAATTTGTAAAATATATGATAGCGTTCCGCAAAGCGCATCCAGTGTTCCATCTGCCGGTGGAGCCGAAAAATATTGATTACCTCGTCTGCGGACACCCGGATGTTTCCTACCACGGCGTCAAAACATGGTGCCCGGAGTTTGAAAACTTCCGCCGCCAGCTCGGCATTCTCTACTGCGGCGAGTACGGGCGAAGAGCGGACGGCACCAGCGATGACTATTTCTTTGTCGCCTACAATATGCACTGGGAGCCGCATGAATTTGATCTTCCGAAACTTCCGAAGGGAATGCAGTGGACTTTGTGCATCAACACAGACGACGCAGATAATAACGGAATCTGTCCGCCGGAAAGCCTGGAGGCAGGGCAGGAGCCGCAGGAAGAGCTTCGTCAGTATATGGTTCCGCCGCGGAGTATTCTGGTATTTCGCGGCTTTAAGCCAATTTCCGGTCCGGCATCCGAAAAGGATGGCAAAAAAGCCGGGAAAGTGGTAAAATCGGTAAACGGCAGAATGTCAGAAAAGAAACCGGCAAAGGAAGCGGAGACTGTGGTTGCGGCAGCGCGCGAACTGTAAGAACGGAATTGAAAGAGGATAAAGCAAGTTGAAAAAGAAACTTTTTAGAGGGCTGGCAGCCGCCCTGTGTGCTGCCATGATGGCAGGGAACGCGGCGCTTCCGGCATATGCGGCGGGTCCGTCACGGGAGTCGGTTCCCTATACGGATTCCTATGCCTCCTATCAGTGGGCTTTTTTAAATACAGGTGAATTGCGTCTGGTGCCGAGCCATACGGCGGCAGTGGATGCAGCGATTGGGGCGATTACCGGCAGCCCGGCGCTCTCAGCAGATGGACCGGTCCGTTCTCTGGAAGGGATCGATATGAATATTGTCCCGGCATGGAAGAAATATGATGCGAAAAGTGGAAAACGTCAGGTGATTGTGGCGCTGATTGATACGGGAGTTGACATAACTCACCCGGAGCTTAGCGGTTCGATCTGGACGAATACGGGGAAATTCCCGGCGATGGCATTGACAATGACGGAAATGGTTATATCGATGACGTTTACGGCTGGAATTTCTATGATAATAATGCCCAGGTATTTACCGGGACGGATGACAATCATGGTACCCACTCGGCGGGCACGATCGCGGCGGCGAGAAATGGAGTCGGAACGGTTGGAATCTGCGATCCGGCGTATGTGAAGATCATGGTGATCAAGACGCTTGGAACATCGTCCGGTGTCGGAACCGTCAGCAACGTGGTTAAGGCGATCCGGTATGCGCAGGCGAATGGCGCGTCGATCTGGAATCTGAGCTTTGGCACGATGAAATATAGCGAGGAGCTGTATCAGGCGATCAGGATTCGGGGATGCTGTTTATTGTGGCGGCTGGAAACGACGACGCCTCCGGCAATGGCTACAGCATCGATGAGCAGCCGATGTACCCGGCAAGCTTTGAACTGGACAATATCATTTCCGTGGCAAACCTGCGCTTTGACGGTCAGCTCGACCGTGCGTCCAATTACGGGGTGAGAAGCGTGGATCTGGCAGCGCCGGGCAATTATATCCTGAGTACGATCACGGGCAATGACTATGCCTACATGAGCGGCACGTCGATGGCGGCACCGATGGTAACCGGAACGGCGGCAATGCTGTACTCCTGCGATGCGTCCCTGTCGCTTATGGATGTGAGAAACCGTATTTTGCAGTCGGCGCGGCCGCTTGAGAGTCTGTCCGGCAAAGTGGCAACCGGAGGTATGCTGGATGCCGGGGCGGCGATGCCGTAGATGAGAAAAACGAAAAGAAAGATTGTTAAAAAAATATTGAAATTCTCGTTTGTATGTGATACTATGAACGGGTGAGATAATTACTCCGCAGATTCGTATGTTTATAGGTATGAAGACGGAGTAATTACCATGATTTCTTCGGGGCAGGGCGAAATTCCCTACCGGCGGTATAGTCCGCGAACCGCGATGGCGGCCGATTCGGTGAGATTCCGAAAACCGACAGTATAGTCTGGATGAGAGAAGAGGCAGGAGTCAGAGAGTGTACCGCTTGAGCGCAAGCAGGCTGGTGTACATCGGCTAAGTTGTGATTTATCATCCCAGGTCCCGAACGACCGGGATTTTTTAGTTTTACAAATGCAGCTAGTCCGGCACTTGATTCATACTCCTCCTTCGGAGAAATGAGTTTTAAAACCGAAAGGAGATTTAAGATGAAGACAGGAAAATGGAGTATTCAAAAAATTGATTTATACGGCAATGCTGGCAGCGGTTGCTGGCGTGCTGATGTCATTGGAATTTTCGGTTCCGATGATGCCGCCGTTTTATAAGGTGGATTTCAGTGATGTACCGTCTGTGATTGCCGTGTTTCTGATGGGACCGGTATCCGGTATCTGTGTAGAAGTCATCAAGCTGTTAATCAAGCTGATTACTGTCGGAACTAACACGATGTACGTCGGTGAGCTGGCCAACCTGATTGCGGCGTTCCTGTTCGTATGGCCGCTGTGGTTCCTCTATCAGAAGCTGGGCGCTAACCGTAAGGCAGCTGTAGAAGCGCTTCTGCTCAGTATCGTGATCCGCACCGCGTGTGCATGCTTTATCAATGCGAACATTACGCTTCCGTTATATGCGAAAGCGATGAGCCTGCCGCTGGATGAAGTGATCCGCATGGTAGCGTCGGTCAACCCGGCGATCAAAGACCTGAATGGATTTATCATCCTGGCGACGATCCCATTCAACGTATTGAAAGTGGGACTCAACTATATCGTTGGACAGCTTTTTGTTTGTACGCCTGCGTGCGGCGAAGATTGTGCCGAAAGCAGTATAAAATGAAATAAGAGGAATGGTTTGACGGATTTGGCTGTTTGCTGTGAAACGGCAGAACCATTTCATAGAAAGGATTGTCGGGAAACCGCTGGGAAAGCTGCCTGGGGAGAATCCCGGACAATCCTTTTTGTTTGATGGAACGTGCAAAGACATATCTGTTTTTATAAGAGGAGGAGATACTATGATACGTAACTATAGAGATTTGACAAGATGGGAAATGGAGCAGGTGGACCGTGAGAACACGATTGTCCTGATTCCGCTCGGGGCTCTGGAACAGCACGGCAATCAGGCACCACTGGGAACGGATGATATTATCGCGGAGGCGATGAGTCAGGAGATCAAAAAGGCGCTGGAGGCAGAGGGGGAAGAAGACTTCCCGATGCTGCTGTTTCCGGTGATTCCGGTGGGCTTAAGTACAGAGCATAAGAATTTCTGCGGTTCGGTTACAGTCCGGCCGGACACTTACTATCATCTCTTATATGATATATGCGTCAGCCTGGCGCATCACGGTTTTAAGAAGCTGGCTTTTTTGGTATGCCATGGTGGGAATGCGCCGATTGCGCAGGTTTTAAGCCGGGAACTTCGGAGTGAGCTGGGGATTGCACCGTTTATCCTTTCAGCGGGGGCATTTGGTCATCCGGATGTAAAAGCAACGATTTCAAAGGGGAATATCTGGGATTTCCACGGTGGAGAGATGGAGACATCGATGGTAATGGCGGTCGATGAGAGTCTTGTGAAGCTGGAACTTTCGGAAGCGGGAGAGCCGACGGCGTTTGAGAAGACCCGCGCCCTGAAGCCATACGGTCCGGTTTCGATCGGCTGGGTGTCGGAGGACTGGAAAACAAAAGACGGATCGCCGATTGAATAGGAGGAGATCCGTCTGGTGCAAATGCCGAGAAGGGGCGAATTATATTAGAGACGAGTGCGCGGGAACTGGTCCCGGGGCTGTTAGATATCCGAGATTGGAATGAAGAGGAATCAAACTTAAAAATGGGGTGTCTATGTCATCAGAATACCAGTGTTATTTACCAGATTCCCAGCGTCCGGATGCACCGCATGGTAATACCAGTCCGGTGCGGGTAACCGGAAGTCCCAGCTCGTCCGATTTCACTGTGCCGCCGTGGGTGGGGGCAACTTCGGTTGAGAGCATATAGGTCAGGACGGACGGCGCCAGCCCGGTGGTGTAGGAGTTGATGAGGAAGAAGAGCGGGTTGTCCGATAACAGTTTCGTGCAGAGCTGCACGAACGGGTAAATCGAAGTTTCGATCTTCCAGATCTCGCCTTTCGGTCCGCGCCCGTAGGACGGCGGGTCCATGATGATTCCGTCGTAATGGTTGCCGCGGCGGATCTCACGCTCAACAAATTTCACACAGTCATCGACGATCCAGCGGATGGGTGCATTTTCCAGCCCGGAGGAACGGGAGTTTTCCTTCGCCCAGGCTACCATGCCCTTGGAGGCGTCCACATGGGTCACGCTGGCGCCGGCTGCGGCTGCCGCCAGGGTAGCGCCGCCTGTGTAGGCAAAGAGGTTTAAAACCTTGATTGGGCGTCCGGCATTGCGGATGCGGTCACCGAACCAGTCCCAGTTTGCCGCCTGTTCCGGGAAGAGGCCTGTGTGCTTGAAGCTGAACGGTTTTAAGTTAAAGGTCAGTTCTTTGTAATGGATAGACCACTGCTCCGGCAGGTCGAAAAATTCCCATTCGCCGCCGCCCTTGGAGCTTCTGTGGTAGTGTCCGTTCATCTTTTCCAGCCGCGGTGTGTCTTGGGGGTGTTCCAGATAACCTGCGGGTCCGGGCGAACCAGAAGATAGTCGCCCCACCGCTCCAGTTTCTCTCCCTCGGAGCAGTCAATCACTTCATAATCGTTCCATCCATCTGCAATCCACATAAAATTTTATCCTTTCAAAAAATGAGGCGCAAACCCCGGAAAAGGGTATCTGCCGCCTTTATAATCGGTGTTATCCATAAGCCATTTCTAACCAAAACGCAGTCTGTCTGACCGGAAAAAACGGTTCAGTTGAAATGCATACCTAATTATATCGGTCATTGATTGGCGTGTCAAACCTTTTGAACGGCTTCCTGCCAAAAAAAGTAAATAAATTGAAAGATAAATCTCCTTGAAGATTCCTACATCTCCTGTTAAAATGAATATTAGGTAAATGATAGATTGCACGTATCTGGAACAAAACAAGGCGTTATAAGCATCTGATGCAGTCTCCACACGACGGGAAGTGTGCGAATGCGCAGCAGGTGGGAGAATAGACGTTATCAATCGTGAACTGGGAGGGCTTGTATATGAAGAAACAGAAACTGGCAGTCTTCGTCCTTTCCGCAGCGCTGATGATAGGGGCGGCGACCCTGACATCTTACGCGGCAGAAGGCTGGCAGCAGTCTGGAAACAGCTGGATATATGTGGACAACAATGGCAATAAGGTGACGAATACCTGGAAGAAGGGCGCAGACAATCTCTGGCGCTATCTCGATTCCCAGGGCAACATCGCGTCGAACTGCTGGGTGGACGACGAATACTTTGTCGAGAGTACCGGCATCATGGCGACTGACAAGTGGCTGAAACTGCCGAAGCGCAATCCGGCATGGAACGAGACTTCCGCTACGACGGTCTGGTACTATTTCTCCACCAGCGGAAAGATGGTATCCGACGGCTGGTCCAAGATCGGCGGCAAGTACTATTACTACGACGGTGATGGAGCGATGCAGACGGGATGGGTGGATGATGACACCTACTACACGAATGCAGATGGTGTCATGCAGATCGGCTGGGCCTATCTGGAAGATCCGGATGATACCAAAAAGGACGATGATGAAGTGAAACCCGGCGACGACGATGAGGATCATCATTGGTACTACTTTCAGAGTTCAGGAAAGAAATATGTGCCTTCTTTAGGCGGTGCCAAATATAAACAGTATAAGATTGACGGAACCTACTACTGCTTCGACGAAAACGGAGCGATGCAGACCGGCTGGGTCGATATGGGAAATTCCTCTGGATTTGCAAATTACCGTTATTATCAGAGCAACGGTCAGGTACAGACTGGCTGGCTCTCCACGACTCCGCCGGAGGATGATGATTACAATCTGGATCTCGGCAGCGATGTACAGTGGTATTATTTTTCAAGCAACGGCGAGCCGAAGGTGGGTCCGAAGATTTCTGACGCTTCGACGAGCAACCTGGTCCGCATCAACAATATTACCTACTTATTTAATGAGAAGGGCAACCCGGTCTATGGTCTGAGAAAACAACGTGTGTGTTTTGAAATCTTATGACACACACGGAGAAGTGTACAGTCACCGCTTGTCGTACTGATTTATAAGTGCGAAAAGGAGGCGACTTTTTTTATGGCAAGTCAAGTAATGAGAATCACATTGAAAGCTTATGATCATGAATTAGTTGATGCTTCAGCTAAGAAGATCATCGAGA